>APMI01001895.1_pt1 | contig 181754 bp, 152 predicted proteins | sample 667938 | NCBI WGS metagenome assembly APMI01 (sample SAMN01084076, study PRJNA167559) | wastewater metagenome | biome: Wastewater | place: Denmark: Ejby Moelle, Odense | collected 2011-11-28
AAAGGGGGTGGGTGTGGCGGGGCTTTCTTTTGCGGGCAGGAGTGCCCGCATCACTTTGGTGGGTGCGGGGCGGTGGATTGGGGGTAGCCTGAGGAGGGGAGGGGGAATGACCCGCAAAAATGGGCGGAAATGTGGCTTTCCGCATTTGCACTCAAAACAAATGGGCGCATGCTGCGCGCCCCCCCTCATGAGTGCTACACTGCCGTACCGCGCTAACGCGGATTTCCTCGAGTCCAAGTATGTGGACTGGAAAAAAGACCCTGCTTCCGTCGAACCGCTTTGGTCTTCGTTTTTTGAAGGTTTTGAACTGGGCATGGCCCGTCTGCCGACGAAGGCGGGTGAGGCTGCGGGCGGTGGCGGTGATGCGGCGCCTCTTTCTGAGAAGACGCTGAGCTTCCGGATGCGGGTGACGAATGCGCTGCAGAATTTCCGTGCGCTGGGCCATACGGCTGCACACCTGGATCCGCTGAGCAATGCGGGCCCGGAGGTGCCGTCTCTGACGCTGGCGGGGCTGGGATTCACCGCGGAGGAGCTGGAGGAGGATGTGCAGACGCATCTTTTCCGCAACGGGCAGACGATGAAGCTCAAGAACATGCTGGCGGAGCTGCAGCAGATCTACTGCCGGAAGACGGGTTTTGAATTCATGCACATCCACCACCCTGAGGTGCGTGCGTGGCTGCTGGACCGCGTGGAGGGCCGTGACCTGAATGCGAAGCCGGATGCGCAGGACCAGCTGAAGGCGCTGCGCTGGCTGCTGGAGGCGGAGTCTTTTGAGCGATTCCTGCACCGCCGGTTTGTGGGACAGAAGCGTTTCTCGGTGGAAGGCGGGGAGAGCATGCTGGTGGCGCTGGAGACGCTGCTGGAGGCGCTGCCTGCGGCGGGTGGCAAGGAGATCATCCTGGGGATGGCGCATCGCGGCCGTCTGAGCGTGCTGGCGAACTTTCTGAGGAAGCCGCTGGAGTATCTCTTCTATGAGTTTAGCGAGAACTATGTGCCGAACATGGTGTCTGGCGATGGTGACGTGAAGTATCACCTGGGATTTGAGACGGTGCGCCAGACGAGCGGCGGGAACACGGTGGGCGTGATGCTGGCACCGAACCCGAGCCATCTGGAGGCTGTGGACCCGGTGGTGGAAGGGATGGCGCGTGCGCGCCAGCGTGCGCTGGGCGACACGAAGGAGCGCAAGAAGGTGGTGCCGGTGCTGGTGCACGGGGATGCGGCGTTTGCAGGCCAGGGTCTGGTGGCGGAGGTGCTGAACCTTTCGCAGCTGCCGGGCTACCGCACGGGCGGCACGGTGCATATCATCATCAACAACCAGATCGGCTTTACGACGATGCCGGAGGATGCGCGCAGCTCCGACTATTGTACGGACGTGGCGAAGATGATCGAGGCGCCGGTTTTCCATGTGAATGGCGACTGCCCGCTGGAAGTGATGAATGCGACGAGGCTGGCGTTTGAGTTCCGCCAGACGTTTGGCCGCGATGTGATCATCGACATCGTGTGCTACCGACGCCACGGGCACAATGAGACGGACGAGCCCGGATTTACGCAGCCGAACATGGCGCGCGCGATCGCGGAGCATCCGTCCACGGCGACGCTGTTCCGCCTGGATCTGGCGGCGACGGGCGTGCTGGACGAGGCTGGTGCGGCTGCGCTGCAGCGCGAGCTGGACGACCAGCTGGAGCAGGGGATCAAGACGCTGGCGGACCGCGACAAGGGTGCGGACGGCGGCAATCCGTTTGAGGGCAGCATGGCGATGCCGCAGCCTGCGTATGACTACACGCCGGTGAAGACGGGCGTGGCGCTGACGAATCTGCAGAAGATCGGGCAGCGGCTGCTGGAGACGCCGGAGGAGTTCAACCTGCATCCGACGATTGCGAAACGCTTCCTGGCCGCGCGCAAGAAGGCGATCGAGGCCGGCGAAGGAATCGACTGGGCGTATGCGGAGTCGCTGGCGTTTGGCAGCCTGCTGACAGAAGGGCACGGAGTGCGCCTGAGCGGGCAGGACGTGCGACGCGGTACGTTCAGCCAGCGACACAGTGTGTTTTATGACAGCCAGACGCGCGAGCGGTACATCCCGCTGAACAATCTGGCTGCCGAACAGGGCCGCTACTGCGTGTACAACAGCCTGCTTTCCGAAGCTGCGGTGCTGGGCTTTGACTACGGGTACTCGCTGCTGGCGAGCAACCTGCTGGTGTGCTGGGAGGCGCAGTTTGGTGACTTTGTGAACGGCGCGCAGGTGATCATCGACCAGTTCATCTCGAGTGCCGAGAGCAAGTGGCAGCGACCGAGCCATGTGACGCTGCTGCTGCCGCACGGGTATGAAGGCCAGGGGCCGGAGCACTCGAGCGCGCGACTGGAGCGATTCTTGCAGCTGTGTGCCGGTGGCAACATGCAGGTGTGCAACTTCACGACGCCTGCGCAGTATTTCCATGCGCTGCGCCGCCAGATCAAGCGCAGCACGCGCAAGCCGCTGGTGGTGATGACGCCGAAGAGCCTGCTGAGGCATCCGAAGTGTGTGTCGAAGCTGAGCGAGATGGCGGAGGAGACGACTTTCAGGGAAGTGCTGGACGACGAGCATCTGCTGGCGGCGCCGGAGCGCATCACGCGCCTGATCCTGTGCAGCGGCAAGGTGTACTACGACCTGCTGGAATTCCGCGAGGAGCACAAGATCAAGAATGCGGCGATCATCCGCATCGAGCAGCTGTATCCGCTGAACTACGAGATGCTGAAGGAGATCGTGGCGAAGTACCCGCGTGCGCAGAAGAAGTGGATCTGGTGCCAGGAAGAGCCGCGGAACATGGGTGCGTTTTACTACATCCGCCCGCGTCTGGAAGAGCTCTCGAACCACAAGCTGCGGTATGCAGGCCGCGAGCGCAGCTCCAGCCCTGCCGCCGGCTCCAAGGCGATCCACTCCCTCGAGCAGGACAAGCTCGTGGAGTCCGCGTTCAGCGTTTGATTCAACCCGCAGCTTTAGAATTACTCCCCCTACTCCGTCATGCCCTCAGACATCAAAATACCCGCACTCGGCGAATCCGTCGCCGGTGGACAGATTGCGAAATGGCACTTCAAAGAAGGTGATTACGTCAAAACTGGCGACATCCTGCTGACGCTGGAAACCGACAAGGTGGCCGCTGAAGTGACAGCGGAAGCCAGTGGAGCGCTGCACATTGGCAAGCAGGCCGGTGAAGATGTGGAAGTGGGCGGCGTGGTGGGGCAGATCGACGAGAGCGCGGCAGCACCTGCTGCGAAGGCTGAAGCGCCGAAGCCGGCTCCGGCAGCGGCTGCTGCTCCCGCACCTGCGGCAAAGGAGGCTGAGAAGCCTGCGAACGTGACGGAATTTAAAGTGGTGCCGAAGCCTGAGCCGACCCCGGCTCCTGCGCCGAAGGCCGCTCCGGCCCCGGAAGGCCGTGTGACGCGCAAGAAGATGACGCCGCTGCGCAAGAAGATCGCCGACCAGCTGGTGAGCGCGCAGCGCACGGCTGCGATCCTGACGACTTTCAACGAGTGCGACATGAGCAACATCATGGCGCTGCGCTCGCAGCTGCAGGACAACTTTGTGAAGAAGAACGGCGTGAAGCTGGGCTTCATGAGCTTCTTCATCAAGGCTGTGGTGGAAGCGCTGAAGGCGGTGCCTCAGATCAACGTGCGCGTGGAAGGCGACGAGATCGTGCAGCAGCACTACTATGACATCGGCGTGGCGGTGGGCACGGAGCGCGGGCTGATCGTGCCGGTGCTGCGTGACGCGGACCAGAAGAGCTTTGCGGACCTGGAGAAAGACATCCTGGGCTACGCGGCGAAATCCAAGGAAGGCAAGATCCAGGTGAGCGACCTGACGGGCGGTGTCTTCACCATTTCCAACGGTGGTGTGTACGGCTCCCTGCTGAGCACGCCGATCATCAACCCGCCGCAGAGCGCGATCCTGGGGATGCACAGCATCCAGCAGCGCGCGGTGGTGGTGGACGGCCAGGTGGTCGTGCGCCCGATGATGTACCTGGCGCTGAGCTACGACCATCGTGTTGTGGATGGCAAGGAGGCGGTGACCTTCCTGATCCGTGTGAAGGACTGCATTGAAAATCCGGCACGCATGCTTGTGGGAGCGTGAGGAGACGCTGAGTCTGCCACTCAAGATTCGAAGACCGCAGAGTTCCTGGAAGCAGGGTTCTGCGGTCTTTTTGTGTGCCTGACCCAGGATAAGGTAGAATGATGAAGGGTAGAATGATGGTCTGCATTCCCGGTTTTGGACCGGTTTTCGAAAAGCCGTCAGATTGCCCGGGCGGCGGAGCGGCCCCATTGGCTGCGTTGGTCGCTTGCCTGTTATTCTCAAATAGCAGGCGGCGCTCCCGCCTTGCCACTGGGGCCGCTGCGCTCGCCGGTTCAATCGGACATTCTTTTCGAGAACAGGTCTAATCGGGTGCCATGTCAGTCTATTATGCAATTTTCAATAGTTGCTTGCCTGTGATTTTTCACTGGCAGGCGAGCTCTCGCCTTGCCTTTGGGGCGCCGCGCTCGCCGGTTCAATCAGACATTCTCTGCGAGAACCGGTCATGGTTCTATGAGGGATGAATAAAGGAGAACCTCAGGACAATCTTTTTGAGAAGCGGGCGAAATCTGCGATAGAGTCAATTTATTGCTGAACAATGAGACCGTCAGGCGTTCTCATCTTAAGCCTGAAGTGTTTTAGATGGCATTTGATCCCCCCAGCACGAATCCGACGAGTGAGGCGCACGCGCCGAAGGGGTGGGGTGTGTGGCTGCGAAACAAGTTTCTGGCGGGGCTGGCGCTGGCGCTGCCGCTGATCATCACGTTCTGGATCCTGTTTTCGATCTACGACCTGCTGCATGCGTGGAGCAAGCCGGTGCTGGCGCAGACGGTGAACCTCATCAATGAGTTCTCCGAACAGCCGCTGCTGAACATCGAGGACCCGAACCTGGAGAGCCTGACGAATTTCATCGGGTTCCTGTTTTCGGTGCTGGCGATCCTGGGGCTGGGCTTCATGGCGACGAACGTGATCGGGGTGCACATCGTGGCAGCGGTGGACAAGCTGCTGCTGCGCATCCCGCTGGTGGCGGTGATCTACCGGCCGCTGAAGCAGGTGATCGACGCCTTTCGCAGCCTGGGAGGCACGAAGCAGAATTTCAAACGGGTGGTGTACGTGGAGTATCCGGTGCCGGGGATGCGGATGATCGGCTTTGCCACCGGGCAGTACTGTGATGCCCAAACGGGCAAGGCGCAGACCTGCGTGCTGCTGCCAACGGCGCCGAGCCCGATGACGGGCATCCTGCTGGTGGTGGACTCTGAGAAGATCTCGGATGCGCCGATCACGATCGAAGAGGCGATGAAGATGATCATCTCCGGGGGGCTGGTGTCTCCGCTGAATGCAGCGCCGCTGAACCAGAAGCCTGCTGCGGGATCTCTGGCTGAGCCGCCAGTGCCTGCGCCCGAGCCTGAACTGGAGCTGCCAGCAGGACTGCCGAGGGCGGAGGATTTTGATGCGGGAGACACGGAGATCCTGGCACAGTCTCTGGACATCAAGAGCGGGAAGCGCTGGCTGCGTGCGCTGCCGTGGAAGAAACGCTGAATTTTACGGTGATCATCGACTGGCAAACCTGGCAGCCCGGAACGCGCGCGACGCTGATGTTCATCCTCGATGAAGTGAAGCGGGAGGTGCTCCTTATTCGGAAGAAGCGAGGGCTGGGGGCGGGGAAGATCAACGGGCCGGGAGGGAAGATCGATCCCGGTGAGAGCTCGCTGCAATGTGCGATCCGCGAGACGCAGGAGGAGCTGGGCGTGACGGCACTGGACCCGGTGCATCATGGGGAGCTGTGGTTTCAGTTTGTGGACGGGCTGCGGATGCACGTGGACGTTTATGTGGCCACGAAGCATGAGGGAGACCCGGTGGAAACAGACGAGGCGGTGCCGATGTGGACGCCGCTGCATGCGCTACCTTTTGATGAGATGTGGGCGGATGACATCCACTGGCTGGAGAGGATGCTGGTGGAGCGTGAGCGGTTTCTAGGAAGGTTTGTGTTTGATGATGACAAGATGCTCACACACGAAGTGAAGTGGGGGTGAGTTTTTTGATTCCAGACGAAGGCGGATCGTGGGTATGATCCGGGCATGAAATGTCTCCTGCTGCTGTGTGGTATTTTCTGGGTTCAGGCTGTGTGTGTGGCTGCGGCTGATGATCCGCCGAACATCGTGCTGGTGATGGCGGATGACCAGGGGTGGGGAGACATGGCCTACAACGGGCACCCGGACCTGAAGACGCCGAATTTTGATGCGCTGGCCAAGGAGGGGGTGAGGTTTGACCAATTCCACGCGGCTGCGCCGGTGTGCTCTCCCACACGAGGGAGTGTGCTGACAGGGCGCACGCCGAACCGGTATGGGTGCTTTTCCTGGGGGTATCCGATCCGGCCGCAGGAGATCACGATCGCGAAGGCGCTGAAAACGGCGGGGTATGCGACGGGGCATTTTGGGAAATGGCATCTGGGCTCTGTACAGAAAGACAGTCCGGTGAGCCCGGGGGCGTGCGGCTTTGATGAGTGGGTGTCGTCGCCGAACTTTTTTGACCTGGATCCGGTGCTGAGCGTGCAGGGGAAGGCGACGCCGTTTCAGGGAGACAGCTCGGACGTCACGGTGGAGGAGGCGCTGAAATTCATCCGGCGGTGCGCTGAGAAGAAGCAGCGGTTTCTGGCAGTGGTGTGGTTTGGCTCTCCGCATGATCCGCACCAGGCACTGGAGGCGGACCGTGCGCTGTATGAGGGGCTGCCAGAAAAGCAGCAGCACTTTTATGGAGAGATCACGGCCATGGACCGGGCGTTTGGGAAGCTGAGGGGAGAGCTCAAGAGCCTGGATCTGCGGGAGAACACTCTCTTATGGTACTGCAGCGACAACGGCGCACTGCCGAAGGTGGGCTCGACGGGCGGAAGGCGGGGATTTAAGGGCCAGATTTTTGAGGGTGGACTGGCGGTGCCAGCGCTGGTGGAGTGGCCGGAGGCGTTTCCGGAGCCGAAGGTCATCAAGGCACCGTGTGTGACCTCTGACATCTATCCGACGGTGCTGGGGCTGGCGGGGGTGAAGATGGAGAAGCAGCCGCCGCTGGACGGGATCGACCTGATGCCGCTGCTGACCGGGGAGGTGAAGAAGCGGACGCAGCCGATCGGATTCTGGGATTACGGGCAGAAAGGGATCGCCACGCCGTCGAAGGCCTGGATGGATGAACTGCTGGCGGCGCAGGCCAAGGGGGAAGAGCCGAAGGACCCGGCGCGGCTGAGGCCGGATGCGGGGGAGATCGGCCAGCCGGTGTCTGTGACGGAGTTTCCGGGACACGCGGCATGGCTGGACTGGCCGTGGAAGCTGCACCGGGTGGAGGACCGGAAGAGCCATGAGGTCTCCTGGGAGCTGTACAATCTAGCGAATGACCCTGACGAGAACAATGTGCTGCTGGCAGAGCAGCCGGAGCGGGTGCCGCAGATGCAAAAGGAGCTGGAGGACTGGCTGGAAAGCGTGGCGCGGAGCCTGAACGGGGAGGACTACGGGAAGTAAATTGAATGCTCTAGGAGTGGCCGGGGGGGGAAGCGATGATGGCAGCTCGCTGCTCCCGCCTTTCCGCATTCATTGGACGGCGTACCTTTTGGAGCGCCCTCGACGCCACAGACCCGAATCTTCGGACCCGCACAGCGGTTCCCTACCAGCTCTGCGGTGTGCGCTGTTCTGGATGGTTGTGCTGTGCTGGGCATCCCTGGAGTTTTGTGTCACCGCTACGCGGTTCCACGGGAGTAAGAGGCGCGTTGGGCGTTTACCGTGGGTTGGCACCCACGGCTATTATTGTGCCAGCCCTACGGGCTTTTGGAGATGGGCGGAGCTTTATCCTGCGTACGGTGTCTTGAGGACGTAGTTGATTTGGGCGGTTCAACTCGAATGGAGGCGATGAGTGGGGCTGGATTTGCCAGGATTGAATGAACGCTTAGTTTTCAGAGGAAAGGAGGCGCTCTATAAAAGAACTGGCGCGCACATTTGAGTACGTGCTTGCCAGGTCGTCATTGAGTGCTAAAAGAAAGATGGAATTGAAAAGCCAAATCGCTGAAATTTTAGGATTTCGAATTCATTAAGGATTCTAGAATTTCAAAAATTTACTTTAAATTCTAAAAATATCTTGCGGTAGTAGGATGTTTCGTGTTACTATAACTTCAATTGCGGGTATAGCTTAGTGGTAAAGTTCCAGCCTTCCACGCTGGCCATGTGGGTTCGATTCCCACTACCCGCTCTGAGGACACGTCAACATCTGTAAATTTATCTTTATGCCGCTCATGAAAGCTGTCCCTTGCTCTCGCTTTGCGAGCGTTGCCGCTTGCCTGTTTATGACGGCTGCCGCCTCAGTGGCCATGGCTGAAACAGCCACCAACTGCGCCGAGATCTCGAATGATGTGAAGGTGGCGGTGGAAAAAGACCCCACGAAGGTGCTGATGGTGGTGGAAGATGCGCTGGTGATCAATGAAGGCTGCGCGCATGACATTGTGAAGACGGCAATCGTGGCCTCCAAGGCTGACTCCACGATGGCGAGCCAGATCGTGCAGACAGCGGTTTCCGTGGCTCCCAAGATGGCTGGGGTGATCAATGATGCGGCCACGGCGGTGATCCCTGGACTGGCAGCCGCGACCCCTGCACCGGCCCCGGCTCCTGCGGCGGCGTCCGTTGAGTATGAGCGTCCTGTGTTTCCTGTGTCTGGGAAGAATCCTGACAAGAATCCGGTGGTGCCGGTTTCCAAGGAGCCTGACTTTTTCATCCCCTCCACCATCCGCGGCGTGTTTCTGCTGCTGCCGCCCGCTTCCGGCCCGCTGCCGCCCCGTACGAACACGAATCCGGTGTCTCCTTCGACCTCGATTCCCTAACCGGCATCCCCTGAAGCAAAGCAATTTCGCCATTGGTCATTCAAATGGTCTCCACCTTCATGCGCTCTAAACTGGCAATCCTAGTCCTGGCCCTCGCGGTGCTCTGCCCTGTGGCACTGCGCGCGCAGGGGCTCGTGGCGATCCAGAACTACTCGGCTGACTTTCGCACGGAGGAGCCGCTGACCTTTGCGCTGAACGCGACGAGCGGGTATGACCTGCTGAAGTACAAGGTGGGCTCGCCGACGCTGAGCAACATCGACTCATGGTATGCGCAGGGCGGGGCCTCGCTGTCCTACACCCGTCCTGACCAGACGACGCCGTTCAGCTTCAGCCTGGAAAGCAGCGTGCTGCAGTATGTGAAAGGGGTGCCGACGTATGGCAACACCTTCTACAACGGGCGTGCGAGCTTCAATGTGGAGCACCGCTTTTCCGAGCGACTGAAGGTGAGCGACAACTTTTACCTGACCTACGGAACGAACCCGACGAGCGCCTTTGGCTACGGCGGGACGAGCGCGCTGTGGAACGGGCAGTTTCTGTATGGGTATAACAACCTCAACGTGAGCTATGCGTGGTCTCCGCGCCTGTCCACGACGACCTCGTATACGTTTGACGGGATTGCTTATCAGGACTCTGCGGTGGCGACCTCGCAGGACCGGTATTCGCACCTGTTTGGCCAGCAGGTGGCGTATAAAGTCTCCAAGCGGACGAGTCTGACGGCGGAGTACCGCTACCGCCTGACGGACTACACGAAGAGCGCCTTTCAGAACTACCACTCTCACTACGCCCTGGCCGGGGTGGACCACGCGTGGAGCGAGAACATGTCGGGGTCTGTGCGTGCGGGTGCGGAGTTTTACCAAAACGCCGCGGTGGACAAGACCAAGCCCTACGCAGAAGCCGCGATCAACTACGCGGTGGCAAGGCAGACGCAGCTGCGCTGGTTTTCGATGCTGGGCTTCAACGGCGTGCTGCTGGGGAACTACACGAGCAGCTACGGTGTGAACACCGGCGTGCAGGTGAACCACCAGGTGACCAAGCGCCTGAGCGTGAACGGCGGAGCGAGCTATGCGCACTCGATGCTCTCCGGTGGAACGACTCCTGACCAGAGGCAGGACTCGGTGTTTCTGAATGCAGGCATCGGCTACCAGCTGATGGACAACCTGAACGTGAACGCGAACTACTCCTTCTCCACACAGCTTTCGAACAACGCCCTGATCGAGTTCAACCGTCATCGGTTCTCCCTCGGAGCCACGGCCACCTTTTAGTCCCAACAGCCCAAACGATCCGCCGGCGGGCAGATTCGACGAGTGCGAATCTCCCGCTGGCGGCATTTCAAGACCGGTTTCTTAATTTCTCCAAACAATCAAGTCTGTGCAGTCATGAACGAGTCCGGCAACGAGTTGCAGAAACACGCGATGGACACCTGGCAGGTGATCAAGAATCGCTTCGGGCTGATTTCCCTGTCGTTTCTGCTGATCTTTGCGGCGGCGGCGGTGCTGACGTACATCATGCCGCGCAAGTATCGCGGACATGTGGAGATGACGATCGAGCGAATCACGCAGGACATCAACGTGTTTGACCGGAACCGCGGGGACAGCCTGGCCTTCACGCAGGAGTACATCAAGACGCAGTTTGAGACGATCACGAAGCCGACGACGCTTTACCCGGTGATCGACAAGCTGGAGCTGGCGAAGAAGTGGCAGCTGCCGAGCCGGCAGGCGGCGCTGGCGAAGCTGAGGGCGAACCTGGAGACGCAGTCGATGCTGAGGTCTGACTTTGTGATCATCGACTACTATGACCAGGATGCGCAGCTGGCGGCGAACATCGCGAATGAGGTGGCGCACAGCTACATGGCGCAGCGCAACAGCATTGAGACGGAGAAGAAGCACAAGGCGCTGGAAGTGCTGCAGCAGCAGATCTCCGAGCAGGAGGGGCTGCGCAGGCAGGCGCAGGTGCGCTCCCATGAGGCGAGGCGCAAGGCGAACATCGTGGGTGACTGGATCGTGGGGGGGAACAACTCGCTGACGCCCGGTGGTGAGATGCGCAGTGAAAAGGACTCGATGGTGATCTCCCGCGAGCAGGCGCTGATGATGGCGGACCAAGACATCCTGGCGCTGCAGTCGGAGATCGACCAGGTGAGCAAGCTGTCTCCGGATGAGCTGATCGAGCAGGCATCTGGGCTGAAGCTGGAGAACCAGAACATCCTGGCGATGACCTCGAAGCTGCAGGAGCTGAAGGTGGCGCGCGAGGGGCTGATGAATGAGGGGCGCGGGCGGATGCACCCGCAGGTGCTGAGCGCGGACAGCCAGATGGCGGAGTACAAGAAGCTGATCCTGGCGGCGGCGCAGGCGCATGTGGCGGGGATGCAGAACCGGCTGGATGTGGCGAAGAAGAAACGTGACTCCCTGCAGGCGAACAACGAGGACGCCAAGAAGGAGCTGCAGGACATGACGGCGCTGTACACGGAGTACAAGACGGCCAAGGACGAGGTGACGTACCTGGAGGACCTGATTGTGAAGATGAGGTCGCGCTACTTTGAAGAAAAGGCAGGGATCGAGCTGGTGAAGTCTCCGGCGACGATCTACTCGGAGGCGGAGCCGGAAGGGAAGCCTGCGAAGCCGAACGTGCCGCTGCACCTGGCGCTGGGCGGTGTGCTGGGGCTGATGTTTGGGCTGGGGCTGGCCTTCTTCCTGGAGTACATGGACACGACGGTGAAGAACCTGGATGACGTGGAGCGCTACCTGGGTGTGCCGGTGCTGGCGGTGGTGCCGAAGGATGTGGGAGTGCTGCACCGATCGAGCGGGTTTAATCCTGATGCGGAGGCGTACCGCATTCTGCGCACGAACATTGAATTCAACCGACGCCACCCCGAGGCCAACTGCCTCAGTGTGGTGAGCGGCGGCGCCGGGGAGGGGAAGTCCACCACGATGGTGAACCTGGCGTATGTGTGTGCGCAGGGCGGGTACAATGTGCTGCTGATCGACGCGGACCTGCGCCGGCCGAGCCTGCACACGCACTTTGACGTGAGCCATGCGACGGGGCTGACGAACTACCTGACGACGGACATCCGGCTGGAGGATGTGGTGCTGCGCACGCAGGTGGAGAATCTGTTTTTCCTGCCCAGCGGGCTGCTGCCTGCAGACAGCGCGGGGCTGCTGAACTCGCAGCGGATGGTGGACCTGATCAAGGAGGTGAAGAGCCGGTTTGACCTGGTGCTGATCGACTCTCCGCCGATCCTGGGGGTGAGTGACGCCTCCGTGCTGGCGAACCTGGCGGACATGACGATGATCGTGGTGCAGCACCGCAAGCTGCCGCGGCACATGCTGATGCGGGTGAAGCAGAGCGTGGAGAACGTGGGCGGCAAGGTGGTGGGGGTGGTGCTGAACAACGTGGACCTGCGCAGCGACGCCCAGTACCAGTACTACACGAGCTACTACACGTACTACTCGCCGACGAATTCGCCGAACGGCGCGCAGGGCGGAAAGTCCCGCCGCCGCAAGATCAAAGCCGAGACGACGGCAACGGCGCTCGGCGGCAGCCAGTCCACGCCGCGAATGGGCGGCGATGATGTTTTTTAAGCCAGACCCACCTTTCTTTGCATGAACTCACGCATTCTCCTCTGCCTCTTCGCTGCATGCGTCTGCGCCTTTAACCCTGCCTCCGCGCAGAACGGCGAGCTGGCGCTGAAGGCCAATGACCGCGTCACGATCTCGATCGGGGGCATCCCGGACAATGAGGTGCCGCAGATCAGCAAGGTGTACACGATCAGCGACAACGGCACGGTGAACCTGCTGCACATCGGCGAGGTGCGCGCGGCGGGGCTGAAGCCGAGCACGCTGCAGCGTGCGATCGAGGAGACGTACAAGGCGCGGGAGATCTACACGCGCCCGACGGTGACGGTGACGACGGATGACAGCGCGACGACGACGCGCATGATCTATGTGATCAGCGGGTGCAACAAGAACGGGCCGATCGCCTACAACACGGGGATGACGATTCTGAAGGCGATTGGTTCTGCGGGGGGATTCTCGCCGTTTGCGAAGCCTAGCCGGACGAAGCTGATCCGCAACGGGGTGACGAGTGAGGTGAATCTGAAGGACATCAGCTCGGATCCTTCGAGGGACATCAAGCTGCAGCCTGAGGATCAGATTATTGTGCCGGAGTGATGGGGGATAGCCCTGCTTGAGGGATGAAGTGTCATGCCACGGGCTTCAGAACACGAGTCTGAAACAACGGGCTGTGCCCAGGCTAGTGGGCATGGGGTTGGGGAGGCAACCGGTCGGTTGATGGTGCCAATGGAGCCAGCGGCAGCGGAGTGTGGCGGGGCGCGCCGCCAACGCTGCTGGAACCCGGCGTGGTGCTGAGAAGCGATGGGTTTGCTGCCCGGTTGTGTCCGTCCATACCCAGGGTTGCCTCGCTGAGGCTCGGCGAACCCTGGGCTGAAATACGCAACCCCTTTGGGGTTGGTGCGAAGAGGGCGCTTGTGTGAGAAAGAGCGGCCTGTGTTTAATAGATCGTGGTATAAATGAACAGCCCGGCCTTGAGGGGCCGGGCTGTCGAGTGGATTGATGCTGCTCTGCCGATGGATTACAGGCCGAGGTCGGTGACGGCGCCCTGGCTGGCGCTGGTGGTGAGCTTGGCGTATTTGGCGAGGACGCCGCGGGTGTAGCGGGGCTTGGGCTGCTTCCACTTGGCGAGGCGGGCCTTCAGTTCCTTGGCGGGGATGCCGAGGGTGATGGCGCGCTTTTCAGCGTCGATGGTGATGGGGTCGCCATTTTTGATGACGGCGATGGGGCCGCCGACGAAGGCCTCAGGGGTGACATGGCCGACGACGAAGCCGTGGCTGCCGCCGCTGAAGCGGCCGTCTGTGATGAAGGCGACGTCCTTGCCGAGGCCCTTGCCCATGATGGCAGAGGTGGGGGAGAGCATCTCGCGCATGCCGGGGCCGCCTTTGGGGCCTTCCATGCGGACGACGATGACGTGGCCTTTCTTGACCTTGTCATTGAGGATGGCCTGAAGGGCGGTCTCTTCGGACTCGAACACGATGGCCTTGCCTTCGAACTTGAGGCCTTCCTTGCCGGAGATCTTGCCGACGGCGCCTTCGGGGCAGAGGTTGCCTTTGAAGATGACGAGGTGGCTGTCCTTCTTGAGGGGATTGCTGAGCGGGCGGACGATCTGCTGATCCTTGGGCCAGACGATCTTGGAGTTTTTCATGTTCTCCTTCATGGTCTTGCCGGTAACGGTGAGGCAGTCGCCGTGCATGAGGCCTTCAGCGACGAGCATGCGCATGAGGGGGACGGTGCCGCCGATCTTGACGAGGTCGTTCATGAAGTACTTGCCGCTGGGCTTGAGGTCGGCAAGGACGGGGGTCTTTTTGCCGATGCGGACGAAGTCCTCGATGCCGAGCTTCACGCCGGCGCTGTGCGCCATGGCGATGAGGTGGAGGACGGCATTGGTGGAGCCGCCGAGGGTGATGATGAGTGTGATGGCGTTTTCGAAGGCCTCCTTGGTCATGATGTCGCGAGGAGTGATGCCCTTCTTGATCATGTTCATGACGGCGGCGCCTGCGTCGAAGCAGTCGATGAGCTTGTCGTGGCCGACGGCGGATTGCGCGCCGGAGTTGGGAAGGCTCATGCCGAGGGCCTCGATGGCGGAGGCCATGGTGTTGGCGGTGTACATGCCGCCGCAGGAGCCTTCGCCGGGGATTGCGTGCTCCTCGATGTCGATGAGCTCCTTGTCATTGATCTGGCAGTTGGCGTGCTTGCCGACGGCTTCGAAGACGGTGACGATGTCGGCGTCTTTTTTCTCAGGGCCGACGCAGCCGGGAAGGATGGTGCCGCCATAGACGAAGACGCTGGGGCGATTGAGGCGGGCCATTGCCATGAGGCAGCCGGGCATGTTTTTGTCGCAGCCGCCGATGGCGACGAAGCCGTCCATGCCTTCGCAGCCGACGACGGTCTCGATGGAGTCAGCGATGACCTCGCGGGAGACGAGGGAGTATTTCATCCCCTCGGTGCCCATGGAGATGCCGTCGGAGATGGTGATGGTGTTGAAGATGACGCTCTTGCCACCGGCGGCATCGGCACCTTTGGCGGCCTCCTTGGCGAGGCGGTCGATGTGCATGTTGCACGGGGTGACCATGCTCCAGAGGGAGGCAATGCCGATCTGGGATTTTTTGAAGTCTTCGCGCTTGAAGCCGACGGCGTGCAGCATGGCGCGGGAGGCGGCGCGGTCCACCCCATCGACGACGATGGCGCTGTGTTTGCGATGGAGGTCGGGTTTGGCGGCGGAGGCTTTCTTGGGCATGGCTGAGTAGGATTAAAAGAGCGCGCAAAATGGCAGACATGCCCGGTGACGCAAGCTGCCTTTAAAGGCAGGACAGGCGCAGGAAATGGCAATCATGGTGTGGTTTCCGGCGTGCAAAGAGCGATATGGAAAGGGTGAACATGTATTTCCGATGCATCTTTGTTTTTCTGGCTCTGGTGCCGACTCTGGCGACAGCGGACCAGCCTGTGCCGCTGGACTTCAACCTGTACATGCAGGGAAAGTTTGTGTATGAGCGGAACTGCGTGGTGTGCCATGGGCAGCGCGGGGATGGCAATGGGGAGATGAGCCCGACGCTGAAGCCGAAGCCGAGATCGTTCCGGGAGGGGATGTTTAAATTCCGCACGACGCCGTATGGCATGCTGCCGACGGATGATGACCTGAGGCGGACGATCACGCATGGGCTGAGCGGGACGGCGATGGGGATTTTCAGCCATCTGCAAGCGGACGAGATGGAGTCGGTGATCGTGTATGTGAAGTCGTTTTCGCGCCGGTGGAAGAAGACGGAGAACTATGCGCCTGCGATGAAGTTTCCTGAAGAGCCGGAGTGGCTGAAAAAGCCGGAGCAGGCGAAGAAGCATGCGGAGGCGGGGAAGAAGCTCTTTATGGCGAACTGCATGGCGTGCCATGGCGAGAAGGCGGATGGCAAGGGGGCTGCGGCCGTGGGGCTGAAGGACATCTGGGGGCTGCCAGCGGCACCTGCGGACCTGAGGCAGCCGCACCCGCGCTGTGGAGATGGGGCGGGGGATCTTTTCCGGGTGCTGGCCACGGGGCTGAACGGGACGCCGATGGTGAGTTTTGAGGGGACGCTCTCGGCGGAGCAGCGGTGGGAGATCATCGCGTATCTGCTGAGCATACGGCTGCCGTCTGTGCCGGTGCTGTGATGAGGAGAATGAGACAATCAGATGGGGAGACAATCAGACCACGAGACAGCGAGGCTGTCAGATGGGAGATTGCGAGATGTCTTATGAATGTTTGTTTGCCTCGGCTGATGGTTAACTTTAGCGTTATCGCCGCATGAGCCATTCCCCCCTTACACCTGAGAGCCTTGAAGCAGCGTTTGCCCCGTTTCGTGAGAAGATGCAGGCGGAGGGCCTGAGTGAATCGGCGATACGTGCCTTTCGAGGCAGCTATGCGGCGCTGCTGGCGGGGGAGACGGGGATGATCCCTGAGACGACAATCAAACCAGCGCAGGAACTGCCGCGAGCGGATGATCTGAAAGCGCCGAGCGCGGAACGTGCGGCGGAGCTGCTGAAGCAGACAGTGCTGATCAAGCTGAACGGCGGGCTGGGCACGGGCATGGGGCTGGAGAAGGCGAAGTCGCTGCTGCCGGTGCGGGGAGAGGACACGTTTTTGGATTTGATCGCGAGACAGATCCTGCTGCTGCGGTCGAAGACCGGTGGCGAGGTGCCGATGTTTATGCTGATGAACAGCTTCAGCACCTCTGCGGACACGGCGGGGCATCTGGCGAGGCGCTTTCCGCAACTGGGCGGGACAGAAACGTGGGAGCTGATGCAGAACAAGGTGCCGAAGGTGCTGGCGAGCAGCCTGGAACCTGCGGCGTGGCCTGCGAGCCCGGATGCTGAATGGTGCCCGCCAGGACATGGGGACATCTATGCGTGCCTGGCAGGATCTGGCTGGCTGGAGCGGCTGCTAAGCAGCGGGGTGAGGTATGCGTTTGTGTCGAACTCGGACAATCTGGGTGCCACGCTGGACCCGGCGATTTTGGCGTGGTTTGCGGACAGCGGGATGCCGTTTGCGATGGAGGTGACGCGCAGGACGGAGTCTGACAAAAAGGGCGGGCACCTGGCGGTGAGGCTGAGCGACGGGCGCTATCTGCTGCGTGAGTCGGCGCAATGCCCGAAGTCTGACGAGCATCTGTTTCAGAACATCGACGAGCATCGGTATTTCAACACGAACAACCTGTGGATCGACCTGCAGGCGCTGAAGGCGGCGCTGGAGGCAAATGACGGGCTGATCCCGCTGCCGCCGATCATGAACAAGAAAACGGTGGACCCGCGTGATGGCAGCTCCCCTGCGGTGGTGCAGCTGGAAACGGCGATGGGGGCGGCGATCGAGTGCTTTGAAGGGGCGGGAGCCATTGAGGTTTCACGTGTGCGGTTTGCGCCTGTGAAGACGACGAGCGATCTGCTGGCAGTGCGCTCGGATGCGTATGAGCTGACGGAGGATTTTTGCCTGAGGCTGCACCCGAGCCGCAACGGGCAGCCGCCGCATCTGCACCTGGACCAGAAGCTGTGCAAGCTGGTGGACGGGCTGGAGCAGAACTTCCCGAACACACCGAGCCTGCTGAACTGCCGCAGCCTGCTGGTGCACGGGCCGGTGGAATGCGGAGCCGATGTGGTCTTCAAGGGGGATGTAGTGATCCATAACCACACGCAGGCGGCGGTGAAGCTGCATGCGGGGGTGCATGAGGGCACGATCAGCGTGGGGTGATGAATTTATGATTTACGATTTATGATTTATGATTTGAGATGGGGGCATGAAACTCGTCCCTGTTTTTGCAGCTCTGTTGTGCAGCATTCGTCTTTGCGCGGCTGATGTGGCGGCGCTGCAAAGGCTGGGGGCGAAGGTGACGGAGACGGGCGGAGTGGTGACGCAGGTGCAGGTGAAGTGTGATGCGTTTACGGCGGATGATTTTCGGACGCTGGGGAGTTTTACGACGATCAAGAATCTGAGCATCAGCGGGAAGACGATCACGGATGAGACACTGGGACTGCTGACTGGGCTGAAGGAGCTGGAGATGCTGAGCACGGATGGCATTCAGCTGACGGACGCGGGGTACAAGCACTTCGCGGCTTTTCAGAAGCTGAAGTCGCTGGCGTTTTTTCATCCGGCGTTTCGCTCGAAGGAGTTTACTGGCAGCGGGCTGGTGGAGCTGAAGGCGCTGACCAAGCTGGAGAGGCTGACGTTTGCTGGATCGACAGCGGGGGATGTGGCGATGGAGGCGATCGGGCAGCTGACGCAGCTCAAGGAATTTCGCACGTGGCACACGGCGCAGACGCAGGCGGGGAATGCTGCGCTGGTGAAGCTGACAAACCTGACGGCGCTGCGGCTGGGGCAGCGGCTGCCGGAGTGGGGGAAGGACACGCCGGTGAGCTTTGATGAGACGACGATGGAGGTGGTGGGAAAGCTGAAGACGCTGGAGTCTCTGGAACTGACGGAGGCGAGGCTGAGCGCGAAGATCATTCCGCAGCTCAAGGGATTGCCGAAGCTGAAGAGGCTGAAGTTTGAGATGGTGGATATTTCAGCGGCAGATGTGGAGGCGGTGAAGGCGGCGCTGCCGAAGTGCAAGGTGGAGTGGAAGGAGATGAGCGCGGAGGAGAAGGAGGCGATGCTGGTGAAGAAGCTGAGGCTGTGAGGGGGCGATGGGTGGGTGCGTGGGCGAATCGATGTGGCGGAGCGCGTTGAGGACGCTGCTGGTGGGCGGCGTGATGTGAAGAGAGCTGTGGGTTTGCTTTCCGATCAGACTGGCATAACCCAGGGCGGCGCTCGTTTAGGCTCGCTTGCCCTGGGCTCTATTATGCCGCCCCTTTGGGGCTGAGAAGTGCGGGTGCGGCAGTGGGTAGCTCCGTTGTTTAGCCACGCTCTCGAAAAGCTTGTCATATCAAGCACGTCCTAAAACGGTGCTTATCTGTGGACTAGCGGCGCTCTGAATGGAGTGGAGCCCATGCTCTCGGCATCGTCCAGCGTTGCCGCTTCTTCCATAAACGCATTGCAGGTGTGGGGATCCAGATGCCCCCTCCGTCGGCCCGTGCCTCAGCCCTCATTCCCGATCTCAATCCAGTGTGGTATCAGATGGCTGGAAGGAAGGTTGGAGTCATGCGGAAATTCTTCACCCTGCGAAAGCGGTGTCGTTGATGCAGGCTTGCGCCTTGCATCTTTGCCACCGCAGTCCAAGACGCTGGCGCGTTATTTGATGACCCGCAGGTCTAAGGCTTGCGCCACTCGTTGTCTTTTTGCTCGACCACTGCGTCTCCGCGCACTGCGATGTCCTGTGACTGGTGATGGATGAGGCAGTGGGTGATGCGGTGGGATTTGCCTTCGAGGAAGAAGCCTGCGCCGAGATTGTGATGGACCTCGCAGCGGGTGTAGGTGGTGACGCAGTCGTTCACATCTGCCACGCCGCCGGCATTCGAGCCGTTCCAGGCGATCTCGGAATCGAAGACGTCCATCTGCACGGTTTCGTGGGCGCTGATGCCTTCGTCACCATTGGAGAAAGCTTTGACGTTTTCGAGGCGGATGCCGACGCGGGGGCCGTGGATGTTGAAGCCGTCGTTGGCGGCGTGGATGGCGGTGATGTTTTTGATGGTGATGTAGGAACAGGCGATGTTTACACAGCTGGCGAGTCCGGCGGGCGGCAGGTAGATTTTGGATGAGCCGGGCGTCTTGCCCGCAGGCCAGCGGAAGCAAATGGAGCCGTCGGTTTTGAAGGTCATCTGGCCGGGCTGAAGTTTTTCCGGAGGCATGAAGATGACTTTGCCTTTCTCGCCGGTTTTTTGCTCAGCGGCGCGGTCGCGCACGATGCGGATGGGGACCTCGTCGATGAAGAGTGCGGCGCGCTGAACGTCATCGACGGGCGGGTGTTTTTCGAAGGGGCCTCGGGAGGTCCAGAGATCGCCCTGCTTGTCCCAATCGTGGGAGGTGACGTCGATGCCGAGATCGATGATCATGCCGTGGCCGTCGAATACGGCGGGCTTTTCAGGTGTGCCGCCCTGCGTGAGGGTGAGAGGAGTGCGGCGGATTTCCTGGGCGTGAGCGGTGAAGGAGAGGGCGAGAAAGATGAAGAGGCGGTGCATGAAGTGGAGTGAATGGCACCTGGTTAAGGGCATGATCGTGAGTTTTGGGACGTGGAGACGGCAGGCGGCGGCGATGGGGCGATGAAACGCTGCTGGAGGGCGCGGTGTGGGGGAGAAGACGCTGGGTTTGCTTGCTGGTTGCGGGTGCGGAAACCCAGGCGGCACTCGCTTAGGCTCGCTGGGCTGCGGTAGGCCGCACCTTTGGTGCTGAGAATGTGGATGCGATACGAACGAAACATCGCGTGAATCGAGTGCCATTCATGAGATGCTTTACGACGCTTTCCACAGGTCTTCGCCATAGCTCCAGCCTTCGCGCACGGGTTCTTTGATCCAGGCGTCGAACTCGGGGGCGTTTTTGACCTTCATGTTTTCGGTGTCCCATTCGATGGTTTTGCCAGAGCGGATGGCAAGCACGCCGGTGCTGACGAGTTCGGTGAGCGGGCAGGCGTAGTCGAAGTGAGAGCCTGCGTGCGGGATGGTGCCACGGATGGCGGCGAAGAGCTCGCCAATGGGCTCGCCTGCGACGGAGCGAGGAAGGGGCTTGCGGCGGAGGACGTCGATGATGGGCGTCATGCGCTCGCGGGGCCAGAGCTGGGGGCTTTGAACGCGCATGCCTTCGGAGAAGAGGGTCTCTTTGCTGCCCTTCATGATCATGCCGTTGTCCGGGAGGCCTTTGGTCATGCCGGGCAGGGCCTCGGGGAGAAGGCCGCCCTCATACCAGTGGATCTGCACAGGTGGCATGCTGCCGCGTGCGGCGAAGTGGAAGATGATGTGGGATTTGGGAGCGGTGTAGCCTTTGAAGTCGCCGGGCTGCTGCTCGACGACTTCGACTTTCTCAGGCATGCCGAGCTGGAGGGTCCAGAAGGGGGCGTCGAGGCAGTGGCAGCCGATGTCGCCAAGGCCACCGCAGCCGTAGTTCCACCAACCGCGCCAGAACATAGGCATGTACTGTGAATTGTATTCGGCATCGGCAACGGGACCCTGCCAGAGCTTCCAGTCCACGTCTTTGGGCACGGGTTCGCCTGCTGGAAGCTTGGTGGGGAACTGCTTTAAAAAGCCGACTTTGCTGATGGGGCGGTCGGTCCAGCAGTGAACTTCGCGCACCTCGCCAAGGACGCCGGCTTCGAACCATTCTTTGACGAGGCGGATGCCTTCCCAGCAGTGGCCTTGATTTCCCATCACGGTCTGGACTCCGTATTTTTTGGCGGCCTTCTGAAGGGTGCGGACCTGCCAGATATTGTGGGCGAGGGGCTTCTGCACGAAGACGTGTTTCTTTGCCTCCATAGCTGCCATGGCTGCGGCGAAGTGGGTGTGGTCTGGTGTGGAGATGAGGACGGCGTCGATGTTAGCGCCCTTTTTGTCGAGCATTTCGCGGAAGTCGGTGAACTTAGGGACAGTCGGATGCTTTTTGGCCTGCTCTCCGGCGCTGCGGCCGCCGAGGTCGCGCCAGTCCACGTCGCAGAAGGCGACGATTTCTTCGCCCTGGGATGCCTGCACAGCGCCATTGCCCATGTTGCCGATGCCGACGCAGGCGACGCGGATCTTTTGACTGGTGTCGGCGGCGCGGAGGATGTTGGGGCCGGCGAGAGAAGCGAGGGCGGCAGTCTTGAGGAAGTGGCGGCGGGGGTGGGAGGGCATGATGGTTTAACGGAGTATCAGCAGGCAGATTTCAAACGGTGCCGGGGATGTGCAAACGCTTTGCCTTAGTGTTTGACCCGGGACTTTTTGGGCGGCAAAGGTCGCGGTCCCGGCGTAATCAAACGCGCCTGCAACCCCACAACACACGCATATTCATGGAAACAACCCTCGTCTCAGTCGGCTCTATCGTCCCCGATTTCGAAATGGAAACTTATGAGCCTTCGCACGGTGATTTCGGCAAGGTCTCGCTGGCCGACATCAAGAAGGCTGGCAAGTGGGCCGTCCTCGTCTTTTATCCTGCGGACTTCACCTTTGTGTGCCCCACCGAACTGGCGGATCTGGCCGACCAGCAGGAGAAGCTGGCTGCACTGGGCGCGCATGTGGTGGCGGTGTCCACGGACACGAAGTTTGCCCACATGGTGTGGCGCAACACGGAAGGCCTGATGAAGAACGTGAAGTATACGCTGGCTGCCGACACGACGGGCGCGGTGAGCCGCCTCTTTGGCGTGTATGACAGCGGCACGGGCCTGGCGCTGCGCGGCACCTTCATCATCAATCCCGAAGGCAAGCTCGTCTCCTCCGAGGTGAACTTTTACAACGTGGGCCGCGATGCCGGTGAGCTGGTGCGCAAGATGGAGGCCAACGTGCACCTGATGGCGAACCCGAGCGAGGCCTGCCCCGCGAAGTGGACCCCCGGTGCCAAGACGCTGAAGCCGGGCAAGGACATCGTGGGCAATGTGGCCTCGGTGGTCAACGGCTGAGGTGACTGACAGTTGATTTTTGCAGCCTTGCGGATGAGCTCCGCAAGGCTGTTTTCATTTTAGGCTGCCAGGATGGCAGAACGTGGGTGCGGCGGCCGTACTGAGAGGCATGCAGCGCGCCATTCTCTTAGCCTCATTTCTTTTCACCCTCGCTCCAGCTTCTGCGGAGATCACCATCGGCAAGTATGACATGGCGTCGATCCGGGACACGGGGAACCTGGAAACGAAGGTGATCATGGACTGGCATGCGAATCCGAAGGATGCGGGGATACGGCAGAAGCTGGTGGAGATCACGGTGTGTGAGTGGTGGCCGGGGCTGAAGGTGAGGCTGCCGGTGACCTTTCTGGCGCCTGCGACGGGTGTGTGCACGAATGTGATCATCGAGAACACGGGGCTGCAGATGAAGCCTGCGGCGGTGAGCGGGGCCAAGCTGCGGCTGCTGAAGGAGAATGGCGTGGGCATCGTGCTCATCGGCATGGTGCCGATCAATGACATGGAGCCGGTGGGGAAGCTGCACCTGATGATGGAGGAGCATTTCATCCAGACGAAGGACACGCGCTACACGCCTGCGTGGATCTGGGGGATCAGCGACATGCGTGCGCTGACAGCGGCGGTGGCGGAGAAGGAGGTGTTTCAACCGAAGAAGGTGCTGGCAACGGGAGGATCCAAGCGTGGGGTGGCCACGGCGGCGGCGGGGATCGCGGATGAGCGCGTGACGGCCATCATGCCGGTGGTGGCGCCGGTGATCGAAAGCCCAGGAGGCACGTATGTGGAGGGTATGCTGCCGGAGGAGATCACGCGGATGAATGAGGAGTTCATCGCGAAGATGAGCGATCCTGTGGGGCGTGAGAAGCTGCTGATCCGCCAGAAGGCGAGATCGGATGAGCGGATCACGGTGAAGATGGCGCGTGATGCGGGCTGGAGTGATGAGGAGATGAGGGCGGCGTGCAATGCGGCGTGGGAGTCCTGCCGAACGACGAATTACCTGGATGTGCTGAAGAAGCGTGGCACGGAGATTTTCTACAACCAGGGCTCCAATGACAATGTGAGCCCGGGGCTGGTGGAGCTGGGGCGGCGGTTTCCGCAGCTGCCGGTGTTTATTGTTCCGGGAGGGCAGCATGGCGGCGCGAAGGAGGCGGGGTTTGTGAAATCGGTGGGAGGCATGGCGGAGGTGGATGAGAATCTGCGTGCTTTTGCACTGCATCATTTCTTTGGCACGAGGCACATGGTGGCGCCGCCGAAGGTGAGTACGCAGTGGGACAAGGCCGCGCACCGGCTGGTGGTGAAAGTGGTTTTCCCGGATGGCAGCGAGCCGCAGGAGAACAGCGTGTGGTGGTCGGTAAACCGGCATCCGGATTACTCAATCGCGATGGAGTTTGATGCGTGGGCCTCGGCGCCGCTGAAAGAAGATGGTGCTGATACCTACAGCGCTGAGGTCACGATCGAGGGAGAGGTGAAGACGCTGGATGTGATCACGGTGCATGCGCAGGAGGAGAACGGGAGCACGCTGACGATATCAAGCCCGGAGATCCGGCTGGAGTAGCTCAGCGCATGCGGCCCTGAGCGGGCTTGGGGGCGGAGAGGCCGCCGAGCTGGTTGCGGAATTCGTAGACGTCGCTGCGGTAGAGGGTTTCCTCGTGCCAGAGGGGGGAGGTGTCTGCGAGGAAGCCGGTGGCGACGACGAGGAGGCAGGCGGTGTGAGGGGGGATGCCGAGTGCGGCTGCCTGCGGAGCCGAGGCGTTCACGGCGCGGATGGATTCATCGGCGCCGGAGATGGTGAGGCGGCACTTCTTTGTCCAGAAGGCGTAGAGCGAGCCTGCGGCGTCGGCCTTGTTCATGCCGTTGCAGAGTTGGGCGATGACGTGGCGGCGCTCGTAGATGACGGGCTGGCCGTCGGCGAGGCGTATGCGCTCGATGTAGAAGAGCGGGGCTGAGGGCTGCAGCTTCAATGCCTGCACGACGGAGGCGGGTGCGTCAGCGGTGGTGATTTTGCGGAATGCGAGGACCTGGGTGCCGGGCTTTTTTCCTGCTGCTGCGGCTTTCTCCGTGAAGCTGACGAGGCGCTGGAGATCGTAGTCCAGCACGCTCTCGCGGACGAAGGTGCCCGCGCCCTGGCGGAACTCCAGCAGGCCGGTGGAGACGAGGCTGCTGAGGGCTTTGTTGGCGGTGGGGCGGCTGGTGGCGAAGCGTTCGGCGATCTCACGCTCAGTGAGGAATTTGGCCCCGGGCACGAACTGGCGGCTGCGGAGGAGCTTCCGCAGCTTTTCGATCAACTGCTCATGAAATGACGCCACGGTGACGACAGTGCGTTGAAATCCGGCTTTGACAAGTGGCTAAGCCAATTTAGGGATTGGCTTAGCCAATTACCAAGCCATGAAATACAGCTACTCCGAACTCGCCAAGATGATCGACCACAGCCTGCTGCACCCGACGATGACGGATGCGGAGCTGGAAGCCGGGTGCAAACAGGCGGTGCAGTACCAGGTGGCGTCGGTGTGCATCAAGCCCTATGCGGTGAAGCAGGCGGTTGATTGGCTGAAGGGATCGGATGTGATCGTGGGCTGCGTGATTGGATTTCCCCACGGGAACAGCACGACGGAGTCGAAGCGCTATGAGACGGAGCTGGCCTGCAAGGACGGGGCGAAGGAGATCGACATGGTCGTGAACCTGGGCAAGGCGATGGGCGGTGACTGGGGCTATGTGGAGGCTGATGTGAAGGCCGTGTGTGACGAGGCGCACAAGCATGGCGCGAAGGTGAAGGTGATTTTGGAGAACGACTACCTGACCAAGGGCGGCGCGGGCCTGAGCAGCGATGATTTCAAGAGGAAGCTGTGCGAGATCTGCGAGAAGGCAGGTGCTGACTGGGTGAAGACGAGCACGGGCTACGGCTTTGTGAAGCAGGCTGACGGCAGCTACAACTACAAGGGTGCTACCGAGCATGACCTGGCACTGATGCGTGCCGCGTGCAGTCCGAAGGTGCAGGTGAAGGCGGCGGGCGGTGTGCGAGATCTGGCCGGACTCATCAAAGTGCGTGACCTGGGTGGATCGCGCTGCGGTGCCTCGGCGACGGTGGCGATGATGGAGGAGTATCGCAAGCGGGAGGCAGACGGCACGCTGGAGGGGCTGGAAGGGAAGATCGGCGCGGGCGGGTATTGATGGTGGTAAAAAATATTTGTTTACACGTGTAAGCGTTTGTGACTACAATTGTAGTCATGAGCAAAAAACATGTTCAGAAGAGCGCGCCGCGTGCGCAGGCCTCGGTGGCCATCACCGAGGCTGAGTGGGACATCATGGAGCTGCTGTGGGAGAAGTCCCCACGCACTTCTCAAGAGATCGTGGCCCTGCTGGAGGAAGGCAGGGGGTGGAAGCGGGCCACGGTGGTGACGCTGCTGTCGAGGCTGACGGCCAAGGGAGCGCTGGACACCGAGCCGCAGGGGAACCGCTTTTTATACAGCCCTGCGGTGGAGCGAAGCGCCTGCGTGGCGGAGGAAACGCGCAGCTTTCTGGAGAGGATGTTTGGCGGGGCGCTGCAGCCGCTGGTGGCGCATGTGGCCGAGCATCACTCGCTGACGAAGAAGGACATCGCCGAACTGAAAGCGCTGCTGGACCAGATCAAACCCAACTCATAAGCTGCCATGAACACGCTGATCGAATTTATCGAATCCCTGCGGCAGGACGTGCTGCTTGTCTCCTGGAAGGGAACTCTGCTGGCGCTTGCCGCTGGGCTGGTGCTGCTGCCACTGCATCGGCATATTTCCCCGGCGTGGCGGCATGGGGTGTGGCTTCTTGTTGTACTGCGCTTCATCGTGCCAGACCTGGGCATCTTCTCCATCTCTCTGGATGGAATCATCAAGGTGCCCGCCGTGCTGATGGCCGCACCTGTGGCCAGCGAGGATCGGGTGCTGCGGATGGAAGAATCTGCCGAAGAAATCCAGACTGTCGTGCCTGCGGAGCCTGCGCTGGAAATGGCAGGTGCCACGCCCCCTGCTGCCAGACATGAGGCGCCGACCGTGATGGCGGCTCCTTCCGCACCTGCGTGGACTCTGAAGCAGAAGCTGGCATTTGTCTGGATCTGCGGGGCTGGTGCCGCCGTGTGCATCATGGTGGTGCTGCACCTGAGGCTGCTGCGCCGGATCCGCAAGGATGCGAGCGAGCCTTTTAGTGAGATCAGCATGGCCTTGGACGAGACCTGCAAACTGGCCGGGGTGCGGCGCAAGCCGGGCCTGATGGTGACGGATGCAGTCGGTGCGCCATCGCTTTTTGGCGTGATGAATCCGGTGATCCTGCTGCCCAGGCAGGTGGCCGCCGGCAAAGATGCCGCCGCCTTGAAACTCATTTTGCTGCATGAACTGGCGCACCTGCAGAGGCGGGATCTCTGGGTGCAGACTCTTTCCTCGTGCGTGATCGCGCTGCACTGGTTCAACCCCATGGTGTGGATCGCAGCGCGGCGTCTGCGCGCCGAGGCCGAGATGGCGGCCGACGCGCATGCACTTAAGTGCACCGATGCGGTGGAGGCGCATCGTTTTGGGACCATGCTGCTTGGTTTTGCGCAGCATGCCGCAGCAGGATGGGTGGCAATCCTTGCCTCCGCAACGGTGCTCGGCATCTCAGCCAATCCCAAGGAACTGCGGAGACGCATCGAAGGGCTGATGGACATCGCAAAAGGGCGGCGGACCCGATGGGTGATCGGAATGGGTGCGTTCATGCTGCTGGCGGTCATCGGCCTGACGCGAGCACCGGCCGAGGATCTCCGAAAAGCGGAGGCCAAAGAAGCGGACAAAGCGGCCGAGGCCACGGCGACGACCAGTGTGAGCGGCATCGTGGTGGATGAAAATGACAAGCCGGTGGCGGATGCCGAGGTGAGGCTGTCCATCAATCTGATCAGCCGCTCAGAACAGCCAAGTCAGATGAGCGGCGAAGATGGGAAATTCAAATTTGAAGGGGTTCCCAAAGCAGCCTCATTGAATCTGCGGGCCATGCATGGAGACTATGCGGAGTCGAAGCTACTGGTGTTTCAAGGAGTCAGCGGGAATGTGGAGCGGCGCCTGGTTCTGCCGAAGGTTGGCTGGGTGGCGGGCAAAGTCACTGACAAGCGTGACGGGACGCCGATCAAAGGGGCGCAGGTGTTCTATGGCATCGAAAACAAGTTTCCCATCGTCAGCCGCTATGACTGGAAACAGCCCTTTGTGCGCACCAATGAGGCGGGGGAATACCGGCTGCCTCTCAAGCTGAGAGATCTGGAAGAAGTCATTGTCCGGGCATGGGCTCCTGGAATGACTTCACAGTCGAAGGCTCTCAAGATCGGCGGTGGCGAGACGGCGATGGACTTGGTACTGGAACCAGTGGAACGCATTCCCGGGAAGGTGGTGGACTCCGAAGACAAGCCTGTGAAGGATGCCCTGGTCTGGGTGGTGGAAGATGCGGTGAGGCTGGAAGAAACATCGGGGCCGATCACGCTGGAGACGATCAAATCGGACCGCTCAAAGCTGGCTGCGGGGAAGTTTTTCATCAGTGTGAGCCAATCAGGTGAAGGCGGGGATTTTGGCCTGCCGGATGCGGATCCGCTGCTGAAAGACAAGCTCTGGGTGGTGGCCCTGCATCCTGACCACGGGCTGGCACGCATGAAAGCGAGCGAGATGAAGCGCGGGATGATCTTCAAGCTGGAACCGTGGGCGTCCATGAGCGGCCGTCTGCTCCGAGATGACGGCACTCCTGTGGTGGACACCGACGTGACGCTGCATGCGAAGTGCGGACCTGAGTTCAGGCCGGATGCCGAGTCGTTCAAAATTTCGCACCACATCAAATTCACGACAGACAAAAACGGGGAGTACAAGATCGAACGACTGACACCGGGAGCGAGCTTCAGCGGGATGACGCTCAAAAGAGAATACTGTTCTTTCGCGCTTGTGACCGTCAGCGCAGGACCGCAGCCATCCCGGGAGATCGTGCTGAGGAACAGCCTGCGCCGAAAACAGAGCGGTGGTGTGAGGGCGGTGATGGGTAGGATCGTGCTGCCAGAGGGGCATGCCTTCACAAGCAAAGAATATTTCGTCAACCTTTCCATCAACTCCCAAGGCGGAACCATTCCAGGGCTGCCGAGACCAGATGCTGATGGGAAGTTTATCACCGAGGTCCTGCCGCCTGGCAACTATGAGCTGAGTGTCAGGGTGTATCCTCAGGCCACCGGAATGGATCTGCCACGTGATGCCGGCAGGTGGATGCGCTTTAAAGTGGAGGCAGGAGACGCAGCCACGCCCCTGAATCTGGGGGACATCATCCTGGAGAAAGCGGATCTCACTTTCAAGCCACGCACGGAAAATCAAGCAAAGACGCAGCAGCCGCCTGTGTACGTCGAAGGACCGGAGGGCAGAATCGAGGTCACCACAACGGATGCTGAGAAGAAGCCCGTGGCCGGAGTGAAGGTGGAGATTCTCGATCTGATCGACCATGCCCGCACCCCGATGAATCTGAGTGAGGTCATCGGTAAATCCGCCGCGAAAATCAGCGATGCAAATGGCAAGGTGACGCTGTCATTTCCACGGACACCCGTGGAGGGCCGGAAAGCGTACGGAGTGATGGTGATCGGAACGGCACAGGATGGCTCCAAGTCCCGCCAAACGGAGATGATGGATGGCAGGACATCCGAGCTGCGGATCTATCCGGAGACGATGGTGGACATCGCCATCGCAAGCCCGATCGTGGAATGGTCCGCCAGCTGCAGCATCATTGGGCTGGTGGCGGAGAAGCAGCCGTTCAAGGGGGGCGAACTGAAGGCAAGGCTGGCGATGGAGCATGCCAGCTATTTAATGCTGCAAGGAACGACAGCGGAGGGAAAGGTGCTGTTTTCAAATGCGCTGGGCCCGGTGAAGAACGGGGTGCTGGAAATCAAGCAGCCTCTGACGCTGATGCCGGGCTCGGAGATTGAAGGGAAGATCGAAGGCCTGCCTGCGGATGAAGAAGGAACCGGTGGAGTGCTGGCCAAAATCTTTGTCAAAGGACAGGGGGAGCCGAGTCAGGTCATGAAGGGCTACCCGCCCAACGTGTCGTGGATGGCCTGGGCGCCGGTGGGACGCGATGGACGTTTTCATTTCAAGGCCGTGCCTGCCGGAATGGTGAGCCTGACAGGGCTGGGCAAGGGATGGATCACACGCGGACTGCTGGATTTTGACAGCTCCACACTCGTGAATACGGCCACGCCAACGGGAAAGGTGAGCGTTTCCCTGAGCACCAAGCCGTGCAACAAGAGAGGCGTGAGAGTGCTGCTGCCGGACGGCAAGCCGGCAGCCGGGGCCACGGTGCTGGCGGAACTCCCTGCACTCGGAATGCTCTCCTACAACCGGAGCAAGCTGCAGGCAGAGGATGCAGAGAAGCGTGCGCGCTTTGACAAGGAGCCATGGGCCGCCAGAAAGATGGTGGCGGATGACCAAGGCATTGTGATTCTGGAGAACCGGCCTGCAGGCAAAGCCTTTTGTCTGGTCTACTGGACGGATTCCAAAACTCAGCACCCGCGATGGGGATCTGCCAACGTCACCTTTACTGATCCTGATACGAAGACGCCTCTGGAGATGCAGCTGAGCGAAAAGTAGCGAGGCGGGTCGCCTGATGAAGCCAATAGAAAGCCCTGAACTGGCTTTCTATTGGCTGATTCTGCTCGCAGCATGTCTTGTAGCCAGAAACCGCCTGCTGATGGCGTTTTCAGCAAACTGCAATGACCAGCCGTGCCCTCATACTCTGCCTAGGACTGCCAGCCACCGGCTTGGCCGTCGATTTCAACCGTGATGTGCGGCCGGTGCTGGCGCAGCATTGTTTCAAATGCCATGGGATGGACGACCAGGGGCGGAAGGGGAAGCTGCGGCTGGACCTGCGTGAGGCTGCGACGGGCAAAGGGAAGTCGGGCGAGCTGGCGGTCGTGCCGGGGAAGCCGGATGCGAGCGAGGTGATCAAGCGCGTCTTTTCCAAAGATGAGGATGAGGTGATGCCACCACCGCATACGAAGACGGTGCTGCCGGAGAGCGCGAAGAACATTCTGAAAGCGTGGATCGCCGAAGGGGCGAACTATGAGGCGCACTGGGCGTATGTGCCGCCGAAGCAGGCGCCACTGCCGATAGCGGGAATGCATCCGATTGATTCGTTCATTCAGGCGAGGCTGAAGCAGGAAGGACTGAAGCCCAGCGAGGAGGCGGACAAGTACACGCTGGTGAGGCGTGTGTATCTAGATCTCACCGGCCTGCCGCCTACGCCGGCAGAGGCGGATGCGTTTGTGAATGACAAGTCTCCTGATGCGTATGACAAGCTGGTGGATTCTCTACTGGCGTCCAAACAGTATGGCGAGCGGTGGGCAAGGCGCTGGCTGGACCTGGCACGCTACGCGGACACAAACGGATTTGAGAAGGACCGGCCACGACCGATCTGGCCGTACCGGGACTGGGTGGTGCGTGCGCTGAATGAGGACATGCCGTTTGACCAGTTCAGCATCAAGCAGCTGGCGGGTGACATGCTGCCAAAAGCAACGCCGGATGATCTGATTGCGACGGGATTTCATCGGAACACGATGCTGAATGAGGAGGGGGGCATTGACCCGAATGAGTATCGCTTTTATGCGATGGTGGACCGAGTGAGCGTGACAGGTACGGCGTGGATGGGGCTGACAATGAACTGCTGCCAGTGCCACACGCACAAGTATGACCCGATTCTGCACACGGATTTTTACCGCACGATGGCGCTGCTGAACAACGCCGACGAGCCGACCTACTTCATTCCCACGGCTGAAGTCGAGGCGCAGCAAAAGGCGCAGAAGGAAAAGATGACGAAGCTGGAGGCGGAACTGCCGGGCAAATTTCCAGGCGGGAAGACAGCGATGGAGAGCCGGTTTGCGGGATGGGTGGAAGGGGAGTCCCGGCGGGCGTCGAAGTGGGAGGTGATCAAGCCGACCAAGATGGAGACGACAATGCCGCACCTGGACCAGCAGGCGGATGGTTTCATCCTCGGAAGCGGGGACATCTCGAAGAGCGATGTGTATGACCTGAGCTTCAAGGCACCGATCAAGGGGGTGCGTGCGCTGCGCATCGAGGTGACGTCGCACTCGAGCCTGCCGAACAATGGTCCGGGGCTGACCAATTACGAGGGGCCGATCGGGGGCTTTTTCATGAGCGAGCTTCAGGCTTTGCAGAACGGGCAGCGTGTGAAGATCGCGAGAGCAGAGGACACGAATGAGGACGAGGATGACAAGATCAATGACTCGCCGGCGACAACGGCGAAGGCCAAGGCGAAGGCTGCAGCCAAAGCCAAGAAGAAGAACAATGCGCAGGCGACGCTGGATGGCGAGATGTCGAGCGGCTGGCAGGTGCTGGGCGGCTATGGCGTGCAGCATGCGGCGGTGTTTCATTTTGAGCAGCCGGTGGATCTGACGAGCGGCCTGGATCTGAAGATGCTGTTTGAGAAGCACTTTGCCTGTCCGCTGGGGCACTTCCGCATTTCGGTGACCACGGGTGAGCATGCCGAGGCCATGGGCTATCCGGCGGAGGTGGAGGAGGCGCTGGCTGCTGGAGACAAGAGCAAGCATGAGCTGTTGCTTCACACCTTTCTGGAGAATGCGGAGGAGATGAAACAGGCGGCGGCACCGCTGCTGGCTGCACGCAAAAATCCTGCACGTGGCCAGGCCACGCTGGTGATGCAGGAGCGGCCTGCGAGCAACCCGCGCAGCACGCATCGCTACCATCGCGGGGAATACCTGCAGCCGAAGGAGGAGGTGACTCCGGCGGTGCCGGCTTTTCTGCCTTCCTTGCCAAAGGGTGAAGCTGCCAACAGGCTAACTTTTGCGAAGTGGCTTTTTGCTCCGGCGAATCCGCTGACTGCGCGTGTGACGGTGAACCGGCAGTGGCAGGCGTTCTTCGGGCGCGGGATTGTGAAGTCGCTGGAGGATTTTGGTTATCAGAGTGATCCGCCTTCGCACCCGGAGCTGCTGGACTGGCTGGCGGTGGAGCTGGTGAAGCAAGGGTGGTCGATGAAGAAGCTGCACCGGCTGATCGTGACGAGTGCGACGTACAAACAGGGCAGCCGCATCACGCCGGAGCTGGCGCAGAAGGATGCGGAGAATGTGCTGCTGGCGCGCGGGCCGCGTTTCCGGCTGGAGGCGGAGATCATTCGTGATTCCGCGCTGAAGGCTGCGGGCGTGCTGTCGCTGAAAATGGGCGGCCCGGGGGTGTACCCGCCGCAGCCTGCGAGCGTGACCTCTGAAGGCACCTACGGCAAAGTGGAGTGGAAGGTGAGCGAGGGGGAGGACCACTTCCGCCGCAGCTTGTACACCTTCACCAAACGCACCGCGCCGTTTGCGATGGCCACGACGTTTGATGCACCCACGGGAGAATCCTGCCTGGCGAAGCGGGAGGTTTCCAACAGCCCGCTGCAGGCGCTGACGCTGCTGAATGACCAGATGTTTATGGAGGCTGCGCAGGCGATGGCGAAGCAGGTCATGGCTGAATCCAAGACGGATGATGAGCGGCTGCAGAACATCATCCGCCGTGCGGTTACGCGGCCTGCGGCTGCGGAGGAGATGGCGATGTTCAAAGCTTTCCTGCAAAAGCAGCGTGAGAGAAAAGTGAGCGATGAAGCGCTGTGGGCCGATGTGAGCCGCGCCGCCCTGAACCTTGACGAAGCCATTACGCATCCATGAACACCTCGAACATCACCCGTCGTCATTTCTTCCAGGACTGCGCCATCGGCACGGGGAAGATTGCACTGGCATCGCTGCTGGCTGATTCGGCCTACGGAGCGACGCAAAGTCCGAATGTGGCTGCGCCGACTCATTTCCAGCCGAAGGCCAAGGCGGTCATTCACATGTTCATGGCGGGTGCGCCGTCGCAGCTGGAGCTGTTCGACAACAAGCCGATGCTGACGAAGTATGAAGGGAAACCGCTGCCTCCATCGATCATCGGCGGGCAGCGATATGCCTTCATCCGGCCTGATGCTGCGGTGCTGGGACCACGCTACAAGTTTGCCAAACATGGGCAGTGCGGGGCGGAACTTTCGGAGATGCTGCCGCATCTGGCGACGGTGGTGGATGACATCGCGATTGTGAAATCCTGCCGCACGACGCAGTTCAATCATGCGCCGGCGCAGATCTATATGAACACGGGGTTCTCACAGCCGGGGAGGCCGAGCATGGGATCGTGGATCACGTATGGTCTGGGGGCGGAGACGCGGGATCTGCCGAGCTTTGTGGTGATGAGCACGGGCAGCGGGATCAGCGGCGGGGCGGCGTGCTGGAGCAGCGGGTTCCTGCCGAGTGTTTATTCCGGGACACGATTCCGTAATTCGGGTGATCCGATTCTGAATGTGAGCACGCCGCAGGGCATTGAATCGGGGACGCAGCGGGACACGATCGAGCTGATCAATGCGATGAACCAGCGCCGTCTGAAACTGGATGGCGATGGCGAAACGGCCACGCGTATTGCGAATTATGAGATGGCCTATCGTCTGCAGAGTTCTGCGCCGGAGCTGATGGATCTTTCCAAAGAGGATGAGGCGACGCTGAAGATGTATGGCTGCGATCCGAAGGTGCCTTCATTTGCCCGTGCGTGTCTGCTGGCGCGGCGGATGGTGGAGCGCGGGGTGCGCTTCATCAACATCTACAATGAAGGGTGGGATGCGCACAGCGATGTGGCTGGGAATGTGAAGAAGAACTGCGGCATCACCGACCAAGCGAGTGCGGCGCTGATCAAGGACCTGAAGCAGCGCGGACTGCTGGACAGCACGCTGGTGGTGTGGGGCGGGGAGTTTGGCCGCACGCCGATGGTGGAGGCCAGTGTGTCGCTGGGACGCAGCCTGGGGCGTGATCATCATCCACAGGCATTCACCATGTGGATGGCTGGTGGTGGCATCAAAGGCGGGGTGACGGTTGGCGCCACGGATGAGATGGGCTTCAACATTGTCGAAGACGAGACGCATGTGGCGGACCTGCAGGCGACGATTTTGCACTGCCTGGGGATTGACCACGAGAGGCTGACTTTCAGCAAGGCTGGGCTGGACTTCAAGCTGACGGGGGTGGAGCCGTGCCATGTGATCAAGCAGATCCTGGCGTGATGAACTATGCCATGAAGTGTAATCAGTTCTTATGTTGATCTGGATGCTGCTTTTCTTCTTCGGCATAGGTGTTTCTGTCCTGGGACTCGTGTGGCTGGTGGTAGGAGTGGCAAAGAAAAACAAAAAAAAGGCCATTCTTGGAGTTTTGATCCCTGTTTTGTTCTGGAGCTGCTTTGCGATGCTATGGGAAGCTGACCGCAGGTTTATCCAGGAGGAGACCCGCAAAAATGGAGGCGAGCTGCCAGATTGGGCTTGGTGACAGTCCTGAATTTTTTATCAAAATGAGCATGATCCAGGCAACCATTGTGCAAGGTCATCGAGTGGCCTCTGGCCTGAATGGGAATCCGCGTTTTCCGGGTGGGACGCTGCGGATGCAGCTGCCGTTTTTTGCGGCGCTGGGGCTGGATCTGAGTTCGTTTTATCCAGGGACGCTGAATGTGAGCATCTCGCCGAAGAGTTATCGTGTGGTGGGCCCACGGCGTACGTTTCGGGCGCTCAAGTGGCATCCGGAAGATGCGGCGGAGGATTTTTCGTTCTTTGATGTCACTGTGCACCGTGAGGGATCGGAGCCGGTGAAGGGGTGGATCTATTTTCCGCACCCGGATACGAAGCCGGTGCATTTTCAGAAGCCGGCTGTGCTGGAGCTGCTGCTGCCGTGGACGGAGGGGCTGGGGTATGGGACAAAGATCACGCTGGAGGTGCCGGAGGAGCAGATGGTGTTTGAGGGGTAATGCGGTCATGGCCAGAAGCACCGGATCGATGGCATGGAGTTGCGGATGCCGTGACTGAGTGATGACACGCCGGGTGCCGCGAGGGATGGCGGACGGTTGCCATTCCGCGTGCCAACAGGAGAAACAAGCACCTGCATAAGTGCCATTCGTTTTTCCTGCGTCTTGCTCCTAGGTCTAGGTGAGCAGACGCTATTTCTTATCGTAGAAGGGGAAGAGCTGGCGGATCTCGGCGGCGCTGGGGCGGCGGCCGTATTCGCAGACTTCGAAGGTCTCGGCATACTTGACGGCTTTGCCTTTTTCTTCGCCGTATAGCTTGATGAGGAGGTCGCGGAATTTTTCGGCTTCGCTGCTCTGGCGGGCGCCCCAGCGGCGCTTGAGCCAGGCGCGTCGGGCGGTTTCATCGGTGGCGGGCGGGACTTCTTTTTCGACGTATTCGGCACTGCCGCTGGCGCCGCCCTCGTAGGCCTGGGATGTGAGCTCGTGGAGGCCGTCGAGCTTTTGCTCAAAGGAGTCGTCCACGCTCACAGCGATGTCCGGGGTAAAGGGGTAGGGCTTCTGGAAGCCGTCGCTGGAGTACAGGAAGACGGGGTTTTTTTTCAGCGGCGGGATCTCCGGACAGATGAAGGGGACGGTGACCATGAAGGCGGCGTCTTGAAGAAGGACGCCGACATAGCGGTGGTCGGGGTGGTAGTCCCAAGGGCGGTGGGCGATGACGATGTCGGCCTTCCATTCGCGGATGATGCGGGTGATGAGCTTGCGGTTTTCCAGCGAGGGAAGCAGCTCGCCATCGTGGATGTCGAGCACCTGGGAGGTGACGCCGAGTTTTTGGGCGCAGGCTTTGACCTCGGCTGCGCGGCGCAGGGCCAGAGGGCCGCCGGCTTCTTTCCAGTGACCGATGTCGCCATTGGTGACGGAGACGAGTTTCACATGATGGCCGAGCCGGGCCCATTTGACGGCGGTGCCTGCGGTTTTGTACTCGGCATCATCTGGATGCGCGCCGAAGACGACGATGCGAAGCTTGCCGTCGCCTTTGTCCTCCGCGTGGAGGTAGAGGGCGGCGAGGCAGACGACGAGGGTGAGAAGGAAGCGGATCATGACGGGAAGGGTACGGGGCCATGATGAGGAGTTGTTCAACGCTCAGGCGCTTGGGTGTCAAAAGAGCGTGATGTGGAACCAAACCCGCAGGGTCAGTTCCAAAAAAGAAAGGAGCGCAAGGTAGGAAAAAACAACGAGGCAACATTTCCTCCAAAAAGGGGCACGCCTGATCAAGTAAACTGCGAGACCTGCGTGGACTGCAGCAAAAGGCAGAATCTGCCAGAACAGCGCCTTGTAGTCAGGCGATGATGCACGGGACGCGAACAGTGTCCAAAACCCGCTCAGGAGCAGGATGCCATAGAGCAGGGCTTTGGACATAGGTTCGAGGATGGATCAGCCTTCTTCACCCTTCGGCTCCGGCAGCATGAAGCCGACGATGAGGGCGATGACGGCCATGGCGGTGGCGATGTAGCCTGCGGCCATGGCGACGTGCATGGGCTTCACCGCCTGCGGACCACCAGCGAGCATGGGGGCGAGCCAGCTGGTGTTCAGTGTGGCCATGCAGGTGCCGATCATGCGGCCGCCCACGTTGGTGGCGAAGCTGCCGCCGGTACCGCGCAGGTGCATGGGGAAGACTTTGGGGAGGTATTCGCCGAAGTAGCTGAACTGGGCCACGGTGACGAGGCCGCAGACAGCGTAGCCCCAGAGGAAGGCGTCTCCACCTTGAGCGAACAATTTGAAATAGGTGAGCGGCAGGATGATGAGGGCGGGGATCTGGAAGACTTTGAGCAATTTCACACGGCTCATGCCGACAATGAGCAGCACGGCAAGCAGCACGCGGCCGACGAGGCCGCCCATTTCCTGATGGAACTGGACCTTGTCGCTCATGGCCTTGACCTTGGAGTTCACAGGCTTCTGCTTGTCAAAGTTGGCCTTCATCTCGGCTTTGAGCGCGGCTTTGGCGGCATCGTCGAGGCCGGGGGCTTTCAGCTTGGCGCTGATCTCCATGTCGGTCTTTTTCAGGGCGGCGAGCTGTCCGGCCTCGGCCTTCAGCTCAGGCAGGCCGGGAGTGACGCGGGCCACGGTGACCTGCAGCGCACCGAAGGCGATGCCGTAGGCGCAGGCGGAGAGGATGGTGGTGACGAGCGTGACGCGGCGAAGCTCGGAGGAGAAGAGAGCGCCGAAGCTGGGACGCTTGAGAGTGCCGGCGATTTTCTTGTCTTTCCACACCTTGGACTCAGGCACGAAGGGCAGCATGAGAGCGATGGGGATGGCGGGCAGGATGCCGGACATCAGAGTGTAGCGCCAGGCGCCGATGCCGGTGCTGCCTGCGGGCAGACCCCAATGAGGAAGGGTGTCGAGATTCTTGCTGATCCACACGCTGACCATGGTGACGAACACACCGCCGAGAGAGGCGCAGGCCTGGGTGATGCCGAGCCATTTTTCCTTCTGATGCTTGTCCGTGAACACTTCCGCCAGCCAGGTGATGGCGGCGACGAACTCCACGCACACGCCAATGAAGGTAGTGCAGCGGAAGAAGATGAAGACAGGGAGCGAGGTAGCGAAGGCGGCGCAGAAGGGTGAGAAGGAGTAGATGAAGATGCTCAGCGCCATGATGGTCTTGCGGCCAAATTTATCGACCAGCCAGCCGCCGAGGAGACCGAAAACACCGCCACAGAGCGCGGCGATCCAGAGCAGCTTGCCGACCCATTCAGTCACGGAGGGATCGCTCGGCAGCACCTTGAGCAGTTCGGCAATGGCGGGGGCCGCGACGAGGGGCGTCATGAGCAGCTCATAGGTGTCGAACAGGAAGCCGATGCTGGCGATGAGGATGATCAGCCAATGAGTGAGAGTGAATTTGGGTGCGGGAGTGGACATGGCGGGGCGATGCTGTCAGGAGATGGGAGGCAAGTCAACGGGCGGCGTGGGCGGAATTCATCATTCGGATGGTGATTGGCGTGAAGTCCTACATGTGTCGTATTTTTGAATCGACAAATCCGACAAATGTCGTCAAACTCGCGAATTATGGCTAAAAAATCACTGCCTCCACTGTCCGCCGCCGAGCAGGCGCTGATGGACATTCTCTGGAAGAAGCATCCGGCGAGCGTGCTGGAACTGCTGGAGGCGGTGAACCAAGGACGCAGCGAGCCGGTGACGCGCAACACGCTGCAGACACAGCTAACGCGGCTGGAGGCGAAGGGGTGGATCACCCGCGATGATTCCAGCCGCAGCCATGCCTACGAGCCTGCGGTGGCCGAGCAGAAGGGAAGGACGAGCGTGCTGGCAGACCTGAAGCAGCGCTTCTTTGGCGGGAGCAATCTGGCGCTGGTGCGCTGCCTGGTGGAGAGCGGTGACATCTCCGAGGAAGAACTGGTGGAACTGCGAAAACTGGTGCGCGGCAGCAGTGCGAAGAAAGGAGAGGAGTCATGAGCGCGGAGACAATCGTGTGTCTTAATTACGTGGTGCACAGTCTGGTGATCGGCGCGGCGGCGTGGCTGCTGGTGCGGTTTGTGATCCGCGATGCGCTGCGGCGCTGCATCCTGGCGAATCTGGCGGTGCTGATGTGCCTGTACACGCCTTTTAACATCGGGATGGAGGATCTCTTTCCGCCACAAAAGCCTGTGCCGGTGTGGACGCCGATCCGGGAGACGTTCAAGGCGGACTGGCGGATGAGTGTGGCGCCGGCGAGCGCTGCAAAGACAAGCACCGTGATCGAGGCACGGGCCTGGGGTGTGAATGATGTTGTGAGGGGGATGCGGTGGCTGGCGTGGATCGCTACCGTGGGGATGCTGATGCGGCTGCTGGCGCAAACCGTGAGGGTGCAGAGATGGGCGTGGGGATTGAGACATCTATCGCGAGAGGAAACGGAGGTTCTCTGCGGCAGTGCGCCGGAGTTTTGCGGAGATGCAGAGAGGCTCGAAAGCTCCAGAGGGCTGGAGCACTCCAGGACGCTGGCGCGCGTGAGGGTGTCTGAGAGTGAAGGCACCCCCTGTGTGGCGGGCTGGTTTTTTCCGGTGATCGCTGTTCCGGCCCAGGCTTTTGAGGCGCTCACGGCTCGTGAGTGGGGCTGGCTGCTGCGGCATGAGACGGAGCATCTGCGGCTGCACGATACGGTGGCGGTGCTGCTGCAAAACATCGTGCGCGCCTGCCTGTGGTGGAACCCTTTTGTGCATGAGCTGATCGAGGACTACGCCCGGGCCCGCGAGGAAATGTGTGATGCCGCTGCGGTGGGGGAAGAGCGCGAGCCTGCGGCCTATGCGGACTTTCTGCTGGCCTGGGTCGCGAAGCCAGGGGCGCAGCAGGCGTGCGTGATGCCGATTGCGTATTCGCGGCCCGCACGGCGGCTGAAGGCCAGGCTGGTGGCGCTGATGGAGGCGCGCGGCGTGAGGAAGAAGGCGGGGGCACTGTTTGTGCTGGCGGTGGTGGCTTTTGCGATCATCGCGCCGATGATTGCGGCTTCGTTTGGGATTGCGACTGCGGCGGCGCAGGCCGTGGTGGAAGCGAAGGAGGACGACGGCACCTTGTACACAAAGGAGTACAAAGTGCCTCCGGATTTTCTGAGTGGAGGAATGGTGCCGGATGATCCATTTGCGCCCGGGAAAGCCGTGTCAGGCGCTGTGAGGGGAAAAACCGCCCGGGAGCTACTGAAGGAGAAAGGTGTGGCGTTTCCGCCGGGTGCGTCGGCCATTTACAATCCGACGACTTCACTGCTCATCGTACGGAATACAAAAGCCAATCTGGAGATGGTTGAACGAGGGATCGATGCGCTCAACCAACGGCCAATGATGTTGCAGGTAAGCTGCAAGCTTATTCAGGCGGATCAGTTTTTGGGAACGCATGAAGGCGTTTTGTCGTCGGAGGATGAGCAGGCTCTGATCAGGACGGTGTCACAAAAGAAGGGTGCCGATCTGATGAGTTCGCCGAGTGTGACGATGAAGTTTGATCAGAATGCGATCGTGGAAGTGGCGCAGGAGGTGCCGGCGAAGAAGCTGGTGGATGGGAAGTTGAGTGGTGATCCGAAGTTTGTCGGGATAAGGATCGAACTGAACGCTAAAACGCCAGCCAAAGGGAAATCCAGTGTCGAAACGAAGGTCGAGCTTGGGTTGGATCCCGATTCAAATACTGGATGGCTGCCGAAGGAGGATAAAGCTGTCGATTGGGACAAGGTTCTGCTTTTCAGCATTGCGGCCAAGGCGGCGCTGGCCAGCGGTGAGACGTTGGTGCTGCATTTGCCGACTTCGAAACGGCCTGTGACGGTGCTCATCATGGCGGAGGCGCTTGACCCCAATGGCAGAAAGGCAGACCGTTTTGCGGCGACGATGCGGATGGCACCGTCCGCAAGCGAGGGACGCTACGTGGCGGAGAAGAAGGGAATGGAAAAGGAGAGCACTGAGCTGGTCGAGCGTGTTTACAGGCTTCCCGAAGAATTCCCGCGGGATAAACCGCCTGTCGAAGTGCTCAAGGCGGCGGGAATTGAATTCCCCAAGAATGCAGATGCCTTGCTGAAGGATGGAAAACTCACTGTGCGAAACACGAAGGCCAATCAGTTGCTCATTGAGGCGTGGATTGCTTCCCTTGTCGATTTCAGAAAAAACAAGAGGGTTCACGTCACCGTGCAAGTGGTTGAAATGAAGGGGGATTTTTTGAAACTCATGAATGAGTGGCTGCCACCGATGGCTGTCGATCCCAAGACCGCCAAGCCCCTGCATCCCGCCCTCGTGGAATCACGGCCATCTCCCGATTATGTTCGCCTGTTCAACACGGCCGCCATCTTCACCCCGGATCAGTTTAAGACTGTGTTCAAGAGGATCGCTGTTTCCAAGGCGAGTGTCGAAAACTTAAAGCCGAAGGGTGAACTGCGGGAATATAAGCTGCCGGACGCGATGGGAGGCATGCAAGTGAAGGTGGAATCACAGATTGGTGGGGATGGGAATACGATTGAGTTGATCGTCACGTGTGATGAAAAAGGGGATAAAGTAAGCGGGGCAAAACACATATCCACCGGGGTGAGCATCTGGGATGGTCAAACAATCGTGCTGGCTTCCCCGCCGTCCGAAGGTTTGTCCCGCTTTCTGTTCATCACAGGGAAGCTTATTGAGGACAAGGCTGGGAAAAAGTGAAATCAGGTTTTGCCGCATTGAAGGGAAGCCTTCATCATGCGGCCTTATGTTTCACGACCTGACCTCCGCGCCTGCCACTGATCCGACGAGCATTTACCGCTACCGTGACTGCCTGTATGGGGCGGACATGGTGACTGCGGCGCTGAGTGTGGATTTTTTCACGTGGCTGTCGGGGAATCCGTCTTCGTTGTCGGGGATCTGTGCGCACTTTGGCTTCACGGAGCGTCCGGCGGATACGATGATGACGTTGTTTGCCGCGAATGAGTGGGTGAAGAGTGTGGGCGGTGTGTTTCACACGACGGAGGTGGCGCGTGAGTTTTTGTGCGCGGGGCCGGTGTGGGATGTGAGGCCGTACTTTGCCTCGCTGCATGACAGGCCGATCGCGCGGGATTTTATTGAAGTACTGAAGACGGACAAGCCAGCGGGGTGGAGCGGGGACAAGGCGGCCTTTGACTGGCACAAGGCGATGGAGCAGGAGGATTTTGCGCGGAAGTTTACGGCGGCAATGGACTGCCGTGGTGTGCTGCTCTCCCAGGCGCTGGCGAAGAGGCTGGATCTCAGCGGGCGCAGCTGCGTGCTGGACATTGGAGCGGGGTCGGGTGTGTATGCGTGTGCGATCACGGCGCAGCACAAGCATATGAGAGGGGTCGCGTTTGATCAGGCACCGGTGGACCGCATCGCGGGCAAGCTGATCGAGGAACGTGGCTGCGCAGAGCGCGTGACTGTGGCGACGGGCAACATGTTTGAAGGCATGCCCGCAGGGTGTGACGTGCATCTTTTCTCCAATGTGCTGCATGACTGGGGCGTGCCGGAGGTGAAGAAGCTGCTGGCTGTCTCACATGCCGCGCTGCCTGCGGGAGGGCTGCTGATCATCCATGATGCGTTCATCAATGCAGACAAAACCGGGCCGCTGCACGTGGCGGAGTACTCGTGCCTGCTGATGCACGCCACGCAGGGCAAGTGCTACAGCACGGGTGAGTACGCGGAGATGCTGGATGCAGCAGGATTTACGCCTGGTGATTATCACGACACGATCATCGCGCGGGGATTCATGACTGCGATCCGGCGCTAAAAATTAGATTGTGCAAAGAAAGCGAGTTGTCGTATCGTCTAGAAGATTGCTTATGAAATTAATCACCCTGCTTTCTGTCTTCGCCATCGCGGCATCCGTGCGCGCTGAAACCACGCTCGTCATGACCGGCGTGCACAACTGCTGCAAGAGCTGCACTAACGGCATCATCAAGGCTGCGTCTTCACTCAGCGACGTGACCGTCACCCCTGAAGGCAAGACGGTGACCATCGTGTCCAAGAAGAAAGGCGACGCGAAGAAGGCCGCCGAGGCGATCATCGCCGCAGGCTACTACGGCAAGATCGAAGGCGAGGAGTCTGCCTCGAAGTCTGCCAGCAAGCCCGCTGCCGCCGCCAAGCCTGAGGCCAAGATGACGAAGGCCACTGTTTCCGGAGTGCACCTGTGCTGCAAAAAATGCGAAGTGGCAGCCGCTGATGCGGTGAAGACCGTCGCAGGCATCACGAAGAGCGACATCGTCGCCAAGGCCACATCATTCACTGTCGAGGGCGAGTTCACCAAGTCTGAACTGGCGTCCGCCCTCAATGCCGCCGGCTTTGCCGGAGACATCAAATAACTACCGCAACCAACAACGAGCGGGGCCGGGGCTTGCGAAAGCGACCCCGGCTTTCTTTTTTGTCAGTTGGGCGCGACATGGCTGCTGCATCGGCATTTTTACCGGGACAAGCCTCCAGCTGAGAATTTGAAGGCTTGACGTCTAAAATCGACATATGGTTTTATCCTAGCATGGTACCCAAAAATGCATCTGGAGTCATCCTTGTCTTGTTTAGCTTTGTTTTGAGTGTCTCCGGACAGCCGGCGGGCAAAGATGCCAAGGCGGACTTGAGCAAAAAATACCCTTCCCTGCACATCCAGGCCAAGGTTGGCAAGCGCAACGCTCCTTATCAGGGGTCATCATACATGATGACAATGACCATGACTCCGGAAGTGGTGATCGAGAGCGCACGCACCCAGCCCATGGCGTCGGCTTCAGCCACTTTTCTGCTCGTGACGAGTGATACTTCCGCCAAATACAGGCGCGGAGAAGAGGAACTCGTCATCGCCACTTCGGAGACCCAAGGAATACCGGCAGTGTCCAAAGGATCACGCCGGAGCATTGAATTCAAGCCTCTGTCTACACGCTATGATTCGGACCGCGATGAGACCAACGTCGGCGGCCAGGAATACAAATACTACATCATGGCTGTTTTCTCCGATGACAATCAGTTCCTGCATTTCGAGACGAATTGTCCGGAGCTGTCGAGGCATCTTCAGGCGCATCCAGAACTGCGGGTGCAATTTCTTGGCATGAAGCCAGGAGCAAAGTTTACCACGAATTTCAAGTGAGGAACCTGTCCGCGACAGCGTCCTCGGATTGCGGTGCTTGAGCACCGCTTTTGTCAGCTCTATTGCTCACTCTCTGGTTGAAAATCATCCTCCACCTGAAGCCGGTCCGTCTTAAAGCGTGAAATTGCACGCATCATCGCTGGTGGTGTTTCTTTCTCAAACCAGGAGGCCGAGCACCATGGGTAGTCCCGGGCAGCACTGACGAGCCCGTGCTTCACCGGATTGTTGTGCGTGTAGTTCAAGCGTGCAAAATACGATGTCTGCCGGGTTAGCAGGGTTTCCCGGTAGTTGTGCCAGACCTGACGTTCTGGTGCTTCGTCCAGTTTGTTCACCCAAACGGATAGCGGACCATGCAGGGCACGAATCATTTTCGGCAGTGAATTGGCGTCCTTGGCATCCAGAGGTGTTTTTGCGATGAAGTGGTAGTGATTGGAGAAAATGGCCCAGGCTTCGAGTCGCCAGCCGAAGTCGTGAGTGACTGTGAGCAGGCCGCGCTGCAGGACATCCAGGCGGGCAGGTGAGCGGAAATGGTGTTGTTTCAGATGCGTGGAGGCGGTGACGAAATAGATGCCGGTGGCGTCGAGCAGATGTGTGGGAGCGTGTGGCCAGGGTGGCGGCTGATCCGAACGGCGAGGCATGTGCGCACGGTGTGAGGTGGGAGTGGCGGGGGCAAGGGAAGACTTGTTTCCGCTGGGCGTGTCGAGGGCGGTGCTGAAGCACCGCACTCCGGGGACGCTGGCGCGCGCTAGAGCGCCATGCGCAAAATCGTGACGAGTTCCTCATGCGTAAGCGAAACCGGATTGGCCCTCATGCTGCTGGCGGCTGCTGCTTTGCGGGAGATTTCGTCGAGGTCGCTTTCTTGAATGCCCCACTGGCTGAGTCTGGGGATGTGGAGGCGGCTGGTGAGGCTGTGAAGATAGGAGACAGCATCGCAGCCTAGCATGGCGTCGATCTGCGTGAACTTGGCGCGGTTTTCCACGTGGCGGGAGTTGGCCTCCCACACCGGGGCCAGCAGGGCGGCGCACACCGCGCCATGCGGGGCGTGAAACATGCCGCCGATGGGGGCGGCGAAACCGTGGACGGCACCGAGGCCTGCGTTGGCAAGGGCGATGCCGCTGTTCAGCGCGCAGAGGGCCATGTCTTCACGGGCTGCGATGTCGTGGCCGTTTTCAAAGGCGCGCTCCAGCGAGCGAAAGGCGCGCTGGATGCCATCGAGGCAGAGGGCATCTGTCATGGGCTGGGCGCGGGAGCAGACGAAGGCTTCTAGGCACTGCGTCAATGCGTCCATGCCACTGGCGGCGGTGACGCCGGGCGGGACGTCGGCCGCGAGTTCGGGATCGATGAGCGCGATGCGCGGCAGCATGGAGATGTGGCGCAGGCTGGCTTTCACGCGGTGCTCCGTGCTGGCGATCACGGCATTGCGCGTGGCCTCGGCTCCGGTGCCGGCGGTGGTGGGCACGGCGATGAAGGGCAGGGGGGAGGCGTCGAGGGGTTTGCCCTCGCCAATGACCTCGATGTAGCGCAGCAGATCGCCGAGCTGCGTGCTCATGGCGGAGATGGCCTTGCCGGCATCCACCACGCTTCCGCCGCCGATGGCGACGATGACATCGGCACCCAGTTCTTTGGCGAGTGCGACTCCGGTTTCGATGTCCTGGGTCGTGGGTTCGCCACCAATGGAATGAGCGCCCACGTGAGGAAGGCGATCTGTCCACTGCTGCGGGCGGCTGCCGGCGATGAGCAACGTGCGCTGGCCAAAGCTGCGGCAGAGATCCGGCAGCTCGCGGAAGACGCCACGGCCGAAGATGATGCGCTGGGCGGTGGCGAATTCGAAACGGTTCATCGGCTCAGCGTCATGACGCACTCGAGATGCTTGGTCTGCGGGAAGAGGTCAAAGGGCTGCACGGTGCCGAGCTTGAAGCCCGCCTCGGTGAAGAGCACGAGGTCGCGCATCTGAGTGGCGGGATTGCAGGAGATGTAAACGACCCCCTTGGGACCAAAGGCGAAGAGCTGCTGCAAAAACTCAGGGCTGCTGCCAGCGCGCGGGGGATCAATGATGACCACGGTGTCTGCTCCGGCATGCGGGACGTCTTTGAAAACGTGCTGGGCATCGGCGGCCATGAAGCGGCAGTTGGCCAGACCGTTGATTTCAGCGTTATGGGCGGCTTTTTTGACGGCGGTTTCGGAGATCTCCACGCCGATGACCTGCTCAAAGTCGCGCGCAGCGCTGATGGCAAAGAGACCGCTGCCGCAGTAGGCATCCACGAGATGCTTGGCACCGGTGGCTTTGGCCTCGTCGATGGCATGGCGGACGAACTTGGGCAGGATGAAGGGATTGTTCTGGAAGAAGTCGCCGGCCTGGAATTCGAAGCGGACTCCGTCCACATCCTCGACCGCGATCTCATCGGGGCGGGTGAGGACGCCGTTGCTGGCGGCGCGCATGAGGAGGGTGGCACCGTTTTTAAATTCGGCGGAGTTGGCGCGGGCGCGTTCGCGCACGGCGGCCAGCTGGTCATTCAGCTGCGGCATGGCGATGGGGCAGTGCTCCACATCCACCATGGCATTGCGGGTGCGGGCACGCAGGAAGCCGATGGCGCCGATGCCGCCCTCCTTGGGCCGGTGGAAATGGGGCGTGATCTTGGAGCGGTAGCCGTACTGCACCGGAGAGGGGATGACCGGGCACACGGGATGCTCGATCTTGGCCATGTGCCGGAGGAGGTCGGCCACCTGGCGCTGCTTGGAGAGCAGCTGCTCCTCATAGGAGAGGTGCTGGTACTGGCAGCCGCCGCACTGGCCAAAGAGGGCGCACTGCGGCGCGACACGCTGCGGCGAGGGCTCGATGACGGAGACGAAGTCGGCCTCGCTGTAGTTCTTGTGATTGCGGAAGACACGGCACTTCACCAGCTCGCCCACGAGGGTGAAAGGCACGAAGACGACCCAGCCGTCCACGCGGGCGACTCCGGCGCCCTCGTTGGTGAGGCTCTCGATGCGGACATCCAGCTCCTGGTGGTAGGCGAAGGGGTGGGGATTGAATTTGCGCGGCGGTTGCATGCGTCGCGTCAGTTGTTCTTCACCGGGTCTTCCAGTGTCATGTAGGTGCGGCCGATGACATCGCCACTGGCGGGATTGACGGACTCGATGCGCAGCTCCTTGAGGGTGGTGGCGCCTTCCACTTTCTGTACTTTGGTGACCTGGTAGCGTTTCACAATTTTGCTGTTCCAGTCAAAGGCCTGCATCTTGGCAGCGCCACCGCTGCCCTGGTGCACCCAGAGATCGACCGCGTAGTAGGGCCCTCCACGGTCCGGATTGGTGACACGCACGACCCAGCATTTCTGGCCGCTGACGCGGTCTTCATTCATGAGCTGGGGGCGCGGCCAGTAGAGAAATGCGAGGGAGAGGTCCTCGTAGTTGAACTCCATGCCACGCACTTTGTTGCCATGCTGGCTGGTGGGCACCACGGAGGAGCCGCCCTGGCGCACCTGATAGAGGGTGGCGGGGGAGGTGTTCATGTCGAGATGGACGATCTCGGGGGGAGGGTTTTTGAAGAGGAAGCGCATGACGCGGTCCTGCATGGTGAGGGTCAGGGGCTCGACACGGCCGGTGGAGTCGTCGCGGAGCTGGCCGGTCATCTTGTAGTTTTGCAGGGCGTAGCTGTTCTGCACGATGCGGATGATCTCCTCGGCCGTTTTCGGCTGGGCCTCCTCGGCGCGCAGGACGGGGGCCAGCAGCAGCAGTGGGAGCAGGTAAAAGTGTTTCATGAGAGTGGAAAGGTTGGGGGTGACGACACTTTGACATGCGCGCGGCGTCCTCTATTCAATGCGCCCAACCATCATGCCGCGCCAGCGCTTTCTCTTAGCCGCCCTGGGCCTGCTCACGCTATGGCGCTGGGCGCTGCTGCCGACGCTGGAACTCGCGCCGGACGAGGCGCTGGCGGTTTTTCAGGCGAAACACGGCCCATGGGGCGCTTTTTTGGGCCATGGGCCGCTGGTTCCCCTGCTGGCCAGGCTGGGGATGCTTTTGGGCGGAGCCAGCGAGGCGGGTGTGCGGCTTTTGGCACCGCTGCTGGCGCTGGCGGCGTCTCTGCTGGTGTGGCGGCTGGCGCGTGAGCTGTATGATGAACACATCGCAGGCTGGGCGGTGGTGATCCTGAATGTGCTGCCCGCATTCAATCTAGCCGCCGTCACGTTGACTCCGGCGCTGCTGGTGTGTGTGCTTCTGCCTGCGGCTGTATTGCTGATGCGGCGTGCTTTGAGGGATGAAGATCCCAAGCAGAGGCCGTGGAAAGCGGCTGCGGCATGTGTGGTGGGGGTGGCGCTGGCACAGCCGCCTGCGCTGGCGGTCATGGCGGCGGTGGCTCTCGCGCTGGCGCTGCCCATGCAGGCACGCCAGCAGCTGCGGGGTACGGGATTTCGGTGGATCGCGGGCGGCTGGGCGGTGGTGGGTTTGCTCTGGCTGATCTCGCAGGCAGTGGATGGCTGGCCTGCCTTCATGGCATGGCGCTGGCTGCCGGAGTGGCGGCTGGTGCCCAGTCTCATGCGCTGGATCGTGCTGGCCTCGCCGATGCTGCTCATCCTGCTGGTGATGAGCGTGCGTGCGGGGCTGGCGGGCGGTATGCTGCAAACCCAGCGCGGGCTGCCCCTGGCCCTGCTGCTGCCGCTGGCGGGGATCGAGTTTTTCTATGGCCCACATGAGAGCTGGCCGGGGACCGGCGGCGCGGTGTGGATGCTCTTTGGCGCGGTGCTGCTGGCGCATCGCGGCACCGTGGCGCGCGCAGCGGTGATCGAGCAAAAGATCAGCCTGCGCACCGTGGCCCTGGTGCTGGCGGCGCTGCAGAGCGCCTTTCTGCTGCAGACAGACCTGCCACGTACGCTGGGGCTGAGGTGGCCGTTTTCAACCAGCAGCGGTGCCACTACGGACTACACGCGTGTCATCCTGGCCGATCCGGCCCGGGCCGTGCGTGGCTGGCGTGAGAGCGCCAGGGTGGTGTCCTCCGTGCTTCAGCAGGCGGGTGGGGAATGGTCTGTGCTGGCTGATGACCGGGTGCTCGCGGCGGAACTGGATTTTTACCTGGGCCGTGCCGAGCCGGTGCAGTCAGCTGACGTGGACTGGCGAACTATGGCCGGGCGCAGTGTGCTGTTTGTCACGGAAGACCGGGCGGCGTGCAGGCCACCCATCTGGGTGCGGAGGCAGTTTCAGAGCATCGAGCTGCTCACCGTCGCCCGGGTCATGCACGCGGGGAATGAGGTGCGCTGGCTTAAAATCTTCGCTTGCCACGGGTGTCGTTCGCCCGACTCTTGACGCCCTTTTACCCTCCCGCCATGCCCTCGTCTCCCGCCGTTTCCGTCGTCGTGCCTCTATATAATGAGGAGGACAATGTCGTGGAGATGCAGCAGCAGATCGACGCCGCGCTGCGCGGCCTGGACTACGAGCTGGTGCTGGTGGACGACGGCTCCAAGGACCAGACGCTGGCGCGTGTGCAGCCCGGCCCTCGTGTGCGTGTGATGGTCTTTGAAAAAAACAGCGGCCAGAGCGCGGCCATGCATGCCGGCATCCACTCCGCGCTGGGAGATGTGATCGTGACGCTGGACGGCGATCTGCAAAACGACCCCGCCGACATCCCGGCCATGATCGCCAAGCTGGACGAGGCCCCCGGCTACGACCTCGTCTGCGGCTACCGCGCCAAGCGCAAGGACACCGCCTTCAAGCGGCTGCAGAGCCGCATCGCCAACTTTGTACGCTCCCGCTTTGTGGGGGATCATGTGCGCGACACCGGCTGCACGCTCAAGGTCATGCGTCGTGACTGCCGCGAGGCCCTGCTGCTCTTCAACGGCATGCACCGCTTCATTCCCGCCCTCATCCGCAACATGGGCTGGCGCGTGACCGAAATGCCGGTGAACCACCGCCCGCGCATCCACGGCGTGAGCAAATATGGCTTTGGCAACCGCGCGCTCCGCGCCACGATGGACATGTTTGGCGTGCGCTGGCTGAACAGCCGGCGCACCCGATATGTCATTCGCGAGGAGCGGCGCGGCTGATGCGTTTCTGTTGTTGACGAGACAACCGCTTCGCGGCCATGCTGTACCACAGCACCAAGGATGAACCTACGCGAACAACTGCGACTACTGCTGCCCGAAATCTTACCGCAAGATCCTGCGGATTCGATCAAGGGCACCGAACTCATCCGCCTCGTGCGCCTGCGCCTTGGCGATGGTTACAGCGACGCCACGCTGCGCTACCACTTTTCCATCCTCAGCTACGACCCGACCTCGCCCATCGCCAAGGTCGATCAGGGCCAGGGCTACTACCAGCGGCAGAAGAAGACCTTTGCCGGGACCAACGGCGCCACGCGCCAGGGCCTCTTTGACAGCGAGCTGGGGGAGAGCGACCAGTGCTGGTCACGCTACCTGCGCATGGTGGCCATCTATGAGCGGCTCTGCCTGCAGCGCTCGCGCTACCCCTTTCTGCTGAACCGCAACAGCAGCGGAGCCCCCAGCATGGAGGGAGAATGGGACATCCCCGACCTCGTGGTGGCGGACTGGGATCTCGACACCGGCAGCGATGACGCGCCACGCTTTGACCCTGCGATGCTCGATCTGCGCCGCCATCTCGGCGGACCTGAAGTCAGCTTGGCCGGCGTGCAGCTCAAGCTCAGCGTGGCGCTGGACACCTTCAGCGCCGACTTTTTCCAGGCGCTCAGCGCCACCCGCTGGACGTTGCAGAGCGAGCTCGTCATCGCCGAAGGCCTGAATGACGAGGCGCTGGTGGATGCCCTGCGCAGCCTCGGACATCAGTTTGGCGTGGGCATCAGCAGCCTGGGCGTGCCGCTCAATGTGCTGGACGAACTGCCCTCCGCCAAGGAACTGCGCGCCATGAGCGCCGCCGAGTTTGAGGCCGTGCACAATCTGCTGCACATCCAGAAGATCACGCTGCCCACGCCACGCCATACCATCGACTGGTCCGCGCTCAACGCCCTGCGGAAGAAGCACGAGTCCGTGGCCGATCTGGTGCGCTGGCTCTCCGAGTGCCTGGCCAAGCGGCAGCCGGAGTGGGTGGGCGGGGTGGTGAGGTGAGCCAAACCGCCCCCCGCTATTCAAAGGCCAATGGCACAGACTAATGCGAATCAAAAATGCCTATGAGTTCGCTGCCACGCATTGAATACCCTGGAAGAAAGGTGTGGATTGGTTTGCTGATTACAGGGGTGATGTTTCTCATCACTGCCTTTGCCCTCTGGTTCTTGTTTTTGGGCCTCTCTTTGGTTTTGTCTTTTTTACAGGATTCCAGACATATGCATCAAGGAGTGCTTCACACGAGCCAGCCCAGCTTGTTCAAGGGGTGCTTGGAGCTTGGTTACGCAGGCACTTTTTTTCTCGCGGGCATGTTGGTTGTGCGCTCGCGGTGGAGCTGCCGCCCAGGCATGGCGGTCCTGATCGCCTATGCTGCATTTCTCATGGTCTATGTTCCAGGTCTTGACTGGAACCGGGGGCACACCTTCGACATCCTATGTTTGTTTGCGCCCCTGGTTTCGGGGCCGCTTGGAAGTGTGCTGGGTGAACGATTTTTTGCCTGGAGGGAAAGGCGAAAGTTGTCCGCAACCGCATGTGAATGAAGACGAAAATTGCATTGGGGCCGGAGTACGATGAAGCGACTTTCATTCGCCTTCGCCAAGTTGTGGTGCGACGCGAGGGCGGGTTTAGGACGAAGGGCATTCTTCACCGCGCGAAAGCGGTGCCGCCGATGCAGGATTGCGCCGTGCATCTCTGTCACCGCACTCCACGACGCTGTCGCGTTCGCGCGAGTGACATTCGGGCCTGAGATATTTCTTGGTTTGAATGTTCGAGGGGTTGTTTCGGAAGGAAGATTGCTGTTCAAGTGGGGGAAATGATTTTATTTTCACGCACGTTGTCTGAAGCCGCATGACACGACGAACTATTCTCACCTCCGCCGCCGCTTTTGCAGCCGCCCTGCCTTCATCGGCTGCTTTGCAGGGGAAGAAGATGGGCATTGTGATCCACTCGTATTGGAAGCGTTGGCAGGGGAAGTACTCGAACATCAAATACCCGCCCTTTGAGCATGCGCTGGATGTGCTGGATCATGTGCGTGATCTTGGTGTCGGTTCGCTGCAGACCTTGGTAGGCGGGTGGACGGCTGAGTTTGCCGGGCAGGTGCGTGCCACCTGCGAGTCCTATACCATCAAACTGGAGGGCAGCATCACCCTGCCGAAGAATGAGAACGATGTGGCGCGTTTTGAGCAGGAGGTGCGCATCGCCAAGGAGGCCGGGGCGGTGATCTTCCGCGCCGCCACGGGCGGGCGGCGCTACGAGCTCTTTTCCTCGCTGGAGGAATTCAAGCACTGGAAGGAAGGCGCGTTCAAGTCCATGCAGCTGGCCGAGCCGGTGGCACGGCGGCAGAAAGTGAAGATCGGCATCGAGAATCACAAGGACTTCCACGCCGCCGAACTGGCGGAGATGCTGGGCCGCCTGAGCAGCCCGCACATGGGTGCTTGTGTCGATACCGGAAACAGCATCGCGCTGCTGGAGGATCCGATGACGGTGGTGGAAACACTGGCCCCCTTTGCGGTGACCACGCACATCAAAGACATGGCCGTGCAGGAGACGCCCACGGGCTTCCTTCTTTCCGAAGTGCCGCTGGGAGAGGGCATCCTGGATCTGCCGCGCATGTTTGCGCTGTTTGAGAAATACAATCCGCAGGTGAACTACCTGCTGGAGATGATCACTCGCGATCCGCTGGACATCCCCTGCCTCCAGCCAGCGTACTGGGCGACTTTTCCAGAAAAACCCGGCACTGAACTGGCCCGTACACTGACCATGGTGCGCGAGCGCAAAGCCGCCAAGCTGCCCAAGACCACGGGACTGCATCTGGAGGAGGCACTGGAGTTTGAAGAAACCAATATCGTCAAATGCCTGCGTCAGGCGGGGGAGAAGTATGGATTTACGCCTTCGCTGAAAACGAAAGATGCGAAGAAGAAGGATGAGCATTGAGGGGGCGATCAGGGAGTGGGCTGGGTTTGGCGTCCAGATCACGCCGATGCTTCCACGCATTCTTCGCCAAACCGCCCGGCTGCGAGGGAGCTTGTACGCCGTGGTGATTGCAGCGCGCTGATGGACGGGCGGGCTGTCGCCACACCCATCCTAAGCCCCAGCACCCGCGTTGCGCCTGAAGCAGCTTGGGCAATAAGTTCCTTTGATATTTTTGCGTCTTCTTGCGGCCATTCCTCATCGCATCCAAGATGCGCGGTCCGTGTCCGACCTTCTTCCCACTGCAGACTCCACACCCATTCATGACGCCAAGATGGCGTTGCAGAAGTACTTTGGCTTCCGCGAGTTTCTGGACGGGCAGGAGACGGTGATGGCCAGCATCCTGAGCGGACGGGACACCATGGTCATCATGCCCACCGGCGGCGGCAAATCGCTTTGCTACCAGCTTCCCGCGATGGTGATGGATGGCGTCACGGTGGTGGTGAGTCCGCTCATCGCGCTCATGAAGGACCAGGTGGATGCACTGGAGCGGCGCGGCATTCCCGCCACTCTAATCAACAGCTCGCTCTCGCTGGGCGAGCAGCAGGAACGCATCCAGGCGCTGCAGCGCGGAGAATACAAGCTCGTGTATGTGGCGCCGGAGCGTTTCCGCAGCCGCACGTTTACCAATGCGCTGCGGCAGGTGCAGATCGCGCTGTTTGCCGTGGATGAGGCGCACTGCCTTTCGCAGTGGGGGCATGATTTCCGCCCCGACTACATGCGTCTGGGAGAGGCGCTGGCGCAGCTGGACCGCCCGCAGGTCGTGGCCCTCACCGCCACGGCCACGCCGGAAGTGCGGAGCGACATTCTGAACACGCTCGCTCTGCGCGATCCGTTTGTGACCATCCGCGGGTTTGAGCGGCCAAATCTCAGCCTGAACATCATCCACACCAAATCGAACGCGGACAAGTACGAGCGGCTGCAGAAGCTGATCGCGCAGTTCAAGACGGGCATCGTTTATTGCTCCACCCGCAAGCGTGTCGAAGAAGTGGGCGAAGAGCTGCGCTCGTGGAAGCTCAAGGTGATCGAATATCACGGCGGACTGGATGACAAGGAGCGCGAGTCGCGGCAGACCAAGTTCATCACCAAAAAAGCGGATGTGGCCGTGGCCACCAACGCCTTCGGCATGGGCATCGACCGCTCGGACGTGCGCTTTGTGGCCCACTTTGATGTGCCCGGCAGTGTAGAGGCCTACTACCAGGAGGCGGGCCGCGCCGGACGTGATGGCGAACCCTCGCAGTGCGATCTGTTTTTTAACTTCGCCGACACCCGCACGCAGGAGTTTTTCATTGATGGAAACAACCCCGGTGTGGACGTCATCCGCAGCGTGTACCAGACGCTGCTGAATGCGGCGGATGCCAGCCATGAAGTGCAGGCATCCATCGATGACATCACCGAGCGTTCAGGGGCCAAGAACAGCATGGCGATAGGATCGGCGCTCATCCATCTGGCGCGCAGCGGCTACATCGAGCGTTTTGACATTCCCGGCAAACGCATACGCGGCACACGGCTGCTTCAGCCGAACACACTGACGCGGGACCTGGAGTTTGACGTGGATGCGCTGCGCGAGAAAGACCGCCGCGACCGCTCCAAGCTGAAGGCGATGATCGACCTCTGCTACGATGACAAAGCCTGCCGTCAGGAGCAGATTCTGCGCTACTTTGGCGAGACCGAGAGCACGCCATGCGGCACCTGCGACGTGTGCCGTGCCGAGGGCGTGCAGCCGCCGCGAGAGGGCACCGCAGAAGAGGTGATCCTGCTGCGTCAGGCACTCAGCGGCATTGCCCGCATGTCCACCAAGCTGACCGACGGCAGCTGGGAGGGGCGTTTTGGCAAAGGGCGCATCATTCAGATGCTCGTGGGCAGCAAGTCCAAGGAGATCGTGGACGCAGGGCATGACCAGCTCACGACCTACGGCCTGCTCAAGCACATCGGCACGCAGGCGCTGCACCCGCTGTTTGCCGAGCTGGAAAAGCTCGGGCTCATCGAGACCAGCACAGGCGAGTATCCCAAGGTCACACTGACCTCACGCGGCGCGGAGGTGATGAGGAAGGGGCTGAATGTGCGGATGCGCTGGCCTTCGCTGCATGCGCCTGTGTCCAGCAAACCCAAGGGCAAGACGGCGATGAATGAGGAGCTGGCCGCGCGCGAGCTGGGCTTTGATGATGCACTGTTTGAAAAGCTCAAGCGCCACCGCACTGCCGTGGCGGAGGCCGAGGGCGTGCCGCCCTACCTCATCTTCAGCAACCAGACGCTGGAATTCATGACACGCCTAAAGCCCAAGACGACTGACGCAGGACTGAAAATCCGTGGTGTGGGAGAGAAGAAGGCGAAGGAGTACCTGCCGGAGTTTATCCAGATCATCAAGAAGCACGGCTAAGCTCCAGCTCAGTAGCGCGACACCGGGCGTTTCACGATCTGCGCCCGGCGGATGATGTCGGAAGGATGCTCCGGCGTGCCGCGATCCATGAGGTTTTCGAGGCTCTGCGAGGCATCGAGGATGGAACGCACCTGCCCACCGATAGAAGGGGCGGGATTGAGATAGTCCTCAAAGCCTGCCACCGCTTTATAGACGACAGACATCTCGACCACGAAGAGATCATCCAGTCGGTAATACTCACTGCCCGTCAGCAGCCCGGAGCCGGGCCTGCCTGTGGGGGTAGCCGGTGAGGCTGGGTGGAGAGTTTTGTAAAGACGCGCGCGGCTGACAGGAAATTCGAGACTGTGCAGGCGGCGCTCGTAAAACTGGCGGCGGCCGTATTCGTCACGCGGCGGTGTGTTGCAGCCGGCGGCGGTGAAGAGAAGCAGGAAGAGCAGGAGGGCACGCCGGAGATTCATGAGCCAAACGTGCCCGAGCCGAGCAACGAATCAACAGTGCTCTTCACTTTGCCTTGGCGGCCGTGCTGAACTGCGAGGCCTCGCCGGTTTCCATTCTGGCTGTGAGGCTGCGATGGAATTCGGTGCCTGCCGGCAGTTTGGCCAGGGCTTCGCTCTGCGCTGTTTCGACAGCCAGTGCGTCTGCGTGCTGCAGGCTGGTGGTGGCGAGCGAGACGACGTCACTGACCGTGGGGCTGGGAGTGGTGCTGATGATGAGCTGCTGCGCACGGTGCGCAGCAGGCACATCGTCCAGCTGGATGGCCAGAGAAACGATGCGGCGCAGCGTGGCCTCGTCCCGCTGGGACTCCGGAATGGACTGCAGCGTGCGCATGGCCTGAGGATACTGGGCGCTGGCGATCTGGAGCCGTGACAGATGCTGCCTGGCGGGCACGTCATCAGGGAAGCGCTTGAGCAGCCCCTCCCACAGCACGGCGGCGGAGGCTTCTCCGTGCTGCATGATGTCGATCTGCGTGAGCAGGTGCCAGGCTGCGCGGTCGTCTGGAGAAGATTCGAGATGGGGAGCCAGCACAGCACGTGCTGCAGCAGGGGCACCTCCGTCTGCCAGCGCCTGCGCCAGCTGGATGGCGCTGAAGCGAGGCTGCAGACTGGCGAGCACGCTGGAGAGTTCGCTATCGCGTCTCATCTGCGTGGCGAGTGTGTGCAGGCGGGCCAGGACACGGGTCTCGCCCAAGGCGGCAAGGCGGAAAAACAGATCGCAGGCGATGCTGCTTTGATGGTTGAGATCGGCGATGCTGGCGCCTTCGTTCAGCCAGCGGCGGTAATCTGGAGCAACCTCTTTGTCAGCGGCCAGATCCGGCACCGTGCGCTGATGATCGGCATAGGTGCGCAGCTGAAACTCGATCCACGGCAGGAGCTCGACGGATTCACCGGCAGCGCGTGTGGCCAGCAGGGCGCGCTCCAGCAGGCGTGGCGGCAGGCCGGCGGAGGGCTTGAGAGCACGCAGGGCATCGAGGGAAATGCGGCTGGCCTCGGCATAGCGGGAGCCTTCCAGCAGGAGGGAGAGCTGCAGGTCCAGCGCTTCTTCACGCTGGGTTGCATTCAGTCGGGACTTTGCCTCGCCTAGCCATTCATTCACCACACGCAGGGCGGCGGCCGGGCGGCGTGCGGCGCGTGCCGCCGCGGTGAGGCTCAGCACGTTCTGCCATGTGGCCGAGGGAAACTCGCACACGCGCTCGTGAATGGAGATGGCCAGGCTGTGTTCGTTGCTCCCCAGAGCCTGGGCGGCGATCAGCTCCAGCGCGGCGATTTTGTCTGCCTCCTCCATCCTGTCCCCCGCTGCGCTGACAAACATGCGGCTGTCTTCGAGGAGGGGTGCGTCTGGCTGCTGGATCTCGGCAAAGATCAGCGCGGTATTCAGCGGGCTGGGTGTCTGCAGCGGTCCGTGCTGCACCGTGAGCTGGCGCACGCGCTGCTCGGGCATCATTTTCATCCAGCTCTGCAGAGCTTTGAGCTCCGCATCCGGCAGCAGGCCCAGCTGCATGGCCGCTGTCATCTGCAGGTGTTTTGGAGCACGTGCCAGCCTGGGGGCCAGTTGGGTGCGGGTGGCTTCGAGAGAGGCGTCCACCGTGGCGTCAGGGATCTTGTCATTCGCATGCAGGCGCCAGCCCCATGCCACGGCGAGCATGGAGTAGGAAAAGACTAGCAGCAGTGCCTGGCGGGCGGAGCGTGACATGTGGAGACGGCAGGAGAGAGGGAGGAAAAGATCAGCGCATCGCGGCATGCGTGGCCGGAGGCAGGGACTGGAGGGAGACGGTGGCGCGGCAGGTGAGATCCAGACGGACCACGCCCTGGGCATCGGCATGCGCGGTGTAGGGGCGGCCGTTTTCCAAATAAGCGCACTGGCCGCGCGGCTCGAAGCCGGAGAACACGATCTCCACCGGGCGCAGATCGCACACCTGGAAGGTGGTGCGGCGGGAGGCCAGCTCCAGAAATTCCACCTGAGTGCTGGATTCGGTGAGACGCAGATGCTGCACCGGCGCGCTGCGGGTCAGCACGAGGTCGGTGCGCTGCCTGCCCATGGTGTGGATGTAAAGCTGCCCGGCATGAACATTGTAGCCGGAGACACCCTGGCAGCGCGCCATGTCAGGCACGCCGGCAGTGGCAGGCATGCGCAGAGTGCGGCACTGGCCGCCGTTCAGGATGATCCAGCGGTCTGCTCCGGCGCGCAGCACACGGGTATGGCGGGCGTCGCGCACGCTCGCGGCATAGGTGGCGGCGGTGATGGCGTGCAGAGGCTCGCTGGCGCAGGCGTCAAAGGCTTTGCCTAGAGCGGCCACGCCCGCCTCCGTGCGTGCATCGGCAAAGCTGAAGCGGAGCGCGGCTGGCTCCAGGCGTGCAGCCACATCCTGGTGCACGGTGGTGTCAGCGACGGTGCCTGCCTGCAGGTTTTCGATGCCCATGCTGCGGCAGTACTCCAGTGCCTCCGTGCTGGGGGCGGCTTTGGCAGGCCAGAGCATGAGGCTGACGGATTTTCCAAGCGGCAGCAGGCGGCGGTGGATGTAGCTCATGGAGCCCGCGATCTCGCGTGGCAGGTCGTGGCGCGTGGTCTGGGCCCGCTCATTCAGCTGGCTGCTGATGTCCATGCCTGCGCTCCAGGCGGCGGGGCGGGAGAGGGAGTTTGACGCGGCCTGCACCTGCGGCATCTCAAAGAGGCTGCGTGCCACATGCTCCAGCCGGGTGGCTTCTGTGGCCTGCTGGCCGGGCAGCCAGGCGCGCGTCTCGGCTTCACATACGGAGACCGTCACTGGCAGCAGGTAGCGGTTGAGGATCTGGTCGCGCAGCACCTCAGAGCAGAGCGGGAAACCGGGCAGCGTGCTTGGGGTGGAGAAGCCGGTGCCGTCGATGTGGCTGTAAAAAACCCGGCGGCCTTCGCGGGTGGTGGTGTCTGGCACGGGGCCGCTCTGGGCAGGCTCCATCCAGCGGGCGAGAAAAGCCGGGAGATTGAACTGAGTCGGTGCAGCGGCTGCCGCGGGCTCAATCCATGCAGCGCCCCAACTGGCGAGGAAGGCCTGGTCAAAGCGATGCTCAGAGCCCATGGCGTCCTGTCCGCTCTGGGTGATCACCAAGTGGGCGTCTGCCGGAGCGGTGAGATCGAGGAAGCCAAGCGCACGCGGAGCGATTTTGCGATTGGAGCTCAGCAGGCTGACATCCATCACCGTGACCTGCGTCTTGATCAGTCGTGGCGCAGATTTGGCGCTGCCGCCGAGGCCCAGATGCTGACGGGCCATCTGCAGGGCAGCGCTGTCCGTCCAAGGCATGCCGGTCAGCAGCAGTGGGATTTTGCGTGCCTGCAGGGAGGGCAGCCAGGAGGCCAGCGTGCGCTGCTGCTCGGCGCTGAGGATCAGGCTGGAGTCGAGGATAACAGCCGCAAAGTCGTGATCTGCAGGCAGGAAGTCCGCGCCGCTGGCGGTGCGGTATTTGAGTTCGCAGCCCAGCCATTCCAAGGATTGGCCCAGCACGCGTGCCGTGGTGGTGGTGGCTGCGGCGGCCGGTTTTTCGCCCACATGCTTTTCATCCCAGCCATGCAGCACGAGCACACGGCGGGAGGATTCCTCCAGCGGGCCAAGGTTTACCCCGCTGAGCGCGGGGGTGGTGATGAATGGCAGCACGCCCGCGCTGGTCAGGCGCTGGGCGGTCTCGCGGCAGGCGCTGCGGTCATCGGCAGCGGCGTAGTCCACGCCAAAGACGCGCATGCCCTGCATCTGCACCGTGCGGATGCTGCGCAGCAGGCGCTGGGTTTCAGCCAGCGGCACCCACTCCATGGCACCGTCTTTGCCTTCACGGGTGAAAACTCCCAGAGCCAGAAAACCCTTTGCCACGTGCACGGCCTCGATGCCGTGGCCCATGCGCAGATCCAGCAGGAGAGGCTTGTCATGATAGCGCTGGCGCAGCGCGGAGGCTAGAGAGAGCACGGCATTGCGTGCGGCCGGAGTGGCGGACTCACCGCCCAGGCTGAGGACGAAACCATCAAAGCCCTTCTGCGCGGCAGGATCGGCCATGGATTCGATCGCCCATGAGACCCAGCGTTCATCCGCGAGGTCGATGCTCCTGAACTGCGCTTTTCCGTCCACCGGCTTGGAGGCCATCTTGCGGGTCGCGCTCAGCATCGCGGCTTTGGACCCCGTGCTGAAGTGCGCTACATCCAGCAGTGCGTAAAAGTGATTTCCCAGCTCATGGCCGGGCTCCATTTCCACCTCGGCCTGCGGATTCAAAATGCAGAGGTCAAAGGCGGCCAGAGAGCGTGCATCCGGACGCGCAGACAGATCCACAAACAGGCTGCGGTACGCGGGCAGGTCTGCCGCCATTCCCGTCAGGCCCAGAAGACACAGTGCGCCGAGCTTTGAAAGCAGGCCCGGGGCGAGGCGCGTGTGCCGTATGGAGGGAGAGGCAGAGTGCATGACAGGGTGCGTTTGGCTTTCAAAACTGCGAACACTGTCACGATAGAGTTTCAATAATTAGAAGCAATCCCCGAGGCGCTGGCTTACAAACAACTTACCGGCCTCACACAATCCAAAAATCAGTCGCCAAAATGGCTGTCGTGGGAATCATGACAAGCGTCATGGCCACCTCTCCCATCCGCACTTTCGACGAAGGCATTTTGATCGACCAACCGTGGGGAAAACTCACCTGGCTGGCCTCCCGTGAAATGGGAAACTCCACCGCCATGACCTTCGGGCATGTGATCATCCCGGCGGACCAGACCAACCCACGCCACCGCCACCCGAACTGCGACGAAATCCTGCACCTGCTGCGGGGCAGGCTGGAGCACAGCCTGGGGGATCAAAAATTCACCCTCAATCCCGGCGACACCATCTCCATCCCCGCCGGCCAGTGGCACAACGCCCGCGCCCTCGATGGCGTGGATGCGGAGATGGTCATCTGCTTTTCTTCGGCGGACCGGGAGACGGAGTTTGAGACAGCGTGAGTTTGATCTCGGCGCAGTCAGGGAGTGGAGCCTTTGATAATCGGAGTGAAGTCGCTCCAGTTCTCAATGCGGAACCCCCGGATATCCCGCACGACTTTGGCGAACCACGGCAGAGCCTTGAGTGCCAAAAGAGCGGCAAACAGATTCGCCATATCATCCTTTTCGGTCACGTAAACACTGCCCTATACCCGGTCGAAGGAGTACTTTTTCAGTGTGACGCCGATGTCGGTGTAGGCAGCCGTCGCGCCACGTGGATGGTGCTGAACAGCGTCGGCCACTACAAGGTCAAAAGCGATGGCAAACATGATTACCTGGCCGCTGGATCCTGGATCGCCTGTTCGATCGGGTAATCAAGTTCTTCGCCTGTCTGAACGACCACGACGTGAACTTTCTGTCCGTTGACCCTGCCTGTGATCTGATAGACCGGGCCATACTCACCAAAGCTGCGGTAGCTGCCGACCAAGTCCGCAGGCACAGGTAGTGTGGTGAGAGTTTCCATAGGCCAATGCTATGCTTTTTGGTCGAGGTATCAATCCATGATTTTGGAGACGATGCATCACCCTTTCGTCACCACCTCATCCAGGTTCAGCACCAGATTGGCCACCATCGTCCAGGCGGCGAGTTCGGCGGGGTTGAGTTTGTCATCGGGCTTGGATTCGCCGTAGCTGATGGCCTTTTTGGCCTCTTCAGGTTTGGCGGTGTAGGAGGCCAGCTCCTTCTGGTAGGACTGCAGGATGATCTCGGCCTCCTGGGCGCTGGGGTAGCGGCCGGTAGCGGCGCGGAAGAGGGCGGTGATGCGTGCATCCGTGCCTGTCTGTGACTGCATGACGTGCTGAGCGAAGTTGCGCGCGGCTTCAAAGAACTGCACGTCGTTCATCAGCGTCAGCGCCTGCAGAGGTGTGTTGCTGCGCTCGCGGCGCAGGCAGTAGCTCTCGCGGTTCGGTGCGTCAAAGGCGGTCATGTTCGGCGGCGGGGCGGTGCGCTTCCAAAAGGTGTAGAGGCTGCGGCGGTACAGAGACTCGCCGTGGTCCTGGATGTAGTTACGGGTGTTGCTGCCGCCAAAGCCCACGGGTTCCCAGATGTTCTCCGGCTGGTAGGGCTTCACGCTCTTGCCACCGATCTTGGGGCTGAGCAGGCCGGAGACAAACAGCGCCTCATCACGCACTGCCTCGGCGTCCAGGCGGAAGCGCGGGCCGCGTGCCAGCAGGCGGTTTTCAGGGTCTTTTTGCAGCACAAGATCGGAGCATAGGGCGCTCTGCCGGTAGGTGTGGGAGGTGACGAGCATGCGGGCAAAGGCCTTCATGTCCCAGCCGCTTTCACGGAAGGTCACGGCCAGCCAGTCGAGCAGCTCGGGGTGGCTGGGCGGCTCGCCTTGTGAGCCGAAATCGTTGCTCGTTTTCACCAGGCCGATGCCAAAGAACTGCTGCCACAGGCGGTTCACCTCTACACGGGCGGTCAGTGGGTGCTGCGGACTGAGAAGCCATTTGGCCAGGTCCATGCGTGTGTGGTCGGGCTGCTGCGGCAGCGGTGGGAAGATGGCCGGTGTGCTGCGAGTCACCTTGTCCTTGGGCTTGTCGTACTGCCCGCGGTCCATCACAAAGCTTTCGCGTTTTTCCGGCAGGTCAGCCATTACAAAGGTGGCGGGGATCACATCGTAGAGCGTTTTTTTCTGGCCTTCCAGAGCCAGCTTCTCGGCGCGTGCGCCATCCACCAGGCTGCGTGCGCCTTGGTATTCGTTTTCAAACCACCATGCCTTGAGCTTGGCCACTTCCAGCTCGGACCACTCGGCGGCTTTCTTGCCGCGCACCAGCGTCTGCAGGTCGTTGGGCAGCTCGGCCACGCGGGTGCCCTGCTTTTTCTCCACCCATTTGCTCCAGGACCACTGCGTGTCTTTGGCAGGATCGACACGGGAGTTCATGGCCAGACGATCCCAGTAAACGGTTCCGTCAAACTGAGTGAAGGCAAAGCCGTTGACCTTGATGCCAGGCTTAAGGCCCAGCTTTTCAGCGGGCACTTCCAGCTTCACCCATTCACCCTCCTTGGGCAGCGCTCCCATCTGCACCTTTTCCGGCGTGCGCACCTGGCCAAAGGGGATGGCGCCCTCCTGACCCCACACGGCGCGGTGGTTCCAGCCGGAGGTGTGGAACTGCAGCATGATGGCCTTGGGCGGATTGGCGGGATCAATGTAGCACTGCACGCTGATCTTGCCGTTTGGCGGGATCTCGTATTTGGCGCCATTCGTGAAGAAATCCTGCGCCACACCTGTGGCGGTACGTTTCAGTGCCGCCGTGCCGCTGAACACAGGGCCCTTGTCCTTGGTCACAAACTGAGTCGGCGCTCCAGCCACGCCGACCTTGGCACCAGCGGGGAATGCATCCTCGAACCACACCAGCTCGCTGCTCTGCACGGGGGGAGGCGGGTTCAGAGTGGCGGGGTCGGTGTATTGGATGGACTGGATTGCGCTGCGGATCTTCGTTTCTGTGGCGGCCAGCTTTTGATCCAGCTCCGCCAGCTGCTTCTTCTGCTCCTCGGTGCTCAGGCGCAGGATGGGTGGCGTCAGCAGGATGTTGCCGTCCATGGCCGGGTCGGCGGCGCTGTTAAAGAAGGCATAAAGGGAGTAAAACTCCTTCTGCGAGATGGGGTCAAACTTGTGGTCGTGGCACACGGCGCAGCCGGCGGTGAGGCCCATCCATACGGCCACGGTGGATTCCGTGCGGTCCACGGCATAGCGGAAAATGAACTCCTCATTGATGCTGCCGCCTTCGCTGGTCGTCACATTGCAGCGGTTGAACCCGGAGGCGATCTGCTGGTCGATGGTGGGGTTGGGCAGCAGGTCTCCCGCAAGCTGCCAGATCGTGAACTGGTCGTAGGGCAGGTTTTGGTTGAAGGCGCGCACCACCCAGTCGCGGTACGGCCACATGCTGCGCTCATTGTCCAGGTGCAGGCCGTGGGTGTCGGCATAGCGGGCTGCATCCAGCCAGTAGCGGCCCATGTGTTCGCCATAGCGTTCGGACTTCAGCAGGCGGGACACGACCTTTTCATATGCATCCGGGCTGTTGTCTGCCAGAAAGGCGTCGATTTCTGCCAGCGTGGGCGGCAGGCCAGTCAGATCCAGCGTCACGCGGCGGATAAGCGTCTCCTTGGAGGCCTCGGGCTGCGGCGTCAGTTTCTCCTCCGCCAGCCGTGATTGGATAAAGGCGTCGATGGGGTTGCGGATCATGCCGCCTTTGACCACGGGCGGCGCTGTTTTGACCGGTGCTTCAAAACTCCAGTGCTTTTTGTACTCCGCGCCTTCCTTGATCCAGCGTTTCAGGATCTCCACCTGCGCCGGGGTCACGTGCTTGTTGGACTCCGGTGGCGGCATCACTTCATCTTCATCCTTGGTCAGAATGCGCTGGATGATGGTGCTGACCTCCGGACTGCCGGGTTTGATGGGAAACGCGCCATCGATGGCTTTGTAGGCACCCTCGGCCACATCCAGTCGCAGATCGGCCTTGCGCTTCTTGGCGTCAAAGCCGTGGCAGGCAAAGCAGTTGTCGCTGAGGATCGGCCGGATGTCGCGGTTGAAGTCGAGCTTCGTCGCCGCAGAGGCGGTGGCGATCAGGATGGGGGCTGCGATGAGGGCGCGGTAAAGCATGGCCTTGGAGTACGAAGGCCGGGCCGCCGGGCTTTCCGGCTTCAGCGACCAAAGAAATAGCTCGTGGCGTGGAAAAACACCGGGGCGGCAAAGGCCAGGGAGTCAAACCGGTCCATGAAACCACCGTGGCCTGCGATCGCCCCGCCCCAGTCTTTCACGCCTCGGTCCCGCTTGATGGCAGACATCACCAGACCTCCCGCAAAGCCCATCAGCACCACCAGCGCCGCCATGGCCGCCGCCTGCAGCGGGGAGAAGGGGGTGGCCCACCAGAGCGCAGCTCCGAGCGCCGTGGTCGTGAGACCTCCGCCGATGAAGCCTTCCCAGGTTTTGCCGGGGCTCACCGTGGGGGCGATTTTGTGCTTCCCGCAGGTCTTGCCCCACACATACTGCATCACGTCGCTGAGCTCCACGACAGCCACAAACCAGAAAAGCAGGTTTGCCCGGGGCTCCTGCCAGCCGGGTACATCCACCCACAGCAGCGCCGGTGCATAGCTGATGCAGTACACGCAGACCATTAGGCCCCACTGGATCTTGGCCGTACGCTCCAGAAAGTGCTCGCAGTCACCCGCGAGGGCCGACCGCACCGGGATGAAAAGGAAGGCATACACCGGGATCAGGATGAGAAACAGGACGTACCACCACGTGGCCAGAAAGTAATAGTGCAGCGGCGTGATGACGAAGAACACCCAGAACAGCGTGCGGTGGTCTCCCGGCTTTGTGGGAGTGAGAGTGATGAACTCCCGCAGCGCCATGAATGAGCTGATGCCAAACATCAGCACCGTGCCCTTGGGGCCCACGGCCAGCGCGGCGGCAAAGACAGCCACCATGCCCCACCACGCCCGGGTGCGTGCATTCAGGTTGGCCACCGTGGCTCTGGCGGCGTCTGTGGCTGCTCTTCTGGCCAGTGCCCGGCCGATGACCGAGGCGAGAACGAGCAAGACCAGCGTGCCAAAAAGCAGCCGCTGCAGCGCGGGATCGGAGAGAGCACTCATACCTGCGGAAGATTCACGGCCATTCCGCTTCTTTTGCAAACTGGTTTGCGCCGCCGCCGTTGTAGCGCCCTTCCACCTTCCTCTTCACTCATGCTTCGCTGTCTCTTCGCTGTTTTCTTTTGCATGCTTGCTTCACTGCCCGCTGCAGAGCCATCCACCCGCATCTACAAAAAGGCGGGCGAGCGCGAGCTGAAGCTCACCATCGTCAATCCAGCGGACTGGAAAAGCACTGACCAGCGCCCGGCGCTGGTGTTCTTTCACGGCGGTGGCTGGGTGGGCGGCGGGCCCACACAGTTCACCCAGCACAGCGATTACCTGGCCACGCGTGGCATTGTCTGCATCCAGGTGGAGTATCGCCTGATCAAGAAGGGGGATGCTGGCCCGCCCATCGACTGCGTGCACGATGCCAGATCCGCCATGCGCTGGGTGCGCGGTCATGCCACAGAGCTGGGCATTGATCCCAATCGCATCGCCGCAGGCGGTGGCAGTGCCGGTGGCCATCTGGCGGCGTTCGTCGGCATGGTGGAGGGGCTGGATGATCCGCAGGATGATCTGAAAATTTCGCCCAAAGCCAACGCACTCGTCCTTTTCAATCCCGTGTTCGACAACGGCCCGGACCAGGGCTGGGGCCACAGCAGGGTGGGAGATCGCTACAAGGAATACTCCCCGGCTCACAACATCACCTCCGATGATCCGCCCGCGATCGTGTTTCTCGGCGCCCAGGACAAGCTCATCCCCGTGGCGGTCGTGGAGCGCTTCAAGGAGGGCATGACCAAGGCGGGCGTGCGCTGCGAGGCCGTGTTCTTCGAGGGCCAGGGGCATGGATTCTTCAATCCCGGCAGAGGCGGCAAAATGCAGTTCTACTACGAGACGCTGCTCGCCACGGATAAGTTTCTCACCTCTCTGGGCTGGCTGAAAGGCGAGCCCACACTGCAAAAACCCTCTGGAGAATGAAGCCCTGCCGTCTGACTTTGAGGGGGGCAAAGCTCTTTCGTTGCAGGCCCGTCGTTGACAGCAGGGGGATTCCTTCGCTAGACAGAGCTGCCCAACCCGCATGAACCTGCCCAACAAGCTCACTCTCTCCCGCCTCATCCTCACGGCGGTCTTTGTGGTGTGCTTTTACATTCCGTGGGCCAACACCGTGTCGCTGGCCCTGCTGGTCTTTGGCGTGGCTTCCATCACCGACTATTACGACGGCAAAATAGCGCGGGCGCGCGGCATTGTGACCAATTTTGGCAAGCTCTTCGATCCGCTGGCGGACAAGATCCTCATCGCCGCCGCCTTCATCCTTCTGGCTGCGGACAAAAACATCCCTGAGCCCTCACGCATGCCGGCGTGGATCGCCATCATCATCCTGTCGCGCGAGTTTTTTGTGACCGGCATCCGACTGGTGGCCGCAGGGCAGGGGGCCGTGCTGGCTGCTGAGACCCTGGGCAAGCACAAGATGCTCTGGCAGATCCTCACCGTGATCTACTTCATGATGCGTCAGGCGTCCGAGGAGCCCATCTTTGGTTTCACCCATGCGGCCTTCACCGCCAGTCCGGAGACGGAGCGCATCGTGGCCGCAGGCGTGCTTTATTTCACCACGCTGCTCACTCTGGTGTCAGGCTTCAGCTATTTTTGGAAGAATCGGCACATGTTTGACGATGCCTGAGCTGAACCACACCACGAACCCATTTTCATGAGCGCAGAACAGCAAATCACCACCCTCGGACTCACCCTGCCCCCAGCACCTCCGCGCGGCGGAGTTTACAAGCCGGTCGTGATCGTCGGCAACATCGCCTACGTCTCCGGCCATGGCCCTTATCTTGGAGAGGGCAACTACCTCACGGGTCGCGTCGGGTCAGATCTGACCCTCGACGAAGGCAAGGCCGCTGCCCGGCAGACTGCCCTGGCGCTGCTGGCGACTCTGAAAAGCGAGCTGGGCAGCCTGGACCGCGTGAAGCGCGTGGTGAAGCTTCTCGGCATGGTTAACAGCACGCCGGACTTTGGAGATCACCCGAAAGTCATCAATGGCTGCAGCGAGCTCTTTGGCCAGGTATGGGGAGAGGAGAACGGCATCGGCGCACGCAGCGCCGTTGGCATGGGCTCCCTGCCAGGAAACATCGCCGTCGAGATCGAAGGCATCTTCGAGCTGAAGTAAGGCGGCGTGAAAAACCCGCGCTGTGCTGCCACAGGGCGGGTGTCAAAGTGGGCTGACAGGCGGCTCAGAACCAGGCGGAGCCCAGCCCGAGGCCGATGCCCCAGTTGAAAGGCTGGCCAAAGCCATAGCCGCCGCCCCATGGCCGGTTCGTCCGGCTGTAAATGGAGGAGGAGCTGCGGCTGTAGTAGGGGCTGCTGTACAGGCTGTTTGAGTAGTACGGGTGCAGATTATAGGAGCGCGGGTAGATGGAGGCCGGGCGGCTGTTCACAGGGCGCGCACCGTAGCAGCGCTTTCCGGCATCCGTGCCGCGGATCACATAGTAGTAGTTGTCGCGGTTGGCACCCAGGGCGCTGGAGGTGAGATCACCGATCGGGCCACGGCCCGTGTAGCGGTAGGGGATGAAGGTGCCTGAGTAGGGGCCGGATGAGTTGTAGCCGTAGCCATACGGATACTGGCAGGAGGTTAGAGCCAGCGAAACGCCGACTAGGAGAAGCACGAGAGATGAGAGAGACGGCATTTTCACGGCGGGCGGGAGTTCGTAGCTGGATTAGCCACGAAATCCGCCGCACAGGCAACGACTAAGCCTCTTGAGAAGCGAAGTATAATTTCGCTCAAATCGAGTCGTTCTGACTATTATCAAACAACCCGCCGAAGATCTTAGGATTTCTTAAAATCCAATGATCTGAAATGGCATGCTGTCCTTGACCTGCTTGTCATCGGGGGTGCTCATGAGCTTCTCAAACTGCGTGGCCCATTCGCGAATGGCAAACTTGGCCTGGCCGGTGGGAAACAGCTCCTGGGGGAAGAAGAAGAACAAGGTCTTTGCCTCTTCCTTGTCGGCAAATTCAAAGTAGGACTTGCCGGTCTTGGGCTCGGTCAGCACCCCTTCGATGGCGATGGTACCGCGCGAAGGCTTGCCCAGCACGCTGCCGCCCACCATGGGCAGCGTCACCAGATCCACGGCCTCACGCACCACCAGTCCGGAGTAGGTGTTCGGCTCCCATTCGATGATGGAGAGTTTCAGGGTCATGGCATCCTTGGAAGGCTCGTCCACGACGGTGAAACGAGACTTCTTGTTGGATTTGAAAGCGTTCACAAACTTGTCGTGCGCATAACTCACCAGACCCTTCATCTTGGTCTCGCGGCGCTTGTCGCTGAACTCCATTTGGGTGAACTTCTGCTTCATGGGGCGCAGCTGGTCGGAGACGACCGGGGCGATGTAGATGGACTTCACTTTCTCGGTGGCTTCCAGGACACGCTTGTCGGTGGTCCACCAGTTGCCAATGAAGGGTGACCTTTTACGGTTTTCCTTTAGCTCGCTGGCGTGGGGCAGGAAGGCTGTGGGTTTGACATCGACTGCGGCCACCACGCTCTTGGCGGTGCGGCAGGAGATCATCATCCAGGGGATCAGCAGGAGGAGGGTGGCGCGAGTCAGCATCATGTAGTTAATATGTCGGGATACGTCTGAGAAGCGTGGAAGGCAAATATTTCACAGTTCAGATTCAACACAAACTTCCCCGCAGCATTTGCGCCACTCAAGGGGGGGTGTTAGCTTTTCGTCTGATCCAGACGGTGTGGTGCAATTCCGCCCTGTGTCGTCCGGTCTCCCCCCAACCTCCACTTTTATGGCATGGCTTTCCTCTCTCGGCACCCTTGGTGAGATGATTCGTTTCATCATTCTCATCCTGGAGGTGATTCTGGTCTTCAACCTCATGATCGTCGTGCACGAATGGGGTCACTTTCTGGCGGCTCGGTGGCGCGGCCTGAAGATCGACAAGTTCTACATCTGGTTTGGCAAGCCCCTCTGGAAGAAGACCATCAATGGCGTGGAGTATGGCCTCGGCAGCATCCCCGCCGGTGGCTACGTGGCACTGCCGCAGATGGCCCCCATGGGCGGTCTGGAGGGCGAGACAAGCACCGAGCAACTGCCGCCGATCACTCCTCTGGACAAGGCCATCGTCGCCTTTGCCGGTCCTCTTTTCAGCTTCATGCTGGCCTGTGCCTTTGCCGTGGCCGTCTGGGGCGTGGGCAAGCCCGAGAGCGAAGCCCACACCACGACGATCGTGGGCTACGTGGCCAAGGACAGCCCGGCCTTCAAGGCGGGCGTGATTCCCGGAGACAAAATCCTCAAAGTGGACGGCCAGCCGGTGAAGCGCTTCGAAGGCTTGGTGGATAGCGTACGCTGGGGCGTGGTGGCCAGCGAGGGAGACACCATCGAGGTGGAGCTGGAGCGCGCCGGAAAGGGCGTCATGAAGGTGGAGATCAATCCCAAGGACTGGCCCAAGACGGAAGAGAAAGCAGCGCCGGCATCCTGGTGGAGTTCTGTTTTCAAGCGTCCTGAGCTGCGCTCCGTGGGCTGGGAAGGCCAGATGACTCCCATGGTGGGTGGCGTGGCCAAAAACAGCCCTGCTGACGAGGCGGGCATCAAGCCCAATGACCTGGTGCTCCGTGCGGATGGCAGGCCGCTGCGCAGCATCGGTGATCTCGGAGACTACATCCGGGCCAACCCGGGCAAGAGCATCACCCTGGACATCGAGCGCGATGGCAAGGTCCTGCCGATTTCCGTTCTGCCGCGCATCCCTGACAAGAACAACCTCAAGGAGGTCACGGATGACCATAAGGAGTACCCCATGGTCGGCGTGGCCTGGGACGTGGAAGGAAAGCGCACCCCCACCACCATCACTCCCTGGGAGCAGATCAGTGACGCGGTGCGCCACATGGGCAATCTGGTGTCCAAGCTCGTCTCTCCCAAATCCGACCTCAGCCCTGCGCACATGAGCGGTCCCGTCGGTGTGGGCCGCCTCTACTACAAGCTCTTCCAGCACCCGGATGGCTGGCGCCTCGTGCTGTGGTTCAGCGTCGTCTTCAACATCAACCTCGCCATCCTCAACATGATGCCCTTCCCCGTCCTCGATGGCGGACACATCACCATGGCCATTGCCGAGGCCATTCGCCGCAAGCCACCGCAGGGCAGGGTCCTCGAATACGTGCAGACTGCCTGCGCGCTCATGCTCTTCGGCTTCATCATCTTCGTCACCCTCAAGGACACCGGAGACATCTTTGGCGGTGGCAAAGATGCCGGCGGCAAGGCGCTGAAAATCGAGTGGCTCTCCAAAGAGCAGCGTGCCACCCCGCCTGGTGCCGGCGCGTGATCTCCGCAGGCCATGCGTGTCCTCATCGTGGTGGAAAACCTCCCCGTGCCTTTTGACAGGCGCGTGTGGCAGGAGGCCTGCGCATTGAGAGACGCCGGGCATGAGGTCACCGTCATCTGCCCGCAGATGCGTGGTTACACACAGCCGGAGGAGGTGCTGGAAGGCATCCAGATCTACCGCCACTGGATCAGCGGAGAGGCGGGCTCGCTCGGCGGCTTCATCACGGAGTATGCCTCCGCTTTGTGGGGTGAGCTCACCTGTGCGCTCAAGGCTTGGCGGCGCGGTGGCTTTGACATCATCCATCTCTGCAATCCGCCGGACTTGCTCTTTCTCGTGGCGCTGCCTTTCAAGCTGCTCGGCGGCGTCAAAGTGGTCTTTGATGTGCATGACCTCTGGCCGGAGATGTTTGAGGCCAAGTTTGGCCGGCGCGGGCTGCTCTACTGGGCGGTGCGCATGGCGGAGCGCTGCACGCTGGCACTGGCGGATGTCGTCATCGCCACCAATCAGAGCGTGCTCGCCGCGGTGAAAACGCGCGGAAGCCTGCACGATGACCGTGCCTTCGTCGTCCGCACCGCGCCCAGCCGCATGAACACCAGCGCCGCTGCGGATGAAACCCTTCGGGCCGGGAAAAAGCATCTCGTCGGATACATCGGTGTTATGGGCAGTGCAGATGGAGTGCAGTATCTCGTGCATGCCGCCGCGCACATTCTGAAGGTGAAAGGGCGCACCGATGTTCAGTTTCTCCTCATGGGCTCCGGCCCGGAGCATGCAGACCTGCTTGCTCTGCGGGACCAGCTTGGCCTGCAGGATCATGTGAGCATGCCCGGGCGCGTGAGTGATGAGTTTCTGTGCTGCGCGTTGAGCACCATCGACCTCGGCGTGGCCTGCGATCCCATCAACGCCTACAACGACCACTGCACCATGAACAAGGTGCTGGAGTACATGGCCTTCGCCAAACCGATGGTCATGTTTGGCACGGTGGAGGGGCGGTATTCAGCAGGTGAGAGTGCGGTTTATGTCATGGAAAACTCCGCTGAAAAGCTGGGAGACGCCATTCTGGCACTCCTCGATGATGTGGCTGGCCGACAGGCAATGGGGGTTGCAGGGCATGCACGCCTGACCCAGGAGCTGAACTGGAAACGCAGCGTGGAGCAGCTGCTGGCGGCATACCGGGCCGCCTGAGCGCATTTAGTGATATTTTGCGCCGGAAGGTTTGGAGTCTTGCCAAAACTTCTCTGTCTTCTTAAATTTTCACCATGGATGAGGCAAACGACCCGGGGGGAGATGCCGTTCATTTTGCCCCCTTTATCCCGCCTTCGACTGAAGAACTTGATGAGCTGATTCCCGGCTACAAGTTTCTCCAGTTCATCGAGCGTGGCGGGATGGGAGCGGTTTACAAGGCGGTGCAGAAGAGCCTAAACCGCCCGGTGGCGGTGAAGCTGCTGCCCCAGGTGCACCGGGACAAGGAGAGCTTTGCCGAGCGGTTCAGGCGTGAGGCGCAGGCGCTCGCCCTGCTGAACCATCCGCACATCGTCGCCGTGCATGATTTTGGCGAAACAGCCGAAGGGCAGATGTACTACGTCATGGAGTATGTGGATGGCATGGATCTGCAGCATCTGCTCAGGCGTGATCCGCCTGAGCCGAAGCAGATGCTGAAAATAATCACCCAGGTCTGCGAAGCGCTGCAGTTTGCCCACGAGCACGGCATCGTGCACCGGGACATCAAGCCGGCCAACATCCTGATCGATGCGCGTGGCAATGTGAAAGTGGCGGACTTTGGGCTGGCGAAGATCGCCGGGCCGAAATCAGTCAATTACACCGCCACGGGGATGATGATCGGCACGCCTGACTACATCGCGCCGGAGGCGCTGGAGCACGGCGGGGAGATAGACCACCGTGCGGACATTTATTCACTGGGGGTGATGATCTATGAAATCTTCACCGGGCATGTGCCCAAGGGGGTGTGGGAGCCGCCGTCCATCCGCTCCGGAGCTGACAAGGGCATCGACGCGATTGTGAGCAAGGCGATGCAGAACAACCCCGAAAAACGCTACCAGCATGTGGGCGAAATGACGCAGGTGCTGGAAAAACTCTTCAAGAACAGCGACAACTGGAAAAACTTCCGACGGCCGCAGAAGAGCGAGCTGAAGTTCACAGCTGCTAGTCCGGTGAGAATCCCCTCCAATGCGGACACCATTCTGGTGAAACCAGGGGTGAGACCCAGGCACAGGCTGATCGGGGCTGGCTCGGCGGTGATGCTCATCGCGGTGGCCGCCGCCGTTGTGTGGAAAGGCGGCTGGCTGAATGCCAAGGGCAGCGGTTCATCCACCATCCAAGCAGCGCAGGGTGTCCCTCAAGCTGTGCCAGCTGCGGCGGCCGCACAGATGAAGCTGGCGGAGTGGGTCTTTGAGCATGATGGCTTCCTGAATGTGAAGACTGCCGGACGTTCGGAAGAGCAAATGGGGGGGGAGGCTGATATTTGGCATGCGGCAGACCTGCCACAGGAGCCGTTCACCATCTGGCGGGTGTCTTTCACCGAGGCGCCTATCAAAGTGGCGGAAGATTTGGAGGCACTGGCCAAACACGCCCTTGAAGCACGAACTGTATCCAATCTCTGCCTTCGTGGAATGGAGGTGCCGGTGCCGGCGCTCGCATATCTGGCCCCTCTTACGACGCTCAAAAGCCTGGATCTTTCCTCCAGCCCTTTGCTGACTGATGAAGCGGTCGAGCATCTGGCTGCCTGCAAATCTCTCCGAACCCTGCGTGTGAGCAGCACCCGACTGCCGTCTGGTGCCTTGCTGACGGACAAACTCGGCCGCTTGCTGCCGACATGCAAGATCATGGGAGACGAATAGCCACTTTCGCAGCAGTACCTTCTATCGCTGCCTGCAAGCAGCTGCGCATTGGAGGTATGTCGGTGTCAGCATCGGGTGCGCTGGGACAGCTCCGTGCTCTGCTGCCGAGTTGTGGAGTCCTTGACGACAAGTAGCAAGGGGTACTCCTATAGTATAAAAACTATTTTTGGGCTAAATACTGTGATATATTGAAAGATTCAATGAATTGCCTGATTGTATTCATGACAGCTGAGTTCCGTCATGACGCTACCTGTTACATCCTTTACTTACTGTGAGGGGCTGCCACTGACAGCATTGGTCCGTCTACTTGATTGGCAGCGGGATGAATTCGGAAAACGCCCTCGCCGAAACACGGGAATGAAATTTTTAACTCACGACTCATGATCATGCAAAATCAACCCATGGCCAAACTGGCCGCCAAAGCTCGGAACAACGCGATCTCGAAAAGCACGATGCGCAACAGGGTGGAATCCAGGGTTTCACCTGCCGTAAAGTCGAAGCTCTTGAAACGGAAGCCGGTGGCGGAGGCTCAGAAGCTTAGGAGGCAAATCACCACCACAGGCATGGGGGGCGCTGAGTTGCCAGTGATGGCCAGCGGTCTTGTCTTCAACTCCAGCGTCAGTACCCAGGCAGTGGATGCCGGTGATTCGCAGCTTCATTTCACCGCACGGCGAACCAAGCCGAGGCTGCTCTGGATCGGAGATGCGCTGGTGCCCACTGGTTTTGCCACCGTGACACATGCGGTTCTGAATCATCTGCGGCATGACTGGGAGGTTGTCGTCTCAGGTGTGAATTATGACGGCAAAAAACACAGTTTGCCGTATCATGTCATGCCTGCACAGCAGGGAGGTGACATGTGGGGGATGAGCCGATTTCGGGATCTCTGCGCCGAGTTTGATCCCGCTGCTGTCATCATCAACAACGACTGGTGGAATGTGGCGCAGTTTGCCAGGCTCGCGCCTGCTGGAGTACCTGTCATCGGTTACATGCCCGTGGATGGCGGTCACTTGGATCCTGCGGCCATGACGGATCTGAACCGTCTGCACACGGCGGTCTGGTACACGCAGTTTGGCCATCGTGCCGCCTGTGACGCTGGTTTTGCAGGTCAGAGTCAGATCATTCCGCACGGCATCGATACCGCCATGTTTCGGCCGGGGGATCGTGCCGCCGCACGGCGGGCGCTGCGGCTCGATGTGCCGCCGGACGCCTTTATCGTGGGCAACGTCAACCGCAACCAGCCGCGCAAGCGGCTCGATCTCACGATCCAGATTTTCGCCGCCTGGATCAAACAGCATGCTGTTTCCAATGCCCGTCTGCTGTTGCATTGCGCTGAAAAAGACACTGGCTGGGATCTGCGCAGAGTGGCGGCTTGCTATGGTGTCGAAGATCGTCTGATTCTCACAGGTGCTGAAAACATCCGCGATCTGAAGGACGAGCACACACTGAGGCTCGTCTACAACTGCCTCGATGTGCAGATGACCACCACCCTCGGCGAAGGCTGGGGCCTCACCACAATGGAAGGCATGGCGTGTGGAATCCCGCAGATCGTGCCCGATGCCTCTGCTCTGGCCGAATGGGCCACGCCTGCGGTGAAAATACCGTGCTCACGTACGCTCATCAATCCTGAGATCAACACCACAGGATCCCTTGTCGATGAGGCCCCGTTCGTGGACGCATTGCAGTCGCTGTATCAAAGCCGGACTGCACGCGCACGCCTTTCTGCGCAAGGGCTGGCACATGTGCGCGGGGAGGCCTTTCGCTGGGAAAATGTGGCCCGTCAGTTTCAAACGCTGCTGGCCGCCACTCCGCAGGGGGCGAAGCGGCGGCAGGAAGCTGGTCGCAAGCTGCTCAGCAGCAGGGCTTGAATGACGGCACGGGGGCTCCAGCGAGCACCGCATCCAGTTTCTCGAGGCAGCCGTTCCAGCCGTAGGTGTGCTTCTGGCAGCTGTCTTCGCTGGGGAATCCGGTCTGTGTGAGCAGCAGTTCGGTTTCGTTTCCCACGGCGTTGAACTCGAAAGTCACGAGGGATTCGCAGTCCGCCCAGTCCTCGTCGTTCTCCCATTTCCAGGTATAGACGATCTTGGAAGGCGGTGTGATCTCACGATACACACCGATGGCGACAGCCGACTGGGAAGTCTCTGGATTGAAAGAGCTGAAGCGGTAGCCTCCGCCCACGCGGAAGTCACTGCTGCATTCAATGACGTGGGGCGGGCCGCAGCCAAACCATTGCTGGATGGCCTCGGCGGTGGTGAAGGCGGCAAAAACGCGCTCGCGTGGCGCTTTGAAACGGCGGCTGACTTTGAAAGTCTGTTCGGCGGCAAGAGTATTCATGCTTTTTCGGGGCTGCGGGTTTCCTTGGCGGGTTTTTCTGGCGGTGGCTGCTCCACGAGAGCGGCGAGCCTGTCGAAGCTGCCTTCCCACATCTGGCGGTGGCGCTCGATCCAGTTCACGGCTTCGCGGAGGGGTTTGGGATTGGCGGTGATGTAATGGGTGCGTCCTTCGATCCGGCGCTTGAGCAGCCCCGCGTCCTCCAGCACACGCAGATGCTTGGAGACGGCCGGGAGGGACATCTGCAAGGGCTCTGCCAGAGCGCCCACCGTGGCCTCTCCCTCGATCAGGCGCGTCAGCAGTCCGCGCCGGGTGGCGTCGGAGAGTGCAGCGAAGACAAGGTCGAGTAGCAGAGGCTGGGGGGCGCGTCTCATGGAGAAACGAGTGGATGCTGCATCCTGCGCTGGCAAGCGGGCTTACTTCACGCGCTCAAAGTTGAAGACCGGTTTATCCTGGGGTTTGCCCTGGTCGTAGAGCGTCCAGTTTTGGGTGAGGTGATCCGCATCCACAAAGGTGAAGATGGCGGAGTGCATGTGTTTTTCGGTGTCGGCTTTGATCTCGCTGTCCTTGGCCAGGTCAAAGGCCAGGGATTTGTCGTCGGACTTCACCAGCGTCATGCTGGGGCGGTTGCACAGCATGCAGTAGTGTGTCAGCACCACCTTGCTGCTCTTCTCATGGTAGAGGGTGACCATCTCCTTCGGGGTGTCGGGAAACATGCGCTCCTCCACTGCGCTGCCGCCGGAAATCACACGGTACTGGGTGGTCACAGTCATGGGGCCCTGGCCCATGTCCACCCTGGCCTGCCAGGTGCCGGTGAGAGTTTTCAGTTTTTCGAATTCAGCAGAGCCTTTGTAGGGCTTGGGTGGTTCGCCTGCGGAGGCGGTCAGTGCGCAGGAGAGTGCGGACAAGGCGAGGAGGATGAGATGTGTTTTCATAGGTGAGAAGTAGGGTAACCGGGATAATAGTTAACCAAAAGGTTAAATAAAATAAGTGGAATTTTACACTGCCATTTTCCGGGGCACCCATTCATGGGTCTGTTACTCACGTGCGTCCCCGTGCTATCTTTTGCGCAAATGAAAATCGCTTTCGTTGGAGCATCGGGTTACGGCAATGTCGGTGACGACACCTACCCGCTGGTCTTTGAACAGCAACTGCCGGAGCACGAGCTCCTGATCTACAATTCCGATCTTCCAACCTCCCTGCCTGATGATCTGGACATGCTGGTGATGGGTGGAGGAGGGATTGTTTATAATCATGGCGGCGATAACGGGGAAGCAGCGGAGTCTCCTCATTTTAGATGCATGAAATTTTACATGGATGCGGCTATTCAGCGCCGCATTCCGTGGGGCTTTCTTTCCTGTGGGTTCCAGTTTCAGGTCCATCGAGAAGCGGAGTATGCATCTGCGCTGCAATCGTGGGTTGGCTATTTGAAGCAGGCGCATTTCATCACCCTTCGTTCGCCTCGATGCATGCAAATGGCACAGGAGCTCACCGGGCGTGATGATGTGGTTTTTGCTCCCGACGCCGCCTATCTGTATGAGCCTGATGTCGAAATTCCCGTGGAGTCCAAGCGGTTCATCACACTGGTTCCGGCAGGTCTCGTCAATGCACGTAATGCGCTGATGACTCACTACCTGCGTCAGTTTGCCGGCAGCGACATGCCGGTGACATGGCTGGGGATGGGGGCCCCGACAGATGATGATCATTTGCTGGCTGAAGCAGCGGATCTTTTTCCTCAGTCGCAGATCATCGCCGCTCCCGGACCGAAAGCGGCGTTTGAGACTATTGCACGGTCGCATTTTGTCATCACGGGACGCTATCATGGAATGATCTTTGCCCGGGTAAACAAGGTGCCATTTATCACGCCAATGGATGTGCCTTATAAAATCCGGATGGAGAAGCTGGATGAAGACATCCGCGCAGCGACACTGCATTTCGAGGTGCTCCGCCGCTTTCTTCCCAGGTGATCACCAGCGTTGCAAAAACGACAAAAGTTCAGATGCGTCCACCTTCGGATACTCCCGGCCTAAAGTGTTGTCGCGGTTCATGCCAAAGGCGTAATCGGTGGGTTTTGCCACATCGTGGTGGTTTTCTGGGTAAAACACTGCCACCGGTTTGTTCTCAAACCAGGCCGCCTGCTGCAGGCTGGACCAGCTTCCCACATAAGCACGGCAGCTTTTGATAAGATTTAATGTCGCGGGCACTGTCAGATTGTCGAGCACGGTGATGTTTCCGCCCTCGACAGATCGTGCATTCTCAATGGAATGAATGGTTTTTCCCTTCTCATCGGGGCGGATATAACTGCGCGTGACGACAAACACCTTGCAGGTCAGCTGGCGCAAAACCCGCACTGTTTTTTCGACCACATCCTGTGGCAGTGAACGGTGCGTCGCGTTTCCTGCAAAGGGCTGAAAAACAATGTGGCCCTTGGAATCGATGTCGTCTGGTGCGTCGAAGACCGGCACATGCCCGTTTGCCGGGCCTCGTATCAGCTTCGCATAATCCACCCCTGCAAATTCGCACAATGCACGGTTGATGTCAGGGCCGCGCAGCCCGGCATTGAGGAATTCCTCATACTTATGCGCCAGATCGTAGAGGATGAAGTTTTTTGCGTTGCGATGATGGCGAAATATCTCGATCGAGAAAGGATTGTGCGAAGCCATGATCACGGGAATGGGCTGCGTGGTTTCGCTCAGAATGCGATAACCGGCATTCTGATAACAAACACGAATCACATCGCCGAGGCCGGCGCAAAAAAGTGTGGCGGACATGGGAAACCAAAAGACATGGGCTCGATGTTCTCAAGGCGCTTCTCATTCAAGCCGAGGCTTTCCCGGCCTCATGCAAGACGTGCTCCTGCGGGTGCGGGAACACCACTTACCGCACACCCCGCAGGAGCCTGATCCCAACCTAACAAGGATCAAATCATGAAGCAGCCTCGGTGCGGCCGCGTTTGGGAAAGAAGCGCCTGAAGGAGAGCGCAAAGCCTGTCCAAATAAGAATGAGTGTGGCCACGGTGCACATCGCCGCCACCGTCTGGCCGATGATGCCAAAAAGCTCCCCGGTATGCAGAAACCGTGCATACATGCGCAGGCGCCGCCCCAGGTTCTGCTGCTGAAAGTCATCCGGGCTCGGCAGCACTTTGCCCTGGGCTGCATCGAGATTCAGCATGCTGCGCAGATGCACCTGGCCGCGGCCGCCACGGTCCACCATCAGGGCAAAGGGGGCGCCCGGCTTCGGTGGAGTGCGCAGGCTCAGAGTGGTCCAGTCGGGAATCTGCCGCTTGGCCTGGTCCAGCAGCGGTGCCAGGCCGGAAAGGGGAGGGGCGGCCTGTTCACGCTGCCCATTGCCTTCGCGACGGCCGGGGCCTCCCGCCCCACCGGGACCGCCTTCACGGCGCTCTTTTGGCGGCGGAGGCTCGCTGCCGGTGAGGGTGAAAAGCAGATTATTGGCCCAGCCATAGGACATGATGAGGCCGGTCAGGATGATGAACAGCAGAGGCAGTGCGCTCCAGAAGCCGAAGACATTGTGCCAGTTCCAGTTGCGCGCGCGGTCGCGCAGCGCGGGGTTGAGCAAAACAACGGCACGCACATTCGACCAGCGCCAGTGACGCGGCCACCAGAGGTAAAGACCTGAAATCAGCAGCAGCCCAAAGAGCAGGCTTGCCGCTCCCGTGATGGCTTTGCCGGTTTCACGTTGCAGCCCTGTTCCCGCGAGAAAGCGGTGCCACTCCGTGGCGGCATGAAAGAACTCGCGCCATGTGCGCTGTCCTTCGCCGAGAAGCTGACCCGTGTAGGGGTTTGCATAAAAGACGCCTTCTTTGCCCATGGTGAGCGTCACGGGCACTTCCGGGTCTGCCTTCCATGTGATGCCCGTCGGTGCAAGTTCTGGCTTCGTCTCACGCACTTTTGCCACCAGCGCTTCCACCTCGAGATGCACTCCACCGGGAGTGACCCGCAGATCCCGGTGTGCCCAGTCAAGAATCTGGGCCTCATACGAGATCAGCAGCCCGGTGATGGCCATGGAGAGAATGACCACGCCAGCCAGCAGGCCTGTGATGAGGTGGGTCCAGAAAATGAGGCGGTGAAAAGTCGGCTTCACGAAAAAGGCAAAGGAATCACATTTCCGCCCACTGGCGAAGGAGATTGTGGTAAACGCCTGTGAGCTGCACTCCGGTCTGTTCGGCTGCAGTGTTGTTTGGCAGATCGCGGCCCAGGCGCTGAATGGCCAGATCCAGATCAAAGAGAAGCGAGCGCTTGCTGTCGTCCCGGATCATGCTCTGCAGCCAGAAGAAGGAGCAGATGCGCGCACCGCGTGTCACGGGCGTGACATGATGCAGGCTGGTGGAAGGATAGAGCACCATGTGGCCCGGGGGCAGCTTCACACGCTGCACGCCGTAGGTGTCCTCGATGCAGAGCTCCCCGCCGTCATACTCCTCCGGTCCGGCAAAGAAGAGCGTGGCGCTCAGGTCCGTGCGGATGCGCACCGGCAGGCTGCGGTGCTGGCGGATGGCATTGTCCACATGCGTGCCAAAGGACTGGCCGCCGGAGTAGCGGTTGAAAAGCGGCGGGAAGATCTGCAGCGGCAGCGCGGCGGCCAGGAAGAGCGGATTCTTGGACAGCGCGGCCAGGATCATTTCTCCCAGCTCACGTGCGGCGGCGCTGTCCTCGGGCAGCTGCATGTTGTCCTTGGCCTTGGCGGACTGGTAGCCTGCGGTGCCCTTGCCATCCACCCACTCGGCAGAATCGAGAATCTGGCGTGCTTTGGTGACTTGTTCTGCTGTGAGAACGTCGGGAATGGCAATGAGCATGGGAGTGGTGGGGTGTGGTTAGAACTTGATGCTGGCGGTCAGAGCGGCGGAACGCCCCGGGCCGGGGACAAACTGGCCGCCACCCACACTGCCGATGTAGCGCTCGTCGGCCAGGTTGTAGATGTTGAGGCGCAGGCTGAGTTTCTCGCTGAATTTATAGTTCAGCATGGCGTCCAGCGTCCAGTAGCACGGCGCCACGCGAATGCCTGAGGTGGCGGTGGAGCCGTTGCTGCTGGTGCGAATGCCCATGTACTGAGCGCCAAAACCGGCCTGAAACTTCTCGGTGACGTTGTAGGTCGTCCACAGGTTGAAGGTTTGATTCGGCGCATTGGACAGCGACTGGCCCACATCACCGACGTTGGTCGATGCCTTGGTCTCGCTTTTCATGAAGGCATAGCCGCCAAAGACCTGCCAGTTCTTGGTGATGTTGCCCGTGGCGCTGAATTCGATGCCCTGCACGATCTGATTTCCCGCCAGGGTGGTGATGCCGGAGGCGTCCGTGGTGCGTGCGTTGCTTTTTTCAGCGCGGAAGAGAGCGGCGGTGAGAGACAGGCGCTCCTCCAGCACATCCCACTTCGTTCCCAGCTCGTAGGTGCCGGTGTGTTCAGGATTGAGGCCGACGGTGCTCACGTTGGTGGCGCTGGAGGACAGGCCCAGGCCTGCGCCGGAGGCTCCGTCGATGGTGGGATTGAACGAGGTGCCGTAGCCAAAGTAGAAGCTGCCCTGCTTCACCGGCTTGTAGATCAGAGCGGCTTTCCAGCTGAAGAGGTCGTCCGCATTGGCGTAGCCAGGGGCATTGCCCGGCAGGCTCACCGTGGCATACATGTGGTCATAGCGCAGGCCGGTGCTGATCTCCCAGTGCCTGCCGATCTTCATGGTGTCAAAGACGTAGGCGGACACCGTGTAGAGATAGGCCTCCGTGGGCGCGGGCAGTCCCGGGTACATCGTGGTGATGTCCTGAGCATTGGCAGGCGGGACGGCGCTGGGCGGGAGAATGAGGCCGGGGTTGTAGAGATCGGTCAGGGTTGCAATGCCAGCCACATTGGCGTTCTGCTGGTGCTCCAGGTAAAACTCCATCCCAGTGACCAGTGCGTGCTTGATCGGCCCGGTGGAGAAGTCCGCCACGAGATTGGTCTGATTCCCAAACATCTCGGTGAGCTGCTGGCGGCGCTGAAGCTGACGGTTCAGAATCGTGGTGTACTGATTGCCGGCGGCTGCGCTCGTGTCTCGCAGACGCGGAGCGGTGCTCACCGAATCACGATGGCTGCGCGAATAGCGCGTCACATTCCGCAGGCGCACGTTTTTGGTGAAGTCGTGCTCAAAAATGGCCGTGTAGTGGTCGGTCTGGATCTTCTCGTAGTCCACGCCAGGGATGCCGTAGAAGGTGTTGAAGCTCACTCCGGGAGGCGCCTGGTTTTGATACCCGGCAAGCACGGTGCCCGTTCCGCCGAAGGTGCCGTTGCTGGGGATCCAGGGCAGGCCGTAGTCGGGGACGTTGCTCTCTTCCAGGCGCTGATAGTTCAGCATGAAGCGCGTGTCCGTGCCCAATCCTGCGCCGAGAGAGGCCGCGATGCCATAGCGTTCCATGGACACGTCGTCGCGCCCCGGTGTGTCGGCCGTGTGATACATCCCGTTGAGGCGGAAGGCGGTGTGTTCAGACAGCGTCTGGTTCACATCCATGGTGCCGCGATAGAGGTTGCTGGTGCCGGCGCTGACCGTGCCGGTGGCGGAGTCGGTCAGGTTGGCCATCTTGCTGACGGTGTTGATGGAGCCGCCTGTGGAGCCACGGCCTACGGTGGAGGAGGAGGGGCCTTTGGTGATCTCGACCTGCTCCGTGTTGAAGGGGTCGCGGTTGTAGTTGGCGTAGTCGCGCACGCCGTCCAGGTAGATGTCGCTGCGGGCGCTGAAGCCACGGATGGAAAGGTTGTCTCCGGAGACCGCGCCGCCTTCACCGGCCTGCATGGAGATGCCGGGGGTGTTTTTGAGCACATCACGCAGGCTGAAAGCGCCGCGGTCCTCGATCACCGCCTTGGGGATGACCGTGATCGTCTGGGGGATGTCCCGCAGCGGCTCGGTGTATTTGGGCGACTGCAGGCGCTGGGGATTGTAAACCGAGCCTGTTGCCTCAATGACCACTTCAGGCATCTCCATCGGCACTTCTTCTGTCTTAGGAGCGGGTTTGGCTGGTGCCGTCTGTGCGCCCAAGTTTCCTGCAGCACAAAGCAGGGAGGTGAAGGAGAGAGCTTCAGCACCAGACTTTAGAACACGGCTGCTGAAGGAAGGAGCGAGAGTGTTTTGCATGCGGGACAGGTTTGGAAAGTGGAGGTTAATCTTTGCTAATGAGATTCGTTTTCAATTAGCGTGTTGCGATTAAGTCTCAGTTTCAAACTGCGTCAACCTCATATGGTAGAAACTTTTTGCGGAAAACTTGCTCTCTTTTGCGGTCTCCCCAGCGACAGAAAAATGGGCCTTGGAGTGCATCCCTGCAGCTCCAAGGCCCATTAACCATCAACCAACAAAATCAGAATTTGATGGTGGCTGTGAGCGCACCGTAGCGTCCTGTCCCAGGCGTGGCGCTGCCGGTGCTGCTGACGGTGTCGAGATAGCGGCTGTCGGCGACGTTGTAGATGTTCAGGCGCAGGCTGAAGTTTTTGGTGAAGCGGTAGCTGACCATCAAGTCCGTGGTCCAGTAGTCTGGGATGACACGGGAGGCATTGCCGGAACTGCCGATGATTTTGCCCATGTACTGGGTGCCGCCGCCGATCTGAAGATTGTCGGTGATGTTGTAGGTGGTCCAGAGATTGAAGGTGTAATCAGGAGCATTGGGGAGCATCTGGCCGAGCTCTGCCGCCGTGGAGGAGGCGTTGACCTTGCTGGCCATGTGCGTGGCACCGGCAAACACCTGCCAGCGGCTGGTCAGCTGGCCGGCCAGGCCGACTTCGACCCCGTCCACCGTCTGACTGCCGGCGTTGGTGGTGATGTTGGCGTTGGTGGTGCGGACGTTGGTTTTCTCCGTGCGGAAGAGGGCGGCGGTCAGAGAGAGGCGTTCTTTAAAGAGATCCCACTTGGTGCCGAGCTCATAGCTGGTGGCCTTTTCCGGGTTGAAGCCGGCGAAGGTGTTGTTGCCAGTGCCGCCTGCACCGCCAGGGGTGGTGAGGCCAAGCTGGCCGGAGTTTCCACCGTCGGCCGTGGCATTGTAGGAGGTGGCGTAGCCGAAGTAGAAGCTGCCGTAGTCCACGGGCTTGTAAACGAGGGCGCCTTTCCAGCTGAACAGGTCGTCATTATTGGTGGGGCCGGGGTTGCTGCCGCCGAAAATGTCATTGGCCCCGGTGTAGTAGTAACCATGCTGCACGTAGTGGAGGTGGTCGTAGCGGATGCCGCCGCTGAGCTGCCAGTGCTTGGTGAACTTGACCGTGTCCATGGCATAGACCGAGACGGTGGACAGGTGAGACTCAGCCGCCGCCGGGAGATCGGTGGGGCTGACTCCCTGGATGGTGGTGGTGCGGCGTGGGTTGGCGGCCTGCTGCCCGGCTGTCAACGGACCAGACACGCTGGGATCGAACAGATCGGAAACGATGACGTTTCCTGCACGTGAGGCGGTGAGCTGCTGCTCGTAGGAGAACTCCAGGCCCATCACCAGGCCGTGATGGAGCTTGCCGGTGTCAAAGTCGGCATTGAGCAGGGACTGGTTGGTGAAATTGGTGTTCGTCTGCCTGCGGCGCTGATCTTCCAGAACCAGCTGGCTGGTGTATTGATTGCCGGGGGTTACCGTATCTGTGTCGATAAAGCGCGGAGCTGCCGTGCGGGCATCGTAGTGATTGCGTGACCAGCGTGTGGTATTGCGAAATCTCAGCGACTTGGAGAAGTCGTGCTCAAAGATCGCGGTGACCATGTCGGTCTGGATCTTCTGGAAGTCGTAGTTCCGGCGGGCGTAGGAGGTGTCGTAACTGACCGGGGCGATCTGGTTGAAGTAGTTGTTCAGGTAAGCTGTGGCTCCGCTGAAGGTGCCGTTGGTCGGCACGAAGGGGAGGCCGAAGTCGGGCATGTTGTTTTCCTCCTGCCGCATGTAGTTCAGGGTGAAGCGGGTGTCTGTTTCCAGCCCCAGGGCGAGGGAGGCCCCGATGCCGTAGCGGTTTTGGAAGATGTTGTCACGTCCAGCCACATCATTCGAGTTCCACATGCCGTTGAGGCGCAGGGCGCTGTGATCTCCGAGCTGCTGATTGGTGTCAACAGTGCCACGATAGAGGCTGCTGGTGCCGACGGTGGTGTTGATGGAGGTGGAGTCCTGCAGGTGGGCCATTTTGGAAACCGTGTTGATGTAGCCGCCTGTGGATCCGCGGCCCATGGTGGTGGAGGCGGGGCCTTTGGCGATTTCCACCTGCTCGGTGTTCCAGGGGTCGCGGTTGTAGTTGCCGTAGTCGCGGATGCCGTCCACGAACCAATCGCTGCGGGAGCTGAAGCCGCGGATGGCCAGGCTGTCTGCGCCATTGCCGGTGCTGACGCCTTCGCCTGCCTGCATGGAGATGCCGGGGGTGTTTTTGAGGACATCGCGGAGGGTGAAGGCACCGCGGTCCTCGATCACCTGCTTGGGGATGAGGGTGAGCGTCTGGGGGATGTCCCGGGCTGGCTCCGTGTATTTGGGGGACTGGAGACGCTTGGGATTGTAAACGGAGGCCTCGATGACGACTTCCTTCAGGTCGGTCGTTTTGGTGGTGCCATTGGTTTCCTCCGCAGGTTTGGTTTCGGCGTTTTGTGCGGCCAAACTGCCAGCTGCGCAAAGCAGTGAGGCTACGGAGAGGGCTTCAGCGCCGGGTTTGCGGAAGTAGGGAAGACGAGAGGCGGGGGTGCGCATGGGCTGCGGGAGTAGCGAGGTTCGGTGTTTTTCTCTGGCAGCACCCGAGTACCGATATATGCCGAAAACCGTCAATTTTCCCCGCAGCCGAAGCTGCTGCTTGGACAGAAATCATCCAGGCCAAGCCTGATCTGCGCGCTTTTTGATCCGCTGGGCGGCGTGACTGAGTGACTCAAGCACGGTGATCAGGCGATCCATTCCCTGCAACCCCAGATCGAGGGGGCCGCGGCGGCGGAGCTCTTCGGCTGCGAGGCTCAGTGCCTCCAGACCTGCCTGGTAGAGGGCTTTGTCCTGAGCCAGAAGGGGGGAGCCCTGCCCGGGATCGAGCACATCCAGAAGAAACTCGGCCATGAAGTGGGGCTGATAGGCCAGAAGCAGACTGCAGCCGAAACGGAAGAGCTCATGACGCAGGGCGTGGAACTGACCGGGCATTCCGGGCTTTTCCCAAGCCGCTGTGAGGCGCATGGCCTCGTCCACTTTGTCGGTGGCCTGATGGATCCAGTCGTCAGCACGGGTGGTGTCCACGGGGGGCGTCTCAAGGAGCATGGCCACGGCGCGGCAGAAGATGTGGCGGGCCTTCAGGCCCATTTCAGCAGCCTGAAGCAGGTGGTGCTCCGTGGGGCGGCAAAGTGCGAGCACCTCCTCCGCCGCCTGCATGGACTCCAGCATGCGTGGTGGTGCGATCTCCAGCAGCAATGCGGCGCGGTTTACCAGCAGGGTGGCCAGCATGGAGTTGTTGATGGGGCGCTCAGTAGTGACTCCGGTCTCGAGGACGTGCTGGGCGTGGTCCAGAGAGAGGAGGGCCTGATGCCAGCTGTCCGGGGTGGACTGGGAGCGGAGGGCGAGGGAGCGGTTCATCCAGCCGAGGGCCAGGCGGCTGCGATACTGGGGGTCTTCGTCCAGAGGGAGGTGCTGGAGGTGGTGGATGGCCTCATCGAAGCTCTGGATGGCGGAGGCGAGATGGGAGGGGGTGCCGAGGCGGGTCTGGACGTCTCCGAGGTTCATCCAGCAGGCGGTAAGCAGCCAGCGGTAGAAGGAACTGGACTCATAGGGAAGCTCGCGGCGGATGGCCAGGGCATGGGTGAAGCAGTCCAGGGCTTCGGGGAGAGCGGCCGGGTTGTCGGCGGAGAGGAGGGCGATGCCGCGCTTCATCCAGACCTTGGCCTCGGCATTGCGGGCCTCCGGGGAGTCTTGAGGGGTGGAGTGGGGAAGGGGCATTTAGGCTGGGAAAAGGACAAATATTGTGTCGGATTTGGCAATGGACGCACATTGATGCGACTGAGTCGCAATTGCAAGTTGACATCGCGGCAAACCGCATCAACCTCCAATCCCCGCCGCGATTGTCTATGACCTCCACAGCGATACATTCCCTGCCCACCATGGGCTTCCACTCCACCAACTCCGCCGCCGCAGCCAGACCTGGCTCCGTGCTGGTGGCGAGCATCCTGCGCCAGAAGGGGGTGGTGAAGGCGGTGATCATGCTGAGCTGGCTGGTGGGGATCACGGCGAGCTTTCTGACGGTGGGGGTGATCGGGATGTTTGCGGATGACCTGCCGCCGATCCATCTGAAGACGCTGGAGGACCTGGAAGCTGAGAAGGAGCTGCCGATGGTGGAGACCTCCATGGCGGAGCTGATGTCGATGGAGGCGAGTGCTGAGACGACGGCCGAGGCTGAGCCGGTGCTGCCGACGGAGGTCATGGAGACGCCTGAGACGCCGATGGAAAATCTGGACCTGCCGGAGATTGCCGAGGCGATGACGATGGAGGACATCTTTGCGGTGCCGACGGCGCCAAAGATCGAGCAGGCGCTGACGCCGGTGGATCCGGTGGTGAAGCCAAAGCCTGCACCCACGCCGAAGCCGCGCACGGCGGCTGCCCCCGGCGGAGGTGGCACGCAGTCCAGCACGCCGCAGGCGGGTGTGGCTGGCGGCCGTGGTGCTGCTGGCAGCAGCGGCAAGGGGACTTTCCCGGCACCGCCGTATCCGAGCTTTGCCCGCAGCGGCGGGATGCAGGGCACGGTGCGACTGAGCATCAGCGTGGGGCCTTCCGGTGCGGTGGAGAGTGTGACGGTCATCAGCAGCACTGGGTACAGTGCGCTGGATGAACATGCCGCCGCCTGGGTGCGGAGGAACTGGCGCTGGTCTGGCGGCGCTGCGAGCCGATACACGCTGCCGCTGACTTTCCGCCTGCGCTGAGACTGCCCTATTTCATTTACTTTTGATCTGATCCAACTTCCCATGCCCATTCTTGCCAACGTTGTCGTCGAGCTGTTTCACAAAGGCGGTCCCATCATGTACCCCATCGCGGTGGTCAGCCTGGTGGCCATCTGCATCTTTGTGGAGCGTGTGTTCTGGTGGGTGCGGTTTGCGACGCGGAGGAATTCGAAGCAGCTGGACGAGGTGTATGAGAAGCTGGAGGCGGGAGATTTGGGGAAGGCGATTGAGTTTTCCAAGGGCTCCCAGGATCCGGTGGTGCGCATGATTCATCATGGGCTGAACCACCGGCATACGAGCATGCAGGGTGCGCTGGAAGTGGCGGCCGGGCAGGAGCTGCGGGATGCGGGGCGCTACCTGAGCGCGATGGACACGATCGTGACGCTGGCGCCGCTGCTGGGCCTGCTGGGCACGGTGACGGGGATCATGGGGAGTTTTACAAGCATCGGCAGCAGCGAGCTGGCGGTGGAGAAGGTGACTGGGGGCATCGGTGAGGCGCTGATCGCGACTGCGGCGGGCCTGGGGATCGCCATTGGCACGCTGGTGCCGATGAACTATTTCCATTCACGGCTGGCCGGGCTGAAGTTTGATCTGGAAGCTGCGGCGAACAATGTGCTGATCCTGGCTGCGCAGCATGGTTTTGACAAAGTCACCTCGAAGGCCTGATCCACGCCGTGAAGCTTCATTCCCCACTGCCTGAACGCAAGACGCGGCTGGAGATCATCCCGCTGATCGATGTGATGTTCTTCCTGCTGGCCTCTTTCATGATGGTGAGCCTGACGATGACGAAGCAGCAGACGATCAAGGTGAACCTGCCGGTGGCGTCTTCTGCGCAGTCGGACTTCAAGCCTGACATGATCAACCTGGCGGTGAACGCGACGGGTGATGCGTTTTTTGACAAGGCGGCGATCACGCTGCCGGAGATGGAGCGCAAGCTGGCGGAGCGCTTTGGCAAGGACCCGGCGACGCCGGTGTACATCAGCGCGGATGTGAACACGCGCTATGCGGACATCGTGAAGGTGCTGGACGCGGCGAAGCGGGTGGGCTTTAGCAAGGTGGCGTTTAACGTGAAACCCAACAATGCAGCCAAGACGGCCCCCTGATTCATGAAGCGCCTGCTGAACACGCTGCTGGTCATCATCTCCCTAGGTCTGTGCGCCGTGTGCCTGGTGCAATGGCAGCGCGAGGCGCGGCTGCGCGGGCATATTGCTGACCTGGTGAAAAGCCTGGAGGCGGAGAACAACCTGCGGATCGAGGCGGAGCGGAAGGTGCGTGCGTATGAGATGGAGATCGCGCGACTGACGGAGCTGCGCGCGGAGGTGGAGGCGAAGCTGGTGGAGGTGTCGCGTGAGTACAATGATCTTTCCAATGACTCGGTGGCACGAGGCATCACGATCGCGATTTACATGCGGGAACTGATGCAGATGCAGCGCGGGCTGGAGGCGACGCAGCTGGCGTTTGGCAAGGGCAGCGAGGCGATCAAGAGCCATAACAGCGTGGTGACGTCTCAAAACAATGCGATGGAGAAGCAGAACGAGCTGCTGAAGCAGCTGGTGGAGGAGCGGAATGATGCGATCTCGAAACTGAATGCGCGGACGCGGGAATTTAACGAGCTGGTGGAGAAGTATAACAAGCTGGCGAAGGGGAAGTGAGGGGGCAGGGGAGTTGACGGTGGTTTACGGTTGTTGACGATGGTTGACGATGGTTGACGGTGGTTGACGGTGGTTGACGGTGGTTGACGGTGGTTGACGGTGGTTGACGGTGGTTGACGGTGGTTGACGGTGGTTGACGGTGGTTTGACCGGAGTTCCGGAGGAAGATGAGGAGATGGCGGGGCGATGTGGACGTTTGGTTTTGCCGCAGAGAGGCAGAGGAGCAGAGGAGCAGAGGAGCAGAGGAGCAGAGGAGCAGAGGAGCAGAGGAGCAGAGGAGCAGAGGAGCAGAGGAGCAGAGGAGCAGAGGAGCAGAGGAGCAGAGGGGGCAGAGATGGTGCGTCGACGGTTGTTTGGACGGAGTTACGCAGGGATGGCCGAAAGAGGGGAAAGAGAGTGAAAAAAGGAATAGGGTAAGCCGGAGGGGAGACAATCAGATGGGGCGAGATGGTGATTGTGGGGTGATGGGGTGTTTGATTTTGTCGCAGAGGAGCGGAGGAGCAGCGGGGGCGGAGAGGATGAGTGGGAGGATGGTTTGTCGAGGTTGTCTTAAATTGCGCTCTTTATGAAGCTGGCTGCTGGTAAGGCTGGTGGTTGATGTTGAAGCGCTTTTGCTTTGGGTGTTTGCGAATGACTGGCATCTTTTCGGTAATGTATCGTCATGTGACGATGCGGGGGAGTCACCGGACGTCAGTATTAAATTGTCAAATTTTTGCGCCATGACCCCATTTGACCCGCGTTGATCCAAGCAGTTAAAAATTTGCCACTTTCTATGAAGAAAAAGAAATCATTGAAACCCTTTCCGGAGCGTCTCGGGACGCTTGTGTGCTTTCCTCTGCGTAAAGGAGGCTATGCCTACGGTGTCTATTATTCAGGATATGCTTTTTGGTTTTATGATTTCATTACGGACAAGCCAACCAACAATCTCGAGTTATTCAAATCTTCACGTTGGTTTCAGCGAATCAGTTGTTTGGATGATGGACTGAGTTCTGAAACCTTTGCTGTGGGAGAGATTGACTTGACGCCTGAGGAGTGCCGGCCGGTCAAAACTTGGCGTCGAGTCACCGATGGGGCGCTTCGGGCAGGGGCTCCAACCCCCTACAAGCTTTATGATCCTACGATTGCTGATCTAAGTCAGCGCTATTATCACATCACGGAGGCCGAGTTGCCGAAGTATCAGGAGTTCATGCAGCTTTCGCACACGCAGCTGCTAAAATATCTTGAGACACAGCGGCCACGCATGAAGTGGATTGAGGTGCCGGCGAATCAGGTGTTTGCACCTCCGGTAATGACGGAGAGTGAGACGTTTGAGCCACTGACGATCTTTGAAATCTGGCTTTCAGGGCTTGACAAGATGGAGGTGAAAGATCTCCAAGGCATCGCGGATGAGATTGACGCAGAACTGCACGACAAAGGTGCGGGTGACGTGATCGGCACCGGCGGAATGATTGGGGATGACCAGCACAACATTGCAGTACAGAATGCACCGGGGAAAAAGTCGGAAGCGCTGGAATGCATAAGGCGGGTTTTGCTGCGTCTGAATGCGGACCCAGTCGACACGGAAATCATGGAGCAAGAACCCAATGCGAATGGTGATGATGTCACCCATTCGCTGAACAAATGAACCGGCGTGCCAACCAATGGCGCGGGACGTGCCAGCCAATTTGGAAATATGAAGTCAGCGCAGGTTCCTCCTTCGTCGGGCTTCGCAACTCGGTTTGTGAACTCTCCTATTTTGGAAGCAAAACCATGAAGTCCCCGCAGCCAGCGTTTTCACATTTGCGGCTACGGATCTTTCATGGCTCTGACGACGTTTTTTGACGGAGCAAAGCATGCCTATTTTCAACTCAACACCCCAACGCCTTGCCCTCCTCATGTCGCCTGACCCCATTGGACCCGAACAGGCACGAATAACTTCAGGGTGGTCTGCAGTGGGCAGATGATCTTGCAGGCTCTCCCGCGCTCCTTCAGAGCGCGGCCTTGAGCAAGGATGCTGCTTATCGAACAACCCAGGGCTTGCGCCCTGGGCTGCTGCGGGCCTTTGGCCTGCGGCGCGGGGCCTTGGCGTGCTCAGTTTACCAATAGACACACCCACTCTCTTCAGGCGCGGGTTCAACTATTCATGGGATTACACCACGAGCAGTAGAAAGCGGGTCTCATCTGGGGATGCCAGCATTGCATGCCACCTGCCATGCGATCGAGCGGAGTGGGATCGTCCCGATTCCACACGTTCCTGCAACGTTGAGCGTCCCCACATTATCCGTGATACACGCTCCAGGTGGGGGGATCAAGATGATCCCCCTCCGTCTGCCTGTGCTTCTGCCATGAGAGCTGTTTTCAGCGCCTCGTGGGATTATACCACAGGCGATTGAAAACGGTTCTTTTTCAAAGCTGATCTAGCCGTCTTGAAGAAGCGACTGATCCTGCGGGCTCGAGGCGGGAAGGGAGTCACGGCGAGGCGGAATGGCGGAGAGACGCTGCTGGATAGCGCGGCGTGCAAAGAAGGCGATGGGTTTGCTTCCCGCTCGCGTCCGTCCATACCCAGGGTCTGCCTCGCTGAGGCTCGGCTGCCCCTTGGGCTTAACTACGCAACCCCTTTGGGGTTGGTGCGAAGCGGGGCAAAGTGACGAAAAGAGAACAAACCTGTTTTCTAGAGATCGTGGGATTACTCAACTGCATAGCTGAACAAGTCTCCGCTCTGGAGGTGGAACTGCAGACGGATGGGGATGCCTGATGGAAGTGTGGTGGTGTTTCCCCACTGGGCGGGGAGCTTGACGCCGTCCTGAGTTTTGAGCACGCAGGCTGCTTTTTCGTAGCCTTTGATTGTGTGGCCTGTGGCGTCAAGCACCTCGACGCTGAGCTGTCCTTTGGTGAGGTCTGCGTTGACGAAAAGCTGTGTGCCCTGGGGTGTGAAGTCGTGTGTTTCGATGGTGCCGGTTTTTTCTCCTGCCCGCAGGGAGGCGAGGCCATCTGTGCGCCAGATGGCGAGGGCGATGGACTGCTGCTTTTCGGGGGGCAGGCCGCCATGCGGGGTGGTGCATGCGGTGTAGTACATCCACATTTCGCCGCCGACAAAAACGGGGGCATTGCAGAGGCCGAAGATGCTGCCGGCATCGTAGGCATGCGGGCCCAGCGGAATCACGGGACTGCGGTCTGAGCAGCGGTCCCAGTGGCGGCCATCGCGGCTGGTGACGAGCTTGACATCAATGATGCCGGTGGCGGAGCGCTTGCGGCCATCGACCTCGTCATTGCCAAACAAGGCTGAGGGCGGCTCGACCCGACGGAAATGGGTCACAAAACCCAGCCACTGACCGGCGTAAGGAAAGGCGGAGAGATTGTAGTATTCCGAGTAGGTGCCGCCCTTGAGCTTTCGGGCGGCTTTGTTGTCCACCTCGTCGGCGACGACGACGGGGTGCGGCTCGGACCAGTGCTGCATGTCTTTGCTGACGGAAAGGAACACGTGGCGGATGCCGATGACGCGGGGGTCTCCCTGACGCTTGTGAAAGGCGAGGTATTCGCCGGTCTGCGGATCCTGGGAGAGGGTGATGGTGTCGCAGCCGAGGAGGATGGGCTCGGGCTCGACGGTCCAATGCCAGCCATCGGCCGAGTAGGCGGAGTAGTAGAGCCGATGATCTTTGTCGCGATACCAGTCCACGAGCTCAAACTTGTCTTTGAGCCGCTGCAGCTTGGCGTCGTCCACGCCGCGGCTTGCATTGCCCACGGCTTTGTATCGTTTCCTGGGATCTGTTTCGAATTTGTCCTCGATGATGCTGGGGCTGTGGAGTCGCAGGTCTGTTTCATTGGTGTCGCCAGCGATCTTCAGGGCTGGCTTTTCCCAATGGATGCCATCGGCGGAAGTGGCGTAGAGGACGCTGCCGGGGTCTGCATACCACATGCGGAAAGAGCCGGTTTTTTCATCGCGCAGGACGGTGCCGTAGATGTTGACGCGCTTGTCGAGAATGCCGTCTTTGGTCCGCACCTCCCAGGGCATGTCTGCGGTGATGACGGGGTGCTCTCGTTTCCTGGCCGGGTGGATGACGCGGGTGATGCCTTGCTTGCTGCGGATCATGAGGCTGTCCACGAAGAGCTGCTTCTCGCCCTTTTTTAGCAGCGGTGGGGGCGGGCGTTTTAACGGGGCTTCTTGGGAAAGGGCTGGAGAGGTGAGCATGCCAAGACCGAGCAGGAGCAGAAGAGGGGGAGGAGGATGTGTGGGCATGAGGGCATGCGAACGGTTTGGCAGGGGGAGGAATTGCAGGTTTGTTCTGGGGTGGGAGATGGTGTGGGGGCGGTGGGTGGCAGTGCTGGCATCGCTACGCGATGCGAGTGCCGAAGAAGTGCGTGGTGTGTGTTAACGAGGGGTGTCGCTTCGCTCAACCCCTCGCTACAGGCTGGGATGGCTACGCCATCCGTGGATGGTGTCATTTCTCGAAGCCCAGGGGTATCACTTGTTTTCATTTGGCGGAGGCCGGCAGGATCAGCATTTTGAAAACGCCATGCCGAGATGTGTTGCAGGATGGAAGTGTGAGGTATAGCGATTCCCGCCGAGCGCTGGCATTCACACATGTCCGCAAAGGGCTCAATCATTGGCAAAAATGCAAACGAATGATCTGCCATCCAGAAGAAGAACCGTGCTCACCGCGTTGCTTCCGGCAGTCTTTTTGGGAATGGGAATTCCCGACCTGTTGGACACGATTGCTCTTCATCGGAGTCAAAGCGAGGTGGATGCACGTGTCATCGACAACAGAACCATGTTTAAAAGGTTTGGTGTCTCGCATGAACTGAAATACGTGTTTCAACCTGCTCTCAGAACAGACACAATCGGCAGGCAAGGTGCTTTTAATGATAACATGTGGTCTTCGCTGTCCGAAGCTGAATGGGGTAAGGCTGTCGAAAAAGGATTTGTGTCTGTCAGGTATGATCCATCGAATCCTGGGAACAACGCTCCTGCTTCGGCTTTGCCGTCAATTCTTGACAGCAGTGTCCCGATATTTTTGGGGCTGCTTTTAGGCTGCTGCATTGTCATTGTTGAGGTAAAGCGCACGAGGGTGGGCAGAACCTCGGGGGAGGGTGGGTAAAGAGCTTGCCATTGGGGGCGGTCTGCTAAAGACTCGCGGCCGCATGAGCCAACCAGCATCTAATGAAATCACCCGACTGAGGGATCTTTCGCCTGAGCAACGCCGTTCCGGACTGGCCGCGTGGCTGGGGTGGATGTTTGACGGGCTGGACATGCACCTGTACACGCTGGTGGCGACGGCGTTTGTGGCGTCGCTGCTGGGGGTGCCGGAGGAGAATGCGAGCGTAGGGATGCACGGGTCTATCATCCAGGCGGCGTTCTTGGTTGGCTGGGCGGTGGGGGGTGCGTTTTTTGGGCGTGTGGGGGATGTGCTGGGGCGGAGCCGGGCGCTGACGCTGACGATCCTGACGTATGCGTGCTTTACGGGGCTGTCGTTCTTTGCGCAGACGTGGTGGCACCTGATGATTTTCCGTTTCCTGGCGGCGCTGGGGATTGGCGGGGAGTGGGCGGTGGGGGCGTCTCTGCTGTCTGAGACGTGGCCGAAGAAGTGGCGGCCGTGGATCGCGGCGACGCTGCAGAGCGCGGTGAACTGCGGTGTGCTGCTGGCGTGTTTTGCGGGGTATCTGCTGGCGGGCAAGGAGCCGCGCTACATTTTCCTGATCGGGATCCTGCCGGCGCTGATCACGCTGTGGATCCGCAAGGCGGTGCCGGAGACGGAGGAGTGGGTGCAGGCGCGCGAGGGGCAGCCGGTGCCGAAGCTGAGTGATCTTTTCAGCCCGGCGGTGCGCGGGGTGACGTGGCGGGTGATGCTGATCTGCGCGGTGTCGCTGACGGCGCATTGGACGTTTCTCTTCTGGCAGCAGAAGCATGTGCTGAGCCTGGCGGAGATCGCACCGCTGGACAAGGCGGGGAAAGATGCGGCGGTGGTGACGGCGCTGATGTGGATCATGTTTGGCTCGTTGATCGGGAATTTCATCAACGGCGGGCTGGCGAAGGTGTTTGGCTACCGGAACACGATCGTGGGGATGATGCTGGCGTATTTTGCGATCATGTATGTGTCGTTTTCACAAGTATGGAGCTGGGAGGCGACGAAGTGGCAGTTTGCGATCATCGGTGCGTGCCAGGGTGTGTTTGGGCTTTTCACGATGTGCCTGCCGCCGGTGTTTCCGGTGCTGCTGCGGACGACGGGTTCGGGATTCTGCTACAACATCGGCCGCATCGTGGCGGCGGGTGGGACGGTGTTTTTTGGGATCTTTGTGAAGGTGGGGGATTTCAGGACGGCGCTGCTGTATGCGGGGTTCCTTTTCATCCCGTCTGCGGCGGTGGCGATGATGCTGCCGTCTGAGCCGAAGGAGGCGGATGGTGTGGCGAGTGCGGTGGACTAGCGACGGCGGCGATGTGCGATACCCAGGGCAAGACCGGCGAGAAGGAGCATGGCGCGGGAGGGCTCTGGCACGACGACGTAGATGCGTCCGTCTGTGGTGAACTGGCTGAGGTCCCACTGCAGGCCGCCGGCGAGAGCGGGGAGGGAGCTGATGTCGGTGAAGCTGGCGCTGCGGTTTCCTGAGGAGACGACATTCCAGTCCACGAGCTGGAACCAGGTGCCCTGAGTCCAGGAGGTGGAGAGGGTGCCGGTGTTGTTGGTGAGGACGAGGGTGCCGCCGAGGGTGATCTGCTCATTGGAGAAGAATTTCAATGAGTCGCTGCCGCTGGTGCTGCCGGAGCCTGGGGTCACGCTGAAGAGAGTGAAGCTGAGAGTGCCGGTGCTGGTGAGGCCGCCGTAGATGCTGAGCTGCTGTGCGGCTGTCTGCGTGGTGGTGCCGACAGAGAGGATGCCGCCTGCATTCACGACATTGAGGGTGCCAGCGACGCCAACGATGCCATTGCCCGAGAGGGTGCCGCCGCTATTTACGGTGAATCCGCCAGCGCCGAGAGTGGCGGTGCTCTGGCCGGTGCTGCCGGTGCCGACCTGAAGCTGGCCGCCATTGACGACGGTGCCGCCCGAGAAGGTGCTGACGCCTGTGAGCACCTGCGTGCCTGCGCCGGTTTTCACGAGGGCGAGCTTTGCCCCCGTGGCGCCGTCTCCGGTGTAGGTGGACTCGTTCATGGAGGCATTGCCAGCGGGCAGTGCGCCGTAGTCCCGCAGCACACCTGCGAAGCTGCCGCTGGCGTCACCATTGCCCACAGTGAGGGTGGCGGTGGTGCCAGCGCGGTTGTTTTGCACAAAGTGGCTGGTGGCACTGGAGCCATTGAGCGAGCCGATGCTCTGGCTGGTGCCGAAGAGGTCGAGGATGCCGATGTTTGCGGCGGTGGTGAAGTTGAAGGCATTGCTGCCTGCGCCCAAGGTGCCATTTGCGGAGCCGTCGGACATGCGGATGATGCCGCGGATGAGGTTCACCGCGCCTGTGAAGTCGTTGGCGGAGCTGGTCAGAGTGAGGACGCTGTAGCGATCAACGCTGGCGCCGCCGTTGTAGCTGTAGCTGCCGGTGGTGCCCTGGTATTCAAAGCCGCCGGCGCCGGTGAGCTTGCCGGTGATTTTGATGTCGCGGCTGACGCCGGCGCTGTTGAAGCGGTTGGCGGCGATGGTGTTGTTGTCCACGAGCGTCACCTGCCCGGCAAGGGTGAAAGTGCGTGGCACGAGGCCGCCTGCGGGCTCTCCTTCATACTGCACGATGCCGCCGTTGAGGGTGATTTTTTTGGTGATGGTGCCGGAGCTGCTGTAGCGGCGCAGCTCGCCGCGGAAGAGGGTGGAGCCGGGTTTGCTGGCGTCGATGATGATGCTGTAGTTGTCGTCGCCGAAGTAGGTGCTGTCGGCATAGACGTGGGCCTGCTCGATGTAGATGTCGCGCACGTTTTGCGCGTTGGCGGCGGAGCTGACGGCCCAGCTGAGGCCGTTGGAGTTGACGAAGGTGATGTTGTAGCCGTTGGCATTGATGGCGGTGATGCCCCAGCGTGCGCCGGTGGTGAGGTAGCGGCCGGCAAAGGTGGTGTCTCCCGTCATGGTGATGAGGGTGAAGGGGGAGGACGTCATGCTGGCGATGCCGGAGGAGACCACGGCGCCGACGTAGCCGCCCGCGATGGTGCCGGAGGCGTCTGCGACGCCTTTGCCTTCCACGGTGAGGTTGTATTTGGCGGAGCCGCCGTAGTTGGTGGCGTCCGCCCAGTTTACATCCAGCGTGGCACCGCTCTTGACGGTGATCTGCGTGCCGTTGGCGCCAAAGGGGTTGGTGGCGTTGGCGGCAGTGGCGCCGCTTTTGAGGATGCCAGCTTCCACCACGGTGCCGCCGGTGTAGCTGCTGCCTGCGGCGACGGTGAGGATGCCGGAGCCCAGCTTGTCCAAGCCGCTGCTGCCGCTGAGCGCGGTGTCCAGAGTGACATTGAAGCCGTTGGTGTCCAGGCGTGCCATGGCGCCGTAGTTGAGCGGGGCGAAGAGGCTGGCGTAGCCGCCGGTGATGGCCGCGCCGTAGCGCAGGGTGCCTCCTTCAAACACGACCTTGCTGGTGCCAAATGAGGCGGAGGTCGTGGCGAGCACGGTGCCGCCCTGCAGGCGGGTGACGCCGGTGTAGGTGCTGGAACCGCGCAGCTCGAGCACGCCCGCTCCGGTTTTGATCAGGCCGCCGGTGACGGTGCCGGTGACGTAGCTGCCCACAGCGCCGGTGATGATGCCATTGACGACGATGGGGGAGGTGGTGTCTGCATACCATTCCTTTTCGGTGCCGGTGATGTCCACGGTGAGACCGCTGCCAAAGGTGAGCGTGCTGCCGCTGGTGTTGGACACGATGCGGTTGGTGCCGGTGAGGGTGAGGATGCTGCCGTTGGACGAATCGATCGTGGTGATGGTGCCGGTGGCGGACTGGAAGATGCTGCTGGCGGAGATGTTTTCGACGACGCTGAGGGAGTTTGAAGCGCTGTTTTGGAAGAGGGCTCCTGCCCCGCTGGTCCACTCCTGCAAGGACACGCCTGCGATGCTGGTGTCGTCCCAGGCGAGATAGCCGGTGGTGGTCTTCCACTCTGCGGTGCCGCTGAAGGAGTCTGCGGGATCAAACACGAGGGTCGGCGTGGTGGTCTTGGCGACGACGTAGATGCGGCCTTCGGTGGCGAGACGGGAGAAGTCCCACTGCACGAGGCCGGTGTTCAAGGCGGGCAGAAGCCAGCTGGCGGTGTTGTCGAGCGCGAAGCTGTGGCCCAAGGTGGCATTGGTAAAATCAAACAACTGGAACCAGGTGCCCGCCGCCCAGGTGGTGGAATCTCCGGCGCCTGCCATGGCGGTGATGCTGAGCACGCCGGTGCTGCCGAGGGTGAAGGATGAGCCTGTGAGGAAGGTGAGGAAGTCGTTGTTTGCCAGGCTGCCGGAGCCGCTGCTGACGCCCCAGAGGTCAAAGGACAGCGTGCCTGCCACATTCAGCGTGCCGTCCACAGTGAGGTATTGCAAGCCGGTCTGAGTGGAGGTTCCGACGCTGAGCGTGCCGCCGGAAGCCACGGTGCTGGTCAGGCCGGTGTAGCCGATGATGCCATTGCCCTGCAGCATGCCGCCGTTGCTTACGGTGAAGGCGCCGTAGCCCAGGCGTGCAGTGCTCTGCCCGGTGGCACCGGTGCCGATCTGCAAGGAGCCGCCGCTGATGGTGGTGCCGCCGGTGTAGGTGCTCACGTTTGTGAGGATCTGCCGGCCAGCGCCGGTCTTCACGAGGGCGAGCCTGGCATTGGTGGCACCTTCGTTGGTGATGGCCGCATTGTCGGCAGGGAGGGCGGCGTAATCACGCAGCACACCGGCAAAGCTGCCACTGGCACCACCACTGCCCACGGTGAGGGTGGAGGTGGTGTTCTGGCGGTTGTTTTGGACGAAGTGAAAGGTGGAGCTGGTGCCATTGAGCGCGCCGATGCTCTGGCTGGTGCCAAAGAGGTCGAGGATGGCGGGGGCGGTGGTGGTGTTGAAGCTGAAGTCATTGCTCCCTGCGCCGAGGGTGCCGCCGGCGGTGCCGTCTGACATGCGGATGACGCCGCTGTCGAGCTTGATGGTGCCGGTGAAGTTGTTGGTGCTGCTGGTGAGGTAGAGCACGCTGTAGCGGTTGATGGTGGCGGAGGTGGTGAAGGTGGCGTCCCAGTCCGTGAGCGCGGCGGTGGCGCCGAGGTAGCGCAGGCCGCCTGAGCCGGTGATCTGGCCGGTCACTTTCACGTCACGCATGGAGTAGGAGGACTGAATGCGGTTGTCCGCCAGGGCGGAGACGTTCAGCGTCATCTGGCCGCTGAGAGTGTAGGTGGTGACGACGCCGTAGTCGATTTTGCTGGAACTGGAGCCTGCATAGCCTTCAGAGACAATCAAACCGCCGTTCAACTGGGTTTTCTTGGCGATGGTGCGGGATGAGTACCAATTTCCCAGCTCGCCCCAGATGGTGGTGGCGTTCAGGGTGTTGGCGTTGATGATGATGGAGAAGTTGCTGTCGCCGAAGTTGTCGGCGTCGGACCACAGGCGGCCCTGCTCCAGGCGGATGTCTCCCACATACACGTTGTTGGCGGAGGCGCCGCGCCAGCTCATGGCGTTGCCATTCACGATGGTGAGGGTGTAGTATTGATTGGCGATGACATTGCCGCCGGAGTCGCGCACGCGGGCGTCGATGTTTGCGGGCACGCCGTAGCGCTGGCCGCTGGTGCCACCCATCTGGCCGGAGATGGTGGTGTCTCCGGTGAGGAGCATGTTGCTGAAGGCGGTGGAGGTGTTGTTGTAGGTGCCGGAGGAGGTCAGAGCGCCGATGTAGCCGCCAAAGACAGTGCCGGAGCTGTCCGCGACGCCCTTGCCCTCGATGGTGAGCTGATACGTCGAGGCGTAGTTGGCGGCGTTGGTCCAGTTGAGGTCCAGCGTGGCGCCGTTTTTCACGGTGATCATGCTGCCGTTTGCACCAAATGGATTGGTCCCGGTGCCTGCGCCGCTGCGGAGGATGCCCGCCTCGACGATGGTGCCACCGGTGTAGGTGCTGCCTGCCGTCGTGACGAGGATGCCGCCGCCCTGCTTGTCCAGGCCGCCGGTGCCGGTGATCGCGCTGGCGAGGGTGATGTTGAAGCCATTGGTGTCCAGAATGGCGGCGCTGCCGGAGAGTGTGGCAAACTGGGTGGACAGGCCGCCGGTGATGGCCGTGCCATAGCGCAGGGTGCCGCCCTGAAACGTCAGCGTGCTGGTGCCCAGAGCGGAGGCATTTCCCACCTGCAGCACGCCTGTGCTGAGATAGGTGGCGCCGGAGTAAGTGTTGGCGGCATTGAGCTGCAGCACGCCTGCGCCTTCCTTGATGAGGCCGCCGGTCAGGGCGCCGCTGAGCGTGGAGCCGACGATGATGTTGGAGCCTGAGGCTGCATTCCAGCGCTGTGCATCTCCCGAAGTGGCGGGGTTGAGCTGGATGGTGAGACCGGAGGCAAAGGTGAGGTCCGCGCCGCTGCTGTTGGCCACCACCGGGCTGGCGCCGCCGCCGGAAAGCGTGAGGGTCATGCCGCTGCCGGCGATGGTGGATTTGGTGCCAGCTCCGGACTGGGTGATGGACGCGGCATTGACGGCCTCAGTGAGCGTGACCACGTTGGCGGCGTTGCCATTGGAAAATTCGGCGCTGCTGGTGGAGACCCATACACTCGGAGAGCCGGAGCTGGTCCAGGCTTGTTCAGTGGTGTTCCAGTTGGCCGTGCCATCGACGTCAGCATACACCAGCACAGCCGCAGGAGCGGCAGTTTGGGCAAGCAGAAGTGCAAGGGCGAAAAGTGCGGGAACGAGGTGACGAGGACGCAGTACGACGGGCATGGGGCTTTTTCGAAATGCGCAGAGCGCAGTGGGGGAGATCTCAGCCATAGTCCTGCATGGCTCTCTGTTCAACCTTGTTTGGTGACGCTACCAGATCGTGGCGTTTTCCACCACTCGTGCTAAGAATAGGTGCATTTCTGACTTTTTTGTCACCGAGGAGGAGGGAAAAATGGCTGCTCATCTCCAGCCTGAAAGCTGAGATCAAAGGGCCAAAGAGTAGAACCTGGCTTGTTTGGAGAAGCCTTCGACGGGGGATTCACAGACGAGGTGGACTTCGGCGTCTGCGGAGAGGCGGCGGACAGCGGCCTCGGAGAAGAGGATGTTCTGCTGCCGGGCGGCGGCGATTTTCGTCATCGCGAGCACGAAGTCGACCTCGGGGCCGTGAAGGCGGGGCTGCTGGAGAGCGGGGACGGTGCCGACTTCGGCAGGGCCGAAGTGGAGGACGATGCTGAAGGGCGGGCTGGCGGCGCGCTGGGCTTCGTACATCAAGGCAACGGTCTGTCGGAGCTGGATGGTGCTGTCGTCGGTGTTTTCCCAGCAGGCGAAAAAGCCGTCGGCGGAATAACGGGTGATGAGACCGCCGCATTCGTCGATGAACTGGCGGCAGTTTTTGAACCAGCCGCCGATCATGCGGGAGAGCTCAGGGACGGACAGGGACTGAGCGAGCTGGGTGGAGCCGAGGATGTCTGCGACCATGAGCCAGCACTGGGTGAGACGTGGGGGCTGCTCTGATGCAAGGGGGCGGGTGGGTGCCTGAGTGACGCTGCCGGGGGCTCTGGGGCTGAAGGCCAGCTCCTGGCCGCCGATGCGGATGAGGTCGCCATGATGGAGGAGCATGGCCTGGGTGATGCGGCGGCCATTGAGGAAGGTGCCATTGGCGCTGCCGAGATCGACGAGCCAGCATTCGAGCTGGTCCTGGGGGTGGATGATGGCGTGGCGGCGTGAGACTTCGGTGTCTGCGAAAGTGATGGAGTTGCCGGGCACACGACCGATGGTGCAGGTGCCGGTGATGTCATGGCGCGCGCCGCCCGGAAGGCGCAGCCAGGGCTGTGAGAGGTTGGTGCTCATGCCTTGGGTGGTTGTGTGGTAATGTGGCAAGGGAAACGGCGGCAGCCAAGGGGCGTTGTGAAAGAAATATCGCTTTGCGATCTCTTGCCCGCAGGCTGCCAGTGGGGATGATGTCCGGATGAATGAAGCGGAGCCTCTCTCTGTGCATGCGGTGTTTAACCATGCGGAGGCGGGGCTGTGGTTTGTGATCGCGCTGGTGCTGGCGGTGAAGCTGCGGATGGGGAGGCCGTGGCGGTGGCTGCTGCCGGTGGCGTTTGGGTGCTTTGGGGTGTCGGACCTGATCGAGGTACAGACGGGGGCGTGGTGGGAGCCGTGGTGGCTGTTTGTGCTGAAAGCAGCATGTGTGCTGGTGTTTCTGCTGGCGTGGCTGGCGTACCGACGGCAGGAGAAGAGGCATGGCAGAGTCCCCCTTTAAATATTGCAGTGACTGCGGACGCAATGAGTGGGTCACGAAGAGTGACCGGGAGTTTGTGTGCGTGGCGTGCGGGTTCCGGCATTTCATCACGCCGATCCCTGCGGCGGTGGCGCTGATCGTGGATGCGGAGGAGAGAGTGCTGATCATCCGGCGTGCGCATGAGCCGGGCTATGGGAAGCTGGGGCTGCCGGGAGGAGTGGTCGAGCCGGAGGAAACCGGGGAGATGGCGGCGGCGCGTGAGACGCGGGAGGAGGTGGGGCTGGACCTGCCGGCGAGCGCGTTTACGTATTTCTGCACGCTGAACAACCGGTATCTCTTCCAGGGCTATGTGTGGCCGACGCTGGATCTGTGCTACATGGCGCGGGTGGAGGATTTCGGGGCGCTGGCGCCGGATGCGGCCGAGGTGGCGGAGTGTCTGATCTGCAAGCTGGATGAGGTGCCGCTGGAGGAGTTTGCGTTTTGGTCGAACGCGGAGGCGGTGAGGCGGTGGCGGGAGATGGGGGTAGGAGGGAAGGGGCAGGAAGACCGAATCATCACGAGGTGTGCGTAGCGGGTGCTGCAAGACTGCTTGCCAGCTTTGATTCTGAAATTAATGTTCCCGCATGGTGCCTATCTTGTCGCAGCCAGCTTTTCAACAGCGTGCACTGCCGCTGTCTGTCGCGGCATGGCATCAGATGATCGACAAAGGGCTGGCTCCTGAACGGGCGGAACTGATCCGTGGGGTCATCATTGAAAAAACGAGCAAATCCTTTCTTCACACCCGGCTGGCAGATGTGCTGGTCGAGCTTTTAAGGAATGCCGTCGGTGGCCTGTTCTGGGTGCGCCAGGAGGCTCCGCTGACGTTTAAGGATTCCGAGCCTGAGCCGGATATCTCCATTGTGGAAGGCCGTCGGGATGACTATCAGGCCCACCCTGTGACCGCGCGACTGGTGGTGGAGGTATCAGTGAGCAGCTTGCAGGTGGATCGCGAGATGGCGTCGGTGTATGCCGAGGCCGAGGTGGCGGAGTATTGGATCGTGAACGCGGCGGAACGGTGTCTGGAAGTGTATCGAGATCCGGTCGAGGGGCGCTATCAAAGCCAGCAACGTGTGACTGAGGGGGAAGTGCTGGAGTGTGGCGTGCTCAGCGGTGTGAGCGTGAAGGTGGCCGAGCTTTTTGCCGGAGTGGCAGTGTAGGCTGACTGGCTGGTGCCGCTGGAACGGAGCCTGGAAATGACAAGGTAGTTCGCATGTCATGCTGTCTGCCGAGCGTTGGTGGACGGGCGCGCTGTCGCCACACCCATCCTACGACGTGGTGTGGAGCACTGGGGCAAAATGTTTTCCAACGCGAATGGCGGCGAATATCCGCGAATTTTCACGAATGACGCCGGGGGGATGGAAGCTGACGGTGTGCGGTGCGCGGCTACAAGGAGTCACGCTTTTTGAGCTGGCTGGGCTGAGGCAGCTTTGACTCAGGCGGGGACGGGGGCGTCGAACCAGCGGTTGTGCTCTTTGATGAGGTCGATGAGGCGTTCGACGGCTTCTTCTTCGGGGATGTTGAACTTCACGGCGGTCTTGCCGACGTAGAGGTTGATCTTGTCGGGGGCGCCGCCGACGTAGCCGAAGTCGGCGTCGGCCATTTCGCCGGGGCCATTGACGATGCAGCCCATGACGGCGATGCGGACGCCTTTGAGGTGGCCGGTGGCGGCGCGGATTTTCTGCGTGGTGGTCTGCAGATTGAAGAGAGTGCGGCCGCAGCTGGGGCAGGCGACGTAGTCGGTCTTGAAGATGCGGACCCCGGCGGCCTGGAGGATGTTGTAGCTGATGCGGAGTGACTGGCCGGGGGCGGGCTCGCCATTAACGATGACGGCATCGCCAATGCCATCGCAGAGGAGGGAGCCGATGTTGGTGGCGGCGACGAGGAGGTTTTCGGTGAAGTCGTCGCTTCCGGAGGACTGGAAGGTGTCTTTGAGCAGGATGGGGTGGCGCGGCTGGAGCCGGGCGGCGAGGAGGCGGTAGGCGGCGATGACGGGGAGGGTGAGTCCGTCTTTCACAGCGACGAGGCGGGGCTCTGCGCTGGAGTTGATCTCGGCGATGGCGGAGTCGTCACGGGGGTCGATGGCGATGACGCCGCTGTCTTCGATGACGACCTCGGGCTTGTAGTCGCCGAGCTTGTCGATCTTGTGGGCGACGGCGTCCCACTTCTGACGAGTGGTGAAGACGGGGACGGTTTCGCCGCCGCCAGTCTTGATGCCGTTGATGGTGACGAGCTGTGAGGCGCGGCGCTGGTAGTCGAAGGGATCGTAGCTGACGGGCGGGGCGTTTTGGATGCGCTCGTTTTTGGCGGGGAGGCCGTCGTTGTAGGGTTTGACGAGCTGCTGGGCGACGGGGATCTCGAAGATGGCGTCTTCGGTGAGTGAGACGCGGACGGTATCGCCAATGCCGTCTGCGAGGAGGGAGCCGATGCCGATGGCGCTTTTGATGCGGCCATCTTCGCCGTCGCCTGCCTCGGTGACGCCGAGGTGGATGGGGTAGTTCCAGTCGGAGCCCTGCTGATCGAGATGAGCGACGAGCAGGCGGTAGGCCTCGATCATGACCTTGGGATTGCTGGCCTTCATCGAGAAGAGGAAATTGTGGTAGCCCTGGGAGCGGGCGATGCGGGCGAACTCGAGGGCGCTCTCGACCATGCCGAGGGGGGTGTCGCCGTAGCGGTTCATGATGCGGTCGCTGAGGGAGCCGTGATTGGTGCCGATGCGCATGGCGCGGCCGAGGCGGATGCACTCCTTCACGAGGGGGACGAACTGCTCCTCCATGTAGGCGACCTCAGCGGCGTATTCTTCGTCGGTGTATTCTTTGACGGCGAACTTCTTTTTGTCGGCGTAGTTGCCAGGATTGACGCGGACTTTTTCGACCCACTTAACGGCCTCCATGGCGGCGTCGGGCTTGAAGTGGATGTCGGCGACGAGGGGGACATCGCAGCCTGCGGCGCGGATGCCATCGCGGATGTGCTGGAGGTTTTCGGCGATGACGCGGGTCTGGGCGGTGACGCGGACAATCTGGCAGCCGGCTTCGGCGAGGCCGAGGGCCTCCTTGACGCAGGAGGCGGCGTCGCGGGTGTCGCTGGTGAGCATGCTCTGGACGACCACGGGGGCTCCGCCGCCGATCTGCACCTTGCCGACCATGACCGGGCGCGTCTCACGGCGCTGGTAGTTGTAGAGATCGGGGCAGTAGCGAAGAAGGGGGGAGGACATGGTGGGCGGGTAAAATGCCGGAATGCGGTCGTGAAGCAAACGAGAAGCCGCTGGGGGAGGCACTGATTTACACCGCGAGAGATTAGAAGACCGCAGAGAATACCTTTTTGAATCAAGGCTTTGCGATCCTCCATGTTCTGGAGCGGGGTGGGCTGACAAGTTTCTTACATGTTTCTTGCCGGAACGAGACAATCTGTTAGGATTGCATTCAATATGGCAAATATCGTCATTATTGAAGATCATCAACCGGTTCTGAAGCTGCTGTCCACGCTTTGCCAGGCGGAAGGGCATGATGTGATGGCGCTGGACAATGGCCGGGCTGGGATGGCGGCGATCCGAGAAATGACGCCTGATGTGGCGCTGGTGGACCGTCGGCTGGGAGATCTGGACGGGCTGGAGATGATCCGCGAAGCGAAGGAGGCCTCTCCCAACACACGGTTTGTGATGGTGTCCGCCTGCACAGACACGCGGGACATCGTGACAGCGGTGAGGCGTGGATTTTGCGACTATGTGACGAAGCCCTTTGAGCCGGCGGAGATCAAGGATGCGGTGAATCGTGCACTGACGGAACCGGCAGAACCGGCACCGATTTCCCGGCAGAAGCTGGTGATCCTGTGCCCGAAGCAGGCGGCGTGAGGGGATGGTGGCAGGGGCCACTTTGAACGTTGAAGTTGGAGACCGCCGACGCATTGGTACCGGATGGAGAACCTTCGCCGTCTGCTGTTTGCCTTTTCTGTGTTTGTGCTCTCGGCGCTGCTGTTTGGATGGTGGCGCCAGGGGAAGGAGGGCTATGGGGTGATGAACCTGCTGAAGAGCGAGAAGCCCGGACCAGCTGTGCTGACGACGCCGAACAAGCCCAAGATCGGCCCGAACGAGCTGCCGATCCTGACGCAGATGAATGCTGAGTTTGCGAAGCTCTCTGCGGCGGTGCAGCCAGCGGTGGTGAGCGTGACGGCCAAGACAGTGAGGCGCGGACCGGTGAGCTGGCATCCGCTGTTTGGCAGCATAGGCCAGAGTGCGCAGATCGTGCCGAGCCTGGGCTCGGGGGTGATCATCAGCAAGGAGGGGCACGTGATCACGAACTATCACGTGATCGAAGGTGCGCTGCTGACGGAGCTGGAGATCTCCACGAATGACAACAAGAAGCACCCGGCGCTGGTGCTGGGCTTTAACAAGGAGCGGGACATCGCGCTGCTGAAGATCGACAGTCCGCTGGCGGATTTTCCGGCGCTGACGTTTGCGAATTCTGACGAGGTGCGGGTGGGGGAGATCGTGCTGGCGGTGGGGAATCCGTTTGGGCTGAGCGGAACGGTGACGAAGGGGATCATCAGCGCGCGTGACCGGCATCTGAGCGACAGCCAGTTTGACTACCTGCAAACGGACACGGTGATCAATCCCGGGAACTCAGGTGGGCCGCTGGTGAACATCCGGGGTGAGATCATCGGGATCAACGTGGCCATCTATCGCGGCGATGCGAACATCACAAGCTGGCAGGGGGTGGGGCTGGCGATCCCCTCGAACGAGGCGAAGATGGTGGTGGAGGACATCCAGAAGAAGATCAAGGAAAGCGCCAAGCAGAACAAGGGGGTGACGACGGCGACGGGGAAGGGATACCTGGGGCTGGAGGTGAGCAGCGAGCCGGTGGAGATCGATCCCGTGTGGGGGACATCGAGACGTGGGGCGCTGATCACAGACATCGCCCCGAACTCGCCAGCGGATGAGGCCGGGCTGAGGCAGGGGGATGTGGTGACGAAGTTTCAAGGCATGGCCTTCCGGTCTCCGGCGGATCTGCTGCAGATCATCCGAACGCAGCCGCCTGGCAATGAGGTGAAGCTGGAGGTGATCCGGAACAACAAGATGGGAGACATCATCGCGAGGCTGGGATCGAGGCCGGATGCGGGATGAGAGGGGATTCGCTTTGCGGGCTTATGTTCTGGCGCGAAGTGGCGGCTACGATTATTTTTAAAACGAGCTAGGGGCGAGGTTTGAGGATGAGGTGCTGGCGGGTGCGGTGGGTGGAGATTTGGAGGGTGGTCTGGTCGAACTGGAGGTCGATGCCGCCGGTGAGCCAGGTGTCGAGGTGAGGAATGTTCCGGGCTTTGGCGTGGTCCGAGACGGTGGTGGAGGGGGCGGTCTGGGTGGCGCGTGCGTCGCTGCTGGAGAGGATGACCTGCGGGGATGCCCTGAGGAGGAATTCCGGGGTGGTGGCGAGGTCGAGCTCATGCTGGCTGCGGATGAGGACATCGCAGCGGAGATCGGCGGAGCTGGAGCAGAGGGTTTTCTCGGTGGCCCATCCGGCATCGCTGAGCCAGAGGACGCGCCAAGGGCCGAGGTGGAGCATGAGGACCATGGCGCGGTCATCGCCGCGCTGGCTGAGGATTTCCGAGGAGGGGTAGAGGACCCGGGCGTTTGCTGTGAAGGTGGAGGTGTCTGAGAGGGGGATGAGATCCTCGGCCGCGAGCTTGTGGAGCAGAGGCGGGCCGGGCTGCTCCAGAAGATGGCGTAGAGTGGAGGTGGGCGAGGCGCGCTTCACGGGCTCGAGCACGCTGCAATACAACTGCGGCTGATGGAATGTGGTGAGGACTTTGGAGATGGCACCGATGTGGTCGGCGTCGTCATGGCTGAGGAAGACGCCTTCGAGGGAGTTGACGCCGCTGGCATGCAGGCATGGGCGGAGCACACGCTGGAAGCTGGATTCAGCGCCGGTGTCCAGCAACCAGTGGCGGCCGCCGACGCGCAGATGATTGGCGGCACCGCCGAAGGGAAGCTCCAGCACGTGGAGTGTGGCGGGGGCGCGTGGAAAAGCGGAGGCCGGGGTGAAGTGGACATTGGCACCCGGGAGACTGGCAAACCAAGCGGCGCTGACGGTCATGGCCTTGGCGAGAGCCCAGTTGGCGTTGTTGAGGATGATCTGGGCACCGCTGAGATGAAGGGTGGCGGCGCAGAGACTCATGCAGGTGGCGGCGAGGCAAAACGAGGACAGGGGGACGAGGACGCAATTGGCGAGGACAGCGACGGGCGTGATGGATTGAAAGTGGGCGAGGATGAAAGGCAGGCTGCCGAGCCAGGCGGCGAAAGAGACGCTGAGCATCTGGGCGAGGCGCAGGCGGGACAAGCTCCATGCACGCTGCCACCATGAGGCGAGCTGAGGCGGGAGAAAGGGATCCAGCCGAGTGAAGGGCAGCAGCTTTTCCAGCAAGGGGGCAGAGCCGACGGAGCTGAACCAGAGCACGCCGAAGGAGAGCTGGAAGCCGGGCATGAAGAGCTGGTTTGAGTCTGTGCCGAGGAGGAGCAGGGCTGCGGCACCGAGGCTGTTTTGAAGCGAGGCCTCGCGGTCCACCATTGAGGCGCTGAGATAGATGGCGACCATGAAGGCCGCACGCGCCGCCGAGGGACGCCAGCCAGTGACGAAGGCATACGCAAAGACGATGAGGATGGCGAGCCAGAGCGCGAGGCTGCGGCGGATGCCGAGCTGCTTGAGCAGCATGAGGGCGATGACGCCGAGGAGGCCCACCTGCATGCCGCTAACGGCGAAGACGTGGAGCGTGCCGCTGCTGCGAAAGGCCTCCTCAATGTCCTCATCTGCATCCGCCGACATGCCCAGGGCCATGGCGCGGAGAACAGCCACCATCTGAGGATCCTCTTCAAGATCCAGAGCGAGCTGTGAGCTGATCCAGCGCCTGCAGTCCTCGGCCTTTTCCAAGAACGAGCACCAGAGCGTTTCACCACCCCTGCTGATGCGCTGCATGTGGGTGACATCGAGCCGGGCCACACGGCCCATGAGGAGGGAGTACGACTGGGCATCGAAAGCGCCGGGATTGGAAGCGGTGCGCGGCAGCTGGAGGGTGCCGTGGATTTCATAGATGCCGGGGCCGGGGAAAAGCACGCCTTTTGGCAAGCGGACGAGGAGGGTGGCCGGCTGATCCAGCGAAAGGCCCATGGAGCGGGCCTCGATTTTTTGAGAGGTGCAGAGTGCATGGGCGCGCTCGTCTGCGGTGTGGTCATACTCCGGCAGGAGGCTGCCACGAACGACCGCCTGGACTGGCCTGGACTGCTGCTGCAGAGCGAGGCGGAGCGGGTGGCGGAAGGTTTCGCCGGTGCGGGTGGTGTGAATGAAGGCGAAGACCAGCAGGCTGGCAGGAGGCAGCAGCCAAGAGCTGCCGCGAAGAAAGGCAGCCCCCAGCAGCAGCATGGAAGCTGCCGGGAGCCAGAACGACAGTGAGTGAAGCCAGCCTGCGTCAGCGGCGATGATGCCGATGACAGCGGCCAGCGCGAGGACGAGGAGAGGATTGGCCTGAGACCAGCGCCGCGCCTTTCCGAGCATGGGGTGCAGCGCGGTGCGGAGGCTCACAGTTTGGCAGCGGCTGAGGCCGCGTTTTTGGAGCGCTGATCCACGAGCATCTTGTACTGAATCTGCTCGATTTCGCTGATGCGGTGGTGGGCGTTGGCGCTGTGGCGGGTGTTTGGGAAATTGCCGACCACCTGTTCAAGCATGTCGCGCGCGGCATCGAAGTCGTGGATATGGGTCAGGTGGACATCGGCGATGCGGAACATGATGAAGGCGGCATCGTCCACTGGCCACTCCTTGCTCTGCAGATGCTCTTCGAGCGCCTTGAGGGCGGCCTGGGGATCGCGGAGGCGCTCGGCGTAAACTTTGGCGATTTCGGCGACGGGGAAGGGATCGTCGGGCTTGTCTTCGAGCATTTTTTCATAATGCTCGATGGCACCCTGGTAGTCGCCCTGGGCGATGCTGGCGGCGGCCTTGGTCATTTCATCCTGCTCGACTTGTTCTCCGGAGGAGAAGACGGACTCACTGACGGCATCCCCGAGCATGGGGATGAGGTACTTCACGGCGAGAATTCCGCCGGTCGTACCGAGGAGAATGACAAACACGAGCTTTATTCCATCTCCTGCATCTTTGACCACATTCCACAGAAGGGTAATGACCAAAAGCGCAAGCGCAACGACACCAATACGGACAACGAGTTGAGTGTTCATGGTTGGGATGCAGGGGAGGCTATCAAAACGCCCGCGTCCCGCCAAGCATGAAATTAGGGGCGTTTCTCAAAAGTCATGTCCGCCACAGGAACAAGCGGGCATTCTTTACCGTGAAACGACGCCATGGGCGGGTGCGTGTCAGCCGCCCCCCAGAGCGCGGTAGAGGTTTGCCTGGACCTGGAACTGGCGCTTCTTGACGCCGATGAGCTGGAGCCTGGCCTTGAGGGCGTTTTGCTGGGCATTGAGCACTTCGAGATAGGTGGCGCGGCGGGTGCGGAAGAGGTCTGCGGCGGTGCTGACGGAGCCGATGAGGATCTGGACCTCCTTGCTCTTCAGAGCCTGCAGGTCTTTGAGAATGCGGATGAAGGCGAGCTGATTGTGGACTTCGACGTAGCCATTGACGATGGACTGCTGGTAGGCATTGAGGGCCTCGAGCTGCTGGGCATTGGCGTGATCAAACTCGGCCTGTATGGCGCGGCGATTGATAAGCGGGGCGACGAGGCCGCCGACGGCGGAGTAGGTGGCCGAGTGGGCGTTCAGAAGGAGATTGCTGCGGAAGGCCTGGAGGCCGAGAACGCCATTGATGGAGACGGAGGGGAGGAAGGCAGCGCGTGCGGCTTTGACATCCGCCTTGGATGCGATGAGCTCAAACTCTGCGCGGCGGATGTCGGGGCGGTTTTTGAGGAGGTCTGCCGGAACGCTGGAGGCCAGCTGAGGGAGGCGGGCATCGTGGAGGGACGTCCTGTTGCGCATGACGGGCCTTTTGGGATCTCCGAGGAGGCTGCAGATGACGCCCTCCTGCTGAACGATCTGCTGCTGGGTGTCGAGGCGCATGCCCTGAAGATTGTAGAGCAGGGCCTCAAACTGCTGGATGGCGAGCTCATTGGCGGCGCCAGCCTGCTTTTGAATCTGCACGGTTTCCAGGGCGTCCTTCTGAAGCTTGATGGTTTCGTCGATATTGATGATCTCCGCATCGAGGGCCACCAGCTCGTAGTAGGCGGTGGCGAGCTCTGCGATGAGCTGGGTCTGCACGAGATTGCGGCCTTCGACGCTGGCGAGCATGCGGGCGGTGGCGGAGGATCTTTTGCTGCGGAGTTTTCCCCAGATGTCGAGCTCCCAGCTAGACTGGAGGCCGACGGAGTAGTCCTGCAGGTCCCGGGGAATGATGCGGCCATCGTAGATGGGCGAGGTGCTGTTGCCTGCGCCATCCATGGTGTAGAGGCCGAAGCGCTGGAGGCCAGCGCCAGCGGTGCCGGAGACCTTGGGGGCAAGGGCGCTGCGAGCGGCGGTGATCTGGGCCCTGGCCATCTCGATGCGCTGGAGCGCGATCTTGAGGTCGCGATTGTTTTCGAGCGCCTTGTCGGTGAGAGACTGGAGGTGGGGATCTGTGAAGTGCCGCCGCCACTGGCTGACGCCTGTGAAGGAGGCGGTCTTGTCCGGCACCTGAGCAGCAGCGGGCGACTGGGAGGATTTTTTGCCGAAGCGGCGGAAGTCCTCGCAGCTGGTAAAGAACAGAGTGAAGAATGAAATGCAGGCGCTCAGGAATGGCCAGCTCAGATGCAGGGACTCACGCATGTTCCGGTTCCTTGGAAGGCTTGGGGGTTGAGGTGAAGGAGGCAAAGATGACGTAGAGGCCGGGGATGAGGAGCATGCCGAAGACGGTGCCGAAGATCATGCCACCGACGGCGGAGGCACCGATGGTGCGATTGCCCGCAGCACCGACGCCAGAGGCCACCATGAGGGGGCTGAGACCGGCGACGAAGGCGAGGGAGGTCATGAGGATGGGGCGCAGGCGTGAGACGGCGCTCTCCACGGCGGCCTGCAGAGGGGTGAGGCCCTCGCGCTGGCGCTGGATGGCGAACTCGACGACGAGGATGGCATTCTTTCCGAGGAGGCCGATGAGCATGATCATGGAGACCTGAGCGTAGATGTTGTTTTCCAAGCCCATCCAGAGCAGGAAGGCAAAGGCACCGAGAAGGCCCGTGGGAAGTGAGAGGATGACGGGCAGGGGAAGCAGGAAGCTCTCATACTGGGCGGAGAGCAGCAGATAGACGAAGGCGAGGCAGATGATGAAGATGACGACGGCCTGATTGCCAGCGAGGATCTGGTCGCGGGTGATGCCTGCCCAGTCGATGCCGAAGCCTTTGGGCAGCTTTTCCCTGGCGGTCTCCTGAATGGCCTGGATGGCAGCGCCGCTGCTGAAGCCGGCGGCGGGCTCTCCATTGATTTCCGCGGAGGTGAACATGTTGTAGCGGGTGACCTGGTCCACGCCGTAGATTTTTTCCAGCTCCACAAAGGTGGAGAGCTGGACCATCTCTCCGTGTTCGTTTTTGACGTGGAGTTTGAGGATGTCCTCAGGATGCGCGCGGTATTCCGGCAGGGCCTGGACCATGACCTTGTAGAGCTGGCCGAAGCGGATGAAGTTGGTGGCGTACTTTCCGCCGAGCAGTGTCTGAAGGGTGCTCATGACATTGCTGGTGGTGACGCCTTTCTGAGCAGCACGGTCGTTGTCCACATGCACCAGGTACTGAGGGAAGCTGGCGTCGAAGCTGGTGAAGGCGTTGGCGATCTCCGGGCGTGTCTGGAGGTCTGTGATAAACCTGGCGGCGACGCGCTCCATGTTTTTGAAGTCGCCGGTGCCGGTGCGGTCGAGCAGGCGCAGCTCAAAGCCGCTGGCGTTTCCGTAACCTGGAACGGCGGGCGGAGAAAAGAACTCGATCCTGGCGTCCTTGATGTGCCTGATCCTGCGGAGCAGATCGTCCATGACCTGCCTGACAGACTCGGTGCGGTCGTGCCAGCCGGTGAGATTGATGAGGCAGGAGCCGTAGGTGGAGCCGCTGGCGTCTGTGATGATATTGATGCCGGCGAGAGTGGAGACGGAGGAGATGGCGGAGATGCCTTCGCAGCATTCCTGGATTTCATCGACCACGGCCTTGGTGCGCTCCAGGGTGGAGCCTGCAGGGGTGGTGACGCCTATGTAGAACGCGCCCTGATCTTCATTTGGGATGAAGCCGGAGGGCAGCCTGCCGCCTGCAAAGACCATGAGGGCGCAGAAGCCGAGAAGGATGCCCCAGCTGACGGTGCGCCTGCCTGCGAGAGCGGTGATCCAGCTGGAGTAAACGCCGGAGACTTTGTCATAGCTGTGATTGAAGAGCTTGAAGAAACGACCCAGCAAACCACCGCCGCCGGAGGAGTGGTGGATGCTTTTGAGCATCAAGGCGCAGAGGGCCGGGGTGAGTGTGAGGGCGACGAGACCGGAGAGCACGATGGCGATGGCCATGGTGAGGGCGAACTGCTGGTAGAAAATGCCAGAAGGGCCGGACATGAAGGAGGCGGGCACAAAGACGGCCGCCATGACGAGTGTGATGGCGATGATGGCACCGCCGATCTCGTCCATGGCGGACTCGGTGGCCTCACGCGGGGAAGCACCTGAGCCTTCCATCTTGGCGTGCACGGCCTCGACCACGACGATGGCGCCGTCCACGACGATGCCGATGGCGAGGACGAGGGCGAGCAGGGTGATGAGATTGAGCGAGAAGCCGAGCAACTGCATGAAGAAGAAGGTGCCGACGAGCGACACGGGGACGGCGATGACGGGGATCAAGGTGGAGCGCCAGTCCTGCAGGAAGACAAAGGTGACGACGGAGACGAGCAGGAAGGCCTCTGCGAGGGTGCGGAGAACCTCGTGCAGGGAGGCATCAAGGAAGCGGGAGACGTCGTAGCTGATCTCGTAGTTCATGCCCTTGAGGAAGGTGGACTCTTTCAGCTCGGCCATGCGCTGCTTGATATTGGCGATGACCTCGTTGGCATTGGAGCCGGGGAGCTGCTTGAGAAGAATGGCGGCGGTGGGGCGGCCATTGAGCTTGGCCTCCACGTCGAAGTAGTTGGTGCTGAACTCGACGTCGGCGACGTCCTTGATGCGGAGGACCTGGCCTTCGTCGTTGGAGAGGATGGGGATCTGCTCGTAGTCCTCCTTGTTGCGGTATTTGCCGGAGTAGCGGATGACGTACTGGAGATGGGGTTCGGTCTTGTCAGAGCTTTCCCCGACCTTGCCGGGAGCGGCCTCGACGTTCTGCTCCCGGAGGGCGGTGAGCACGTCCTCGGTGGAGATGTTGTAGGCGAGCATGTTATCCGGCTTGAGCCAGATGCGCATGGCGTACTCCCTGGCGCCGAGGATGTCCACAAAGCCGACGCCTTTGATGCGCTTGAGCTCGGTGAGGATGTTGATGTCCGCAAAGTTGTAGAGGAACATCTCATCGATGTCGGGACTGGTGCTGGTGATGTCGAGGTACATCAGCATGGCCTTCTCCTCCTTGGCGATGCGGACGCCGGCCTTGATGATTTCCTCCGGGAGCTCTCCCATGACGGTGGCGACGCGGTTCTGCACATTGACCGCAGCGACATCGGGGTCCGTGCCGACTTCAAAAACGACGGAGATAACACCCACGCCGTCATTGGCCGCGCGGGAGGACATGTACTTCATGCGGGGGACGCCATTGATGGAGCGCTCCAGAGGAACGATGGCGGCCTTGGTGAGCGTCTCGGCATTGGCACCGATGTATTCCACGGTCACATTCACCTCGGGAGGTGCGATGCTGGGGAACTGGGTGATGGGGAGCTGGAGCAGGGAGAGGATGCCGAGGAAGGTGATGATGATGGAGATCACCATCGAGAGCACGGGCCTGCGGATGAACTGGCGAATCATTCAGGGGTTTCTGGTTGGGCGGCAGGGCGCGTGGAACCAGAATCGGGATGCGGAGAGGTCCGCACCGACTGTTCACACACCCGGATATCCGTTGGGGGCAGTGGCATCTGTCAGAAGGGCGCCACTTCAGCGAGCGCCTTGAAGTCGGGTGCGATCACCTCGCCTTCCTTGACCACCTGAATGCCCTCAAAGATGATGCGGTCGCTGGGCTTGAGGCCGGAGTCGATCACATAATGGTTTTGCAGGCGGAGCTTGGTTCCGATGCTGCGAAGCTCGATGCTGTTGTCTGCGGCAAGGGCAAAGACGCAGGTCTTGTGCTGGACCTCGAAGGTGCACTTCTGAGGGATGACCAGGGCGTTTTTGAGCTCAGAGCGCAGGATGACCTTGCCGGAGGAGCCGTGTTTGAGGAGATGCTCGGGATTGGGGAAGCTGGCGCGGAAGGCGATGTTTCCGGTGCTTTTGGAGATGACGCTTTCCCAAGTTTCGATCCTGCCCTGATGAGGATGGATTTCGCCGTTTGCGAGTTCGAGCACAACGCTGCCCTTTTCTCCGAGGTCGCTGCGCTTTGCCAGCTCGAGGTATTCGCGTTCGGAGACGTTGAAGTAGGCGTAAACATCTCCGTCATTGGAGATGGAGGTGAGGAGATCTCCTTCGGCGATGAGGCTGCCGGTCTTGCTGCGGATGCGATTGATGATGCCGTCAAAGGGGGCGCGGACTTCGGCGTAGCTGAGCCTGCGCTCGGCATCTGCGACGGTGGTACGCGCCTCGTCCACCTTGGACATGGCGGAGTCGAGCTTTGCCTGGGCCATTTCCCATTCGGACTGAGAGATGATTTTTTTGTCGAGGAGGAGCTGGTTATTCTGAAGGTCGATCTCGGCCATTTTGGCCTCGGCCTGGGCACCCTTGAGGCGGGCGTTGGCGCGCTTGACCTCCTCCTGATACTCGTGGCTGCTGATGGTGAAGAGCAGCTGACCGGCGGTGACGCGCTGGCCTTCATCGGCGGAAATTTTTTCGAGGCGGCCGCTGACGCGGGCGCGGAGCTCGATGAAATTGGAGTTTTGGATACTGGCCACATACTCCTGCCCATGGGGGACATCCATCACCACGGCGGAGGTGACCGGGTAAGTTTTGCTGGGAGGCGGAGCGTCGGCGGTTTTGTTTTCGCCGCAGGAGATCAGGGAGAAAAGCAGCGGAAGAGATGCGACCGCTTTCAATCCGGCACACTTGTCGAGTATGTGTTTAAATGAGGTCATGAAAGTTATGCATGAGCATGTGACATGCCATTTCTATACGAGCGGGGCAAGGCATAGGTAGAACGCCTTCTGTCGCGGACGGCGGTGGAAAACCTGAGCGGGCCGAGAGAATGAAACGCGCTGCAAGCAGCTGCTGTGAGCTGTGTTGAAATTAACGCATTGTTTTACAATGAGTTAATTAGAGGTTTTGTGATGATAATGACCCTCCAATCGCTCTTAATTAGGGCATGTAAAACCGGTAATTTTGAGCAATGAGTAGCATTAGGCGCTACATTATATGCGTGAAAAACACGCATCACAAAAAGTGAATGAAATGCACATTTTTTGTCAGGAAGTGGTATTTTAGTCGCCTCGAAGGTCGATGCAGAGGATGCGGGGGCCGGATTTTCTGAGGAGGTCCTGAGACTGCTGGCGGACATAGAGCAGGCCGTGACTGAGGGCGGGGAGGCTCCAGGTATTGAGGGCGTAGAAGAGCTGGGTCTGGGCGAGGACTTTGGCACCGGCGGGACTGAGGTCGAGCCAGTGGAGTGAGCCGGTCTCGCCGAGGCAGAGGAAGGCGCCGTCTGCCTTGAGCAGGCTGGCGCGGAGGATGCTGAGGCGGGTGGGATTGGAGCGGCCGGTCTGCTTGCTGAACTCTGAGTCCTCCCACTCGATGTGCTGCTCCCAGACCTCTGCGCCGGTGTCTGCATTGACGCAGACGAGGCGGGATTTGGGCTCTGTTTCGCCATCGATGGCGTAGAGGTGGCCATCGTGGTAAACGGGGTTCATCCAATGGACGCCGAGCTTTTTGGACTGCCAGACCTCCTTGGGCTGGAAGTCGGCGTCATACTCGACCATGGCACCGCCGAGGGGGCGGCCTTTGGGGTAGGCGGTGGTGATGAAGGCGCGGTTTTTGCCCGGGATGACGACGGGGGAGGTGCCGATGGCCTGGATGTAGTCCTCTGAGCGCCAGGGGAATTTGGAGTGGAGCTTGCCGGAGGTGGGATCGATGCACATGAGGCCGCCGGTGGCGGGGTCGCTCTCGCCGCCGGCGTAGATGAGGATCTTGGTCTGGCCATGGAGCTGAGCGGGGACGGGGGAGGCGTAGCTGGCACCCCAGGCGTCTTCGACGGTCCAGAGGATCTTGCCGCTGTGGAGGTCAAAGGCGGCGACGCTGACGCCTGCCTCGGCGAGGCGCTCTTTGCGGTCGCGGAGGCCTTCGGTGTCTTCGATGGGGCCTTTTTTGCCGCCGACATTGAGAATGACGCGGCCTTCGAGAATGAGGGGGGTGCCGCCTGCGCCGAAGAAGTCCTGTGGGACGTGGTATTCGGAACGGAGGTCGTGTTTCCAGAGCTCTTTGCCGGTCTTGAGATCGAAAGCATGAAGCTCGGCGGTGACGCCGAAGGTGACGACGATACCATCGGCGATGACGGGGGAGCCGCGAGGGCCATTGCTGAAACCGTAGCGATCCTGGTAGGAGACTGGGTAGTCGGCGGTCCAGAAGCGTTTACCGGTTTCGCGATCAAGGCACTCGATGGTTTCTTTGCCAGCGAGTGCGTGGAAGAGCACGCAATAGCTTCCGCTGATGGCGGGGGAGTTGTAGGCATCGCCCATCTGGACCTCCCAGAGTGTTTTGAGGCCGGATTGGGGCCAGGATTTGAGCAGGTGGGTTTCGGGCGAGATGGCGTCGTGGGTGGGGCCGAGGACGCGGGGCCAGTCGCTGGTTTTGGCGGAGGCTGAAAGGGGCTTGGGTGCAGCGTGGGAGGTGAGGCGGTCAAAGCTCTCCTGCGCGGGGCAGATGCGAAGGGCCAGAAGGAGGAGGAAGAGGATCGACGGGCGGTGCATTGGGTGGTAAGATAATACAGCCATGAAAACCGCCACTTTCATTCTTCTGACGGCCTGTGTTTTGAGCGCGTGCTCTGGAGGGGGAAGCGGAGTGCCGGGCAAGGGGCGGGTGGCGAAGGATCAGACGGTGTTTTCGTGGCTGAGCACGACAGCGGTGACGCCGACGGTGGCGAGGTGATGTTTATGGAGGGCATGAAGTCACCACAAGATTTTACCTGGTTTGAGCGCCAGTTTGGAGCGTCCGCGCTGGCTGGCATTTCTGCCTATGTCATCGGATATGGGCTTGGGTTTTGGGGGGCTGGAATAGGTGGTGCCAGGCTGGATGTCGGCACGGTTTTGATGCGTGGCGTTTACTGCGCTTTGTTTCCTGTTGTTCTGGCCTGGTTCACACGCACGGCCTGGCTTTTCATGGTGCCGATCTACATGATCGGTTTTGGCACGAGCTTTGGGAAGGTTTTAACCTTTGGTATTCGAGACGCCATCATGGCTTGGTGTTCTTTGCTGGCAGGTGAGCGCCCGATTCCATCTCAGCCGTCTTCGCATCCTGATTTGCCATGGGTTTTTGCGATCATGCTGTGGATGACGGGGCTTGCTGCCATCGTGCGCCGAAGCGGGCGTTTTCGGTGTGGGGACGTTCTGCAGGAAAAGGCCGAGTGAACATGGATGAGCAGCAGTTGATCGCGTTAGAGCAACAAAAGCCAATGATAGGCCGTTGAGCGGGGGGAATTCCGGCGTATGAGGGAGGGAACACCCACCAACCGCATGCTGATCCCCACCTCTTTCCCGACGTCCAATGGTCCTGCTGAATCGAAGCCGCTGATCGCCCAGGAGGGCTGGGTGGTGCAGCACCTGTTTTTCACGATTGATCATGGCTACTGGGCGGCGCTGACGCCGGAGGAGCGGCAGGAGCGGCGGGAGAATTTTACGCGCACGATTGAGGCGATCCGCAAGCACCCGGGCACGCAGCTGCTGGCGTTTGCGATGGTGTCGCCGAAGTCGGAGCTGGGCTTCATGCTGATCACGCCGGATCTGCATGACTCGCAGAAGTTTGAAAAGCAGATCAGCCTGGCGCTGGGGCCTGATGTGCTGACGCCTGCGTACAGCTACCTCTCGATGACGGAGTGGACGGAGTACTCGCAGAGCGAGGAGGAGTTCAAAGTGCAGCTGGAGAAGGCGGAAAATCTGGCCCCGGGCACGGAGGCCTTTGAGAAGCGACTGGGAGAGTGGAAGGGGCACATGACGAAGTACTTCAATGACCGCCTGTACCCGAACATGCCGGACTGGCAGGTGGTCTGCTTTTACCCGATGAGCAAGCGTCGCAACGTGGGCGCGAACTGGTATGCGAACGAATTTGCGAAGCGCCGTGAACTGATGGGTGGCCATGCGAAGACGGGCCGCAAGTATGCCGGGAAGGTGCGCCAGCTGATCACGGGTTCGACAGGCCTGGACAGCTATGAGTGGGGCGTGACGCTGTTTGCGCACGACATGTTCCAGATCAAGAGCATCGTGTATGAGATGCGCTTTGATGAAGTGACGGCGCAGTACGGCGAGTTTGGCGACTTTTACATCGGCATCCAGACGCCGACAGGCGAGCTGCTGCAGCGGGTGATGCTGAGTTGATTTGGATCGTTTTGGCATTATTCTCCGCACATGACATCTGTGCTTCCAGCCCCGGTTGCCGAGATCAAAAGCCGCATCGACGAGCTTTCGCGGTCTGACCGGCTGCTGCTGAATGAAATTCTTCGGGTGGAAAGCGAGAAGGAACTGCTGGAAGACCGAGACTGGCCCTGGGAGATTTTGGAAAAGCGTGAAGCGGCTCTAAAATCCGGCGAGAGCCGAGCCCTTCCTCTGGAAGAGGTGGCGAATCGCCTCCGGGCGCGAAGAGCCGACAGGTCATGAAAGTGACGGTAGATCTCGCTGTCGAGACTGACATTGCTGAAATAGCCGACTTTTATGACCTGCAACTGCGGGGCTTGGGTGCCGATGTTGAAGAGTTCCTCATTGAATGTCTTGGGCAGCTGGCGGTTCTGGCGGGTATTCATCCGCAGCGCCGTGGGATCTACCGACAGGTGATCTCGCGTGGCAGGTTTCCGTATTTTGTCGTTTACTACGAGATATTGACGAGTTCAGAAGTATTGGTGCGAGCCGTGCAGGATCATCGCCGCGATCCAGATGACATTGCAGCCAAGATCGACGACCGTTTCACCTCATAAGCATGCTCAACCAGCCTCTCACCATCGCCAACCGTCAGTTCAACTCCCGTCTCATGCTGGGCACGGGGAAATTTGCCAGCGGGGAGCTGATGCGGGACGCCATCGTGGCTTCGGAGACGGAGATCGTGACGGTGGCGCTGAGGCGTGCGGATCTTTCCGGCAAGGGGGACCCGTTTGCGAACATCCTCGACTTCATCCCGAAAAATGTGCTGCTGCTGCCGAACACGAGCGGGGCGATGAATGCGGAGGAGGCGGTGCGGCTGGCCCGGCTGGCGGTGGCGGCGGGGCTGCCGAACTGGGTGAAGCTGGAGATCCACCCGGACCCGCGCTACCTGCTGCCGGACCCGATCGAGACGCTGAAAGCGGCGGAAGTGCTTGTGAAAGAGGGATTTACCGTGCTGCCTTATATCAATGCGGACCCTGTTTTGGCCCGCCGACTGCAGGATGTGGGCACGGCGACGGTGATGCCGCTGGGGTCGCCGATCGGCTCACATCAGGGGATCACGACACGGAGGCAGATCGAAATCATCATCACGCAGGCGACGGTGCCGGTGGTGGTGGATGCGGGGATCGGAGCGCCGAGCCATGCGGCGGAGGCCTTTGAAATGGGGGCGGATGCTGTGCTGGTAAATACGGCCATCGCGGTGGCCGCCGACCCTGTACGCATGGCCAAGGCGTTCAAAATGAGCGTGGAAGCGGGGCGAAGCGCCTACGAGATCGGCATCAGCGAAGGTTCGACGGAGGCTTCAGCCACCAGTCCGCTGACAACGTTTCTTTATAAGTGAGCCAAAAGCAGCCTGATTCAGCCTTTCACCAGGTAGGTGAAGGCAAGAACTCCGCAAAAAAGCAGCGCGGCGGCGAGACACATTCCGTAAAAGATGACCATAGTGAGGGGTTTTTAGCGTGAATCAGAGGCAGCGCCAGTGGAAATTTTCTCTTGCGAAAAGAAGGCTTTGAGGCAGACTCCGCGCCCCTATGGCAAAAACATGCTGGCTCGAGCGCGACAAGCGCAAACGTAAAACCGTCGAAAAGTACGCAAAGCTGCGTGCTGAACTCAAGGCGAAAGGCGACTTCGTCGGCCTCTCCATGCTTCCCCGTGATGCAAGCCCGACCCGTCTGACCAACCGCTGCCGCGTGTCCGGACGCCGTCGCGCTTTCATGCGCCGCTTCCAGATGTCCCGTATGACCTTCCGCGAACTCGCCTCCCAGGGAATGATCCCCGGGGTGACGAAGTCCAGCTGGTAAAGAATACGTCCGAACTTGCAGCCGGGCTGAACTCCGGCTGCATGGAGAGGCGGAGCGTTTATAATCTGATTGTAGATGCCTACCTACTCCTACATCGCTGAAGACCCAGAGAAAGGATGCCCTGCGTGCCGCAGAGGTTTTGATCTGCGCCGACCTCTGAGCAGGCCGGCGCTGGAAAGCTGCCCATTGTGCAAGCAGCCGGTCAAAAAGCTTATTTCAGGCTTCAACACACCGAAAATCACCAAACCCCTTTCTGTTTCCGACGCGAAAGCGGCCGGCTTCACCATCCTCGAAAAACGATGTGATGGAAACTACGAGAAGCTGTGAACGTCTGACCGCGCCGCCTCATGACACTCCTGCTTGCCAACGCCTCCGCTGAACTCGTACGCGAGTGGAGTTTCACCTCTTCGGAGCTTTTCTGGCAGGCTGTGATTGTGCTGCTGATCGTGCTGCTCAACGCCTTCTTTGTGGCGGCTGAGTTTGCGATCGTGAAAGTGAGAGACAGTCAGCTGCAGGCTGCGATTGATGAGGGGACGCGTGGAGCGAAGTTTGCGCAGAATGTGACGCGCAACCTGGATGCGTACCTTTCCGCCGGACAGCTGGGCATCACGCTGACGAGCATCGCGCTGGGTATTTTTGGCGAGCCGTTTGTGGCCATCGTGGTGCAGCCGATGCTGTTCAAGATCGGGATTGTCAGCGAGACGGTGATCCGCTGGACGTCGATCGGCATCGCGTATGCGATTGTGACGTACCTGCATGTGGTGCTGGGCGAGCAGACGCCGAAGGTGCTGGCGATCCGTAAATCGCTGCCGACAACGCTCTTAATTGCGCGGCCGCTGCATTTGTTTTACGTGGTGCTGAAGCCGGCGATCTGGATCCTGAGCGCGAGCACGAACATGGTGCTGCGGACGATGGGCATCAGCGCTGTGTCCGAGCATGAGATCGCTCACTCTGAAGAAGAGCTGCGGCACATCGTGGCGGAGAGCCAGAAGTCCAAGGAGGTGACGGAGACCGAGAAGGACATTCTGCTGAATGCGCTGGCGCTGAACGACCGCTGTGTGCGTGATGTGATGACGCCGCGCAACCAGGTGGTGTCTCTGGATGCGGACGAGGGCTTTGAGGTCAACCTCAAGATCGCCATCGACACGAAGCATACGCGCTATCCGCTGGTGGAAGGGCACCTGGACCACGCGATCGGAATCATCCACATCAAGGACCTGCTGAGCCTGATCGGGAAGCCGCAGCCGGATCTGCGCAAGATCATGCGGACGCTGCACATGGTGCCGGAGATGATGCCGATCGACAAGCTGCTGCGCTTCTTTCTGGACAAGCATGTGCACGTGGCGCTGGCGGTGGATGAGTTTGGCGGGGCGGTGGGCATCGTGACGCTGGACAACGTGCTGGAGGAGATCGTGGGCGACATTCAGGATGAATTTGACCACGAGGTCAGCGAGTTCCGCCGCATCAACGAGCATGAGTTTACAGTGGAAGGAACCTTCAACCTCTACGAGCTGGCCGACCAGACAGGGATCGAGCTGGAGAGCGATGAAGTGACGACCATCGGCGGCTATGTGACGCACCTGCTGGGGCATCTGCCGAAGGTGGGAGAGAAAGTGACGATCGAGGACTATGAGGTGACGACGACGAAGGCGGATCTGCGGCGCGTGCTGCAACTGCACTTCAAGCGGATCTCTGCGGTGAGCCAGGATGCGAGTGCCGAGGCGGACAGCGACGAGCCGGAGGGGCTGTAAGGCTGGTGATCAAACAGCCGCAGTTGCATCTGCGACGAAGGCGTCCACGTCGGCTTCGGTGGTGCGCCAGGAGCACATGAGGCGGGAGCCGCCGCCGATGAAGCTGTAAAAGACCCAGCCGCGTGCTTTGAGGGCCTCCTTCATTTTGTCAGGTAGCCTGGCAAAGACGGCGTTGGCATCGACGGGGTAGAGAATCTGCACACCGGGGAGGTGGCCGAGGGCGTCTGCGAGGCGACGGGCGAGGGTGTTGCCGTTTTGGGCGTGTCTGCGCCAGGTGTCATCACGCAAAATGCGGAGCCACTGGGCAGAGATGAAGCGCATTTTGGAGCAGAGCTGGCCTGCCTGCTTGCAGCGGTAGGCGAACTCCTGGGAGAGCTCTTTGTTGAAAAAGACGACGGCTTCAGTGACGGCCATGCCGAGCTTGGTGCCGCCGCAGCAGAGAACGTCCACGCCGGCACGCCAGGTGATGTCTGCGGGGGTGCAGTTGAGGCCGGTGAGGGCATTGAAGAAGCGTGCTCCGTCCATGTGGATGGAGAGGCCGTGCTGCCTGGCGACAGCGCCGAGGCCTTTGACTTCGCCGGGACGATAGACGGTGCCGAGCTCGGTGCTCTGGCTGATGCTCAGGGCGCGAGGCTTGGGGAAATGGACGTCTGTGCGGCTGGTGGCGAGGCGCTCGACATCGGAGGGGTCGAGCTTGCCCAGAGGGCTGCGAGCGAGGAGGATCTTGGAACCGTGGCTGAAGAACTCGGGAGCGCCGCATTCATCGGTCTCCACATGGGCCTCCTGGGCGGTGATGATGCTGTGGTAGCTCTGGCAGAGGGTTGCGAGGGAGAGTGAATTGGCCGCGGTGCCATTGAAGACGAAGTACACGTCGCAGTCGGTTTCGAAGAAGCTGCGGAAGGTTTCGCAGGCCTCTGCGGTTATGGTGTCGGCGCCGTAGCTGGGTTGGTAGCCTGAGTTGGCCTCCTCGAGAGCCTGCCATGCCTCCGGGCAGATGCCGGAGGTATTGTCCGAGGCGAAGTGGTATTTGAGTTCAGCGCTCATGCTTTTGATCGGGGCTTGCCGTGCCATACCAGAACGAGCCCGCCGACGAGCAGGAGGATGTCCCGTATGATGAGGTCACTGTAGCTGGAAGTGGCGTCTGCGTGGCCGAAGCAACCGCAGCGGATGTCGATGCCGCGCCACCAGGAGATGCCGATGGCGGCGAGGAAGACGAGCAGGGAGCCATTGAGGATGAGCAGACCGCCTGAGCGCAGAACGCCGCTCATGACGGCCAGTCCGGCGAGGATTTCCAGCCACGGGAGGCCCATGGCCAGCCATGCGGCCCAGGGATCTCCCAGAAGGTCAAAACTGCGGATGTCATCGAGAAAAGACATGGGGTCCGCCGCCTTCAGAATGCCGGCGTAAACAAAGACGCCGCCGAAAAAGAAGTGGAGGATGAGGCGCAGCATGGGGGAGGGCTGCCAACTTACGGCACCAGTTCCGCCATGGGCAACAGAATGATGACAAGCTTCTTGTCTTCGTACTTTTCCCCCGCCTGAGGCATGGGTCTGACATCCAGAGGGCGGCCGATGAGCGTGGCCAGCTGGGTGAGGAAGCCTGCACGGGGGGGCTTGGCACCACCGCCAAAGCTAAGCGAGGCATCGTCGTAAACACGTATGAGCCCGCCGCCGTGAAGCACGATGGGGGAGCTGCTGGCGGGCTCGATGCCTTGAATGGAAACCAGTTCAGCGGTTTCCAGGCCCATCATGGGACCGGCAAAGAGGGGATCGAGCTGGAGTGCGAGGTCGCCTGGATCGGCACGGTCGAGAATGGTGGCATTGATGAGCGGGGTGTCCGGGCTGCAGAGGCGGGGGTGCTTTTCACGCACTAGCCTGTGCACCGCCAGTGCGGTGAACTTCATGGCCTCCGGTGTCCAGTGGCTGTCATGGGAGTAAAAGACGGGTTTTTTATCGCGAAGGGTCCACAGAGGCTCGGTCATGTCGAGCACCTCAACGCCAGCGGCTTTGAGAGAAGCGAGCCTGCCGGCTTCGTCTTTCTGGCGAATGGGGTCCAGGTAACGGCCTGGACGAAGCTGCTCGGGGTAGATGGTGGCGCGGTCCGGGATGGCGACGACGAGCAGCGGGGTGTCCTGTGATTTAAGCTGAGCGGCGAGCTGGAGGAGGGCTGCGTGAACGCCGCTGTCAGGACGCTTTGTGTGGGTATGGCGGTCCAGCTCAGCGTGGCTGAAGAGCCAGCCTTCCTTGCCGGCGAAGACGCGATTGCTGCCTTCGCCCAAGATATTGAAGAGAACCCACTGCATGCCGCTGCGGACGGTGGCGGCGGCGAGATTGGTCCTGGAAGGGAGGAGGCAGGAGATGCCCTCAAAGAGGAGCGGCACCGCCAGCAGCAGGGCAAATGTGCGCAGCACATTCTGAACTGCGCGAGGGCTGAGGCGCGGGTCGGGCTCCGGCACGAAGCCTTTGGGCGGAGAGACTTTGGCGGCGGGGGGCTTCATGGCGTGGGGGCGGCGTGGGTCCAAAGCATGGCCATGGCGAAGAAGAACGTGACGAGGCAGGCGGTGGCCTTCCACGGAGCGCCTACGCGAAGGAAGTCTCGTGAATGGGGCATGCCGTAGAGGCAGGCGAGGCCTGCGATGATGGTAAGCACATGGAAGTCTGTGCGAACGCGGGTCTGCTGAAGCAGCGTGGCGTAGGTCTGGCGTGGCGGCTCATACAGAGACTGGAGGTGCAACCAGGCGTCTTTCCAAGAGCCGGTCTGCCAGATCAAAACGATGACTGTGGCAGCGAGGAGCAGGGCAAGGTGCCAGTACCATTTTCCAGCGGTGGGACGGCGCAGGGAGAGTGTGTCCTGAATGGAATCTGGCACTGTGAAGCCGAACATGCCGCCGAGGCCGGCGAGGACATCGCCAGCGCCGGTGCAGGCGAAATGCAGGCTGAGCAGGGTGCCGAGGAAACCCATCCATGCGATGCTGGTGCCGAGGCTGTCCGGGCCACCGTGGGCGACGATCACGGCAAGGTGCCAGAGCGGAGCCGCCAGCAGCACCCATTTGCCAACGCCAAGGCAGAAGCGCAGCACGCCCTCTGCCATGACGAGGCGGTCCGGGCGCGGCCCGACATACAAGCGTACCGTCAAGGCGACGGGCAGCAGGACAAAAAGCAGATGGTGGAGGCTGGGCACGGAGTATGGAAATGGCGAAGGCTAGACGTGCGTCAATCGCGGAATCTTGGGTGTAAAGGTGAAGGGCTAGAGTGGGATGGTGAAAAAAATGAGCGAGCAGAGCGACTGTTGCTTCGTTTTATTGAGGCCATGCACGACATTGATCCCAGCCTGCCCGAGCACCTCGTACGCCGTGATTTCCTGAAGAAACTGGCGGCCGCGAGCACTGCGGCGTGGATGACTGGTGAGCCGAGGGCCATCTGGGCGAAATCTGGTGACAAGGTGACACACCCGCCTGCGAAGGCGGATGCCTGCATCCTGCTGTGGATGGCGGGGGGCATGGCTGCGCCGGACACCTTTGACCCGAAAGGGTATCTGCCCTTTGAGAAGGGGCTGGAGGTGAAGCGGATGCTGAGCACGTTTCCGGCGATCAACACGAGCGTGGATGGGATCAAGATCTGCCAGGGGCTGGAGAACATCGCGCAGGTGATGGACCGGGCAACGCTGATCCGCAGCGCGGTGCAGCCGGACCTGGGGAGCATTCTTCATTCGCGGCACCAGTACCACTGGCACACGGGCTATGTGCCGCCGCAGACGGTGGCGTGCCCGCACATCGGCGCATGGATGGCGAAGGTGCTGGGGCCGCGCAATCCGGTGATGCCGGCATTCATCAACATCGGCCAGCGGCTGGAGGGTGTGGGAGAGAGCGAGGAGCTGAAGGCCTTTACCACGGCGGGATTTTTTGGCAGCGAGTTTGGACCGATGAACCTGCCGTTTCCGGAGGAAGCGGCGCAGTCGGTAAAGCCGCCGAAGGGGATGGATGCGAACCGTTTTGCGAATCGCGACCGGCTTTTCCGCAAGCTGGTGGACCAAAGCCCGCAGCGTGAATTTATGAGCGACTATCAGCAGGAGTCGATGCTGCGAAGCATGGATAATGCGTACCGCCTGCTGAGCGCGAAGGAGAGGGAGGCCTTTGACATCACGCTGGAGCCCAAGGAGAGCTATGCGAAGTATGACACGGGCCGCTTTGGCCGCGGGTGCCTGCTGGCGCGAAGACTGATCGAGGCGGGGACGCGGTTTGTGGAAGTGACGACGGAGTATGTGCCGTTTTTCCAATGGGACACGCACAAGGACGGCCACACCACGGTGGAGACGATGCACAAGGAGATTGACCTGCCGATCTCGCAGCTGGTGCGCGATCTGGAGGCCAAGGGGCTGCTGGACCGGACGCTGATCATCATTGCGAGCGAATTCAGCCGTGATGCGCTGATGGAGGGCAAGCCGGGGTCGAATGCGAACGACCAGACGACCTTCAAGGTGGACACGCTGAGCGAGATGAAGCACTACGGGCTGCACCGCCACTTTACCGGAGGGACGAGCGTGGTGATGTTTGGCGGAGGGGTGAAGAAGGGGCATCTTTATGGTGAGACGGCGGATGAGAGGCCGCTGATCGCCACGAAGAATCCGGTGAGCGTGATGGATCTGCATGCAACGATCATGACGGCGATGGGGATCAGCCCGAAGGCGGAGTTTGAGATCGAGGGGCGGCCTTTCTACGTGACCGAAGACGGGAAAGGGAAGGCGGTGGCGGAAATCTTTGCGTAAAAAGATTGGTGCGGCGGATTGCGTCCGTTTAGGCTGCTCACCTTCATGAAAGCCCACCGTCTTCTCTGCCTCGGGGTCACGACTTTTGTCCTGGCCATCTCCCCCTCAATGCGTGCCGCTGATGGCGATGCCGAATGGCAGAAAGTGAATGAGGTCGTCGAGAGGGTGAAAAACCCGGCGAAGAAGCCTGAGACGCGTGAAGAGGCGCTGGCGATGCTCAAGAGCGGGATCACGGAGTTTGATGCTGCGTATGCGGCTGCGCTGAAGGCCGGGCCATCCAATCCGGCGCGCTGGGAAGCTGCTCTGTTTGAAGCGATGACGGGACGTGTGCGCGAGGTGGCCGGCGTCCCCGCACCTGCGAAGGTGGCGATCAGCCTGGATGACATCGTGAAAGCGGCGGACGCCAAGACTGAAACCAAATCTCAGGCGAGTCTGGTGAGCGTGATCGAATCTGCGGAGGCTGCCGAGGCGCCGGGAGGAGATACTGCCGCCTGGCTTGCAAAAGCGGAGAAGCATTTGAAGGACTTTCCGGAGGAAAAAATGAACCAGATGGTGGAGGGCAAGATCAAGAGCATCAAGTCCAACGCCGAGCTCAAAACGAAGCCACTGGATCTGAAGTTTACCGCTGTGGACGGACGTGAGGTGGATGTGAGCAAACTGCAGGGCAAGGTGGTGCTGGTGGACTTCTGGGCCACATGGTGCGGTCCGTGCGTGGCAGAGCTGCCGAACGTGATCAAGGCCTACAAGGAGCTGCATGCCAAGGGCTTTGAGATCGTTGGAATCTCGCTGGACGGCGACAAAGCGGAGCTGGAGGGCTTTGTGAAGGAAAAGGGCATGGAATGGCCGCAGTATTTTGACGGCAAGGGCTGGCAGAACGAGATCGCGGTCAAGTATGGCATCCAGTCGATTCCGGCCATGTGGCTGCTGAACAAAAAGGGCATGGTGGTGAGCACGGATGCGCGCGGCCACCTGGATGAGGCGGTGACGAAGCTGCTGGCGGAGTGATTTTATGAGATGTCAGCGATTGATCCTGACGGTCCTTTGCGCCGTCTCCTGGCTGCCTATGCGGGCGCAGGAGGCGGGGGTGAAGGTGGAGAAGAACGTCATGGTGACGATGCACGATGGCGTAAAGCTTGCGACGGATGTGTACCTGCCGGCGGGGAACGCCGAGAAGCTGCCGGTGGTGCTGACGCGCACGCCGTACAACAAGGACGGCGCGAAGAGTTTTGGTGAGTACTTTGCCAAGCATGGGTATGCGTTTGTGGCGCAGGACACGCGCGGGCGCTATGCGAGCGAGGGGGTATGGCACTGGATGACGGATGATGGTGTGGATGGGACGGACTGCGCCGCGTGGATAGCCGCGCAGCCGTGGGCGAACGGGAAGATCGGGATGGTGGGCACGTCGTACGTAGGCGGCACGCAGCATGCGATGGCGCTGGCGAAGGTGCCGGAGCTGACAACGGTGATCCCGGTGGATGCGGTGTCGAACATGGGACGGCAAAGCATGAGGAATGCGGGTGCGTTTGAGATGCGCTTCTGGAACTGGATCATGCTGAATGCGGGGAAGGGCAGCAATGCGGCGCTAAACCCGGCGACCCAGGTGGAACTGAAGGAGATGGCGGATCATCGCTGGGACTACCTGTCTCTGCTGCCGCTGCGTCCGGGCTGCACGCCGCTGAAGCTGGCGCCGGAGTATGAGGACTGGCTGATCCAGGCGATGCGGCATGGCAAAGACGATGACTTCTGGGCGCAAAACAACATCCTGGCTGATCCGAAGCGCTACAAGGACATGCCGGTGTATCTGGTGGGCGGCTGGTATGACTCATGGGCGGGGAACACCTCGGCGAACTTTCAGGCGCTGAGCAAAGCACTGAAAAGTGATGTGTATCTGATCATGGGGCCGTGGATTCATGGTGCGCAAAACAAGTCTGCGCACGGGCAGGTGGAGTTTGGAGGAGAGGCGGCGATCGCGGACCAGCTGGCGTGGCGCAAGGAGTGGTTTGACCACTGGATGAAGGGGCTGGACAACAGCGTGGGCAAGGCCGCGCCCTTTGCGAAGAAGGTGCGAATTTTCGTGATGGGCACGGGTGATGGCAGCAAGACGAAGGACGGGCTGCTGAATCATGGCGGGCAGTGGCGCGATGAGAATGAATGGCCGCTGGCGCGGGCAAAGGCGACTCCGTTTTACCTGCATCCGGAAGGGGTGCTGAGCGATGGGAAGCCGAAGGTGGAAGTGGCGGCGCAGAGCTATGCGTTTGACCCGAAGAATCCGGTGCCGACTCTGGGTGGGAATATCTCGTCAGGCGATGGCATCATGCAGCAGGGGGCATGGGATCAGCGTGGGAGTGAGAAGTTCTGGAACTGGACGAAGCCCATCCCACTCTCGGCGCGGAGTGATGTGCTGGTGTTTCAGACGGCACCGCTTGAAAAGGATACCGAGGTGACGGGGGAGATGGAGGTGAAGCTGTGGATTTCGTCGTCAGCGGTGGACACTGACTTCACGGCCAAGCTGGTGGATGTGTATCCGCCGAGCGCGGACTGGCCGCATGGCTTTGACCTGAACCTGACGGACGGGATCATGCGGGCACGGTTTCGTGATTCGCTGAAGGAGGAGAAGCTGATGCAGCCGGGGAAGGTGTATCCCATCACGATCAAGCTTTACCCGACGAGCAATGTCTTCAAGAAGGGGCACCGCATTCGGGTGGACATCAGCAGCAGCAACTTTCCGCGCTTTGATGTGAATCCGAACACGGGTGAGCCGCTGCAGCAGCACCGGAGGACGGTGATCGCGACGAACACGGTGCATCATGACCGGGAGCATCCGTCGCAGATTGTGCTGCCGGTGGTGGGGAGGTAGGGGGGATGGCATCGGCAAGAGAGGCGGCGCTCTAGATGGCCCCTCACCCGGCCTCTCCCCATAGACGTCGTGGGCTTTGCCGTGTCCTCGGTGGGAAGAGGGGATGGCTTTGGGGAGGCTTCGATCTGATGGAGCTAAACGCTGGCTGCTAGACGTTCGAAAGCTCCAGAGGACTGGAGCACTCCAGGACGCTTCGCGTGGGATCATGCGCCGAGTGCTTCGCGGAGGATGGGCATGCTGGCGTTTGCGCCGGAGAGGATGCAGGCGACGCGTTTGCCGTGCCATGCGGTGTGGTGTTTTTTGAGGGCGGCGTAGGCGAGGGCACCGGAGCCTTCGGCGATGTTATGAGTGGACTGGATGATCTCGCGCATGGCGGCGAGGGCTTCCTCATCGGTGACGGTGACGATGTCGTGGGCGTGGTGTAGGATGTGCTGCAGGGCGTCCGGGTTGGGGGTCTTGCAGGCGACGCCTTCGGCGACGCGGGTCTGGCTGGGCTGCTCGACAAACTGACGCTGCTGGAAGGAGAGGGCGTAGGCGGGGGCATGGGCGGAGACGACGCCGATGATTTTGGTTTTGAGTCCCAGCGCCTCGCGTGCCGAAGCGATGCCGCAGAAGCCGGAGCCGAGGCCGATGGGGACGAAGATGGCATCGAGATCTGCGACTGAGTGAAAGAGCTCCAGGGCATAGGTAGCGACGCCGCGCACGAGCCAGGGGTGGAAGGATGGAACTGCGTGGAGGGATTCTTTGGCAGCGAGCTCGCGGGAGTATTCGAGCGCCTCCTGGAACTCGCGGCCGTGCTCGACCAGCTCTGCGCCGAGGGAGCGCATGGCGGCATTTTTTTCCGGGTTGTTGCCATGCGGGACGACAATGACGGCGCGCAGGCCATTGCGCCTGGCGGCGTAGGCGATGGACTGGCCATGATTGCCGGTGGAGGCGGCGATGACACCGGGGACGCCGGGCTGGTGGCGTTTGAGCTCGTCCATGTAAACGAGGCCGCCACGGATTTTGAAGGCACCGACAGGCGTGTGGTTTTCGTGTTTGATCCAGAGCTCGCAACCGAGGCCTGACTCGAGCAGCGGCCAGCGGTAGGTGGGGGTCTCGCGGATGTGCGGGCGGATGAGGGCCTTGGCGGATTCGATTTCGCTGAGGGTGGGCAGGGGCTCCATTCGGCATGGCTAGGCATGAAGTTCGCAAAGGCAAGCCCGGTGCTGACGTTATGAGAAGCACCATGAACGCGCCCATCACCTCCCGTCGTCGGTTTCTTCAGACTTCTCTAGCCGGAATGGCATCGATGCCCGCGTGGGCGGCCCCGCTGGGGGCGAATGGTGATGTGCGAGTGGCGGTGATCGGCTTCCGCGGGCGTGGGCGCGGGCATATCAAGGAGCTGATGAAGGTGCCGGGCGTGCGTCTGGTGGCGCTGTGTGATGTGGACCAGGAGGTGATCGACAAGCAGGTGGCGGAGCTCTCGAAGCAGAACGTCACGGTGAAGACGTATCGTGATTTCCGTGAGTGCTGTGCGGACAAGGACATCGATGCGGTGACGATCGCCACGCCGAACCACAGCCATGTGCTGATCGCGCTGACGGCGCTGCAGCATGGCAAGCATGTGTATGTGGAGAAGCCGGTGTGCCACAATCTGGTGGAAGGACGCAAGCTGATGGCGGCGGCCACAAAGGCGGCGGCGAAGGGGATCATCGTGCAGCATGGGATGCAGCGGCGGTCGGACCTGGGCTGGGCTGCGGCGATGGCGTGGGTGAACGAGGGGCACATCGGGAAAAAGAAGCTCTCACATGCACTGGTGCACGGGATGCGCCTGAGCATCGACAAGGTGGACGCTCCGCAGCCGCCACCCGCCACGGTGGACTATAAGCTGTGGTCTGCGCCACGGCCTGAACTGCCGATCATGAGGAAGCAGTTTCACTATGACTGGCACTGGCAGTGGCCGTATGGGAATGGCGATATCGGGAACCAGGGGCCGCACCAGTACGATGTGGCACGCTGGGCGCTGAATGATCCGGCAGTGCTGCCGCAACGTGTGATGAGCCTGGGGCACCGCTGGGGGTATGTGGACGACGGGCAGACGGCGAACTGCCAGCTGGCCTTTCACCCGTATGAGCCGGTGCCGCTGCTGATGGACATGTTTGGCCTGCCGATGAAGAACATGGACAAGAAGAGCGGTGAGCCGCCCTACAAGGGGATCCGCACGGGTAACATCATCCACTGCGAAGGCGGCTATGTGGCGGAGTCCAAAGCCTATGACAACGAGGGCAAGACGATCACGAAGTTTGAAAACTTCCTGACTGGGCCGGATCACATGAAGAACTTCATCGATTCCGTGCGTGCTGGAAAATACACGAAGGATGTGCTGCACATCCGGCATGGGCAGCAGGCGGCGGCGCTCTCGCATCTGGCGAACACGTCGTATCGCCTGGGCAAGGCGATGAAGAACGAGGAGATCAAGGAGCGACTGCAGGGAGACAAGATGGGGCTGGAGATGTTTGAGGGCATGCTGGCCACGCTGGCAGCGAACCAGATCAACACGGAAGTGGAGCAGGTGATCGTGGGACCGTGGCTGGACTTTGATCCGGTGAACGAGGTGTTTACCGGTGAATTTGCGGCCGAGGCGAACAAGCTGGCGCAGGAGGAATATGCTGCGGGATTTGAGCTGCCGGAGGTGTGATTTTTTTCGCCAAGCATGATGCATTTGATCAAAGCATGCATTCGCTGCGTTCATTTCGCCTCACCATGAAGTACTTTGCTGCATTTCTTTTCATTGCCCTGGCCGGGCTGCGTGCTGAAACGTCTCAACCGATGGCTTCGGTTTTGCAGCCGTATGTGGATGACAAGGTGCTGGCGGGTGCTGTGACGATGGTGGCGGACAAGGACAAGGTGCTGGATGTGACGACGGTAGGCTGGGCGGACATCGCGGCGAAGAAGCCGATGACGAAGGATGCGATCTTCTGGATCGCGTCGATGAGCAAGCCGATCACGGCGACGGCCTTTATGATGCTGGTGGATGAGGGGAAGGTGTCTCTGGATGATCCGGTGGAGAAATACCTGCCGGAATTCAAAGGGCAGATGGTGATCGTAGAAAAGGATGCGGAGCATGTGCTGCTGAAGAAGCCGAAGCATCCGATCACGGTGCGCAATGTGCTGAGCCATACGAGCGGGCTGGCCTTCAAGTCTGCGGTGGAAAATCCCACGCTGGACATGCTGCCGCTGCGGGTGGCGGTGCTGAGCTATGCCGCGGCGCCTCTGCAGTTTGAGCCAGACACGAAATACCAGTATGCGAATGCGGGCATCAACACGGCGGCGCGGATCATCGAAGTGGTGTCGGGGATGAGCTACGAGGACTTCATGCAGCAGCGGCTCTTTGCCCCGCTGGGGATGGTGGACACGATCTTCTGGCCGAGCGAGGCGCAGGAAAAGAGGATTGCGATTTCGTACAAGCCGAATGCGGCGAAGACTGATCTGGAGGCCATAGAGGTGGGGCAACTGCACTACCCGCTGCATGAGCGCAGCCGCCAGCCGATGCCTGCGGGCGGGCTTTTCAGCACGGCGGCGGATGTGGCGAAGTTTTGCCAGATGCTGCTCAATGGCGGGCAGCTGAACGGGAAGCGCTACATTTCCGAGGCGGCGCTGAAGCAGCTGCAGACGAAGCAGACGGGCGAGGGGTTGAATCCTTACAGCCTGGGCTTTTCGCTCAATGGCAGCTCCTTCGGCCACGGTGGGGCGTATGCCACGAATCTGTCTATCGATCCGGCCAAGGGCATCGTGACCGTGTTTATGGTGCAGCACTCCGGCTGGAGAACGGACGAGGGCAAAAAGATCCTGCCCGCCTTTCAAAAAGCCGCTGCGGACCGTTTTGCCAAACCCTGATCTCTTTCCAAATCCACAACCATGAAATCACCCGTCATTCTGACTCTGATCCTTGCTGCGTCATTGAACGCACAGACGCCTGCTCCAACGACGAAACCTGCAGCTGCGCCGCCAGCGAAGCCTGCCGCGCCGAAGCGTGCGCCCACGCTGGCGAATGTGGCCTATGGTACGCATGAGCGGCAGGTGATGGATTTTTACAAAGCGGACTCCGCGAAGCCGACACCACTGCTGTTTTTCATCCACGGCGGCGGCTGGGTGGCAGGGGACAAGGCGGGGGTGGGTGAACTGGAGGCCTGCCTGAAGGCGGGGATTTCGGTGGTGTCCATCAACTACCGCTACTCCTGGCAGGCGCAGCTGGCCGGGGTGATGCCGCCGGTGCAGTGGCCGCTGGAGGATGCGGCACGTGCGCTGCAGTTTGTGCGCAGCAAGGCGGGGGAGTGGAATATCGACAAGCAGCGCATCGGCGCGAGCGGCGGCTCCGCCGGGGCGTGCAGCAGCCTGTATCTGGCCTTTCATGATGACATGGCCGATCCGAAGAGCAGCGATCCCATCGCGCGTGAATCGACGCGTCTGTGGTGCGCGGCGGTGAGCGGCGCGCAGACCTCGCTGGACCCGAAGCAGCTCAAGGAGTGGACGCCGAACAGCCGGTACGGCGGGCATGCCTTTGGGTTTATGGACCCGAATAACATCAGATCCCGTGACACGCGGTTTGCGGAGTTTCTAGAGAAGCGCGAGTCGGTGCTGAAGTGGATCAAGATGTACTCGCCGTATGAATGGGTGAGCAAGGATGACCCGCCTGTTTACCTCTATTACAGCAGCGCTCCGGGGATCGGGCAGGAGCAGAAGGACCCGACGCATACCTCAAACTACGGTGTGAAGCTGCAGGAGCATTGCCGTGAGATCGGTGACGAATGCGAGCTGGTTTATCCGGGGGCACCGGAGGTGAAGCACAAGAACATTTCGGAGTTTTTGATTGAGACGCTGAAGAAATGAGATTGGGGTCTCTCATATGATGAGATTCTTCATGAAAAGACGCTTGCTGACCGCAGGCTTTGGCCTTGCGGTTGGAAGCGCGCTTCTCGTCGGATACCTCCTAAATTCGAATTACTGGGACAATCGAAACCCTTTTATGAGACGGCACATGTGGCATGTGACGCGCGCATGGACGGGGGTGCCTGATCTTCCTTTGGATGCCAGAAATTTTAAAATTGAGACTTCTGGAGACTTCTTAACCCGAAAGTTCAAAAGCTCATTTTCTGCGTCCAGGTCGAGTGTCGAATCCTGGCTGACGCGGGTTCCAGATTTGGATCAAGCGGAGCGCACAGACCTAGACGATGGAGGACACGAATATGTTGGACGGGGTAAAGAAGGGGCGGCTTCTTTCACGCTGGGACTGGGTCCGGACATGACAGCCGTAAAGTTAAGCGTCTCTTGGAACTAGAGACAAAAACGAGAAAATAGCGAATTCGGTCTCATGAGATGCGTTCTAACTGCTCCATGAAACTCGCTCTCTCCCTCCTCCTGCTCGTTTCCATTGCCTCTGCCGCCGATGCTCCGGCGAAGAAGGCTGAAGCTCCTGCTAAAAAGGCTCCGGCCAAGAAGGTCTATCCGAAGAATCCGCTGCCGACGGTGGCGAATCTGAAGTATGGGCCGGCTGAACGGAATGTGCTGGATTTTTGGCAGGCGAAATCTGACAAGCCGACGCCGCTGCTGTTTTTCATCCATGGCGGCGGCTGGATGGCGGGGGACAAGGCGGGGATCGCGGTAGAGCCGTTTTTGAAGGAAGGCATCTCGGTGGTGTCGATCAACTACCGCTACATCTCGCAGGCACAGGATGTGGTGCCGCCGGTGAAGGCTCCGCTGACGGATGCGGCGCTGGCGCTGCAAACGGTGCGCAGCAAGGCGGCGGAGTGGAACATCGACAAGACGCGGATCGCGGCGAGCGGCGGCTCGGCGGGGGCGTGCAGCAGCCTGTGGCTGGCCTTTCATGACGACATGGCCGATCCAAAGAGCAGCGATCCGATCAAACGCGAGTCCACACGCCTGCTGACAGCGGCGGTGAACGGACCGCAGACGACGCTGGACCCGAAGCAGATGCGCGAATGGACGCCGAACAGCCGCTATGGCGGCCATGCCTTCAGCAAGGCGGGCGAGTTCAAAAACTTTGATGACTTTGTGGCTGCGCGCGAGCGGATTCTGCCGTGGATCAATGAGTACTCGCCGTATGCACTGGTGAGTTCGGATGATCCTGGTGTGTACTGCAGCTTTGGTGCGCCTCCTGCCATCGGCAAGGAAGAGAAAGATCCCACGCATACTGCGAATTTTGGCGTGAAGCTGCAGGAACACTGCAAAGAAAAGGGCGTGGCCTGTGATGTGGTGTATCCCGGGGCAGCGGACGTGAAGTACAAGACGACCACTGAATACCTCATCGCGAAGCTGAAGGAAGCGAAGTGAGTAGAGTGCGAAACTCAGCATTTACGATCATGAAATTTCATACACTTACTCTTGGCAGTCTGGCGCTGGCGTTTTGTCTCCTGGCTCGAGCGGAGGACTCCGCATTCAAGCCGATCTTCAACGGCAAGGATCTGACCGGCTGGTACGGGCTGAATCCGCATTCCGTCGTCAAACTGGAAGGGGAGAAGAAGGAGGCCGCGCTGAAGAAGATGCGCGAGGAATTTGCGACCTTCTGGAAGGTGGAAAACGGGGAACTGGTCAATGATGGCCATGGCCCGTATGCCACCACGGAGCAGGAATTTGGAGACATGGAGTTTCTCATTGAGTACAAAACCGTCGCGGGTGCCGACAGCGGCATCTATTTGCGCGGCGTGCCGCAGGTGCAGATCTGGGACAAGAATCAGGTCTTTGATCCGGCGAAGCCGACGCGCAGGCCGCATCTGGGTTCGGGAGGGCTATTTAACAACACTCCTGACACACCGGGACGTGATCCGCTGGTGGTGGCTGACAAGCCCTTTGGCGAGTGGAACAGCTTCCGCATCCGCCAGATCGGGGCGCGCACTTGGGTGTGGCTGAATGACAAGCTGGTGGTGGATGGCAATGTGATGGAAAACTACTACGACCGGACCAAGCCGCTGCCTGACAAGGGGCCGATCATGCTGCAAACGCATGGCGGTGAGATCCGCTGGCGGAACCTGCAGGTGCGGGAGATCGGCGCGGAGGAGGCGAAGAAGATCCTGGCGGAAGCTGACGCGAAGAAGTGACAGGGATGATTTGATGAAACGAAAAAGCCGCAGGGGAGAGATCCGCTGCGGCTTTTTTTGTTTATCGGATGGGGCTACTTGTTCAGCACGAGGCGGAGGGTGCCGTTGTGGATGTCGAGGGACTGGATGCCGGCGACGAATTTCTGGAGGGCGGGGTCGGATTCGACATTGGCGGCGATGAGATCGAGGCCTTTGATGTCGCCGATCCAGCTGTTGGGCAGGGAGATGCCGCCGAGGCTGAGGTCATCGAGCTTCAGGGAGAGCTTGTGAGCCGGGGTGAGGCTGGTGCCGAAGGTGAAGCGGAGGCGGATTTTTTGATTGGGCATGATCGGGAAATCCGGCGGGGCGGCAAGGATGATGGCGGCGGAGACCTGGCCTTCGGCAAACTGGACCTGGACGCTCTCGCCGAGCTGCTGCTGGGCGAGGTAGGCGTTTACCTCGCGCTCACTGATGATGATGGTGCGATTGGCCTCGTCCGGGGGGATGGCGGCGGGGTTGTTGAGGGCCTGGAGCTTGTTGTCGAAGGCGGCCTGCTCGGTGGAGGTGAGGCTGACCGGCTTCATGGGGGAGGGGTAGAAGGTGTGCTTGACCCAGAAGGCGCCGGTGGCGGCGGCAATGCCCGCGCAGCCGAGGATGACGGCGAGGGTGATAAGGATGATTTTCTTGGTGGAGCGCGCGCGAGGAGCGGCGGCGGGCGCTGCGGGTTCAGGGATGGCTTGCATGACGGTGGTTTGGATGCTTTCCGACGGAAAGTATTCATTCATGAGAAAAAATGCCAGCTACAGGTTCCCCCGCAGTTTGTAAGGCATTGACTCCGCGCGCGCGGCTTGGGAACATCTCCAATAACCATGAAATTCATTCTCGCTCTCGACCAGGGCACCACCAGCTCGCGCGCCATTTTGTTCAACCATGACGGAGGCATCGTGGCCACGGCGCAGAAGGAATTCCGGCAGATTTTCCCCAAGCCCGGCTGGGTGGAGCATGATGCGCAGGAAATCTGGGCGACGCAGGCCGGAGTGGCGGCGGAGGTGCTGCACAAGGCGCGTGCGAAGGCTGGGGATGTGGCCGCCATAGGCATCACCAACCAGCGGGAGACGACGGTGGTGTGGGATCGCAAAACGGGGAAGCCGATCTGCAATGCGATCGTGTGGCAGGACAGGCGCACGGCGCCGATGTGTGACAAGCTGCGTGCGCAGAAGCTGGACAAGGTGATCCAGAAAAAGACGGGGCTGGTGGTGGATGCCTATTTTTCCGCGACCAAGGTGCAGTGGATTTTGCAGAATGTGAAGGGGGCCAAGGCGCGTGCGGCGAAAGGGGAACTGGCGTTTGGCACGATCGACTCCTGGCTGCTGTGGAACCTGACCGGCGGCAAAGTGCATGCCACGGATGTGAGCAATGCCTCGCGGACGATGCTGTATGACATCCGCAAAGAGACGTGGGACGATGAGCTGCTGAAAATCTTTGGCGTGCCGCGCTCAATGCTGCCTGAGGTGCGGGATTCGAGCGGAGACTTTGGTGAAACAACGCTGCTGGGCGGAGTGACGCCGATCGCGGGGATCGCGGGAGATCAGCAGTCGGCGCTGTTTGGGCAGGTGTGCACGAAGCCTGGGATGGTCAAAAACACGTACGGCACGGGCTGTTTCATGCTGATGAACACGGGTGTGAAGCCCATCGCCTCCAAGAACAAACTGCTGACCACGGTGGCGTGGCGAATCGGCGGGCGCACGGAGTATGCGCTGGAGGGGAGTGTGTTCATCGCCGGAGCAGCCATTCAGTGGCTGAGAGACGGGCTGGGCATCATCCGGAAGTCGGCGGATGTGGAGGCGCTGGCGGCGAGCGTGCCTGACACGGGCGGGGTGTATCTGGTGCCTGCGTTTGCCGGGCTGGGAGCTCCGCACTGGGATGCGTATGCGCGCGGCACGCTGGTGGGCATGACGCGCGGGACCACGGCGGCGCACATCGCACGCGCGGTGCTGGAGGGGATAGCCCTGCAGGTGATGGACATCCTGAAGGCGATGGAGGCGGATGCGGGAATCAAGCTGAAGGAGCTGCGAGTGGATGGCGGTGCGAGCGTGAACAACCTGCTGATGCAGATGCAGTGCGATCTGCTCGGCGTGCCGGTGGTGAGGCCGAAGGTGAATGAGACCACGGCACTGGGTGCGGCATGTCTTGCGGGGCTTGCCGTGGGGTATTGGAAAAACGTGGCCGACATCGCCAAGCACTGGCAGGTGGATCGCAAGTTCAAGCCGACGATGAAGGCGGGAGCGCGCAGCCGGATCACGGAAGGCTGGAAACGGGCGCTGGGACGTGCGAAGGCATGGGAGGAGAAATAATGTGAAACACACCGCATGGATCAACCCGCCCTGTCCGCTGCTGCCGGAGGAGAACCGGCACTATGACCATCATGACATCCAGGCGCTGGAGCATGACCGGGGGGCGAGATTTTATGAGGTGGCGCTGCACTATGCGCAGAGCCTGTGGCGTGAGGGATTTCCTGCGAAGAGCATTCTGCTCATCAATCGTGCGCTTTCCCTGCCGCTGGCGGCGGATGAGCCGATCCTGGCGAAGTGGCCGCTGCCGTATCAGGCGCTGGTGTGGATCATGCAGCACCGGGTGGAGGGGCAGTTTATAGGCAATCCGCGCCGGCACTGGCAGCACCTGGCCACGCGGATGGTGGAGCCGAACAAGGAACTGCGCACGTGGCGCGCCTGGGCGTGCTGGCATCTGGCGCGGCTGATCCTGCCTGAGGCGGAATTTCCCGCGGATCAAAAGCAGATCCGTGAAGAGCAGGTGGTGGAGCCCACGCAGGAGGAGATAGCCTCCCACCTGCACCGGCTCTCTCCAGCACGGGACGAGGACACCTGGCTGCATGCGCTGAGCGTGGTGAACAAGGAGCGCCGTGAGCCGCTGGCGGCGCGCATACGACGCATCGGGCCCGCCGAGCTGCCGGTGGTGCAGCGGCTGGGGCATGAGATCTGGCATGCGTATTACCCTGGCATCATCAGCGAGGCACAGATCCGCTACATGCTTTCCATCTGGTACCAGCCGGGGGCGATGGCGCATGAAATGCAGTCGCGGGATGTGTGGTATGCGCTGGTGGAGGTGGCCGGGCCGAAGCCGGTGGGGTACATCTCCTTTGAGAAGCAGTTGTTTGAGCCCGTGCTTTTCATCAACAAGCTGTACCTGCTGCCGGAGGTGCACGGGCATGGGCTGGGGGGCTTTACCCTGCGGTGGGCCGAGGACCGCGCCCGTGAGCTGGAGTGCAAGGTGGTGCGACTGCGAGTGAACAAGAAGAATGCCGGCGCCATCCGCTCTTATCTGCGGGCAGGGTTTCGATTCACCGAGGATGTGGTGAGCGACATTGGCAGCGGGTTTGTGATGGATGATTATGTGATGGAGAAGGCGGTGCAGGCAGGAGATCGGCTTTGACACTGCGGGCAGCTCATTCCATTTCACCGTGTGATTCCTCTCGACCTTTCCCTTGCTGACGTACCCGGCCTGCCAGCGCATGCGGCGAGACTGCTGGGCAAGGAAGGGGTGAAGACGGCAGCGGATGTGGTGTGGCATCTGCCCTTCAGGCATGAGGACCGGCGGCAGATGCAAGCGCTGGCGTTTCAGGCCGGGCTGCAGCCAGCGTGCCATCATGTGCTGGTGACCAAGACGGGGACCAAGTTTTTTGGCGGACGTTCGGGGGTGTTTGAAGCGGTGGTGCAGCATGCCACAGGGCTGCTGGGGCAGCAGCTGACGCTTAAGTGGTGGAACATGCCCTTCATGAGCCGGGTGCTGGCGGAGGGGCAGGAGCTGATCGTCTATGGGGTGATCAAGGACACGAAGGGGCGGCTGAGCATGGCGCATCCGGAGTATGAGATCATCAAAGGCGGGGCGGATGACGATGCGGAGCAGATCCACACGGGGCGCATTACGCCGGTGTACCGGCTCAGGGGGAGCATGACCCAGAAGGCGCTGCGGGTGGCGGCGTGGCACGTGCTGCAGGCGCTGCCGGATGTGTTTGTGGAAGACCTGCTGCCGACGCCGAGTGCGGAGGGGGAGTTTGCCGGGGTGTCCCGCGCGAGGGCGCTGAAGGAGGTGCATTTCCCCACGAGCACGGAAAGGCTGGAGCAGGCGAAGCGCTACCTGGCGCTGGAGGAGTTTTATGGCTATCAGCTCAGGGTGGCGCGGAGGAAGCGGCAGGTGATCGAGTCAGGCGGGCGCAGACAGGCCGGGACTGGAGAGCTGCTGAAGGACTTTTTCAATGAGCTGCCCTTTCAACTGACAGCGGCGCAGCAGCGCTGCCTGGATGAAATTCATAAAGACATGGCTTCGGGCAATCCGATGAACCGGCTGCTGCATGGCGATGTAGGCAGCGGCAAGACGGTGGTGGCGTTTGCGGCGATGCTGCGCGCGGTGGAGTCCGGGCGGCAGGCGGTGCTGATGGCCCCGACACAGATCCTGGCGGAGCAGCATGCGCGGAATGCACGCAAGTGGCTGGAACCACTGGGGCTGCGAGTGGCGTTGAGGACGGGATCGAAGCGGGAGGATGGGGGTGGCGTGGAGCTGTTTGAGAGGAGCGCACGCGTCCCGCGTGCAGTTTCCCGCGTCTCGCGGGAAACGCACCCGGCGTCTTCGCAAGAAACCCGGTACTCCCGCAGACAATTGCCGCACTTTGAGCGTCCTTGGGCGAAGTACTTTATTACGTTCAGCACAGCAGGACGGCGTGAACTGCCTGAGCATGCGCGGACAATCGTGCTGGATGCTGTCCGGCATTTTCATGGCAACCGGTATCATTTATATGCAGTTTGTGTGATGCCGGATCATGTGCACATGCTTATCGAGCCTTCGGTAAGTGAGCGTGAACCAGGAAGCGATGCGCCGGTGTTTCACACACTGACAGATATCCTGCACTCGTTGAAATCCTTCATGGCGCATGAGATGGTGAAAGTGGGATGGCCTGATGGGCGAGTTTGGGATAAGGAGTCGTTTGACCGACTGATTCGTTCGGAGGCTGATCTGCGTGAGAAGTTTGAGTATATCCTGGGGAATCCGCAGGAAGCGGGGCTCGTAGGGCCGCAGGAGGATTATGAGTGGTCATGGAGCTCTGGGGACGGTGCTCCGCGGGGCGCGAAGCACAGCACGCGGGACGCGTGCGCTCCAGCCTTGCGTGGCGCTGAGATCGTGATCGGCACGCATGCGCTGCTGCATGATGAGGAGCTGATGCACAACACGGGGATCGTGGTGATCGATGAGCAGCACAAGTTTGGGGTGGCGCAGAGGGCCAGGCTGATCCGCAAAGGTGACACGCCGGATGTGCTGGTGATGACGGCGACGCCGATCCCGCGCACGCTGACGCTGACGATTTACGGAGACCTGGAGGTCTCGACGATCGACCAGCGCCCGCGTGACGGGGTGAAGATCATCACCAAGGTGCGACCCAAGACGAAGCTGAAGGAGGCGGCGAAATTTCTGAGGGAGCAGATCGAGGAAGGGAGGCAGGGGTACATCGTGTATGCGCTGATCGATGAGTCGGAAAAGCTGGAGGCCGGTGCGGCGACGAAGGGGCATGAGGAATGGTCGAAGCTGCTGGCTCCGTGCGAGGTGGGGCTGCTGCACGGGCGGATGAGCGCGGAGGAAAAGGAGGATGTGATGAAGCGCTTTCGAGCTGGGAAGCTGGACGCGCTGGTTTCCACGACGGTGATCGAGGTGGGCATCGATGTGCCGAATGCGACGGTGATGTTCATTCATGACGCTGGGCGCTTTGGTCTGGCACAGCTGCATCAGCTGCGCGGGCGCATCGGGCGCGGGGCGCATACGAGCTACTGCGTGTTGTTTGTGGATGACAAGGATGAGGAAAACCGTCAGCGGCTGGCGATCATGGAAGAGACGAGTGACGGCTTCCAAATAGCGGAGGAGGATCTGCGGCGTCGCGGGCCGGGGGACGTGCTGGGGAATGCGCAGAGCGGGCAGGCACCGCTGCTGTTTGGGGAGCTGCTGGCCGATACGCGCCTGGTGAGGCTGGCGCGACAACTAGCTGAGCGGACGCTGGATGAGGACCCGCATTTGAGGAGGCCTGCCCTGGCCGCTTTCCGGGGAGAAGAGGTGATGCCCGAGAAGGCACAAGCAATGATGCAGTGAGACTCGAATGTGAGAGCTGATGTGAAGGATGGCTTAGGCAGGAAATCTTGACGGTTGAGTGCTTTGCCCGGTCAGTACTGCAGTGTCATGCATCCCATTGCTCCCAGTTGCGCCCCCATGGTGCTGGTGGACCAAGCCAAACTCGTCCGCAGACGACTCCGGCGTGGAGGGGAGGGCGTTTTGACAACGCTGCGTTCTGCCATTTTACTCGTCGCAGTGTCAGGGGTGACCGCCTTTGTGCTGTGGCTGAAGCGGGAGACCCCCAATCCGAGCGGGGCCATAGCCATGCGTGAGTCTCCGCTGGTGGAGGCACGGAGCCTGAAATCGCCGCTGCAGACGGCGGAGCCGTCCGCCCAAGCCTACGGGTTGAAAAAAAATCCTCCGGCGGCTGTGGCATCCACTCCGCCGACACCACCGACCGGACCACAGACGCCGCCCGCGAGCACCAAGCCAGCGTGGCTGATGGCAGAGCTGCTGCCCAGTGAAGAGCAAAGCACGAAAACCTCGCCCGCCCAGATCATGGAGCAGCTGAGGCAAAGCCTGCGAGATGCCGGCGCCCAGCAGATGGGGCGGGCGGTGCGCTTTGGCGTGCTGAACCTGGCCGAACTGCTGGCGATGGACAGCCGCAGCTGGGGCGCAGGCCAGGACACTCTCGTAGCGAGCGAGAACCGCGCCTCATCGATGCTGCTGACCTTTTACCTTTGCTATCTGGACCGCGCGGGGGACGGGGCTGGTGTGAAAGCCATGCTGAAGTCCATGGGGCAGGGGATGAAAGAAGGGGATGCTATGAGGGAATGCATCCTGATGGGGCGCAGTGTGGCTGATCTGGAAAAAGAGATGGGCAAGGCGTTTGCCACAGCAGGAGTGGAGCTGCAGTTCACCCGCAGAGGTGGACTGGCCTTCCGCCGGTGAGAAATCATTCCCGGGGAGAATCTTTTTGCCCGGGCTGGCTTTTGCCCTTTTAATCATGGTGAATTTCCCATGAAAACATCCTGGCCCATCCGCCTCGTACGCGCGCTTTTCTTTGCGTTCTCTGTTTTCATTGGCATCGCCATCGCGCTGGGGCTGCAGCAGGATGCCTGGGTGGGGGCGGTGAGCGGGGCGGTTTTCATGGGGCTTTTGATGGTGCTGGACAGCATCCTGGCGCATTTCACGCTGAGGGATTTTTCCCATGCGACGCTGGGGCTGGCGGTGGGGCTGTTCTGCGCGTGGCTGATCACGCGGATCGGGGTGTTTCAGCTGGCGTATTTTCAGAATCACGATGAGGGCGTAGCGCTGCAGAACATCGTGGAGATCTGCATCTATGGGACACTGGCGTTCTTTGGGGTCACGTTTGCGCTGCGCAGTGACCGCGACCAGTTTGCGTTTCTGATCCCGTACATCCGATTCCGTCGCGACGGATCCGAGGGCGAGCCGTTGCTTCTGGACACCCATGCGGTGGTGGATGCGCGGCTGCCTGGCGTCTTTGCCACCGGATTTCTGAGTGGTGCAGTGGTGGTGCCGAGGTGCGTGCTGGATGAGCTGCAGCGTCTGTCAGACTCGGCAGAACCCGCGCTGGTGCTGCGTGGCAGGCGTGGGCTGGAAATGATGGAGAAGCTGCGTGCGCGGCCGGAGATGAAGGTGTCCATCCATGAAGACGGGCTGACGGATGTGGCGGTGGAGGTGAGGCTGGTGACGCTGGCGCGGGAGCTGAACGCCCGCCTGCTGACCACAGACGACAATCTGGCCAAAGTGGCGCGGCTGCGCGGCATCACGGTGCTGAGCCTGCGTGAGCTGGCCGGTGCGCTGAACCCAGAACTGGGGGTGGGTGATGAACTGCGCCTGCCGCTGACCAAGCCCGGAAAGGACAAGAACCAGGCGGTGGGCTATCTGCCGGACGGAGCGATGATCGTGGTGAACAACGCCGCGTCCATGATCGGGCAGACGGTGGACGTGGTGGTGTCAGGAACCCTGCCGACGAGCGCTGGGCGGCTGGTTTTTGCCGAACTCAAGCCCGCTGCATGATGCGGCGGCGCTGAAGCAATCTGGCTGACAGGGCAAGCATGGCGAGAAAGGCTGATCCTGGCTCCGGCACCATGGTGATGGTCATGATCTCCGAGGAACTGGTGGAGATGCGGGAGGCGTACATGCTGGAGGGATTGTCCAGAGGCAGCTGGGGGATGAACGTCCAGCCAAAGGAGTCGGACCCCTGATACAGGCCGCCGCGGTCTGTCAGGGCGGCATTGAATTCCGAGCCGTCACCCACGGTGTTGTTGGTGTCGAACATGCCGTCGACGCTGTAGTTTACCCCGGCGAGTTTCCAGATGCCGCCGTCATCGACGAAGACGCCGCCGCCGGAGTCGCCATTGGAGAGGGTGGCTTCTTCCGCCGTGCCGCTGGCGCTGAAGGTGGCGGTGAGAAGATTGCCCACAGCGCTGGAGTAGATGCTGCTGACCGTATTGCTACCCCAGCGTGCGATGCCATCAGCCGAGGTGTCTTCCCAACCCTGAAGGGTGCCGCTGACGATCACATCCGCACCACGGGGGCCGCCTCTGCCGTTAATCTCCATCGTCATGCCCACCTCAGAGGAGCCAGTGTAGAGAGGCGCGTAGGTGGAGAAGGTTTCCTGGATCTTGTAGATGCGCAAGTCTGTGCCCGAGATGTCCCAGTAGCCGAGTCCGCCATTGGCAGCGGTGTCGACGTTGTAGGTCACGTCCGAGCCGCCATTAAAAATGCCGCTGGAGGTGAAGGTGGTGCCCTGTGTGCCGAAGTGCTGAGCCGTGATGAAATACTGCGGGGCGATCATCGTGCCCAGGTAGGAGCCGTACATGCCCTCATACTGCCAGCCTGAATTGGCAAAGGCTCCGGTGGGGGCTGACGTGTTGTGATTGGGGTCTGCTGTGGCCTCAAACACGATTGCATGGCAAGGCAAGGCCCAGAGGCAAAGCAAGGCAAGCAGCACGCGCATGGAGAGCGAGTGAGAGGGTGCTGGTGCTTTGAGGAGCATGACCATCAAGTACAATCACAGCAGTCTTTTGAATTTCCATAAAAGTTTGCGGAGGCATCTTAAATTGACCGCTTTGAAAGGGGGAAAAGCTGTTTTGGAAACGGCATGCTCTTCGCTGGGAAAATCTGGGCTCGACACCTATGTCATTTTTGTTATGAGTGGCGCGCCTGTGACGCAAAAATGAAAAGCAAGTGGTTCAACATGCTGGGTGCCTGCATCCTCCCGCCGCTGGTCGGCCTAGGGGTGTGCAGTGGCATCATACACCTGCTGAAGAATCATGAACTCTTTCGAGTGAATGCCGTGGTGCAGGCTGAGTCGAGCAAGCCCCGGCATGGCAGGGGTGGCGAGCATGGAGCCGAGGTGCGTCCGGCCCTGCCTGCGGATGCTGAGTTCAGCCCTGTGCGCCCTGTGCCGGTGACTCAGAGCGCCGACAAGGCGGCTCTCCAGCGAGCTGAGGCGGCTGCCAAGGCGAAACCGGCTCCGATTGCGCCTGCTGTAGCGAAACCAGCGCAGAAAGAGTCTGAAATAGCGGCGGCCAAAAAGTCTGAAAAACCTGTGTCGCTCAAAGCTGCCGTGGTGCAGGCCCCCGTCTGGCGGCCTGTCATTGACCCAATAGGAGAGCACTGGACGCGACTGATGCCGCGAACGGATGCGCTGCCGCAGGCGTACCAAGCGGTGCTCAATGATGATGCCCAGCATCTGGCCAGACTGATGGCGATGGGCATTTCCCCCCATGAAAAGACGCTGGGTGGCGACACGCCGCTATGCGCCGCTGTGCGCATGGGGCGCGCGGAATGTGTCTATGTGCTGGCGCTTTCCGGAGCAGATCTGACGCAGCCTGCGCATGAAAAGCAGCCGCCGATCGCGCTGGCGTCTCTGCGCCGGAACGCGCCAGTGCTGAAAGCGCTGCTGGAATTTGGAGTGGATCCCAACACGAGATTCAACATGCCGATTTCCAAACAGGTCATCGACCGCTGCACCATCAAGGATCTACGCAATGCGATGGAGAGCGACCGGGGGATCACCCCGCTGATCTGCTGCGCTGCGCGCGGGGATGTGGAAGGTGCGGTGGCTCTGATGCGTGCGGGGGGCAGGCCCGGAATGGGGACTACACGCTACCACCGGTATCCGATCAATTTTGCGGCGACGCAGGGCTACCTCTTCCTCATGCGCGTGCTGCTGGGACGCGATCCGGATTCAGAACCGGACATTCTGGTGACGGTGGATCTTTCGAGCCAGCGGGCCTGGGTGGCCAAGCAGGGGAGGATCATCAATCACACGATGGTGTCCACGGGGCGGGAAGGCTATGGTACTCCGGCGGGGCGGTATGTGATCACGGACAAGCACACCTCCCATGTCTCCACGCTGTATCATGTGAACATGCCGTGGTTCATGCGTCTGAACTGCAGCGCGATCGGTCTGCACAGCGGCTATGTGACCGGCCATCCTGAATCGCATGGCTGCATCCGCCTGCCATATGAGAAGGCCAAGGAGTTTTTCACCCAGGTGCACGTGGGTGACGAGGTGGAGATCGTCTACTAGGCAGAGTTTACGATTGTTGACCGTGGTTTACCATTGTTGACGGTTGTTTTCCAAACCGACGAGAGGCTTGCGAACAACAGGCCTGGCAAATCAGGCTACAGCGTTTTCAGCAGCTTGTCGTGGATGCCGTCGAAGCCGCCGTTGCTGAAGACGACGATAACGTCTCCAGTGCGGGTTTCCTGCTTGAGGCGGGAGACGATAGCGTCGGTGCTGGCTTCGAAGTAGCAGGGCTTGCCGCGAGCGGTGACTGACTGGGCCACCTTGGCAGTGTCCAGGCGCTGGTCAGCGGCCACCTTTTCGGGATTGGCCACGGCGGCGATTACTGAGCCATCGGCTTCGGTAAGGGCATCGATGAGTTCGTTTTGCAGCACGTTGCGGCGGCTGGTATTGGAGCGTGGCTCGAAGAGGGCCCAGAGGCGGCGGCCGGCGTAGCGCTGGCGAAGGCCGCGCAGGGTCTCGCGGATGGCGGTGGGGTGGTGGCCGAAGTCGTCGATGATGGTGATGCCGTGGGCCTCTCCACGCTCCTGCTGGCGGCGGCGGATGCCTCGGAAGCTTTCCAGGCCGGAGCGGATTTCGTCATCGCTCAGCCCGGCAAAACGGGCGGCGCAGACGCACATGGCGGCATTGCGTGCATTGAACTCGCCGACCATGGGGACTTCGAAGGCGACGCCGTTGATTTCAAACTGAGTGCTCTCAGGCGTGGTGCCGGTGATGGTGATGCGATAGTCGCAATCAGAGCCCAGGCCGACGGTCTTGAGCGGGGCGGGGCATTTGGCGCGCAGGCTGAGGCAGTTGGGGTCGTCGCCATTGACGAGCACGAGTCCGTTGCGCGGAACCGTGTTGAGGAAGCGCTGGAAGGAGAGCAGGATTTCATCGAGGTCGCGGAAGATGTCCGCGTGGTCGAACTCGATGTTGTTCACGATGGCGCACTCCGGCAGGTAGTGGAGGAACTTGCTGCGCTTGTCGAAGTAGGCGGTGTCGTATTCGTCTCCTTCGATGACGAAGAGATCGGAATGGGTGAAGCGGGCACCGGAGTCAAAATTTTCGGGAACGCCGCCGATCATGAAGCCGGGGTTTTTGCCCGCGTGCTCGTAGATCCAGGCGAGCATGGTGGTGGTGGTGGTCTTGCCGTGGGTGCCGCTGATGACGAAGCTGCGCTTGCCCTGGATGACCTCACGCTTGAGCATTTCCGCCATAGAGACATAGGGCAGCTTTTTCTCCAGCAGGGCCTCGAGTTCGGGATTGCCACGGGAGATGGCGTTGCCGACGACATAGACATCGGCATTGAGAGGCAGGTTTTCCGGCTTGTAGCCTTCGGTGACAGTGATGCCTGCATTACGCAGCACGTCGCTCATGGGCGGATAGACCTGGCTGTCTGAGCCGCTGATGGTGTGGCCGAGGGCGCGCAGCGCGACTGCGGTGGAGCCCATTGCGGTGCCGCAGATGCCGATGAAATGGATGTGCTTGGGAGATGCCATGGAGGAGGAAGGGCGTGGTGCAGACCCACGCGAAGGCGGGTACTAAAGCAGGCCTTTCCGCCCCCTGCTAAAAGAAAGTTCAGCTCTGTGGGAATAATCGCCGGGGCGGGGGCTCATACGCAGCGATGGCCGGAACCACCGGCCAGCCGGAACTCCAAACAATACAACGCATACCACCACAGTCATGAGCACCAAGCACATCATCGCCGCCGCCGCATTCACCGGTCTCCTTTCCGGAGCCTACGCAGCCCAGACCACCACCACGCAGAAGGCCGCCAGCCTGGGCGTCTCCATCGAGAAGATGGCAGACAAGGGCCAGCACACCTGCAAGGGACACAATGACTGCAAGGGCCAGGGCGGCTGCAAGTCCGGTGACAACGGCTGCAAGGGCAAGAACTCCTGCAAGGGCAAAGGCGGCTGCAACACCATGCCGAAGAAGCCCTGATGCCGGGCTGAATGGGTGGGGGTGTGCAAGCGTTCGCGTGCTCCCACTCATTCGTCATTCTGAATTCTCCACGCGTTCCTTTTTTCCCATGCCAGCCAACCCACACAACGGTAACACTGATCTCGGCATCGGTCTCGGACTCCGGGTGCCGCACTACCGGCACATCTTGGAGAAGAAGCCTGTGTGCGACTGGTTTGAGATCATCTCTGAAAACTTCATGGTCGATGGCGGCAGGCCGCTGGAAGTGCTGGACAGCATTTTGGAGCAGTACCGCGTGGTGCAGCATGGGGTGTCGATGTACTTTGGCAACGCGGATCCGCTGAACCGAGAGCACCTCAAAAAGCTGAAGCGGCTGGTAAAACGCACCAACACACCCTGGCTCTCCGACCATCTCTGCTGGGGCAGCGTGGACGGGCGATGCTCGCATGACCTGCTGCCCATGCCTTACACGATGAGCGTGGCCAAGCATACAGCAGAGAAGATCCGGCAGGCACGCGACTTTCTGGAGGTGCCCATCTGCGTGGAGAATGTGAGCAGCTACGCGGAATTCACCCAAAACGAGATGACGGAATGGGAGTTTCTCAACGAAGTGGTGGAGCATGCCGACTGCGGCATCCTGCTGGATGTAAACAACATCTATGTTTCCTCAGAGAATCACGGGTTTGATCCTTTTGAGTACCTGAGGGCTGTGCCTCATCATCGCGTGGGGCAGATCCACATTGCCGGGCACACTCGGCTGGACCACGTGATTCTCGACACGCATGATCATCCCGTGCCGAATCCCGTGTGGGATTTGTATGAGGCTGCGATTCAAGCCTGCGGCAGCACGGCCACACTGCTGGAATGGGATGACAAGATCCCCAGCTTTGATGAGGTCCATGCCGAAGCTCTAAAAGCCAACCAGTATCTCCATGAGCATGCCCACGCCGCCTAGCAGACTACGCACGAATAATGATCTGCGCCATTTGCAGCGCACGATGGCCGCCGCACTGATGCAGCCGCTTACGAAGCAGGATCGGCTGCGGAAGGGGACGCAGGCAGAGTTCATGGCGCCGAATGACCGAATGAGCGGATTTGAACGGCTGGAAATATATGCGCGGCAATACTGGTTTCGACTGCTCGACTGCCTCTATGACGACTACCCGGCACTGCGGGCGTTTATGGGCGAGCGCCGTTTTCATCAGCTCTGCCGGAACTACCTGGCGCAGCACCCGAGCACATCGTGGACTTTGAGAAACCTTGGTTCCGAGCTGCCGTCCTTCATCACGGAACCGAGGGCAAGAGACATCGCGCAGGTGGAATGGGCACAGACGCTGGCCTTTGATGAGGCGCAGAAAGAGCCGCTGCATGTGGATGATCTGCTGGGGGAAGACCCCACCGTGCTGCGCCTGGGGCTGCAACCCTGCGTAGTGCTGCTGAAGACGGATCATGCGGTGGATCACTTCATCACGGCTTTGAAAAAAACAGATGCTGAAGTGCGGGGCTCCGCCAGCCAGGCTGTGTCGGAGGCACCTTCCCGAGCGGAAGTGGTGAAGGCGCCGAGACTCAGGCGCGAGCGTGTGCATCTGGCGGTGCACCGCCATGACAACCAGCTTTACTTCAAACGGCTGGCTCCCGAGGCTCATGGCCTGCTCTGCGCACTACGGGATGGTCTGCCGCTGACGGAGGCCATCGAGGCCGCGCTGGCCGAGGCCGGCGCTGAGACTGACTGGCCAGCGCAGATCCGAAACTGGTTCACCGAATTTTCCCAGCTCGGCTGGTTCGTCAAAAACTCCCCCCGCAAATCATGAAAGCCTGGACTCTTGCCAACTCTATTCTCGACCGTGCCGCCAGCTGGCTGCCGAATCCTTTTCTCTTGAGCATCCGTCTCTATTGGGGATGGCAGTTTTTCCAGACGGGGAAAGGCAAGCTGAGCGACATCAGCGCGCCCACGGCCTTTTTCACCGAGCTGGGCATTCCGTTTCCGAAGCTCAACGCCTACCTGGCCGGCGGAACGGAGTGTCTTGGCGGGCTGCTGCTACTGGCAGGGCTTTTTTCCCGGATGACCTGCGTGCCGCTCATTTTCACCATGCTGGTGGCGTATGGCACTGCGCATCTGGATGTGGTCAAAACGATCTGGTCGGATCCTGACTCCTTTGTGACAGCGCCGCCTTTTCTCTTTCTGCTGGCTGCGGTGACCGTCTTCATTTTTGGCCCGGGCAGGCTTTCTGTGGATGAGCTGCTGCTGCGCCGAAAAAAATTCTGAAGAACCGGGAATAAACTTCAGGCCAGATTCTCCCACCTTCATTCCCGCCCATGAATTCATGGAACTCGCCCTTCAATTCGGCATTGAACTGCCTGCAACCCGCACGATACCTCGCAGCGTGACTGAAACCGTGCCCAGCTTTGAGCAGATCGTGGATGCCCACTATCAGGGACTCTACCGCTTTGCGCTGAGCATGAGCCGGCGCGATGCCACGGCACAGGATTTGGTGCAGCAGACCTTCCTGCAGTGGGCGAAGAAGGGGCACACCCTGCGGGATGCCTCCAAGGTGAAGACGTGGCTCTTTACGACGATCTATCGCGAGTGGCTGGCCATCGCCCGGCGGGAAAAGAAATTCGAAGAGGTCGAATTTGAAGCCGAGCTGCATGGAGCCTCGCAAAAAGAGGATGACGGGGATAATCCCCGTGTGGACAGCGCCACACTGCAGACCGCGCTGGAAGAACTGGAACCGAACTACCGTGCTCCGCTGGTGCTTTTTTATCTCAAAGAGCTATCTTACCGTGACATTGCCGAAACGCTGGGGGTGCCCATCGGCACGGTGATGTCCCGACTTTCCCGCGCCAAGGACAGCCTGCGTGCCATTTTGCATCGCCTCGAACATACGACTCCCTCCAACATCATTCCCATCACCGCATCGTGAACCGCGAAGAAGCCAGACTCGAACTCGACGCCACGACGCTCCGTCCGCAGGATGCGTCGCCGGAGGCGCGTGCGATGGCGGAGAGCGATGCTGAACTGGGCGCGTGGCTGGAGAAGCGCACGGCGTTTGATGAACAGGTGGCCGAGGTCTTTGCGGCAACGGTGCCTGCGGGCTTGCGCGAAAGCATTTTGCAAAATGCGCGGAAGCCTGCGCGACGCCCGATGCGCTGGATGATTCCCACCCTGGCAGCGGCTGCTGCTGCTATTGCGCTGGGCTGGACGCTGCTGTGGCCGGTGGAAAGCAACATGCCTGGTTGGCAGGCGGAATCACTCGCTGCAGTGACGAAGGTGGAATATGGCGTGTCCAAGGTGCACCTGTCGCGTGACTTTGAGGCCATCAAAAAGATGCTGGTGGCCGACCAGTCACCTACGCCTGAACATCTGCCCGGAAAGGTGGGGGCCATGCCCGTGCTGGCCTGCAAGTGCATCAAGGTGGCCGGGCGCTCGGCCTCGATCATCTGCTTTGAGATTGAGCCTGGCAAAGAGGCCCATCTGGTGGTGATGGACAATGCTGGAATGAGCAATGTGCCGCCTCAACTCCAGCCACAGTTCAAGGCGTGCAAGAACTGGAACGTGGCCAGTTGGAGTGACGGTGGGCAGAGCTTCATCCTGGCCACGCGGGCTGATGAGGCGGCGCTGAAGAGGCTGTTTGGGCTGACGTAAGTGCTATAACAAGCTACGCCAGTTTCGTGGGTCGCGCTTTTCGTGAGCTACGCCAACCCCCCACACTGTTTCTTCAAGAATCCGGTAGATAATTAAATATGGGAATGTCCGCATCAGATAGCGTCGAGTCCGACGTGAAAGCGGCTTGCCGGTGGTCGGATACCGGGACAACCATGATGTGGCGGCTTCTAGGCATTGCAGAAAATGGGCCGAAGCTTTTGCTGAGCGCTCCTGGTAATAAGAGAAAGCCTCTAGCGATTCTGCGCGAGCAGCATCCGTGAATAGCACCTTCATGCACGCGACATGCCTCTGAGCTCGGTCAAAACATCTGATGCAGAATGCAGTTTCATCTCACCGTGCTCGACTGCATCCACCCGGTCTTCCATCTCGCCAACAAGTCGAGCTTCCCATGCGGCATCACATGAGTCGATGATTAGCTCATCCAGCAATGATGCTTGCTCAGTGGCTGGCAATTGCAGAAATGCCTGACGAAGAACAGATGCGGTCATGTGCGATGATAATTCTTCACCAGAAACGGGCAAGAATCAATCTTAGCTACGGGATCTCCTTGAGCTTGATGTCGGCTTTACCGATGACGGTGTGGCAGTTCATGCACTGCTGGCGGAGGGAGGAGAAGGCGGCGGTGGAGGTTTTGGCGTCGTGCTTTTGCAGTGCGGTTTTGAGGGCTGCAAAGGGACCGTTCTCCCAGCCGGTAAGGAGGGGGCGAATGTCCACCTTGCCACCGGGGCTTTTCTGAGTGGGGGCGCTTTGGACGGTTTTGGCCACGCTGGAGTGCATGCGCTCGGCCATTTCAAGAGCGGCATCCCACTGGCCGGACTGCTGAAGGGTGCGTGTGGCCTGCAGTTTGCTTTGCGCCGCGTGCATGCGGTGCACATTGATGAAGCTGGCGCATGAGGCCAGTGCGAGCACCGAGGAGAAGAGGAAGAAGCGCTTCATAGCAGGTGAGGGAAAGCAATCACCGTCCTTCAAACCTGTCACGTCCTTTTGCGAGGGCTGCGATTTTTCGGTCGGCCACGCTTCGCTTAAGCATCCAGAAACCGCAGTCTGGGTGAATGAACCTAACCCGGCCTGAGCCGAGTTTTTTCTCCGCCTCTTCGATACGGCGGGCGATTTCATCGGGGGTTTCGATGTGGTTGACCTTGATGTCCACGACACCGAGGCCGACGCCGATTTTTGGGTCTAGGTCTTTGAGGGCGTCCAAGTCGGTGGCGGGCCTATGGGCGAGCTCAAGAACGAGGTGGTCGGCACGCAGTGAGTTCAGGAAAGCGATGAGTGCTGCCCATTCGCCTTTTTGAATGGTCTGGCCACCGTAGTTGCCAAAGCAGAAGTGCACGGCCTTGGTGCCTTTGACGGCGTCCAGCACACGATTGATGCCAGCGGCGGCGATGGGGGCGTCTGAGGGATTGCCGGGGATGTTGGCCTCATCGACCTGAACGCAGTCGCACTGGAGTTCAGCAGCCTGAGCGGCGAGGGCATCGGCGATGGCCATATTGAGCGCTTCGAAATCGTGGTAGTGTGTGTCGAGCAGCGTGCGGGCCAGCATGTAGGGGCTAGTAAGGGTAAACTTGAATGCACCACCCGCCGCTCTTGCGGCACGGGCGCAGTCTTCAGGGAGATTCAGGACGCCTTCTGTGATGGGGCCGCGAACTACGGCTGCGGGTTTGCTACGGAAGGCCATTTCGTTTTTTGCACGGAATGCGGCGGCGTCCGCACGACCCACGCGGCTGTCGATGCCACCGAGCTTGTGGACGAAGTATTCGATCATCCCGTTGGTGTCGGGATGGTTGACATCAAAGCGGTAGAGCTCGCCATCTGTGGGCAGATCAATGCCGGCCTGGCGCTGGGTGTCGAAGACCACGCGGGTGGCGTCGATGACGGCGGCCTCGCTGGGCAGAGCGCTGAGCCATTCGGGGACAGGATAGGAGCCGACGGTAGTGGTCTGGATGATGGGCATGCGGCAGACTAGTCAGCATCGTGAAGGCATGGAAGCCACGAGTGCCAAAGTCCAAAGGCAGGCAGGCATCTGACAAGCAGGCGGCTACTTGGCGTTCTTGGGGCCTTTGCCGCGCACACTCATCTTGAAGGGAACACCGGGGGCGTCCCATTCGTCGCGGATGACCTTTTCAAGATAGCGCATGTAGCTTTCCGTGAGCTTCGAGGCGCGGTTGGCGAAGAGGACGAAGTGCGGGACGGGGATGGCGAAGCCTTCGGCTTCATTCACCTGAGTGGCGTAGAGGAGCTTGAAGCTGTGGGTGCTTCGGCCGAGAGCGCCGGGAGTGTTTTCGATGGCGTTGGCCAGCAGGCGGTTCAGAGCGCCGGTGCTGATGCGGTTCTGAGCGCCGTTGCGCACTTTTTCGATCTGCACGAAGAGCTTGCCGATATGGTCCTTGTTCTTGGCGGAGATGGCCACAAGCGGGGCGTAGTTGAGGAAGAAGAACTCGCGGCGCATGATCTCGTCCAGATGCTCGATGCGGTCTTTCTGTTTGGCGTCAGGGTGGAAGAGGTCCCACTTGTTCATGACAAGGATGCAGGGCTTGCGCTCTTCAAGAATGAACTGGGCGATCTTGCGGTCCTGCATCTTGGCTCCGGCGGCACAGTCGATGACGAGGAGGCAGAGGTCGGCGCGCTTGATGCTCTGGAGGCTGCGGTCCACGCTGGAGATCTCGACGACGGTGTCGAGATTGGAGCGGCGGCGGATGCCTGCGGTGTCGATGAGCTGGTAGTGCTTGCCGTTGTAGGTGGCCTTGATGTCGAGGGCATCGCGGGTGGTGCCGGCGACGTCGCTGACGATGGCGCGATCCTGGCCTAGGATGGCGTTTACAAGCGAGGATTTGCCGGCATTGGGGCGGCCGACGATGGCGAGCTTGAGCGGACGGGCGTTCTGGCGGGCGATGGCTTCCTCGGTTTCCGTGGTTTCTTTGAGATCGAGGCGGGTAGAGATAAGAGACACCAGATCATCGATGCCGAGGCCGTGAGCGGCGCTGACCTCGACGGTGTCGGCAAAGCCGAAGCGGGCGAATTCACCGGCATTGAGCTTGCGCTTGGGGGAGTCGGCCTTGTTGCAGACGAGAATGACGGGCTTGTTGGTGCGGCGAAGCTCGCGGGCGAGGCTCTGGTCGATGGTGGTGATGCCATCGACGACATCCACCACGAAGAGGAGCAGGTCGGCCACATCGAGGGCGATGGAGGCCTCCGTCTGGACCTGGTCTGTGAGCACGTCGTCGGTGCTGGCACCGATGCCGCCGGTGTCCATGATCTCAAACCAAGCCGGGCCGCGACGGCACTGCGCGACGATGCGGTCCCGAGTCACACCGGCCTGATCGTGGACGATGGAGATGGTTTTGCCGGCAAGGCGGTTGAAGAGCGCGGACTTGCCCACATTGGGGCGTCCGACGATGGCGACGGTTTTGAGCATTGCTCAAGGAGCACGGTGAGACCCCCGCGTCAATCGTGACCCGCAGACTGGAGCTGGCGGTAGCCGTCCACCAGATTGATGATTCCAGAGAGGGCGGTGAAGGAACCTGCGAAGAGGGTGGGCCAGATGAGCCATTCAGGCTTGAGGTCGAGAAGGATCCACAAGATGGCCGCCATCTGGGCAAAAGTGGCGGTTTTGCCGGTCCAGTGGGTGTGGATCTGCACCTTTCCGGCAAAGTGGTCGATGATGAAAGCGCCGCCGATGGAGAGGAGATCCCGCCCGATGACGAGGATGGGGAACCAGAGGGGGAAATGCTGCCGCCAGGCGGTGAAGCTGAGCAGGATGATGGCGGCGAGCATGAGCAGCTTGTCCGCGAGGGGGTCCATGATGGCTCCGAAGCGGGTGCGCTGATTGAACCGGCGGGCGATCCAGCCGTCCAAGGCATCACTGATGGCGGCGATGCCAAAGATCGCCGCCGCCCAGCGGCGCAGGGCCTCATCCGGGTGCTCGCTGCGGGCGCTGTCGCCGTAGTAGATGACCAGCCCGATGAAGACGGGGATCAGCAGGATGCGGAAAACGGTGATCTGATTGGCGAGGTTCACGCGTTTTTAGTTTAAAGTTTCATGTTTAAAGTTCAAAGTTTGAATTACGCGGCTTGAAACTTTGAGGGTGAAACTTGAAACTAGATTCATGCAGCGAATCGAGCCTGTGGACCTCTTAAATGCCTACTGCGAGGGCGCCTTCCCGATGGGGGAGGAGGACGGGTCCATCTCGTGGTACCGGCCCAAGATGCGGGGGATCCTGCCAGTGGCGGATTTTCATGTGCCGAGGCGGTTTGAGCGCTATCTGAAGCAGCACCCCTTTGAAGTGAGGTGGAACACGGCCTTTGGAGACGTCATCCGAGGCTGTGCGGACCGTGAAAGCACCTGGATCACCGACGCCATCATGGATACTTATGAGGAGCTGCACCGGCTGGGGTTTGCCCACAGTGCGGAGGTCTGGCGGGATGGCAAGCTGCGCGGCGGGGTGTATGGCGTGAGCATCGGTGGAGCGTTCTTTGGCGAGTCGATGTTCAGCCGCGAGCCGCAGGCGTCCAAGGTGGCGCTGACTCACCTGCAGTGGCGGCTGCATGAGCGGGGCTACCTGCTGCACGACACGCAGTGGACGACGCCGCATCTGGCGATGTTTGGCGGGCATGAGATCCCCTGTGTGCAGTATCTGGAGATGCTGCAGCGGGCGATCCTGCGAAAAGTGACGTTTATGTGAGGCTGGGGATCAGCTCTCGAAATACGTGTAGCCGCGCAGGCCGGCCTCGAAGCGCTCCATGATCTCGCGGCGTTCCGTGGCGGTGATGCGCTTGGAGATGACGGCGCTCTCGGCGAGGTTGCGGAATCGGGTGAGCATGTCCTTGGGATCATACTCCACGTAGGTGAGGACTTCGGAGACGCTGTCTCCTTCGAGTTCGCGGCTGTATTTCACCTTGCCGTTTTCCACACGGACGCTGACGACATTGGTGTCGCCGAGGAGATTGTGAAGGTCGCCGAGGGTTTCCTGATAGGCACCGACAAGGAAGATGCCGAGCATGTACTCGTGGCCCTTCTCGATCTGAGGATCGTGAAGAGGCAGGGTGGGATTGATGCCGCTGGAGTGGGCGAATTTGTCGATCTTGCCGTCGCTGTCGCAGGTGATGTCTGAGAGCACGGCATTGCGGGTGGGCTTTTCCTTGAGGCGGTGGATCGGCATGACCGGGAAGATCTGGTCGATGGCCCAAAGGTCAGGCAGGCTCTGGAAGACGCTGAAGTTGCCGTAGTAGAAATCGGTCATGACGGTGTCCAGACGATCCATCTGGCTGCCATCGTGGCCGCAGCTTTCGAGCATCTTGGACACCCAGGTGAGGATGTCCCAGTAAAGCTCTTCGCCGTGGGCGCGTTCGCGGAGGTTGACCTTGCCGTAGTTGAATTCGCTGCGGAGCTTGTCGCGGTAGTAGATGGCGTCGTTGTAGATCTCCTGGAGGCGGTCACGGGAAGTCTTGGCGGCGTGCTTTTCAGCGTCGATGCGGAGTTCGTACAGATTGCGAAGGAGAGGAGGGGCGTCCTTGTCGAGCTCAAGGTCAGTGACGCTCTTGCGGGGCTCGAAGCGGTTGATGTCGAGGATGTTGATGATGAGGACGGAATAGTAGGCGACGATGGCGCGGCCGGACTCGGTGATGAGATCCGGGTGGGGGACGCCGGCCTCGGCCGTCACTTCGGTGATGGCCTCGATGATGTCGGCGCAGTATTCCTTGGTGCCGTAGTTGCTGCTGGCTTCGGTGGCGCCTTTGAGGCCGTCGTAGCTGATGGCAAGACCGCCGCCGAGATCGAGGATGCCCATGCGTGCGCCTTCCTGCACGAGGCCGACGTAAACACGAGTGGCCTCGGTGACGGCCTGACGGATGGCGCGGATGTTTGGGATCTGCGAGCCCTGGTGGTAGTGCAGCATGCGCAGGCAGTCGAGCATGCCCTTGTCCCGCAGATGATCCACCACGTGCATGAGCTGGGAGATGTTGAGGCCGAAGACGCTGGCGTCGCCGCCGGAGCCGCTCCAGTGGCCGGCGCTTTCCGCGCTGAGGCGGAAGCGGACGCCGAGGGTGGGGCGGATGCCCATCTTTTCCGAGCGCTCGAGGATAAGGTCGAGTTCGGTGGGCATCTCGAGCACGAGGATGACTTGGAGGCCCATTTTCTGCGCATTGAGGGCGAGGTCGATGAACTCCTCGTCCTTGTAGCCATTGCAGACGATGTAGGCCTCTGGATCGTGCATGTAGCTGAGCGCGGCGATGAGCTCGGGCTTGCTGCCGGCTTCGAGGCCGTAGTGGTACTTGCGGCCATAGCGGGTGATCTCCTCTATCACTTCCTGCTGCTGGTTCACCTTGATGGGGTAAACGCCGCGATAGACGCCCTGATATTTGCCTTCCTTGATGGCGGAGGCGAAGCCTTCGTTCAGTTCATCGATGCGGCCACGAAGCAGGTCGCCGAAACGAATGAGCAAGGGGAGCTGGGTGCCGCGCTCGCGCAAACCTTTGACAATGGAGGCCAGGGAGACGGGCTTGGTCTTCTTGCCATCCTTGAGGTTGACGACGACTTCGCCCGTCTTGGCGATGTCGAAATACTCATGCCCCCATTCGCGGATGCCATAAAGCTCTGCGCTGTCTTCGGTGGTCCATGATGGGGTTTTCATTTTTCGTGAGCTGGGCTGGGTGGGGTGGGAATTCAGGGGCCGCGATTATGGGGGCAAATTCGCAAATGCAAAGCGACATCTCGGTCAGGAGACCGGAGGGAGGGGCTGGGGGGCAGAGAAGGCGGGGGAACGGCGGAAGAAGGGGACGTAGAGGACGGAATAGAGCACCAGCCCAACGCCCATGGTGCTGAGATTGTACCAGGGCCAGGGGCCGAGCTTGTCAAATAGGCTGGCGTGGACCGGTTTGGCGCACTGGAAGGCGTAGTTGGTGCCCAAGGCGAAGTTGACGACGGCGACCACGGCATACCAAGCCAGGGAGAAAAGCATGACGCGAGGCACAGCCCAGGGGCGGGGGTGGATCTGCATGGCGGTGACGACGTAAAACGCCGTGACCGGCACCCCGCTGTGAATAACAAAAAACATGAAAAAGCGCGGGTCTGGGAACTCATAGATCAAGGCAGGCGTGAGCAGGCCCTGAAGGGTGCCGGCGATGCCGAAAAAGTACACGACCTCGCAATAAAAGGGGCGGCGGGTCCAGAGCGCCATGCCGCCGGCGAGAGTAGCGATGTCACAGTACTGAAGCGGGAGGCCTGTCTGGGCATTGAGGGAGCCGTAAAGGGCATTGACCACGAGGCTGACAGGGTAGAGGCCCAGCAGCGCCCCGCCCAGGAGCCGCTGCGACAGGAGCGCCCAGCGGGTGCGTGCCAGCAGGAGCATGACGACAAAGAGCGCCAGTGTGATGACGAGCACCACCTTGTGTGAAAAGCCGTAGGGTTGAAAAGCTGTCGGCATGGGCGGCACCATACGCATTTGCGGCGGAAGTCAGTCGGTTTGTGGATTCCGCGCTGATGTCTCCTTCAGTCGCAGACCGATTAACCACCATCCCGAAGGGCCACCGCCGGATCCACACGTGCTGCAAACCAGGAGGGAACCAATGCGGCCATGAGGCAGAGGGCCACGGCGGTGGAGCAGATGGTCAGCAGGTCGGTGATGTCTGTGTGGGCGGGGATGCTGGAGAGGAAATAGATGTCCTGGGGGAAGATGTCGCGGCCGGTGATGGCGGCGATCTGGTCGCGCAGCCAGTTGCGGATGCCGAGGAAGAAAAAGCCACCTGCCAGTCCTGCCACGACACCAACAAGTGCCACAATGCCGGCCTGTGAGACGAAGATGGCAATGATCTGCCAGGCGCGTGTGCCCAGGGCGGTGAGGATGCCGATCTCGCGGCGCTTTTTCACGGTGACGGTGATGGTGGTGTTCATCACACAGATGGCGGCGACGAGCATGATGAAGAGGAGCAGGAACCACATCATGGTGCGCTGGTTTTCGACGGATTCGAGCATCATGCCGTGCTCCTGCACCCAGGTGCGGTAGCCCCAGCCGTAGGGAATGGCACCGGACTGGTAAACTTTGTCCATGATGCGTTCTGCGTTGTCCGGGTCCTTGAGCTCCAACTCGATGCCGCTGACCCTGCTTTCGAGATTGAAATACTCCTGGGCGACGTGGAGCGGCACATAGCCGCGCTGTCCGGCGGTGTCGGCACGCAGTGTGGCGACGAGCGTTAGGTCCTTGGAAAGGACAGTGACGTTATCGAGAGCTTCGGCGCGTTTTTTTTCCTCGGCGTCTTCGGGGATTTCGCGCACCTGGTGGATGAACTGGTTTACACTGTCGGCAGCGTGGACGACGAGGGTGTCGCCCACCTTGGCGCCGATCTCGCGGGCAAATTTGTCAGTGAGAATAATGGTGTCTCCCTTGAGATCGAACCGGCCTTCCTTGATGTGCTTGGAGAGTTTGTTGAGCAGGGCGTTGTCTTTTTCATCGGTGAGGCCGATGACGCTTACTCCTTGGAGACTGCCTGCATTTTCCACGACAACGACACCTTCTCCGACTGGAACGGCAGACTCGACATCAGGAAGCTGGGAGAGTGTCTTGCGCAGCTCGCGCCAGTTCACCGGCTCTGGGGCGCCGGGCTCTCCTTGGTGGGCGCTGATTGGCTGCACCATGGCGTGGGGCTCAAAACCGATGAGCATCTGGCGAAACTCGCGCTGCCAGCCGCTGAAGACGGACATGACAAATACCAGCACGCCGACGCCGAGCATGACGCCAAGCATGGAGATCACAGTAATCACCGATATGAACGAACGCGTGGGCCGCAGGTAGCGCAGGGCGAGGAAGAGGGGGGCGTTGGTCATGGGGACGGAGAAAATGACGAATGAGTAAATCCGAATGACTAACAGCAACTCAATGAGGGGTGATCACCGCAAGTTCCGGGTTTGTTCATGTTTAATCGCGGAGCGCGACGGCGGGGTCGACGCGGGCGGCGAGCCACGCTGGGGGGAGTGCGGCGATGAGGCAGAGAGAGATGGAACCCAGGCAGGTGATGGCGATGAACCAGGGTTCGATCTGTGCGGGGATGGTGGCGAGGAACATGCCGGAGTCGGCATTGGTGCTGCCACCGCTGAGCACTGCGATGCCCATGCGGATGTCGTCACGGAAGCGGAGCACAAGACCGCTGAAGACAAGCCCGAGCAGGGTGCCAAGGGTGCCGACAAAAGCGGCCTGGGAGACGAAGATGCCGATAATCTGACTCTGGCGTGAACCCAGAGCGGTGAGAACGCCGATCTCCCGCCGCTTCTGCGTGGTGACGGTGATGGTGGTATTCATGACGGAGAAGGCGGCAACAACAGCGATGATGAGCAGGACGATCCACATCATCACGCGCTCGTTGCTCATGGCCGCGAGGCGTGCATCGCCTGCATCTGTCCAAAGGGAGGCGCTCCATCCAGCAGGGATCAAACCGACGGCGGTGAAGCGTTTGATCACGTCTTTCACTTCGTCAGGCCGCTTGAGTTCGATGAGCACGCCGCTGACCTGATTGCCGAAACCGAAGATTTGCTGCGCAGTTTCGAGGGTTACATAGCCGTAAGAGCCTGCTGATTCCGTCCGAGTGGTGCCTTGGAGTGAAACCTCCATGGGATGCAGCTTGATCTCCTTGTAGGCTGCATGGCGTTTGGCTTCATCCTGCTCATCGGAGGCTATGCGAAAGCGTTTGACTGCGCTGGTGACATTTCCGGAGGCATAGACGCTTACCTTGGCTCCCGGGTGGGCATTGAGCTGACCGGCCACGTAATCAGCGCATACCAGGCCACCGGGGGCAAGTTCGAGAGAACCCTCCAGTTTGTGTCTGGCGATCTTGGCCATGTAGAAGGCGGCTCCGTCTTTAGGCAGGCCGAGAACATCCATGCCAGACTGCATGCCGTCGTGCTCGGCATACATGACGCTGCTGATGTAGCTGCAGGCGGCCAGCACTTCGGGCTGCTCGCGGAGTTTGGAAAGAAGCCCGGCCGTGGAGCTGGCGTCGGCCGGTTTTTTGTCCTGCGGGTGCAGGAGGATGTGCGGCTCGGAGCCGATGAGGACTTTGCGGAACTCGCCCTCAAAGCCTTTCATCACGGAACTGACCACGATCATCATCAGCACACCGACGGCGACGCCGAGGATGGAGATGATGGTGATGACGGAGACAAACGAACGCCTAGCGCGCAGGTAGCGGCGGGCGAGGAAGAGGGTGGCGTTCGATAGCATGCGAGGCGGCAACAAAGCGATGCCCGCGCTATTTCGCAACTGCCGTAATGCCAAAGAGAGGGAGCGATTTCTGCACGGACTGGTAAACGCCCCAGCCGAGCGGCACGGCGATCCAGGTCCAGGCGATGAAGAGGGTGAGGGCTTTCATGGCAGGTCAGGCTTGGGGTTTTCGGGGAGGTGGTATTTGGGATCGACCGGGCGGACGAGGAGATTGGAGATCAGGCCAATGGCGAGTAGGCCGAGCATGAGATGGAAGATGGAATTGTAGGCCTGCTCCGGGGGCATGGTTTTTTTGTTGGCCACGGAGAGGCGGTCCACGAGCTGGGGGCCGATGATGGCGGCCATGGACCAGGAGGTGATGAGGCGGCCATGAATGGCCCCCACCTGATAGCTGCCAAAGAGATCGCGCAGATAGGCCGGGATGGTGGCAAAGCCGCCGCCGTACATGGTGAGGATGAGGCCGGTGGCGATGACGAAGAGCGTGACGCTGCCCCGGTGCTGGATGGCAGGCACGCTGGCATACAGGGCGGCTCCGAGAATGAAGTAGATGCAGTAGATGGCCTTGCGCCCGATGAGATCAGACATGGAGGACCAGAAGAATCTGCCGCCCAGGTTGCAGAGCGAGAGCAGGCCGACGTAGCCTGCTGCGGCTGCGGGCGTGACTTTAAACATGTCCTGAATCATGGGGGAGGCCTGGCCGAGAATGCCGATGCCGGCGCTGACATTCATGCAGAGCACCACCCACAGCAGCCAGAACTGGGGCGTCTTCCAGGCGGTGTCCACCGCGACGCTGGCTGTGGTGACGAGCCTGGAGGTGTGCTGCTGCGGCACCCAGCCCCGGGGCTGCCAGCCATCCGGCGGCACGCGAACCAGCAGGGCACCGAAGATCATCGAGACGGCATAGAGGCCTGCCATCACGAGCAGAGCCTCACTGGCCCCCACGGAGGTGGGGCCGGCAAAATGCTTCATCAGCTCCTCAGCCAGCGGCCCGCCGATGAGCGCGCCGCCACCAAAACCCATGATGGCCATGCCAGTAGCCATGCCTGGGCGGTCCGGGAACCACTTCATTAGAGTGGAGACTGGTGAGATGTAGCCCAGACCGAGGCCGATCCCGCCGATCAAGCCATACCCGGCATACAGCAGCCAGAGCTGATGCCAGCGCACGGCCAGGGAGGTGAGCGCCAGACCACTGCAAAAGCAGAGCATGCTGGCGAGCATGGTTTTACGCGGACCGCTGCGCTCCACCCACTTGCCAAAAAACGCAGCTGAGAGGCCCAGAAGGGCGAGAGCGATGGAGTAGGCCACGCCCACGTCGGCCTCGCTCCAGTCTCCAGCGATCGGAGCAGAGATGCCGAGGGCTCTGGCGAGCGGCTTTTTAAAAACGCTGAAGCCGTAAACCTGCCCTATGCACATGTGAACAGCGATGGCGGCCGGAGGGACGAGCCAGCGGCTGAAACCGGGGCTGGCGACAGTGGCTGCACGGGAGAGAAAGCTCATGGCTGGAGGTCGGTAGGTGGTGCGAACAGCTTTTAGCCGGTTTGCCACAGCGGGGACAAGCAAAGATTAAAGGACGACAAGAAAGGCACGGCCCCGGACGTTTCGACTCATGCCCGGTGATACCCGCCAGGCTTTAAATACCAACCAAGAAAACACGATGAAAACACTGTTCACCATCTGCGCTCTCTCGTTTGCCTCGGCCGCCATGGCCGCTGACAAATGCCCCATCAGCGGCAAGCCCGCTGACTCCAGCATCACCAGCACCGGGAAAGACGGCAAGACCGTCGCCTTCTGCTGCGAGAAGTGCAAAGCCAAGTTCGACGCCAAGAACAAGTAACCAGCAGGTGCCGGCAGCGCCGGTGCATGCAGAAGCGGAACCAGTCTCCTGGTTCCGCTTTTTTTGTCTCTGTGCTAACGGCCTTCGACTTTGTTCTGGTAGGATGTGAGCACGAAGTCTCTGTCCCGAGCACGCAGGAGGGCATCTTCGAGAGAGATGAAGCCGTAAGAGGCCAGGTGGGCCACGCTGTCATCGATGGTGTGCATGCCTTCGCTGGCACCGATCTGAATGAGGCTCGGCAACTGCTGAAGCCTGCGGGAGCGGATGCAGGAGGCGATACCCTGATTGTTGACCATGATTTCAGAGGCCATGACCCGCCCGTCCTTATCAAGACGCGGCATCAGACTCTGACAGATCACGCCCTGAAGGCAGTTGGCCAGCTGGGAGGCCACGAAGTCCTGCTGATCTTCCGGGAAGGCGTCCATCATGCGCATGATGGTGGATGGAGCGTCCTGGGTGTGGAGAGTGCTGATAACGAGGTGCCCGGTCTCTGCGGCGGTGAGGGCGGTGCGGATGGTCTCCAGGTCGCGGAGCTCACTGATGATGATGACATTGGCATCCTGGCGCAGAGCGCTGCGCAGAGCCTGGGCGAAGCTGTGGGTGTCCGTGCCGACCTGGCGCTGACGCACGAGGCTGCGGGAATGCTTGAACACGTACTCGATGGGGTCCTCGATGCTGACGATGTTGGCCTGGCGCTCGCGCGCGATGTGCTGGGTTATCGAGCTGAGAGTGGTTGTCTTGCCGGAGTTGCTGGTGCCGGTGACGAGGATTAGGCCGTCGCGCATTTTGCAGAGGCTTTCCACCGTGGGGCCATGGCCAAGGTCCCGGAGCTCAGGGATCTGGTCGGGGATGAAACGGAAGGAGGCCTCGATCTGGCCAAAGACGTAGCAGGCGTTGCCGCGGAAGCGACCGAGACTGTCCACCTGAATGGCGAAGTCCAGCTCCCAGTCCTGCTCCAGGGCGGCGCGCTGGGTTTCTTTGAGCACACCAAAGAGAAGATCCCGGACGTCGTTGACGCTGAGAGCCTCGCTGGTGAGGGGCTGGAGCTTGCCGTAAATGCGGCCCATGGGCGGAGCGCCGACGCTGAGATGGAGGTCGGAGCCGCTCCGGCTGGTGACCATTCCAAGATATTCGACGAGATCGTGGTCGTGCATGGCAGAAGGGGGGGGATCAGGAGATGCCGCGGACAGCGCGGCGGAATTCAGCCTCATTGCCCACGGCGGCTGCGGCTTCAGATTCTGAAATGATGCCTGCCTGATAGGCGGCCACTGCAGAGTGCATGAAGGTGCGTGAGTTTGGATCACTGCCACGGTTCATGTAGTCAGTGATGCTGGCGAGGCTGCGTTTGGAGATCCAGTCGCGTATGGCTCCGCCGTTTTCCATGTACTCGGCGAGAAGGAAGAGCTTGCCGTGGACATTGGGCACGAGCTTCTGGCACAAGACGCCGATCATCTGGTGGGCGAGCATGTGGAGGCCCATGCCGAGCTGCTCCGGCGGGAAGAGATTTACAAAGCGCTCCATGGTTTCGGAGACATTGGCGGAGTGCAGAGAGGCGAGCACGAGGTGGCCGGTCTCGCAGGCCTGGAGCGCAGTGAGGGCAGTCTCCAGGTCGCGGATTTCCCCCACAAAGATGACATCCGGCGCCTGACGCATGGCGCTGCGCAGACCACGGGCAAAGGTGGGGGTGTCCCGACCCACCTCACGCTGGGTGAAGAGGCAGCGGTTGTTGGAAAAGACGTATTCGACCGGGTCCTCGATGGTGACCACATGCCGGGCGATGTTTTCATTCATCCACTGCAGGAGCGCCGCCAGCGTGGTGGATTTTCCCTGGCCGGTGGCACCGGTCACAAGGATGAGGCCGTTTTCTTTCTGAGCCCAGCGCTGCAGCAGCCAGTCTGGAGCGCCCAGGGTGTGGAGAGGCGGGATGTCTGTGCGGATGCGGCGCAGCACGGCTGCCATGCGACCTAGGACCTTGTGGAGATTGACACGAAAGCGGACGTGGCTGCGTGAGATGAGGCCGGAGTCGCGGTCAGTGTCGTTGAGAGTGTCTCCACCGCAGGCCTGCCAAAGCCCGGCCATTTGCGGGAGGAGTATGGGATCATCCCCAAAGATCATGAGCTGCTCCGCGATTTTCATGCGAGGCACTTCTCCTTCCTGCAAAAAGATGTCGCTCGCCTGGTGATCTTCAGCGGCCTGGAGGATGTCGTCGATCGTGATAGCCATGATTCTTGATAAATGCTAGCGGGCGCGGCCCGTGTGCTCAAGCCTGCACTGGAGCTTTTGTTACCGGGAATCCGCCTAGCTATCCGCAGCCGGCAGAAGCTGGCCGCAGTACCAAAGCATGCGTGGCAGGTGGAAGGGGCCCTTCCACATGTTGCCCTTGAGTCTTACGGAAGGCGATCCGTCGCGGTGAAGATAGCCAAACCACTCGCCGTGTTCAGGATCAGGGAAGTGGGCAAAGCTCCAGTCGTGCACCAACTGGTGCCAGTGGGCGTATTTCTGCTCTCCGGTGATGTGCCAGGCCAGGTGCGTGGCGATGACGGCCTCATTGTGCGGCCACCAGAACTTCATGTCGTGCCAGTACTCCTGCACCGGTTTGTCAAAGACATCGCGGAAGTAGAAGATGCCGCCATGCTCCGGATCCCAGCCGCGCTGCCACATGCAGTCGAGGATCTGCTGGCCGAGGCGGATGTAGCTCTTTTCGCCACGCCAGCGGCCCTCATGCAGGATAAACCAGGCGCACTCCAAGGAGTGGCCGGGATTGAGCGTGCGTCCGTCAAAGTGGTCCATGATGGCGCCATCCGGGGCCACGACCTCCATGAGCGCGCCCAGGTCTGGTTTGAAGAAGAACTGCTGGATCTCCAATATGAAACGGTCCGCCCACTCTGAGCAGGTGTGGCCGGAGATCCTGATGTCGCCGAGATTGACGCGAAGCTCCTGTGAGGTGGCGATGCCGATCATCAGCGCGCCGATGCCCATGGCGGGGCGTGTGCTGGGCTCGATCTTCGGGAGCATCATGCCCTTTTCAAAGGAGTACTTCAGGTAGGTGGCAAAGTCTCTGCGCGCACGCTCGGCGTAGCTTTCGTCTCCAGTCGCCCTGGCGTAGGCGGCATGGGCGATGGCGGCGAAGGCTTCACTGAAGACATAGCGCCGCATGCGCAGCGGCCTGCCGTCACGGGTGACGGTGAAGAAGAGTTTTCCATCGGTGGAGCAGCCATGTTTTTCCAGAAACGCGAGGCAGGAGCCAGCGGCATCCAGCCAGTCGCGGCGTTTTTCCACGGTGTTGTAGAGCGTGGAGAGCATCCATGCAGCGCGCCCTTGGAACCAGATGCTCTTGTCTGTATCGAGAATGGAGCCGTCGCGATCCAGAGAGGTGATGATGCCGTCATACTCACGATCCATGCCATGCTGCATCCAGAAGGGCATGACGTCCTGCAGCAGGGTGCGGTGATACAGATCCTTCAGCGTCTGGCGGTGGGCGGGATCGGCAAGCGTGCGAGTCATGCCGCCCATTGTGGCGGTTCCGCCGCAAACGTCACGCGTTCCTTCGTCAAAGGATGGGTGAAGGAGATGCGTCGTGCATGCAGGCAGAGCGGAGGATCGCCTACGGCGAGGGTCTGAGTCTCGCCGATTTCACCATCAGAGAGATAGGCGGCGTCTCCCACAATCGGGAAGCCGAGGTGCCAGAGGTGGATGCGGATTTGATTGGTGCGTCCAGTGAGCGGGCGGGCCTCCAGCAGGGCGGTGCCGTCGGCATCCCGGCGCAGGACGTGAAACTCAGTCCGAGCCGGCTGGCCATCGGCATCCACGTTGCGGCCACCCAGCTTGCCGGCTTCGCTGCTGACGGGGGCATCGCAGATGAAATCGTCCTGGGGCGGGTGTCCTTTGACACGAGCCAGATAAACTTTCTCCACCGCACCGTGTTCAAACTGGGGCTGCACCATGCTGGCGAAGTGGCGTGTCTTGCACAGCACGGTGACACCGGTGGTGTTGGCATCCAGCCTATGCACGCTGCGTGGTTTGAGTGGATGCCAGACGGTGTTGAGGATGTATTGCAGGGTGTTGCGATTGAACCTGCCGCCCACGTGCACGGGCAGTGGTGCAGGCTTGTTCAGCACGATGATGGCCTCATCTTCAAAGAGGACGCGGATGTCCGCATTTACATCAGGTTCGCATTGCGCAGGCTTGAGGTGCAGGTAGCGCTCTCCGGCGCGCACGATCTGACCTGCGGGTACTATAGTGCGGTCATCCGTGACGATGCGGCCTGCCTCGCAAACGGCGAGCCATTCTTCGCGTGGGATGTGGGGCATCACATGGCAGAGGCAGTCCAAGATGGTGAAATGGTCGCAGGCCTCGGGGACATTGAGCGGGCGCGTCTGATCATAGGGCACGCTGCCTGGCAGCGGAGTCACCGCTTTGTGCAGGGCTGCATGGCGCTGCTCCAGATTTTCCTGCTGCTGCTGCTCGGTGGTCTTGAAGCAGTAGGGGCAGGACACATGCTCAACGTAGCGGGGGTCTGCCTGTTCCTCGGCAGTCAGAGGCGTCTGGCAGGCGAAGCATTGGGAGGAGGCTGTCTCATGCAAGCCGGGATCGACACCGACACGCTGGTCAAAGACAAAGCACTCGCCTTCATAGTGGGCGCTACCGCATTCCTCGAAGTACTTCAGGATGCCGCCCTCAAGCTGCCAGACGTGCTCAAAGCCTTCGCGCTCCATGAATGGGGCGGCTTTTTCACAGCGGATGCCTCCGGTGCAAAAAGAGACGACCTCCGCCTTTTTCATTTCCGGCGGGAGCAGGCGCACTGCTTCTGGGAAGTCGCGAAAGGTGTCGATGCCGGCAACTACGGCGCCCTTGAAGGTGCCGAGCTTCACCTCGTAGTCATTGCGTGTGTCGTAGAGGATGACGGGGCGGCCTTCATCCAGCCATTGCTTGAGGACCTTGGGCTCCAGGCGCGGTGAAGTGTATTTGGCGGGTTCGATGCCCTCCACGCCGAAGGCGATGATCTCTTTTTTGATGCGGACGAGCATGCGGCGAAAGGGCTGCTCCGTGCTCTCGCTGTACTTCGGCTTCAGGGTCTCCAGACCGGGGATGGCGCGCAGCTCATCCACGAGGGTGTCCACATTCTCCCGCACGCCGGCCACGAACATGTTGATGCCCTCGGTGCTCAACAGGATGGTGCCTTTGAGGCCCAGGCTTTTGCAACGCTCCAGCAGCCGGGTGCGCATTTCCTTCAATCCGGAAAGCTCGGCAAACTGGTAGCAGGAGATGTTGGTAATCGTGGCGGGGGCAGACATGGGCGAGGCAACAAGCACATGATGAGGCGGACGGCGAGCGCAAAGAGAGCCTGCACAGGATACGCGCAGTGCGGCGCAATCGAGATCAGGGCTTGCCACGTGCGGTGTTTCCGCTCCATTCCGGGCACATGAAACGAACGTTCCTTCTCCTTGCCGCCGCCACCACATTGCAGGCCGCCGACTGGCCCATCTGGCGCGGTCCCAATCACGACGGCATCTCCGGTGAAAAGCTGGCTGGAACGGCGGTCAAAAAAGTGTGGGGGGCACAGATCGGCACCGGTTTTGCCTCCTTTGCGGTGGCTTCCGGAAAGGTGTACACCACCGGGCACGCGGATGGAAAAGACACGGTCTTCTGCTTTGAAGCCGCCACAGGCAAGGAAGTCTGGAAGCATGCCTATGCCGCCGATCTCGGAGACAAATACTATGAGGGAGGCACCTCGGCCACGCCGACGATCGACGGGGGCAAGGCCTATCACCTGAGCCGCTGGGGAGACCTGATCTGCTTTGATGCGGCCACCGGCAAGATCGACTGGCAGAAGAACATCCAGAAAGAAACGGGTGCAGACATTCCGGACTGGGGCTTTGCGGGATCGCCGCTGGTTCTGGGGAAGCTGCTGATCGTGAATGTGGGCAAAGCCGGCACGGCTGTGGAAAAGGCCACCGGCAAGACGGTGTGGACGAGTGACAAAGCCAGCTCGGGCTACTGCACGCCATATCCGATCACGGTGAGTGGCAAGGCGCAGGTGGTGCTGAGCTCCGGCCGGGCCTACAAAGGGGTGGATCCCACGAACGGCAGCGTGCTGTGGGAGCACACGTGGTCCACCAGCTATGGGGTGAATGCGGCTGATCCTATTCTCAGCGGCACGCAGCTCTTCATTTCCTCCGGCTACAACAAGGGCTGCGCCCTGCTGGACCTGGCCTCCGCCGAGCCGAAGGAGGTCTGGCGCAACCGGGTGATGAAAAACCAGTTTAACTCCAGCGTGCTGATCGAGGGCCATCTGTATGGCAGCGATGGAGATTCAGACAAATCTCCCAGCCTGAAGTGCATCGATTTTGCCACGGGGACCGAGAAATGGAGTGCGGCGGATGTTGGCTTCTGTTCGCTGATGGCAGCCGATGGCAAGCTCATCATCATGACGGCGAAGGGGGAGCTCATCATCGCCAAGGCTGATGCGGCAAAGTTTGAGCCCCTTTCCCGCACGCCGGTTCTCACGGGGCGCTGCTGGAGCACGCCCGTGCTGGCCAACGGCCAAATCTACGTGCGAAATGCCGCCGGAGACATGGTCTGCCTGGCTGTGCAGTAGCCGGGCTGGGGGTGGGTCATGCATTTTCTCAATGCAAGCTCGCAAAGGGTCGATTGGTCAGAGGGAGCGGGAGACTGGAAGCTGCGCCTGCATGAAAATGAGATCTTCAACCGCCATCCCATTCTGGCTCAAGCTGACCTACACCGCTTTCATGGCGGTACTGATCCCCGTTTACTGGTACCACTACGGGCCCAGCAATTTTCTCTATTTCTGTGATGTGGCGCTGCTGCTGACGCTGGCAGGCATCTGGCTGGAGAGTCCGCTGCTCATCTCTCTGCCTGCGGTGGGGATTCTCCTGCCGCAGGCGCTCTGGTGCGTGGACTATGGGGTGCAGCTCTGCGGATACGAAATGAGCGGCATGACGGCCTACATGTTTGACGGCCGGAGACCGCTGTTTCTGCGCGGGCTTTCCCTCTTCCACGGCTGGCTGCCGTTTCTGCTGGTGTTTCTGGTATCCCGCCTGGGGTATGACCGGCGTGCCTTGAAAGGCTGGACGACCTCTGCCGCAGGCTTGTGCCTGTTTGCGTATGTCTTTCTGCCTCCAGCGGGAGCTGTTTTGCCAGATCCTAATCTGCCACGGAATGTCAACTACGTCTTTGGCATGAACGACGCACAGCCGCAGGCATGGATGAACCCCGGTCTTTATCTCGTGGCATGGATCGCGCTGCTCAGCATCGTGGTCTATGTGCCCACGCACCTCGTGCTGAAGAAACTCTGCCCCACGCCTGAACAAGCCGCCGCCAAACGCGCATGAACGACTCCCTCTCTCCATCTCCCACCACCTCATGGCAGCGCGGCTTCTGGAGCCTCATGGGGACGCAGTTTCAGGGGGCGTTTTCTGACAACGTGCTCAAGTGGCTGGTGGTCTATCTGGTGATCGCACGGAAGCTGCCGAAAGAGCAGCTGGATGCGCTGGTGTCGGATTCGGGCATGTACTTTGCCATTCCGTTCCTGCTGCTTTCCATGCTGGGCGGCTGGATGGCGGATCGATACAGCAAGAGGAGCGTGATGATGGGGGTGAAGGTGATGGAGGTCGGCATCATGCTCTTTGCCACGTATGCGCTTTCTTCCGGCAGGATGGGCCTGCAACTGGCGAGCATCTGCCTCATGGGCGTGCACAGCGCCTTTTTTGCGGCGTCAAAATACGGTGTGCTGCCTGAACTGGTGCCTGCATCCCGGCTGTCGTGGGCCAATGGAGTGATCGAGATGCTGACCTTTCTGGCGGCGATTTTTGGCACGCTGGCGGCTGCCTGGCTGGCGGAGAGCTTTGCGCACAAGCCGGAGTGGGCAGGGGCCATCCTGCTGGGGCTGGCGATGGCAGGCTGGCTGATGAGCCTCGGGATTACCCGAGTCCCGGCAGCGTCGCCAGACAAACCGCTGCGCCTGAATTTCCTGGGGGATCTGTGGCGGGAGTTTCGCTGGATGCGTACGGATCGCGATCTGTGGCGGGCGAATCTCGGCAACACGGGTTTCTTTTTCATCGCCATCCTGATTCAGATGAACCTGGTGCTGTACGCCGAGCAGGTGCTGCACATCAAGCCGATGGAGAACAGCGCGCTGCAGGTGGCGCTGGCGATTGGCATGGCTTCGGGGAGCATGCTGGCGGGGAAGCTGAGCGGAGATCACGTGGAATATGGGCTGATCCCGCTTGGGGCGTTTCTGATGGCGGCCATGGGGTTTGTGCTGGGATGCGCAGATATTTCCAGGACGGTGTTTACCATCTGCCTCACGCTGCTGGGCATCGGAGGAGGCATGTTCATCGTGCCGCTGGCGGCTGTGCTGCAGCATCGGCCGCCTGCGGACCGCAAAGGTGCGGTGCAGGGCGCGGCCTCCTGGCTCTCCTGGGTGGGCATCTCTGCCGCCGCGATGCTGCAGAAGGAACTGAACACCCGCCTGGGCTGGACACCGGGAGACATCTTCTCGCTGTGCGGAGCCGCCGCCGTGGTGGGTGGTGTGTATGTGACGATGTCGCGCCCGCAGGCGCTTCCTGCCTTGCTCAAACGCTGGACCACTGGCAAGCAACATGGCTGAAATCCTACTGCTACCCTTCGGCAGCGCCGGCGATGTCTTCCCCTTCATCTGGCTGGGGAGGCAGCTCAAGGCACGTGGGCACCGGGTGAGGATGATCACCGCGTGTTTGTTTGAAGAGCATGCGCTCAGGGCCGGGCTGGAGTTTATCTCGTTGGGGAAAAGAGACGAATTTGAGGCGATGATCCGTGACCCGCGCATCTGGAAGTCCGGCATCGGCACGAAGGTCGTGTTTGATTTTGCCGCCAAGTCTGTGGAGCCTTATCTGGAGGCCATTGAGAGCTGCGGGGCTGTGGATTTGATGCTGGCACCTGTCACGGCCTTTGCCGCACGACTGGCGCGTGAGAAACATGGCATCCCGCTCGTCACCGTACACCTGCAGCCGGCTGTCTTTCTAAGCGTGCATGAGACGCCGCTGCTGCATCCGGCCATGCGGCTTTTTAACAAGCTGCCGGTGTGGCTTAAGAAGCTGGTTCTGGCGCTGCCAAATCCGGTGGACCTCTTTGCCCTGCCGACGGTGCGCCGCATCTGTCATGCAAATGGGGTCAAGCCGCCGCGCAGCCTGTGGCGTGAGTGGTGGGATTCTCCGGATGGGGTGCTGGCTTTGTTTCCAGACTGGTTTGCCAAGCCGCAGCCGGACTGGCCGGTGAACCTGATGCAGTCGAACTTTCCGCTCGAAGATCTGGCGAAAGAGCAGGAGCTGACGCCCGAGCTGCAGGCATTTCTGGCTGAAGGCGAGCGCCCGGTGGTCTTCACTCCAGGCAGTGCGAATGTACAGGCAACGCATTTCTTTGCCGTGGCGGCGGAGGCGGTGACGCGCATCGGATGCCGCGCGGTGTTTGTGACTCGTGAGCCCGGGCAGGTGCCGAAGGACCTGCCAGCAAGCTTTCTCACGGTGGAATACGCACCTTTCAGCGCCTTGCTGCAGCATGCGGCGGTGTTTGTGCATCACGGCGGCATCGGCACAATGTCCCAAGGATTTGCCGCCGGCGTGCCGCAGCTGATCATGGCCATGGCGCATGATCAGCCTGATAACGCAGAGCGGCTGGAAAGACTGGGAGCTGGCATAGGGCTAAGTGTGCGGGAGTTCAGACCCGGGCGGGTGGAAAAGGAGCTGAGGGCACTGCTTCATGACGCAGGCACAAGGCAGGCTGCGAAGGCATGTGCCGAAAAACTAAGATGCACGCCAGACGCAGAAGAGTTGATGAAGATGATTGAGTCATGCACGAAGCCGACTGCATCTGCTGAATGAGGTGCCAGCCTGAGGTGCTTTTATTCATGGGCCTGTCGTTTTCAGAAAGCTTGACTGCCCCCTAATCTTCCATGCAGGCTTAGCAGCGGACTCTCATCATACACATGGCTAAAATCTATCTCCTCCCCATAGGAACCACGGGCGACCTGCTGCCTATGATCTGGATTGGACGCCAGATGAAGGTGCGAGGTCATGAGGTGGTTATGTTCTGGCTTGAGGCTTACCGCGAAACGGTGCAGGCAGCCGGACTGGAATTTGAAGGATTCGGGGAAGAGGGCTGCGAAGAACCCATCCGCAATGCCTGTTACTGGAAGATGCATGAGGGGCTCAAGCTCTCCTATGATTTTGCGGGAAGGTGTGCGGTCATGTGCATCCATGCAGTGACGAAGCGGATGGAAAGCCAGGGGAAGCCAGATATGCTGATGGCGCCGATCATGAGCTTTGCGGCGCCGATTTTACGATCACGGCTGGGGGTGCCAGTGATCTCCACACACATGAGCACGCTGCAGCTTCTGAGCTCGCATCAAGTGCCACGGGGAGTGCCGTTTGGGAGGCTGCTACGGCTGCTGCCGCTGCCTGTGAGGCGCATCCTCCTCCAAAGGGTGGCCCCCTATGACCATCTGGCCAAATCGCATCTGAGCCAATGCTGCAAGGAGCCGGGGGAAAAGCCTCCGTATTGGCTGCGGGACTGGTTTTATTCTCCGGACGGTTCTCTGGTGCTTTTCCCATCGTGGTATGTGCCTCCGCCGCCGGACTGGCCGACAGGCACCTATCAGTGGGATTTTCCCATGGAAGATCTGTCGCACTCCAAAAGAATGGATCCGGATCTGGCTGCTTTTCTAGATGCTGGCACGCCGCCGATCGTTTTTCGCTTCGGTAGCGATTCCACGCGGTCGAGGCAGTTTTACAGAGTGGCGGCTGAACTGGCGGAGCGTCTCAAAAGCCGGGCCGTCTTTGTAACGCGGGAGGGAGATCAGGTGCCTGATGATCTGCCTGCCACCATCTTTACAGCCACGTATGTGCCGTTCAGCCAGCTGCTGCCGCGTGTGAGCGTGTGCGTGCACTATGGCGGCATGGGCACCATATCACAGTGTTTTGCGGCGGGGCTGCCGCAGATCATCGTGCCCATGGTTTTTGATCAGTTTGACAACGCGCACTTTGTTGAAAAGCTGGGAGCCGGGCTGCAACTGAGTCTGAACCGATGGTCCGTGGCGAATGCGCAGCCCCTGCTGAGCCGCTGTCTGGAGGACGAAAGCATACGCCTCAGTGCCAGGGTGTGCGCTGAGAGACTGAGGCAACGCAAACCAGTTTCAGAAATGGCGGAATGGATCGAATCAAAATTGAAGCCCGCAAGCACACCCATACAGACCTTCTCCTGATTTTTTCAATGCATGTATCGTTAGCTAATAGTGAATCCGGCCACGTCTTGCTGCTGCCGTTTGGTACTTCCGGCAGTGTGATCCCTTTTATCTGGCTGGGGCGCCTGCTGCTGAACAGCGGGCACCGGGTGACGATGATCACGGCGGGTATTCACGAAAAGCTGGCTGTCAGCGCCGGGCTGAACTTCGTTCCGCTGGGCAGCGATGTGGTGGAGAGGATGCTGAATGAGGCGGATCTCTGGCGTGAGGTGCATGGTTCCAAAGTGGCCTATCAACATGCCGGCGAAGCCACACGGCACTATGTGGGTGCGATCAAAGCGGTCATCGCCCGCGAGGGAGTGCCAGATCTGATGCTTGCGCCCATGATCTGCTTTGGAGCCAGGCTCATGCGCGAGAAGCGCGGGATCCCGCTGGTGAGCGTGCATCTTTATCCGATGATGTTTGTCAGTGCGCATGCACCGCCGCTGGTGGCACCGGCCTTTCGCTGGCTGCGCAAGCTGCCGCTGTGGCTGAGAAAAGCCATCCTGGCCATGCCCAATCCGCTCGATTTCATGGCGCTGCCAGCTGTCTGGAAGTGCTGTGATGAAAACGGAGTCACGCGGCCTCTCAGCCTGTGGCTGCAGTGGTGGCATTCTCCAGACGGGGTGCTGGCGCTCTTTCCATCGTGGTTTGCCGAGCCGCAGCCAGACTGGCCGACCAAACTGCTGCAGTGGAATTTTCCGCTGGAGGACATGGCGAAGGAGCATGAGCTAGATCCTGAACTGACACGCTTTTTGCAGTCGGGGCCCAAGCCGGTGCTGTTCACTGCGGGCACCGGGCAGTACCATGCCAGGGAGTTTTTCATCACTGCACTGGAGCTGACTCAAAAGCTGGGATGCCGCGCGGTTTTCCTGACGTCGAAGCCGGAGCAGCTTCCTGCCGACCTGCCGTCTTCGGTCCATGTGGTGACCTACGCGCCTTTCAGCATGCTGCTGCGGCATGCCTCGGTTTTTGTGCATCATGGCGGTATTGGCACCCTTTCGCAAAGTCTGGCGGCGGGCATACCCCAGCTGGTCGTGGACATGGCGCTGGACCAGCATGACAACGCGGAGCGTCTGGAGCGCCTGGGGGTGGCGCTGAGCATTCCGCGCAGCCACTTTACGACGGAACGCGCGCTGCCGCTGCTGGAGCGCTGCGTCTCGGATCCGGCGATGAGGGCGAAAGCGGGGGAATATGCGGCCATCATGCAGACCAGAGGTGATGAGGGAGCCATGATAAAATGGCTGGAAGAAAAATTCGTCGGCCAGCGCAAACGTGCATGCGAATGAAAGACGCTCCTGTTTATCTGATTCCAGGGCTGGGTGCGGATCACCGCAACTATCCTTCTCCCTGGACGGAGCTGCCCGGATGCGTCTGCCTGGACTGGCCTGAGTACCATGGCCGGGCATCCATGCCAGAGGTGGCCAGATTCATGGCAGAGGCATGGCACATTCCTCCGGGGGCTGTTCTGGTGGGCAGTTCCTTCGGTGGCATGCTGGCGTGTGAAATGGCGAAATTCATTCCCGTGAGAGCCTTGATCCTCGTCGCCACCTCGACTGAAGGCAGGGATTTCACCACGACGGTGAGGATGAAATGGCTCACGCGTGTGCTGCCGCTGCGGCTGGTGCAGAGTTTTCTGCGTGGCACCCGGTCGGCGCAGGAGCTGCTGTGGGGGAGAACGGCGACTCCTCTGGTCCGGGCTGTGCTTGACTCCATCCAGATGTTCGGCTCCTGCCAGGCGGGCTTTTACCGGGACATGTTTCAAGCCATGGACACCTGGGATGGCTTTGATGCGACGGATATTAGAATGCTTCGCATTCATGGCAGGCAGGACAAGCTGGTGCGTCCTCCTGAATGTGCGGATCTGTATCTTGAAGGCGGCCATATGATCGCCATGACTCAGGCGCATGAGTGCGCTGATTTCGTGCGGCGGTGGCTAGACAGCCATCAGCTGCCGCTCGTGAGCGCGTGCGGATGAGACGTGTGTGTTTCGACTTTGACGGTTTGTGAAAATGATCGAAAACAGATGGGCAAGATAAAAGCCGCCTCCCTTTCATGAGCAAAGTCGTTCTTCTACCCCATGGCACTGCAGGAGATGTGCTGCCCTATGTTTTTCTGGGACGCAGGCTGGTGGAGCGGGGGCATCAGGTGACGATGATCTGGATCGAATCCTTCCGAGCAGCGGCTGAGAGGGCTGGGCTGCAGTATGTGGCGATGGATGACGGCGGTTTTGAGGAGATGCTGCAAAACCCGGCGGTGTGGCATCCGCATGAGGGGCTCAAGCTGGGCTTTGCCTGCGCAGGGCGTTGTCTGGAGCCGAGGCTGAAGGCGTTTTTTGAAGACATGGAGAGCAACGGCGCGCCTGACCTGCTGCTGGCCCCAAGATCAAACTACGCGGCGCGCCTGCTGCGTGAGAAGCTGGGCGTGCCGTTTGTGTCCGTCGTCATCTATCCCATGGGGTTCGTCAGTGCGTATGAGGTTCCTGCGGGCATCCTTGCCGCAGGCTTGCTGCGTCTGCTGCCGGTCTTTGTGCGCAAGCTCATCTTTGCCACGGTGTCCCCGTATGATCGCTATGTGATGCCCTATGTGAAGGAGAGCTGTCTTGCCCATGGGGTGGTCCCTCCACGAAAGCTGAACAGGGAATGGGGATACCCCCCTGAAGGCGTGCTGGCTCTGTTTCCCAGCTGGTATGGGAGGCCACAACCCGACTGGCCGAAAAACTGTCTGCAATGGGATTTCCCAATGGAGGATCTGTCCATGGAAAAGCCGCTGCCGGCCGAGCTCAGCGAGTTTTTGGATGCTGGTGAAAAGCCGGTAGTGTTCACCCTGGGCACGGGCAACCACCACACGCTGCATTTCTTCACCACTGCGCTAGAGCTTTGCTCCAGGCTCGGCTGCAGGGCGGTGTTTCTGACCCGTGATCCCACTCAGATACCTGAGGGGCTGCCTGCCACGGTGCTGGCGGTGAAGTATGCGGCATTCAGCGCATTGCTTCCACGTTCACGGGCTTTTGTGCATCATGGCGGCATTGGCACGCTGGCTCTTGGCTGCAGGGCCGGGCTGCCTCAATTTGTGGTTCATATGGCCTGCGACCAGCCGGACAACGGCGAGCGTCTGGAGAAGATGGGAGTGGGGGTGACACTGGACGTGCGTCGATTTAACGTGGAGCGCGCACTGCCACTGCTGCGGCGCTGCCTGGAGGATGATGGCATGAGGCGCAAGGCGGAAGCCTGCGCCAGGCTGTCTCATGAACAGAGAATGCCTGAAAGCGTACTGGTGGGCTGGCTGGAGGACAGGATGCGCAAAGCCGGCCCTGTACACCAAAGGGTATGAAACGGGATGATGCCATGGAACCTGAACGCCGCTTTGGCCTGCTGCAGGCCACGGCGCTGAACATGTCCAACATGCTGGGTGCGGGGCCGTTCATCACGATACCGGCGTTGATGGTGACGATGGGCGGGCCGCAGTCGATGCTGGGCTGGGGAGTGGCTTTGATCCTAGCACTGGCGGACGGGCTGGTATGGAGCGAGCTGGGAGCGGCGCTGCAGAAGTCCGGCGGATCGTATGTGTATCTGCGGGAAGGCTACGGACGCGAGAAGTGGGGGCGCTGCATGGGCTTTCTCTTCATATGGCAGTTCATCCTATTGAGACTTGTATAATAGCCTGACAATGCTGATTTCTGGTGCATGGTTCCCAGATGAGC
>APMI01002263.1_pt1 | contig 177757 bp, 130 predicted proteins | sample 667938 | NCBI WGS metagenome assembly APMI01 (sample SAMN01084076, study PRJNA167559) | wastewater metagenome | biome: Wastewater | place: Denmark: Ejby Moelle, Odense | collected 2011-11-28
TATGGCCCGACAACAAAATACCCGGCCCTCTGGCGAGAGAGACCGGGTGTGATGAATCGGGCTGGTGCGGCGACGTGGTGAGACTAGCGGATGGTACCAGTCTCCTGAATGCGGCCCTGAGCCGGGACGCTCTTCTGCGTGGCAGCGATGCTCCATCCCTGCGTGTGTTGCAGGGATGAGATAAGCAGGTCGTTGACCAGTCTTGTCATGGGACGGCGTAGTCGCCGGCCTTCATGATACAATGCGCAGACGATGACCCGGTCGATGCAGGGCGAATAATGAGTTCGCCGGGGCATGTGGGTAGATGAAAATGGCCAGGGTTAATCCCGACCTCTCAAGTTCTTATAACGCGGATAGGCAGGGAATTGCAGGTCCCTTTTTTTGACGGGTCTTTTGCTGCATCGTGTGCCTCATACGACACTTTGTAGGGGCCCGCAGATGCGACGCAAGGGGTTAGCCTGCTACGATCTGACCTGGTAACGCCGGGAGCGGAAACGATTTATAAATGAACGAAGGAAGAAAAGAGCTGAAAGGGCCAATGCCTTGACGATCGGATGAGGAAACAATGATTCTTTTCAGTGTGCTAAGATTCGCGATGACGGGATTGATCTCAGTTTTTTTTAGTGACGGGTCGATTCCAGATTTTTTTAGTGACTGCCCAAGTGGTCTGTTCGCATTTTCCAGCTCAAATATTAGGTGCTCTGCGTCATTAGGGGACCAAGCAAAGCTGGCTTGATGAAGAATTGTTTTCAGATGGAACAGTCTCCCGATGACTGTCCATAGAATGTCTTTTTTCTTGAGACCTAGTTCTTGGGGGGAATTGAATTCATGAAACTCCAGGTGACGCCACTCTTCGTCACGATCATCCGTGAAAATTGTTACGCGTTTGTCATGAAGCAATGGGGCTTTGTGCAATTCCATCAGACGGACGAGGCTTACGAAAGTTGCATCCAGATGTTGGGTGCGCTTTGAGCGCTTTGGGCGACTACCTCCAACTTTCTCTTGAGGGGATTCGGAACCTGCCCAAGACTCAAGGCTGACCGGAGGATTCAATTCCTTGATGGGTTTGGGCAAATTTTTGCATTCTTCAGAAATGTCGGGAGTTGCTCGACTCCAAGACATTAGGTGAAATTGAACAATCCTGGCTTCTTCAGTTGTAAGTAATAAGTGATTCTCAATGAAAGCTCGTGAATGCTGGAGCACAGAACCTGCTTTTGTGGAAATTGACGGAAGGCTCGTTTTGCTCGGGAGTTCCAGAATCATGCGAATGCATGACCAAAGACTCGCAATATCGTCATCTGTTTGATTGGATTTTCCACGTGGTTTTGGACCCCGCTTAGCGTTCCTGGGCTTGTTGACTTCTCTTGCTCCCACTTCGACAAGCGCCTGAATAATTCTTGCTGCGTTTATTCGTTCTTCAGATGTAAATTTTCCTGGATTCTTGAGCGCATTCCAATGATCCGTACTGATATTATTTGCGAGGGATAGTGCCCATGGGGCAGGGGAATCAGGAATATTCATCGCGATATGGTTCTATTCATTTCGGCTCCGCCTGCAAACAGCTCATGTTTTGTGCGAAAGCATAATATCAGGAAGTGCGTCTGCCGCCTTCTGCATTGCTTCGCTGCCGACATGGGTGTAGCGGGCTGACACCTCCTTGCTCGAATGGCCAACAATCGCCATGACCACGGATTCCGGGATGCCCGCCTCTTTCATAAGTGAGATGGCGGTGTGTCGCAGGCAGTGGAACGAAAGCTCTTGAGCCTCGCGACGAGCTTTTTGCCCTTTCTTCAAGCTCGTTTTTAGCGGTGGTTTGCGCAAACCCGCATCTATCAGTAGTTCAGAGAACTGATTTCCAAGCCTGCCTGTCCTTCCTTCTCGTTCCCAGGTGCCGTTGGCTTTGGGGTGCAAAGGAGCGCGAGGATCGTCCGAAGATGGCATGGATTCCAAATGAGATGCCAGCGGACCAGCGACGGGAAGAATCAGCGACTTGCCAGTCTTTTGCACGACGATTGCGATTTCCTTCTTCTCCAAGTCCACGTTGCACCATCGAAGCATTGCCACATCTGAAATGCGCAGGCCGGTGTACAACCCGAACATGATCATGCTCCTCCATTCATCATTGGCGACAGCCAATACGCGCTTTACCTCCTCCATGGTAAATGGACGGCGATTAGCATCTGTGCGCCCCTTTACGGTTTCGATGAATTCCGTTGGATCATCTACCAGTAGATGATCTCGTCGCGCTGCTTTGAACAACGCTTTTACTGTCTTCATGTCATGATTGACTGTCTTGGGGCTGACCAAGGTGATAAGTTCGTTTCGATAGGCGAGGATGGTTTTTGCATCAATTTCGCTGATGTCGGAATCCGCTCGTTCTCCAAGAAACGTTAGGAACTTCTTCACCGATCCCCTATAAAAAACGAGCGTTGCAGGCGCGGTGCCTTTCTTTTCAGCCAGCCAGTTGTCGCAATGCTCTCGAAAGGTGAGGGTGGCAACATCCTGGCCTGTGATTGTCTTGTGCAGCTCACCAATGACAGTTCTGATCTGCCGGACCGTCTGCTTTTGCCGTGCGGCCAGCTCATAGCCATCGGCAATCTTTTGTGCGTTTGCACGGTTGGTCTCCTTCGTTGAGCGCTTCAGCCGACGACCTGCACGGTCGGTAAAGCACGCGAAGAAGAATTTGCTTTCAGGATGTTTCCAGAGGCTGGCCACCTGTGAACATAGCTAAGAACATCCAGCTTTGTCCAGCAATGTCCGTTGAAAAATAAATAGTTCATTGGCAATGAATTAACGCTTTCATGGACGTCTGTGGATCGTGATTTTTGACTCGGGAGTTCAAATCTCCCCTCTGCCACCACTTTGAAAAAATCAATGTGGTGCACGCGATGGAAAAACAGCGGGCAATCCGCTGCTGATGCAAAAAGCGAGCGTCAGCCACACTCATGCTGCTCACAAAACAGTGTGAGAAGCAGCATGAGCCTGAAAGAGAGGGGGGCTTACGCCTGCACCTCCGCCATGTATTCGCGCACGGCTCGCATCGTTTCTCCTGCGACATCTGCTCGTGCTTTGGCAAAAGGGGGGCGGAACCAGGGAAAGCTGCCGAGGAGGTCTGGAGTCACGAGCACCTGGCCGTCTGTTTCTGTGCCAGCACCAATGCCGATGGTGCTGGCTTTGATGCGGCCTGTGATCTGTGTGGCCACGGCGGGCACGATGCTCTCCAGCACGATGGCGACAGCACCGGCCTCATCCAGAGCCTGGGCATCGGCGACAAGGTGCTCAACGGATTCAGCGGTCTTGCCCTTCTTTTTGTAGCCACCTTCCTCCTTAACACTCTGCGGCAGCATGCCGATGTGGCCCACAAAGGGAATGCCTGCGCCGATGATGGCACGTACCTGCGGGAGCATGCTCACACCGCCTTCGAGTTTCACGCATGCGGCACCACAGTCCATGAGGCGGCGGGCATTGGCTACCGCCATTTCGGGCGTGAGATAGCTGGCAAACGGGAGGTCGGAAATCACTGGGGCGCGGCTGACGCCACGGCAGACTGCAGTCGTGTGGTGCACCATCATATCCATGGTCACGCCAGTGGTGTCCGGCAGGCCCAGCACCACCATGCCCAGGGAGTCTCCCACCAGCAGGAGATCCACGCCTGCGTCATCCAGCATGCGTGCGGTGGGGTAGTCGTAGGCGGTCAGGACGGTCAGTTTGGGCCCTTGGGCTTTGCGCCGGGGCAGGTCGGAAAGGGAAGTCAGCATGGGGGGGCGGCATTGGCGTGCGTTTGGGGCACTGCAGGGATTCATTACGGCGCGCAGTGATTCGCTGTCACGCTGAAAATCATGCGTGACAGTTCAGCGCCGATGCGATGAAATGCGCAGCTGTCAGCTTTCATCCCAACCGATCCAACCATGAAAACACTGCTGCCTCTTCTCGCCATCACGACCATACTGACGCTTTCCAGCCGAGCCGCCGATGCGCCGATCAATTCTGAGTGCCCTGTCTGCCACAAAGACGCCCGCCTGATCTTCCGCAGCAATACCAAGGACGGCAAGCGCGTGATTTTTGCCACGGCAGAGTGCAAGGACAAATTCGACAAGACACCGGCCAAGTATCAGGTGAAACCGAAATCCTGAGCCGGGCACGCGACGGTGACATCATCAGTGGCTGGGTCTTTCGCCCACGGATTTTCCGAGCTGGGCACGGGGTAGTATTTTCTCAAATTTTCATTCCGTCCTTGAGCCTCTGGCTGCCTGACAGATAGACTGCTTGGTTTACCGTCCATGTTTTCCGACCAGCAGACTTCCAGCTCCCATGCCGATGCGCTTGATCGCGCCCGTCGCAAAGCCTTCTGGCGTCTGCTGCCGCTGCTGTTCATGGGATACATGATCGCCTACGTGGACCGGCAGAATGTAGCCGTGGCCAAGCTGACGATGACCCGGGATCTGCCCGGGTTTGACAACGCGGTGATCGCCATGGGGGCGGGTATCTTCTTTATCGGCTATGTGCTGCTGGAGATCCCCGGCACGCTCATCGTGGAACGCTGGAGCGCCCGCAAATGGATCTGTCGTATCATGGTCACCTGGGGGTTGATGGCTGGCTTGACTGCGGCAGTCACAACTCCCTGGCAGTTTTACACCGTGCGGTTTCTCCTGGGGCTGGCGGAGGCGGGGTTCTTCCCAGGGGTGATCGTCTTCCTCACTCACTGGTTTCCCAGCCGTGATCGCGCGCGCGCGCTGGCCTCGTTTCTCATTGCCACTCCTACGGCGCAGATCGTCAGCCCGAAGATTTCCAACGCCCTGCTGCAGATCGGCGCGGACGCCGCGCATCCTCCTGTGCTGGGCATGGTAGGCTGGCAGTGGGTGTATGTCTTCTGGGCGCTGCCTGCGGTGGTGCTGGGCAGCATGATCCTTTTTTGGCTGGTGGACAAACCCCGGCAGGCGCGCTGGCTCACTGAGGAGGAAAAAGCGGCACTGGAGACCGAGCTGGAGCGCGAGCGTGCCATGACCAGCCGTGGCAGGCGAATGACGGTTCTGGAGGCGCTGCGGCACCCCAAGGTGCTGCTGCTGGCTCTGGCCTACTTCTGCACCGTCACCGGCAGTTACGGGATTGAGTTTTTCATGCCCAGCATCCTCAAGGACTGGTATGGCATGGACATGGACAAGCTCACCTGGCTCATCATGCTGCCTCCGGCTGTGGCGGTATGCGGGCAGCTGCTGGTCGGCTGGAGCTCTGACCGGCTCAAGGAGCGGCGATGGCACGCTGTGCTGCCCATCGTCATGGGGTCCACGGCTCTGGGGCTCATGCCGCAGACGCAGGGGCATCTGGTGCTGACCATGATCTGCTTCATGACGGCCTTTGCCGGATTCAAAAGCTACCAGCCAGCTTTTTGGACCTTTCCCACGCTTTTTCTCACTGAATCTGCTGCCGCTGGCAGCATCGGTCTGATCAATTCTTTTGGGAACCTCGGTGGGTTTCTCGGTCCGAATGTGCTGGGGGGAGTGCAGAAGCTCACCGGTTCGTTCGTCGGTGGCTTGTATTATCTATCCTGCTCCATGCTCGTGGCTGCCGCCATCATCTTCAGCTTTGGACTGGGGAAGAAAGAGGACGCATCAGCCAGCTGACATCTCACTCCCCCTCATCTCCGCTCCACCTGTCATGAGTCTCAACACGAAGAAAAACGACACTCCTCTGGAGCGGGACATCGCCATTCACATCTTCAGCGCCTCGGCTGCGATGGTGGGTGTTTGCCTGACCGTGATCAGCATTGTACAGACTTTCACCCGCTCCCGGGAGGTGCAGACGCTGGTGGACGATGTGCTGGCGCTGAATGCCCTGGTCTTTCTCTGTGCCTGCCTGCTCTCTTACTGGGCTCTGCGCACCCGCAGCATCAGGCGCATGCACAGGGTGGAATCAGCGGCTGACATCGTCTTTTTGCTGGGGCTGGGAGGCACTGTGTGTGCCTGCGGCATGATCGTATGGGCTGCTACGATGTGACCGCCATTCCCGTTTCTTCCTGATCTTTTGCTTATTGCGGCACGCCCTCTGCACCTTTTATACTTTTCACCACTTCTTCCTTTCCCATGAAAAAAGGCCTGTTCATCACCAAGTCCACCTCTCAGCTCATCGCCGAGTCCAATGACGAGTCCCATGGCCTGAAGCGGGTCTTGTCACGGTGGGCGCTGGTCTCCCTCGGCATCGGGGCGGTGATTGGCACAGGTATTTTCGTCCTCACCGGTCATGCGGCAGCAGATTATGCCGGGCCGGCTGTCGCGCTCTCCTATGTGCTGTCCGGCGTGGGCTGCCTTTTTGCGGGGCTTTGTTATGCTGAATACGCCGCCGCCATCCCCATCGCAGGCAGCGCCTACACCTATTCCTACGCCACGCTGGGCGAGTTCGTGGCCTGGCTCATCGGCTGGGATCTGATCCTCGAATACCTTTTTGCTGCCGCTACTGTGGCCGTGGGCTGGTCCAAGCACTTCATCCCTTTCATGAAGGACTTTTTCAATGTGGACCTCCCTGAGAAGTGGTGCCGGGCTCCTCTCGACTACATCGACGGTCACATCGTCCACACCTCCAACTATGTGAACCTGCCCGCCATTTTCCTCATCTGGGTCATCTCATGGCTGCTGGTGGTTGGCATCAAGGAGTCCGCCAGCTTCAACAACCTCATGGTCGCCATCAAGGTGGTGATCATCCTCATGATCATTGGTCTGGGCTGGGGCTACATCAATACCGACAACCTCACTCCTTTCATTCCTGAAAACTCCGGCAAATTTGGCCAGTTCGGCTGGAGCGGCATTCTCAAGGGCTCAGCTACTATTTTCTTTGCCTACATCGGCTTTGATGCGGTATCGACAGCCGCACAGGAGACGAAGAATCCGCAGAAAGACATGTTCTGGGGTATGATCGGCTCCCTGGCCATCTGCGCCGTGCTCTTTGTGCTCGTATCAATCGTGCTCTGCGGCATGGTCAACTACAAGGAACTGCATGTGGATGCCCCCGTGGTCTATGCCCTGGAGAAAGTGGCTGGCGACGGCCTCAAATGGCTCCGAATGGCAGTCGAGATCGCCGTTTTGGCCGGTCTGAGTTCGGTGATCCTGGTGCTGCTCATGGGACAGCCGCGGGTGTTTTTCAGCATGGCTAAAGACGGCCTGCTCCCCCCGGTTTTTGCCAAGGTGCACTCCAAATACGGCACGCCGCACATCACCACCATCGTCACAGGACTGGTGTGCTCAGTGCTCGCAGGCTTTCTGCCACTGAACCTGCTGGGAGAGCTCGTCGCCATCGGCACACTCATGGCTTTCAGTGTGGTGTGCATTGGTGTCATCGTGCTGCGCAAGAGCAAGCCCGACATGCCACGCCCCTACCGCACTCCGCTGGTGCCATGGGTACCGGCGGCTGGTGCCTTCATCTGCGTGGGACAGGCGGCCTCGCTGCCGGCGGACACATGGATCCGTCTCTTTGCCTGGATGGGCATTGGGCTTATCATTTATTTCCTCTACGGCATCAAGCACAGCAAGCTGCGCAAGCAGGCCTGAAGTGATAGCACTCCCTCAACAGTCTTCGGGGGTCATTTGTCGACTGACTTCTCAAGTTGGCTGAAAACTCCAAGCTGTACACAGGGTTTACCGTTACATTGCCATGCTCACCAATCCTGAGGAATTCCAACATCTGCCAACGGTGGATGATGACGACCACATGGCTGAGCCTGGAGCACTGCTGGAGAGGCACGAAGCTCTTCATCCTGCAGTGGTTGATGCGCCGGAGGCACTGGAGCAGATCCCAGAAGTCCACTCAGAGCCTCCGATCCCGTTTGAAGTGCCATCTGATGAGCCGCCGCAGGAGGTGGTTGAGCATGCGAAGGAATCGGTGGATGCTCCTGGGCACGAGATCATCCCGGAAGAGAGCCCCTCAACTCCAGCTCCCGCCGCCGAGGCCATGGAGCCCCAGATTCCGGAAGCGAAGACGCCGCCCAAGGAGCGAATAAAGCTGTCCAAGGCACCTGCCACAGTTGCTGAACCATCTTCAGAAGCTGCTTCGGATTCCAAGGACAAGATTTACGCACTCAAGTCTCTGCCTCCACTCAAAGACGAGAAGAAAAAAGACAAAGCCACGAAGAGGATCCCCGTTGTCGAGAGGGATGGCAAAGAGGCTCAGGAGCAGCATGTGGAGGAAAATGCTGCACATCTCGAAGCTCTGAAAGCAGCGGCCAAATCTCAGGCTGAAGCTGCCGAGGCCGCAGCTCCCCCCAAGGAGCCCTGGCGCGAACGCTGGGAGAAATGGGGAGGGCGTTCTCTGGCGGTCAGTGTAGGGGCGCATCTTCTGCTGCTTATCACTGCTGCGGTCACAGTTTTTCATCACGTCATCGACAAGCAAATCGACTTTCTGCCGGGCGGCAGTTCGGCGCAGGGGCAGCAGGCTCAGCAGGCGCTGCAGCATAAAATTCAGCAGAAGAAAAACCCGTGGCTGAAGCAATCCATGCCCAGCCGCAAAATCGCCGTGGCCAGCAGCATGAACAACTTGGTGCTGCCCAAGACCGAAATGCCCGATGCGCTGGATCTCCCCCAGACCTCCAAGCCTCTGGGGGGCGGTGCCATGAGTGGTGGCTTCGGCCTGGCGGGCACCGGTGGCGGTTTTGGCAATGGCGTTGGCCTTGGCGCCAAAGGCGGCATCGTGTTCGGCTCGCTGTTTGGCATGAACATTAAAGCGAGAAAGCTTGCTGTAGTGCTGGATGTTTCCTATTCGATGACTCCGCATCTGGAGCGTGTGGTCAAGGAGGTGGACAAAGTGGCGAAAGGCAGCGTGGTGATGCTTTACTTTGGTTGCGGGCTGGCCCCGCCACCCAAAGCTCTGGCCGGCACCAAAGTTTTCAAAACCTCGACCACCGAGTTTGAAAAATTCTGGCGCCTGGGCGGGGCCACTTACATGGACACGGCCAAGTTCAAGATCGACAAGAAGGATCCCATTCCCAACCAGCAGCTCTTTCTTCAGCTCTCGCGCAGGCCACAGACCTATTTCATCCACAGTGTCGGGGTGGAGTACGCCTGGCTGGCTTTGTTGAGCGACGAGGTGCGCAATGCCGACGGCCTGTACTGGTTTTGCGACTTTCAAGACACCGTGGACTTCAAGCAACTAGGCGTGGTTCTCGAAAATTTACAGCGTCGCAAGCAGCGCCTGTATATCCACTCCTACGGCAAGGGGCAGTACTTTGACCTGATCAAAAACCAACTGGTGGAGCCAACAAAGGGAGATTCTTTTGTGGAGGAGTGACGGTCATCACCGCACTGGTACAAAGCGCACAATGTTGCGGTGATAGACCTCGCATTCTTTTTTGTGCATCCAGATGCTGAACCAGAACAGCAGCGCGCCAAAGATGACCACAAAGAACAGAAGCAGCTTTCCTTTGGGGGTGCGCATGGCCGCCAGCGCGGCACAGCTGCTCAGCGTCATCATGTAATAGGGCCAGGCCCAGTCCTTGCGGCGCTGTGTCTGCTCCTTGATCAGCGGGGCAAAGTCCGGTGAGCGGGTGGCCAGGATCCGCGGTGTGGCCTTGTCCCGCAGATCCAGGTATGGCCATACGCTGGCGCAGGAGACGCTGATGATCGTCAGGGCCAGCATGCGGCTCCTTACCTCTCCAAAGACAAAGGCCACGATCAGAAACGTCAGCCCAATTCCCAGTCCGTACAGCGGCAGCGGCTCCAGCAGCAGGTGCAGGTATTCAGGATCGCAGATGCTCTGCCAGAGGGTGGTGAGTTCGCGCCACATGGGTATGCCTGGAGATGCTGAACGCGGACCGGGCCTGGTGCAAGGTGCGTCGTGTCAATCGGTCAGGAATTTATATCAACACCGCGAATTGATAGATCCAAATGGTAAAGAGCTTGCAGGGTATGCATTGGGATGTCTATCGTGCCAAGATGAGACTAAGATCCTTGCTAATGCTGCTGCTGGCGATTGCCTCGCTCACTTCCTGCAAAGAAATGACCCAGGGCAAAGGCATGGCCGAAACGGCCATTGTGGACTTCCACCAGAAGTTCAACACCGGAAAATTCCAGGAGATCTATGCGGCGGCTCATGCTGATTTGAAATCGGCCGCCAGTGAGGAGGACTTTGTCAAACTGCTGGAGGCTGTTCACCGCAAGCTGGGCAAGCAGGTGAAGTCCACGGAAGGCGGCTGGCGGGTCAACAGCTTCAATTTCAAAACCATGGTCCTGATGAGTCAGAACACCGAGTTTGAGCAAGGCAAAGGAACAGAAACCTTCTCCTTTATCATCGCGGGCGAGTCCTGCCTGCTCCAGAGCTACCATATCGATTCCAAGGATATGCTGCTCAAGTGAGCTGCTGGCGGCCGCTTAAAACAGCTCCGACTGCCCTGTGTTTGGTGGGATGAGTCCCAGCTTGCGATAGGCTGCGGGCATGGCTACGCGGCCTCGGGGCGTACGCTTGAGGTAGCCCTGCATTACGAGGTAGGGTTCATGCACATCCTCCAGGGTGCTGGTGTCTTCTCCCACCGCCACGGCCACGCTGCCCATACCGACCGGGCCGCCGTCGAATTTGCCGATGATAGTTTCGAGGATGCGGGTGTCCATTTCATCGAGACCGGATTCATCGATGTCGCGCATGGTCAGGGCCTGCTGTGCTACTTCCTCAGTGACGATGTTTTGAGCCTTTACCTGCGCGTAGTCGCGCACCCAACGCAGGAGGTGATTGGCGATGCGTGGCGTGCCACGGGAGCGGCGGGCGATTTCGAGAGCGCCTGCGGGTTCGATGCCCACATTCATCAGCCGCGCCGAGCGGATGAGGATGTGCTGGATCTCCTCGGGAGTGTAGTAGTCCAGCCGGTTTGGAATACCAAAGCGCGAGCGCATTGGAGCCGTGAGCATGCCAGCGCGGGTGGTGGCTCCCACCAGGGTGAAAGGCGGGAGATCGATGCGGATGGTGCGTGCCTTGGGCCCCTGGTCGATGATGATGTCCAGGCGGTAGTCCTCGATGGCGGGGTACAAATACTCCTCGATGCTGGGATGCAGGCGGTGGATTTCGTCGATGAAAAGGATGTCGCGCTCCTGCAGGTTGGTCAGGATGCCGGCCAGATCGCCCGCGCGGTCGATCTGCGGTCCGCTGGTGGTGTGCAGCTTGGTGCCCACGGCGTTGGCAATGAGATTGGCCAGCGTGGTCTTGCCCAAGCCGGGGGGGCCGCAGAGCAGCACATGGTCCAGCGACTCCCCGCGCATCTTGGCTGCCTCAACCATGACCAGGAGCTGTTCCTTGACCTTGGTCTGTCCGTGAAACTCGGAAAAGTCCGCCGGGCGAAGGGCGAGATCGAAGGGAGAGTCAGGTTCGTTGAGAGCAGGATTCACTGGCTGCAATAGGAGCGTACGCCGCGCAGAGTGCAAGGCGGCGTGCGTATTACTCCCGACGGATGGCATCCGTCAGGCGACCGCGCACTGCAGAGCCCACAGCCAATAGGCAGACCACCAGGCCGAAGCCGAGTACTGCGGCGACAAGCTTGGCCAGGAAAACCACCGGCAGACCGCCTCCTCGTTCGATCAACTGCGGGATGACAGCAAGAGAAGCGGTGAAGACGCCGAGAATGACGCCCAGCACCAGGAGCACACTGTGTTCTCCAAGAATCATGCCGCGAAGGGCAGAGCTTTGGAAACCCAGCGCCTGCATGAGGCCCAGCTCCCCGCGCCGCTCTAGAACGTGACGGGCGACAAGCACGCCGATGCCCGCCGTGCCCAGCAGCACGCCCAGGCCGCCCAGAACAGTGAAGATGCCGATGTAGGTGTTTTGCACGCTAAGGAAGAGTTCCAGTCGCTGACGAGCAGGCTCCAGAGCCAGCCCACGCTGCTCCAACTGGCGGGTGAGATGCTCGGAAATCTCGGGGGTCTTGTCCGGCTTGGCATCGATCAGGAAGAAGCGGTAACCGGCGGCGTCGGGGTATTTGGATAGGAAGTCCTTTTCGCTGATGATCATCTTGCCTTGGAGCACCGAGCCTGCCAGCAGTCCCACCAGCTTCACCTGGAAGGTCTTTCCGGAGCTGTCCTGGTAATCGAGGGTGTCGCCCACGCCTTTGCCCAGGCCCCACATGGCTGTGGCCTGATCCGCGATGGCGGGGATGCAGGTGCTGTCATTGAGCTTGTCCCAGTCGCCTGCTGCAAAAGCAAAAGTACCGCTTAGCTTGGCTGGATCAGCCGCTACCAGCACGGGTTTCTGTGCGCGGTTGAGATTCAAGCAGCTCGCATCATCGCCTTCGCGAATGCGGAAGGGCACCACCCGGGCCTGTGGCATCAGCTTTTCATCCAGGCCAAAGGCATCCCAGCCAGCCTTGGCATTCAGGTCTTCATAGATGGGCAGGGAGGATTCGCCCACCAAGGCAAAGCCACCCGTGCCGGAGTGGCGGTCAGTGGCATCCCCAGCGCTCATGCGGAAGGCGTTGACCGCCACCACAAGGAAGATGCCGCCAGCCATCATGCCGATGACCGCGAGGCTGCGGGAAGGGCGGCGCGAGATGTTCCTCGAGCCGATCTGCCAGAGAGTGCGTGCCTGTGAGCCGCTGTCCCAGCGCATCCACCCACGCATGATGAGCAGTCCTGCGATCAGCATCAGCGTGCCGGAGCCAAAGAACGTGCCTGCCACGGCCTCAGGGTTCTTCATCACAAACCCGAGCGGTAGCAGGGCCAGCGCCGTGCCGCCGAGGAGCACTGGCACTATTTTTCTGCCCGGTTTCTTTTTCTTCACGGGTGCCAGCTCATCGGCCCAGGTGCCTGCCAGGAGATCACGCGCTTGTACTTTAAAGAGCTTCCGGCTGGCCCAGGCCAGGGTCAGCAGCACCACGACGAGCGTGCCCAGAGCCGCATTGAAAATGGTGCCAAAGCTGGCGCTGAAAATCAATGGCAGCCCCTGGGTGGCACCGCTCCACACTGCTGAGAGGCCATGCAGCGCCGACTGCGTGTAGATCATGCCGCCAAACACACCGAGCAGCACACCGGCCACTGCAATGACGCCCGCCTCCAGCAGCCAGGCGCGTCTAACCATGCTGCGTGTCCAGCCCATGGCCAGCAGCAGGCCGATCTGCGAGGCACGACGCTCCAGCGTGAAGAGGAACAGCAGCGCGGCAAAGACGAGCGCCGCTGCAATGAGGAACATGCTCAGGCCAATAAACAGGCCGCCGAAGTCCACGCTGCCCTTGGCCGCACTACCAGCCTCGTGTTTGAAATCCTGTGGCACCAGTCCGATGTCAGAGAGCTGCAGACGCAGTGCCAGAGCGTTGGCCTTGGCCTCCGGGGTCTGGCCTTCATCGGGCAGTCGGATGGCGGTCAGTTTGCCAAAGCGGTTGGCCCAGAGTTTTTGCCCGGCTGTCAGGGTGATGAAACCTTTCGGCGTGCCTTTGTGTTCATCCCAGTATTCCTCGTCTTTGTCGCGGATGGCTTTCATGTCCATTGGGATGCCAGGCTCCCAGTCACGACAGTTGTCCACATCCGAGACGCCAGGAAACTCGGGAGTCCACGTCTTGGTGACTCTGGGGGAATCCATCGGCAGAATAGCCGCCACTTTAAACTTGGCAGCCTGCTGTTTGAGATCGCGCCCCAGGCCGACCACAAAGTATTTGATCTCCAGCTCATCGCCCACCGCAAGTTTCTGGTCATCCGCCAGCCACTGGGTGATGGTGATTTCATCATCCTTGCCTGTACCAGTGGCCGTCACCATGGAGTAGGGGGTGCCACCTTGCTTTGAGGTGATGCCATTCACGAGATAAGTCAGCACGCCGTAGGCACCTTTGAAGTCGATCAGCTTGGACGCGATATTGTTTTCCAGAAACACGCGGCTGGTGCTGATCTCCCATTCCTTTTTCGGTGTCTCGATGCGTTTCAGACGCAGGGAGAAATCTTCCAGAGTGCGGTGATTTTCCAGCTGCGCGCGTAGGGCATTGAACTGCGGGTGTAGCAGGGCGTTCACCCTGCCGTCCATCTCCAGCTGGTTTTGCAGGTCGGCGAGATTCACAAAAACCGTGTCGGGGGGCACCTGGGAGGCGATGAGCTGAAAGGTCCCGAAGTCCTCAGCGCTCACCACGGCGGCGACAGTGCGGCGCAGGGAGATGTCCTGATTCGTGCTGCCGGAGAGCGGCGCATCGCGGGAGATGGCACTGGGGCGCTCCATTCTCACGAGAATGGTGTCTCCGGCCTTCACACCGAGCTTTCGCGCGAGTGGTTCATTGATGGCCACGGAGGATTTGTCAAAGGTGATGGTTTTTGCGCTGGTGCTGAGCTTCCAGAAAGCAGCGTCCACTCCCAGAACTTGTGCGCCGTTCACACGCACCGTGCCGCCAGCTGCGCTCGCAGCTCCTGTGGCGATGATGACAGGGGCGGCCTGGCTTTTGCGTGCCAGTGCCTCTGTGAACCAATGGTCGCCCCCGAGAACGCCGCCCTCCACCTTGCCCAGCCTCAGGGCGGCCACGCGTTGCAGGCTGGCACGCACGGAATCGCCCACCAGCATGGATCCGGTGAGAATCGTCGCTGCCAGGAAGGTGCCCAGGAGCAGGCCCAGATGGCCGCGCCAGTAATGGCGTGCGGACTGGAGGACATAATCCGTGAGTTTCATTGCAGCACGCCTTCGTGAATGGTGAGCACACGGCCCATGCGGTCTGCCTGTGCGCGATGATGCGTGACCATGACCAGGGTGACTCCGCTGCTCTTTTGCAGAGTGAGCAGAAGGTCGGTCAATGCGGCGGCGTTGGTTTCATCCAAGGCTCCAGTGGGTTCGTCGGCAAGAATGAGGCGCGGTTGGTTGATGAGCGCACGTACAAAGGCCACACGCTGACGTTCGCCACCGGAGAGCTGGGCAGGCTTCCAGTTCATGCGCTCCTTCAGTCCCACCTGCTCCAGCAGGGATTCTGCACGCTGGAGGGCATCACCAGGAGCTTTGGACAGGGCGAGCGTGGGCAGAAGTACGTTTTCGAGTGCGGAGCATTGCGGCATCAGATGGTGCATCTGAAAGATGAAGCCGATTTTCTGGCTGCGTAGGGCTGCCAGCTGTTTCGCGCTCAGGCCGGCCAGCGATCCGCCATCAAACATGACATCTCCGGTGTCAGCTTGGTCCAGTGTGCCGAGGATGTTCAGCAACGTGCTTTTTCCGCAGCCCGAGGGGCCGACGATGGCGACAGACTCACCGGACTCAATGCTGAGATTGATTCCTCTCAGCACCGGAACCTGGGCTCCGCTGCCCGGATCGGTGTAGGATTTGGAAACGTTGGTCAGCTGGATGAGTGGCATGGCGCTAGCCTAGGCTGGAGGTTTGGAGATGAACAAGGGGAAATATGACGAATGACTTACGTCAGCGGCAGGTCATCAGGCCGCCTGCACCATGCGCCAGCGTCGCGCCTTGAACTCATGGCGTGGAAGGCTGTTGGGCTCGGCCAGTTGCACGGGAATACGCAGAGAGAAGGTGTCCTTGAGCTTGGCTTCGAGGCGCTTCTGCAGCGATTTGCCAGCGGAGCCGTCCACCTCGACAACCAGCTCGATTTCATCCATTGCGTCCACCTTGCGCTGCTCCACCATGAATTCGACCACCTCGGGAAATTGCCGCACCACAGCCTCGATCGCACTGGGGTAGATGTTCACTCCGCGCACCACGATCATGTCGTCCACCCGGCTGAGGATGCCTCCTTCCAGCACAAGGCGGCCACGATGGAGCTTCTTTTTTACCCAGTCGCCGGTGCGGTAGCGCAGCAGCGGGCAGGCTGTGCGGTCCAGCGTGGAGAGAATGAGCTCGCCGCACTCGCCATCGGCCACTTCCTGACCTGTCTTTGGATTCACCACTTCAGCCAGGTAGGATTCCTCCATGATCACGAGCTGTCGCGGCAGGTCCTGCGTTTCGTAGCTCACCGGGCCCACTTCGGTCATGCCGTGGTGGTCAAAGACGCGTGCGCCCCAGAGCTCTTCCAAGCGGTTGCGCACCTCGGGCACGCTGCCGCCGGTTTCGCCAGCCACGATGATTTTTTTGATGCCCAGGCTTTCACGAGGCACGCCGGACGCTTTCCCTATCTGCTCTCCCAGCCGCAGGGCATAGGTGGGCGTGCAGCACAGTACTGTGGGGCCGTAGCGTGCCATGGCCTCCAGGCGCGCCTGACTGGAGAGTCCGCCCGTAGGGATGACAAGGTAGTCTTTGGCTGCTGCCTCATACGCCGTCCAAAAACCCAGGAAGGGGCCGAATGAAAAAGCGAAGAAGATGCGGTCCTGCCCTTTGACCAGCCCGGCTGCCTCAAAGACGCGCTGCCAGCACTTGAGCATGGCATCCCAGCTCTCCGGGGTGTCCACCCATGCCATGGGGACGCCGGTGCTCGTGCCGCTGGTCTGGCAAAAGCGGGTGTACTGATGGATGGCCCGGGTGAGATTGGTGCCAAAAGGGGGGTGCGCGAGGCGGTCTGCCTGAATGTCCGCCTTGGTGGTGAAGGGGACCTGCGCGATGAAATCCTCCACGCGATTCAGCCGGCTCACCTTGAGCTCCCAAGAGCGGATCTTCTTGCCATAGAAGCTGTCCGTCGTGGCCAGATTGAGCACGATGGAGCGCAGCTTGCGCCATTGGTTGGAACGCAAACGGACTCGATCAATCAAGGGCGGGCCGTCAGACATTCCGTCTAGGAATGGCGAGGCGGGAGGCGGGGTCAAGCAACGCGGTAAATTTGAAGAAATGGCTAAGCCCCAAGGCTGAATTCACCATTTTGCAGACCCCGCCGCGCAGAGGCGGTCTCTTACAGCTTTCGCACCTCAATGCGCTGTGTGAGCAGGTGCTCATGGCCGGGCTGCACGGTGATCACATCCTCTCCGGCGTTTGCCGCCTCGACACAGAGGAACTCGGGATACGCCTCGTCCGGCAGATCTGCCAGGCGCTTGGATTTTTCGATCCACGGATTCCACACCACTGTGGCCAGACTGCCGGCCTTTTCGATGACCAGTTCACGCTTCCAGAGCGGGTCGTGCACGATGACAGTAGCATCAGAGACATACATGCGGTCCACCTCCTGATCGATGATGATCGTGCCGCTTTGCGGGCGCTTGTCTGGGGAGAGACGGCCTTCCACATACTGGGTGCCGTGCAGGCCGTGAATGCTGATCTTGCGCACGTCCTCCACATTCAGGTAGGTGTGCAGAGCACCGGTCATGCTCCAGGCGGTGCTGCCGGTGTTTTGTGCCTGCAGGCTTACCTGCAGAGAGGCGCCCATGTGTACGTGCATCCGCACCTGGAAGGAATGCGGCCAGAATGCCTTGGTCTCTGTGGAATCTTGCAGCTTGAGCACGATGTCCACACCTGTGTCGGATTCGCGCGCCACATCTACCTCCCACGCCATCTGGCGTACAAAGCCGTGTGCGGGTTTCGTGCTGTCCGTGGAGTGCGGGCCAAACCAGGGCCAGCAGACCGGGATGCCACCGCGTATCGGCTTGCCGGTTTCCAGAATGGCATTCGCACTCATGTAGAGCACCGGATCGTGGCCTTCGGGAATCCAGTCGGTCACATGTGCGCCGTTGAGGGCGATCCGGCCCGTGGCGGCTGCATGTTCAACAACGAGGACTGGGTAACCGGCTGGTTCTTCGATGAGGGAGACGGAGGGGGGGAGAGTCATGAGTGCGCACTCATAACTTGAAGCTGGCTGGCAGCAACTCCGCCATCGTCAACATCACCGGTTTTCCATCCCGCAGAAACCACACAGGGGTTTCTGGTCCGGCGAATTCGGCAATGACCTGCCGACAGGCACCGCACGGGGGAAATTCATGCCCCAGCGCGATCACTGCCAGCTCTGCGATTCGCATCTCCGGCCCCTCCTGCGCCACGGCCTGGAAAATGGTGCCACGCTCCGCGCAGATCGTCAGGCCGTAGCTGGCATTTTCCACATTGCAGCCGGTGTAAAGATGCCCCTGCGCTGTGCGCAACGCACAGCCGACCTGAAACCTCGAGTAGGGGGCATAGGCCTTTGCGGCAGCGGATGCAGCGGCTTCCAGCAGGGCAGGGGCTCCAGTCATCATTTCTTCTTCTTTTTCTTGGCTGGCTCGGCAGCAGGCGCTGGTGAAGCAGCTTGCGGGCCGTCTTTGATCAATCCGGCGCGGGTCAGCTGCTCCTTGGCCTGATCCACCTTAATGCCGCCTGTGGGCAGGTCAAAGCCGAGGGTGTCGCCGTTTGGAGTAAAGCCGTGGCCATCAGCATCCACATAGATGGGGTTGTTGTAGGCGCAGGGGCGGACTTTGGCGTAGTCGCTGGTGCCGTAGCCGGTCTTCTGATTGCCATCTTCATCGATGGCCACCACGATGAGGTGTGCATCATGCTCCAGCGGCACGTGGATCTTTTCATCAAACTTCACCACGCCGTCCTTGAACATCTGCGGGTGTGTGGCTCGGGTGAAGTTCAGCTTGGGATCCGGGCGGCTGTTTACCAGCACCTGCACGCGGTCGATGTCCATCCAGTCGGTGCATTGCACACGTACCTTGAGATCGATGCCGCCGGTGGCGCGGTCGTCGTCTCCGGCGATCTTGCCGTTCTGAGTGGTTACTTCCAGGAAGGGGCCCGTGCTCAGCACCAGATGGCCGGCCTTGGCATGGGGGGAGAGTTCCGCCCAGTCGATCTTGGCAGGCTCATCGGAACTGCTGGGCAGGTAGCAGCGCCAGCAGCCCACGCCGTTGCCATAGACGGAGTGCGCATCGGCCACGCCCACCGCAGTGACTCGCAGGCCCTGATTCAAAAGCTGACGCCAGACAAACTCACGCACCGCGCTGACCTTCATGGCCAAGGAACCTGCCGGGCGGCTCAGGCGGAAGGGTGACTCCGCCAGGATGTCCGTGCCTGCGCCGTTTTGCGATTCCGCACCGTCGATCATGCTGCCAACGCCCACAAAGCCACCGTCCTGCACGCCGTCGCTATCGCGGTCAATGAACATGTTGGAGAGGTCGGGATGGTTGAACTGGATCCAGCGATCCGCGCGCTCAGTCTGCCAGCGGCGCAGGGTCAGCACCGTGATGCGAGGGTCGTCATTCCAATCGGGAGCACCACCGTTCTGCTTGAGCGGGTCGGGCTCAAACGGGAAGGCGTTCACATGCTGGCGGCTGCCGGTGAGCTCGATGCCCTTGACGGTCTTGATGAAGTTTTCCAGCCCCAGCGCCTTGATCGTGGGCTCCCAGTCGTAGAAGCGGTTGTGCTCGGTGGTGGGGGTGAATTCCAGGTTCTCCGCAGCGATGTTGATCAGGCGGCCGTCGGTGTCGCACACGTTGTCACCGCTGGGGGTGCTGTGGTTGTGGAAGTCGGCACTGATCCAGCCCTTGGTGTCCACGATGCGCTTCAGCGTACCTTTGAAGACAGCTTCTTTCCCGGCTTCGAGGGTGATCTCCTTTTCGAGGTGGGAGTACTCAGGACCACGAACCACAACGACTTGATATTTGCCCGCAGGCAGCTGCTGCGTGAAGTGACCGTTCTCGCTCATGTACTGGTCCACACAGCCGTGTGCTCGCCACTTGGGTCCGAGATCGAGCTTTGGTGCTCCCTCATCCAGCGGGGCAAAGTGGGCCTTGCATGGGATGGGCTTGCCGTTTTCATCAGTGATCTCAAAGCGGATGCGGGAGGCATTGGCCATGGCCAGCTTAGGAGCGGTCGTCGTTCCTTCGGCCACGGGCAGGGAGATTTTCGCATCAGGACGACCCAGGTCCTGCACCTGCATCTCCACAGGCCCCTGCGGCAGCTTGAGGCTGAATTTGCCATCGGCATCCGGATAGGCGGGAATGCCTTTGTCACCTTCGGGAACGATGATCGTGGCTGTGGCGACTCCTTTGCCGCTGCCATCGGCGATCGTGCCGCTCACCGTGCCGACCTTGTCGCCTTTGACGGAGCGGAACTCGCCCACCGCCTGTGCGGGCGATGTGCCCAAGGCAAAGAAACGTGAGATGACCACCTCCTGCTTCGGGGCCAGGCTCAGGTTGTCTTCCACTTTGTCAGTGCCTTTCACCTCGAGGTTGCCCACGGCGTAGCCGCATTTGTGCGCGGGATTGATGGCGTCCACCCAGGAGATGCCGTCCTTGGTTTTACCGGTGGAATCAAAGCGGGTGAAATCAGACTTCGTGAAAACAACCTGCGTCTTGTCAGTCTCGTTGCGCAGCGTGGTGGTGATGTAGATCCCCTGCACGCCGTCCTGCACACGGTACTCGTGGCGCTTGTACACACCGCCGTTTTTCGCTGCAGTGGTCACAGATTCTACAGCAGCGCTGCCAGCCTCTGTGGTTTCCACCCTTTTTACATAGCTCACCGGGCCGTGGCCGCAGGGGGCATAGACGACCAGCTGGTCATTGTTCGCTCCGCGGAGGGTGATGTCATACAGGCAGCCGGGGGTTACGCCGTCCTCGCCGTAAAAGGTGCTCATGTTGGCTTTACGGCCGGGGGAGTTTTGTGAAATCAAGGCCTCCACTTTGTCGCTGCGCAGCACGAAGTCTCCCAGGATGCCGTCGGCCTCCTTGCCTTTTGGCAGCTCGGTTTCACGGCCGAGCGCGGCTTCAAAGACTTCAGCGGCAGGCAGTGCGCCGGCCATGAGGAGGGAGAGCAGAATAGCTGACTTCATGGGTTGGGAAATGAAGCAGTAACCAACGCTGCTCGGAGTGACATCTTGTGAATGGAAACAAATTAGTTATTCTCGCGCGTGCCCGGTTCCTCAAAACGCCTCCTCTGGCTCGATCTATTCCGTGGTCTGGCCGTGCTGGGCATGGTGTGGACACATTCGGCCAATACCTTTCTCGACGAAGGCCTGCAAAAAACAGCGTGGTATCGCGAGATGAGCTACTACCACGGACTCATTGCGCCTGCATTCTTCTGGATTGCTGGCTACGTGCGTGCACACATCACCGCCGGGTCTCCAAAACCGGCGCTGCCAGCTCTCAAACGCCTGCTGATGGTTCTGTTCATCGGTTATCTGATGTATGTGCCTTGGAATGATCTTTTTCATGTCCAGGCATGGCGAGCCGCCTGCACGGTCAATGTGCTGCACTGTCTGGCCATCAGTGGCATGCTCATGCTGCTGGCCGAGCGCTTTGGCCGCTGGAGGCAGATGGTGGCGGCTTTGTTTCTGCTCTTCTTTGTCGGACTGCAAACAGCCGCCGAGCACTGGCACACGGGGCTGCTCCTCATAGATCAATACTTCAATCGCAACCAGGGCTCCCTCTTCGCCCTCTTTCCCTGGGTTGGCTTTGGATTGGCGGGCTTTCTGACGCGCAGTCTTTGGAGTGGCACCACGGACCGCACAGCTGCAGTCGTTTTTGCGTTCGGCGCACTGCTGGCCTTTGTCCAGCCTTGGTCCCCCTGGCCGGGAGGCGCGCCGGAGTTCTTTCTGGAGCGCCTCGGCTGGGTGCTGATGGCTGCCGTGGTGGTGGCCTGCGTGGCAGAGCGCGTGAGCTCAGTCACCGCCTGGCTGCGTCTGGCAGGGCGTGAATCTCTGACACTTTACGTGGTTCATTTGATGCTCATTCATGCAGTGCCGCTGCCACGCCGGTCACTTCAGTTCCTGATCGGGCCTACGCAGCAGATGCCTGCAGTGTTTGGCATCTTCATCGTTCTTTTTCTTCTTTCTTTGGCTTTAGGGTGGGTAAATGAGTGGCGGAAGACACTCGCAAAAAGCAGCCGCGCCTGAGAGTACCCGCCATGACCTTGGCAAGAGCCCGCTCTTTGCAGCCGTAGGTGAATCATTCCCCCATGATTCAAAGCCGTTACGTCATTTCATTGCTTCTGCTCACCACTCCGCTCGCCGCTGAGGTGGCGAAGGTGCATCCAGCGCAGGCCATGGGGCTTTTGAAGACGCAGTGCATGGGCTGCCACAATGCGGACAAAAAGAAAGGCGGTCTCTCTCTGGAGACACGTGAGATGACACTCAAGGGCGGTGAAAATGGCGCCGCAATGCTCGCTGGTGATGCTGAGCACAGCGCGCTCATCAAGGCTCTGAGCGAACCGGGCGACGGGCATATGCCGCCGAAGAAGCAGCTCCCGGAGAAGCAGATCAATCTGCTCAAGGCCTGGGTGAATGCGGGCGCACCGTGGGATGATGAGGCGCTCAGGCAGTTTGGTGAACTCACACCTGCGGACAAGCTGGCGGCGCTGCCTGCCGGGCACACGCCCTCGGTCGCCATCTCCATCAGCCCCGATGGCAAGCGCCTGGCCATCGGCCGTGGCAATGCGGTGATCATTCACGATCTGGCTGCTCCGGGCACGCCCGTGGTGGCTACGCTCCCAGGGCACAAGGACGTGGTGCAGTCCTTGGCATGGAGCGCTGATGGTACTCTGCTGGCGGCGGGTGGATACCGCAGCGTTCTCGTCTGGAATGCAGCGGACTGGAAAGTGAAGCACACGCTGGCTGCCCCACTGGAAGGGCGCGTGACAGGTCTGCTCTTTCTGCCGGACAATGCCACGCTCATCCTCGCCGATGGGGCCATGAGCCTGAAGGGCGTGCTGCACCGCTGGAAGCTCGGCGAGCCCAAGCCGGCGCAAACGGTGGAAGCGCATGCGGACAATGTTTTGAGCCTCGCACTCAGCAAAGATGGAAAGCAGATCGCCACTGGTGGTGCGGACAATCTGGCCAAGGTATGGGATGCCGCCACACTGAAAGAAACCGCCAAGATCGAGGGACATGTGGGCCACATCGTGGCGGTGGGATTCAACACCGATGGCAAATGGCTGGCCACCGGCAGCGCCGACAAGGATCTGAAGGTGTGGGACATTGCCAGCAAGGAGATGATCATGCTGCTGGGTGACAAGTCCTCCCCGGTGAATGCGCTGCTGTGGTCGCCGGACAGCACCAGCCTGACGTATTTCAATGACAACGGCAGCGTGCACAGCGTGACCGAGCTCAAGGAGCACGATGGCGTGCGGCTGGCCTTCACCTCCGGCAAGGACAAAAAGGTGGGCAGCATCGAGGGTGTGCCCAATGCCGCCGTGCTCAGCCCTGACGGCAAGAATGTGTACGCCGCGACAGATGCAGGAGAGGTTTACCAGATCGACGAGAAGCAGAAGATCGCCAAGCTGGCAGGGCCTGCAGTGGCGACGCCTGCGCCGAATCCCAAGACGCTGTCCTTCACGCAGGACATCCTGCCCGTGCTCAGCAAGGCCGGGTGCAATCTGGGAAGCTGCCATGCCAAGTCGTCCGGACAGGCGGGATTCAAGCTTTCGATTTTTGCCTTTGATCCGAAGGGGGACTACATGGAGCTGGCCAAGGACTCGCGTGGCCGCCGGGTGTTTCCCGCACTGCCAGAGGACAGCCTGCTGCTGCTGAAAGCCACGGTGCGTGTGCAGCACGAGGGCGGGCAGCGTTTTGAGCCGGACTCCGAATCAGCCAAGACCATCGCCGAGTGGATCCGCCAGGGCATGCCGTATGAGACTCCCGGGCAGCCGACGCTCACGGGCATCGAAGTGCAGCCGGCGGAAAAGACCTATCGCAAGAATGAAGCCGGGGTGCTGAAGGTGACCGCCAGGTACAGCAACGGCACCTCTCGCGATGTCACTGCTTTGACGGACTACATCTCATCTGAGAAAGCCATCGCGACGGTGGATGAGGACGGTCATATGAAGACCACCACGGAAAGCGGCGAGACCGTGATCGTGGCGCGCTACATGGGTCAGGTGGCCATTTCACGCGTGGCGGTGCCTGCGGACAAGCTGCTGCCACCCGAGCGCTACGCGGGATTGACCGTGCGCAACGAGATCGACAAACTCGTCTATGCCCGCCTGCAAAAGCTTGGCCATCTGCCCAGCGCCACCTGCACGGATGAGGAGTTTCTGCGTCGCAGCACGCTGGATGCGATTGGCATGCTGCCCACGGTGGAAGAGGCGCGCACCTTTGCCACCAGCAAGGACCCGAAGAAATATGAGCAGTGGGTGGACGCCCTGCTGCAGCGTCCCGAGTGGGCCGACCACTGGGCCATCAAGTGGGGGGATCTCATCCGGCCCAATCCCTCTCGCGTGGGGGTGAAGCCCGTATATCTGCTGGACCAGTGGCTGCGACAGAGCTTTCGCGAAAACAAGCCCTGGGACCGTCTCGTGCGCGAGCTGCTCACGGCGCAGGGAAACACGCATCACGACGGTCCCGTGGCCATCTGGCGCGACAAACGCGAGCCCGTGGACGCCGCCACCTTTGTGGGGCAGATCTTCCTCGGCGTGCGCCTAGAGTGTGCCAAATGCCATCATCATCCGACGGAGAAGTGGGACCTCACCGACTACTATCAGATGGCCGCCTTCTTCACGCAGATGAAGCGCAAAGGGCAGGGGATCTCCGCGCCGATCAGTGGTGAGCCCGAACAGATGTGGTTTGCCCCCGGCAGCGCAGGCATCGAGCATCCGGTCACCAAGGCCACGCTGAAACCGCGCCCGCCTGCGGACAAGGAGATCGCTATTCCGGAAACGACCGACCCACGTGCCGCGCTGGCCAATTGGATGACCGATCCGCACAACCCCTACTTTGCCCCCGCCATCGTGAACCGCGTGTGGTCCAGCTTCATGGGACGTGGCATCGTCGATCCGGTGGATGACTTCCGCGCCTCCAATCCGCCCAGCAATGCTGCGCTGTTGGAATGGCTGGCACAGGACTTTGTGAAGCATGGCTATGACCTCAAGCATCTCATGCGTACCATCATGCTCTCGCAGGTGTACCGCCTCAGCAGCACGCCGAATGAGACCAACATCGCGGACGTGAAAAACTACAGCCGCAGCTACCGCCGCCGTCTCCCTGCGGAAACGCTGCTGGACGCCGTGTGTGCTGTCACCGAGGTGCGGGAAACCTTCACGGGCATGCCCGCCGAGTCGCTGGCCAAACAGACATGGAATCACAAACTGGAAAGCCAGTTTATGGACGCTTTTGGCCGCCCCAATGCCAGCTCTGAATGCCCCTGCGAGCGCGATGCCAAGCCCAGCGTGGTGCAGGCCCTGCACCTGATGAACTCCACCAAGTTGCAGGACATGCTCGTCAGCGCCAAAGGCCGCGCCGCCCGCCTGGCCAAGAGCGATCTCAAGCCCGCACAGATCGTGGAGGAACTGTATCTCGCCAGCTACTCACGCCTGCCCACGGCTGAAGAAGCCGCCATTGCCAGCAAGGCTGTGGATGTCGGAGCCGCCAACCGTCAGGCCGCTATCGAGGACGTCATGTGGAGCTTGCTCAACTCGGCGGAGTTTGTGTTTAATCACTGAAGCCGGTACTTTTGTGTGATTTCGCAAGAAGTCCTTAGGCGCGGCGTAATTTCCATATCTAAGCCCCAAACGAATGTCTCGTTTCACCCACAACTGCGCCGGTCACATGCGGCGTGATTTTCTGAAGCTCGGTCTCACCGCCGCAGGTGGTGGACTGGGCTTTACAGATCTGCTGCGGGCTCGTGCCATGGCGGCATCGGCTCCGCAGCCTTCGCTTTCGCGTCCGGTGAACTGTATCCTTGTGTGGTTGGACGGTGGTCCGTCCCACTACGAGATGTTTGATCCCAAGCCGAACGCACCGAGCGAGATTCGTGGTGAACTCGGCACCATCCGCACAAGTGTGCCGGGCGTGCATTTCTCCGAGAGCGTGCCTTATCTGGCCAAGGTTGCTGACAAGTTCACCGTGCTGCGCAGCGTGACGCACAAGGACCCGAACCACGGTGGTGGCAATCACTACATGATGACCGGCGCACCCACACCCGTGCCTGTGGGCTGTGGTGCCTTTGTGACCTTCCACCCTTCCTTTGGCAGTGTGGTGAGCTACAAGCGCGGTGTGAAAAACGGACTGCCCGCCTACATGACGCTGCCCAGCATCACACGCAGCGGCGGCCCCAATTTTCTCGGTGCCGAGCATGCGCCCTTCGTGGCTGGTGGCGATCCGAATGCCAAGGGCTTCAAGGTGCGTGATGTGGTGCTGCCCACCGACATCAGCGATGCACGTGGCCTGGCCCGGCGCGAACTGCGCCACTCGCTGGACCGCATGCAGCGTATGAACAACGCCCTGGCGGAAGACCCGGCCGTGAGCTTTGACACCTTCTACGGCAAGGCGGTGGATCTGATCTCCTCCAAGCCAGCGCAGGAGGCTTTTGATATTTCCCTGGAAGACGACAAGACACGCGATCTCTACGGCCGCAATGATGTGGGCCAGCGCATGCTGCTGGCGCGTCGTATGGTGGAAGTGGGCGTGCCCTTTGTCACCGTGAACTACGGCGGCTGGGACCATCACCGCGATCTCTTCAAAACCTGCAAAGGCGAGTTCATGCAGAAGTTTGACCAGGGCATGGCCGGGCTGATCACCGACTTGGACCGCCGCGGCCTGCTGGAGAGCACGCTTGTCGTTGCTCTGGGAGAGTTTGGTCGCACGCCGAAGATCAACAAAGACTCAGGTCGCGACCACTGGCCTGGCGCGATGAACATCCTCTTCGCAGGCGCGGGAGTCCCACGTGGCGGCATCATCGGTGCCACCGACCCCAAGGGCTACTACGCCAGCGAAAATATCTATTCGCCGGAAGATTTTGCCGTGACGCTTTATCAGAAGCTCGGTATTGATCCGCATCAGATTCTGCACACCAGCAGCGGCCGTCCGGTGCAGCTTATCAATGGCGGCAGGCCCATCCGTGAGCTCTTTGCATAATGCATCACTCAACGGTGAATGTGGAACGTGAAGTGCGGAAGGGACGTGGAGCACTGCTTTGCATGCTGGTGCATTCGGCTCTCCTCATTCCAGTGCAGGCTGTCCCTCCTGCCTTCGACAGTTTCTTCCCCGCCGGTGGTCAGATTGGCGCGAAGGTGGAGGCCAAAGCTGCCGGCAAAGGACTGGAGAAAGATGGCTTTCTGGCCTGGAGCAGCAGCCCGAATGTGGTGGTGCTGGGTGGCGACAAGCCCATGAAATTCTTTCTCAACATCGCGAAAGAAGCGATGCCGGGCCCTTATTTGATCCGTCTTTACAATGAAAGCGATGCATCGCCACCACGCATCGTCGAGGTGGGCAAGTATGAAGAAGTCATCGAGAAAGAACCCAACGACACCCAAGCCGATGCCCGGCAGTCTCCGGCCAGGATGAACGTGACATTCAACGGCGTGCTGGAGAAGGCCGGAGATGTGGACACCTACGCCATCCAGGCAAAGCAGGGCAAAAGCATTCGCCTCGAGCTACATGGCTACGCGCTCGGCTCGCCTATGGACCCTGCCATGCGTCTGCTGAACGAGAAAGGCGTGGAGATCGCCGCCGGGCACGATACACACAATCTTGATCCCCGGATTGAATACACCCCCGTTGCTGATGCCACTCTATATGTGCAGCTCTTCGCCTTTGCCCATCCGCCTGCGGCGGATGTCACGTTCAGAGGCAGTGCAAATCACGTGTATCGCCTCACTGTGACAGACGAGCCAAAGCCTGCCGTGACGGTGAATGAGCCCAAGACTCTCACACTGCCCGCCACGGTGAATGGCTGCATCAGCAAGAATGGCGAGGAAGACGCCTACACCTTCACCGCCAAGAAAGGAGATGACCTGCAGATCCGCGTGCGCGCCCAGGGCCTGCACAACAGTGAACTCGATGCCGCGCTGCGGATAGAAGACTCCAACGGCAAGGTGCTGCAGCAGGCGGATGACAGCGAGAAAGAAGGGCTGGACCCGACGCTGCGCTGGAAAGTCCCCAGCGATGGTGAATACAAGTTGGTCGTCGCAGACCGCTTCCATCACGGCAGCGCGGAGCATGGCTATGAGCTTGCAGTCGCCGCCTTCAAGCCCAGTCTTATCGCCACGCTCGACACCCACGCCTACCGTCTTGAAGCAGGTAAGTCAGCAGAAGTAAAACTGACCATGAAACCCAGCGGCACCTACGTCGGCAAGATCAAGGCCCAGGTGGTCAATCTGCCCGCAGGTGTCACAGCGGAGAGCGTCGATGTGCCCGCGAAGGGAGGGGAGGTGAAGCTCACCCTCAAAGCCACTTCTGAAGCCGCAGCCAGCCAGGCCCCTTTTGCCGTGGAGATCACCACCAGTGCCCCGGATGCCGTGGAAACGGTCAAAGCCACCTACACCATCCCATTCACCGAGCCGCGCGGAGATCTGCTCATCATGACCGATGACCACCCTTGGCTGACTCTGGTGGCCAAGAAGCCGTAAAACGAACGCGGACGTTCGTTTTACAATGCTGAGCCCCAGCCACCGCCGCCCGGCGTTTCCATGAGCACACGATCTCCTGCTTTTACTGCAAAGGACGTGCAACCCTCCAGCACTGTGGAGACACCGCCACTCACCAGCGTTTGACGACCACATTTCCCGGCAGCGCCGCCGTGCAGGCCAAAGGGCACTTCCACACGGTGCTGAGTCAGCAGGCTGACGGTGAGCGGCTGTAGAAACTCAAACTCGCGGATCACGCCATCACCCCCGCACCATTCACCAGCACCGCCGGAGCCGCGCCGGATGGCAAACTGACGCAGGCGCACCGGGTAACGCTGCTCGATGATCTCAGGGTCGGTGATGGCTGTGTTCGTCATGTGCGTGTGCAGCGCGCTGGCTCCGGCATAGCCTGCGCCCGCACCGGCACCACCGGCGATCGTTTCGTAGTAGCCGAAGCCCGCGCCGCCAAAGAGGAAATTGTTCATCGTGCCCTGGCTGCACGCCTGCAGGCCCAGCGCCTTGATGAGCGTGTCCACCAGCCGCTGGCTTACCTCCACATTGCCACCCACCACGGCCGGATCCCGTGCGGCATCTCCGGTGAAGGTGGGATTGAGAAGCGATTCAGGGCAGATGATTTCCACCGGCTCCGTCAGCCCCTCGTTCAGAGGCAGATCCTCCTGCAGCATGAGCCGCATCACATACAGCACCGCGCTGCGCACGATGGCGGTGGTGGCGTTCAGATTGCGCGGATGCACGCCAGAGGTGCCGGTGAAATCGAGGACGAGCTTCCCATCGGTCCTGCGCAGCGTCACGGCGATGACCGCGCCATCGTCCAGGTTCTCTTGCGCGGAGATGGCGTCCGGCAGGCGGGCGATCTGCGTGCGCATGACTGCGGCGGAGTGATCCAGAATGCTTTGCATCATGCCTTGCAGTGAATCATCCGCCAGCAGGCGCAGACGCTCCGCTCCGTGGAGATTGGCCGCCAGCTGGGCGTGCAGATCGGCGAGGTTATCGGCCAGATTGCGTGTGGGATACAGCGCGGTGGTCAGCAGGGTGCTGACTTCATCAAAGCAGGAGACGCCCGCACGAATGAGATGACGTGGCGCGATGACGACACCCTCTTCGATCAGCCGTGTGGCATTGGCCGGCATGGAGCCCGGCGTGACGCCGCCGATCTCCGCATGGTGCGCCCGGTTGGCGATGTAGCCAATGAGCCGCTGCTGCGCATCGTGCACTGGGGTGATGAGTGTCACATCTGGCAGATGAGAGCCACCATACGCAGGGTGATTTGTGATGATGGTGTCCCCAGGTCGGATCGCCACAGCCTTGGCGACTTCTCGCACGCATACTCCCAGCGCACCGAGATGCACGGGGATGTGTGGAGCGCTGGAAAGCAGACGTCCTTGGGGATCGAGCAGCGCACAGGAGAAGTCGAGTCTCTCGCGGATGTTGGTGGAGATGGCGGTGCGGCAGAGCAGGGCGCCCATGTCGCTGACGATGGAGTGGAAGCGGTGACGCAGCAGATCGCGCTCCAGCGTTGGGGGGACACCTGACATCTGGGCACAGCGCAGCACATGGCCAAAGCCAGCAACTTTTTCCACCGTCCAGCCCGGTGCGATGACGATGGTGCTGAAGGCATCCTGAATGAGCGCAGGCGTGGGAGATATTGCCTGCGACACTGAAGCAGACTGGACCGACATGGCCTGGGCCTCTCGCAGAATGATGCGGAGGCTGACCACCTCGATCTCGCGTCCGGCGGGCGGCTTGTAGCCAAACAGCCGCGCATACACTCCGGCATAGAGCTGTGGCAGATCAGCTGGATCGGCAAACTCCACCTGCAGCGGCGTGTCCTGGCCTTTGAGGCGAAGCTCGGCGATCTGGATGCGCTCTCCCTGCGGCATTGCTGCAAGCACCGCAGTCAGGTGTGCCCGTGCTACATCCAACGGCTGGCGGATTTCCTTCTCAATGATTTGCTCTGGCACCGCCTCCTGCAAACCGACTGCGCTGAGGATGCCGGCATGCTCAGGCACCAGGATCGTCTGCATGCCCAGAGCCTCGGCCACGGCGCAGGCATGTTGCGGGCCCGCACCGCCAAAGGCCAGCAGCGCATGCTCCGCGGGATCGTAGCCCTCGCCAATCGAGATACGGCGGATGGCATCGGTCATGTGCTCCACAGCCAGGCGTAGCAGGGTATGGAGGAGATCCGTCTCCGTGCCGGTGCCGCCTGTCTGCGTATGCAGCTCTCGCAGGCGAAGCCGGGCTGCATCCACATCCAGCGGGATGGGGGCACGCGCAGGATCAAAGCGGCCGAGCAGCAGATTCACATCCGTTATGGTCAGCGGGCCGCCCTTGCCATAGCAGGCGGGGCCAGGATTTGACCCTGCGCTTTGTGGCCCCACCGCTAAACCGTGATGCGTGAGGTGGCAGATGGAGCCGCCACCTGCGGCTACGGTCTCGATGGCCACACAGGGGGCAAGGAGTTGCATGCCTGCCACGTTTTGAGAGAAACGGTAGCCGGGGCGGGAGTCGATGCGCGCCACGTCCGTGCTGGTTCCGCCCATGTCGAGCGTGATAATCTTGGAGATGCCCAGGCGGCGTGCGGCATTAGCCGCGCCGATGGCGCCACCTGCGGGGCCGCTGAGCAGCATATCCTTGGGCCGGATGTCATCGGCAGTTTTGAGGCCGCCCGCGCTGGTCATCACCTGCATGGCGGGGGACATGCGGCGGATGCCATTGAGGAAGGATTGCACCGGCTCATGCAGATAAGCATCGGCCACGGTGCTCTGGGTGCGCGGCAGCAGCTTGGCAAAGGCGGCGGTCTGGTGTGAGAGCGTGAGGTGGGAGAATCCGCACTCCTGCAGGATGGCCGCCACGCGCAGTTCATGCTGCGGATGCGCATGCCCGTGCAGCAGGGAGATGGCTGCGGTGGTAATGCCTTGTGAAACGAACTCCTGCGCCGCAGCGCGCACGCTGGCTTCGTCCAGAGGTTCGATCACTTCTCCCGAGAGGCTCACACGCTCTGGCACTTCGCAGGCAGCCTCATGGAAGATCATACGTGGCTCATGCTTGAGTGCAAAGAGATCACTTCGGCGCTGATCGCCGATGTGCAGGAGATCGCCAAACCCACGTGTGATGAAAAGGGCGATGCGGCCGCCTTTATGCTCCAGCAGTGCATTGGTAGCACGCGTGGTAGCAATGCGCAGCTGCATGGGCGGAAACTCGCCCCCCGGCGGGGTGCTGGTGAGGATGCGTGCCCCCAAAACAGGCGCCTCTTCACCCGTGGTCAGCTCCAGCAGTGTGCCGGGCTGCCATGCGGCAGGGGAATTGAGTGTGATTGCTCCGGTTGCGCGGCCTTGCGCCTCGATGATACGCACCTCATGCGAGCCAACGGCATTGGCCTGAAAACCCGTCAGCAAGCCCGAGGGCAGAGGGGGGAGCCCGGAAAGCTGATAGACAGCACCGGTCCCGCCAGACACCACCGCGCGCAGATGTCCCGTGGAGAGCACCTTGCAGCGCGACTCGTGGCCCTGCGGGTCGAGTGCGTGGCAGTCGGTGAAGGTTCCACCTGTATCAGCCGCGATGCGCCACATCACTATTTTTTTGGCGCATCCGTGCCGCCGGAAAAGTCCAGGTCCGGCACCCAGCGCAGCTCTTTGAAGGCATCATAGTAGGGCTCGCAGTTCGGCCCTTTGAAGACAGCAACGGCGCGCGCCACCCATTCGTTCGCCTTGGCAGTGCCACCAGCATCAAAGGCCAGCGCCGCCTTGCAAAAGTAGTAGGCCGGAGTGTCGTCCATGAAGGTGAAATGATCGGCAAGGATTTGATCTGCTGCCGGGCGGTGGCCCAGCTTGAGCTCGCAGAGGAAGCGCTTGTAGTGCACCAGATGGCGAACGACCATGGGCAGCTTGGGGTAGTCGGAGGTCAGTTTGGTGAAAGCTTGCAGCGCCACGTCAAACTCGTGTTTCACAAAATGGAACTCGGCCAGATTGAACTTGGGAAGTGGGCTGTCCGGCTGGAGCTCGGCGGCTTTTTGAAACTGCACCAGGGCCAGATCAAAGTCTCGACGGCGTGGCGCCAGGTAGATGTCTCCACGCAGGGCGTAAATGTCTGGCACGTTGGGGGCCAGCTTTTCGGCGGCGTCCAGTTTTTCCAGCGCGTCGGTGTATCGCTGCTTCACGCGCATTTCGCGGGCCTCAAGGAGCAGTTTTCTGACTTCGTCGGAAACAGGGGTTGTTTTGGGAGCTTCTTGCGCCAGTGCGGCAGCGAGGCCGAGGGTCAGAAGCAGGCAGGCTGGGAAAAATCTCATCATGATTGGGCGGATGTTAGAGTGTGAATCGGGATCAGGCAAGGCGGGCGCGCATGCTGGTTTCAGCGCTGTCGCACAGGCTGCGCAGGATTTCAGGGCTGATCCACTCGGCTCCAAGTGACAGAATCGTTTCACGCACCATCCCGTCGGCGGAGACCACGCGCATGGGGCGCTCCTTGCCATATCTGGCCACGAGTCGCTCGATGATGGTGTCCGCGGTGGTGCCGGGGTCGGCGTAGATGATCTGCAGCCCCTGGGGCTCACGCTCCTCATTGGTGCCCTGCTTGGCACCGTCAAAGACCACCACCACCTGCATGCCGCTCATGTCCTGGAGATTGCGCAGGCGTTTGAGCAGTTCCGTGCGGGCTAGATGCCGCCGTGAGGCCACCCGATGCTCTCGTGCCAGCTCCGGCCACGCGTGAATGACGCTGTGGCCGTCAACGAGGAGATACGTGAGCGGAGCGGGCATGGGGCCGAGTTAAAAGTTCCAAGATTAAAGCCAGTAGCGCACATGCGGCCAACTTTAAACTTTTAACCTGAAACTTTAAACTCAAACGGGCACCGCCTTCGCCTTCTCATACTCTTCATTGATGAGGCAGAGTTCACCCAGGGCATCCTTGAGCGGATCTATTTCCTTGGCGCTGAAGCCCAGATGCAGATGCCTGCGCCAGCCCTCGGCGTATTCAAATTTGCCGGAAAGCCTGCCGACAGCGCGGGAGGCCTCGTCCATGCTGATGAGGTAGGAGTCCATGCCCTGACTCACGTCCAGCCAGTGCTTCTGGCTTTCATGAGCGGCGAGGGATTCACGTTTGCGGGCATGCACACTGCTGGTGTCCACATACTGGCCAGCCATGAGCGTCTGGCGCAGGGGATCGCACAGGCCATGCGGCATGGCATGGTAAACCGTCACATCGTGTGAATAGGAGGGCAGATGGGGGTCGGTCTGGAAATTGGGGATGCAGTGGGAAAACGCCGCTGTGACGGCCAGGCGACAGGCCTGCATGTGGTCCTCCATGTAGTCTGCGGGCGCATGGGTCAGCACGATGCTGGGCTTGGCCATGCGCACCACGGCGGCCACTTTGCGCAGATAGGGCACGGAATATGTCAGCTCCAGGTCATCGCAGATAGGCGGGTAAAAAGTGGCCCCTAGGATGCGAGCGGCCTCCCGGGCTTCCTCCAGACGTTTCTTCGTCGTGGTGGGGCCGTCCATCTGTACGGAGCCGCCGTTGCCGGTGCAGAGATTGATGTAGTGGATGTCCCAGCCACGAGCCTGAAGCTGCAGCAGAGTTCCGGCGGCGACGAACTCAATGTCGTCAGGATGGGCGAAGATGGCGAGGGCGGAGGGCATCGTTTACTGACGAGTGAGTGGGATTTGATAAATGCGGACGATCACATCGCGAAGATTTTGTCCATACGCTCGGTCAGCATCTTGAGGCCGCCGGAGTTGATGCCGCCGCGCTGCTCGCTGATGGCCCAGCCGGTGTAGCCTGCTGCGTCCAGTGCCTTCATGATGGCGGGCCAGTTGTTGTCCCCTTCGGTGAGGTCGCAGTCAAAGCCCTTCCACACGCCTTCCTCCTTCATCTTTTTGGTGCTGTATTCTTTGACGTGGATGCGGTTGATACGCTTGCCCAGCACCTTGATCCACTGCTCCGGCCAGCCGTAGCGCAGCACATTGCCGATGTCGAAATGCCAGCCCACGATTGGGTCGCCCACCTCATCAAGATAGCGCACGGCCTCCAGCGGGCTGAGGATGAAGTTGTTCCAGACGTTCTCGATGGAGATCTTCACACCGAGTTCTTTGGCCAGCGGCACGGCCTTCTTGATTTCGGTGATGGAGCGCTCCCACGCCACATCGTAGGGCACTGTCTCGCTCACCACGCCGGGCACCACGAGGATGGAATCTGCACCGTAGGCTTTGGCATCGCGCAGCGTGGTCAGCACGCCCTGCAGGCCTTCTTCACGGATCTTGGGATCATCATGGGTGAGCGTCTGCTTCCAGTGCGTGTGGCAGCACACGCTGGCAGCCTGCAGGCCGGACTGACCTAGGGCGTCGATGACCTCTTGATTATTCATCCCGCCGGCAGGCTCCACACCTTCGTATCCGGCCTCTTTGGCAGCCTTGTATTTCTCCACCAGCGTTCCCTTGATGCCAAGAGTGCCGCCCATGATGGCCTTGCGCAGTTTGCGGGCTGGCTTGGCGGCTTCCTGAGCCATAAGGCCGCCAGAGGCAGCGAGCAGCGCGGTGGAGGAAAGAGACTGGATGAAGTGACGGCGTGATGTCATGGCGTGAAAATACGCATGAGCATGACGTGAGTTGTCACAAACCGTCAATTCAAACTGTCGGGCATTTAGCGGAGACTAACGCCTTTCTCAGCCGTTCTTGGCCAGCAGCGCCTTGGCGGCCTTCTCGATCTTGGTGAGAAGGTTGGCCGGCAGCTCGGTCAGCAGCGGCAGGACGGGGCCGGTCTGCGCCACGCCAGCCAGTTCGACTGCGTGGTGCAGCACGAGAATGGGGCTGTGGGCATTGCGCAGGTCTTCGAGGGCCACGAATTCTTCGCGGATCTTTTCGGCGGTGTCCCAGTCCTTCTTCAGGATGGCCTGCAGCATGGCGGTGGAGCGGCTGGGGGCGATGCAAACGCAGCCTGCGGTGAAACCGGTGACGCCGAAGTCGCGCAGGTGAATGATGGCCGGCTGCTCACCGATGCCACTGACGATCATCTTGCCATCCACCAGCTTGGTCAGCTTCTTGAGGTAGGGATCCTTCTTCGGATCAGGCTCCACGATGGCATATTTGATCCAGGAGATGAGGCCGTCATTTACCAGCTCGGCGGCGAGCTCAGGGGTGATGTAGGCGCCGTCTTTGATGTAGAGAACGGCCTTGATGCCGGACTTTTCCACAAAGTGACGGATGGCGGTGGCTACACCGGCGGGCTTGGAGGGAAAGAGCGTGGGCAGCAGCATCGCCGTAGGGAAGGCGAATTCGCTGAGGATCTTGGCCTGATCCATCGCGGTGCCGTACATCGGACCCACGGAGGGAACGACCCACATGTCGTCCGGGGAGATGTCCACCAGCATCTTCAGCAGAGAGTGGTACTCGCTCGGGGCGATGTTGTACAGATTGGCGTTTCCGCCGTAGAGAAGCGTGCGGATGCCACCTTTGTGCATGTGCTTGATCAAGCGGCTGTTCTGCGACTTGGCCAGGGACAGATCCTTGTTCCGGCAAAGCGGAGGCACGGCGATGACAGAGGACTGCAGATCTTCAAAGGTGACAGGGGTGGTCTTCATGAAACGTCACATGAGCGCGGAGTGCGCCCCGCTGCAAAGAAAAAACAACACGGGAATGAGGGGGCTTTATTGTCCCTCGATGAAGCTAAGCAAATCAGCCATGTCCGAGACGCTCATTCCAGTCTCCAACCCCTCGGGCATGAGGCTCTGGCCGGTTGATGTGCTTCCTTTGATTTCAGCACGTTGCAGCGTCTTTTCAGCGCCGCCCATCATCTTGAGCGTGACACTGGAAGCGGTGTCGTTTGTAATAATTCCGGCCAGTGTCTGGCTGTCTTTGGTGTTGACGGTGTAAGCGATGAACTGAGATGCAACCTCCTTGTGGGGTTCAAGAATCGCCGTAAGAAGAGCCTCGCGCCCCTTGGTCTTTACCGTAATCAAATCCGGGCCCACCTGCATCCCCATCGTTCCAGCACGGTGACAGGCCATGCAGCGCGCCATGTACTGTGCCTGGCCCTTGGCGGCATCTCCCTTGGCGGCGATGGCGGGCTTGAACTTGACCGTGACCTCCTCGCGAGATGGCGGGATCACTTCAGCGAGTGCCGTTTTGGCTGCTGCGGCGACTTTGGCGGACTTGTGCTTGATCAGTGCCTGCACCTGCGCAGCGGAGTACTCCGTGGGTTTGACCACACCGGATTCCAGCAGCGCCAGGGCTCGGTCTTCACGTGCGAGCAGTGCAGTGAGGGCTGCTTCCTTGGCCTGCGATCCAAAGCCTGACCAGCCATCGAGCAGGGCTTTAGTGACCGCAGCCGAGCCGTTCTGCGCCAGCGTGCGCACCGCCGCCGCCTGCACGACGTCCGGCTGCCCTTGCGCCAGGCATTGATTTAGGGCGTCGCTGGCTTCTTTGGAGGAAGTGAGGCCGAGGAGTTCGATGGATTCCTGGCGTGCGGGTTCGGAGGCCTTGGCATCTACGGCATTCGTCGCGGCTTTGGCGAAGACGGCGGCGAGCTTGTGCTCATGGTCCACTTTCTCGATGCTGGTGCCAGCACGCTTCAAGCCGCTGGCCAGAGGTTGAATCGCACCCGCCAGTGCGCTCGCTGGCAGGCTGCTGATGGATGAAATCAACATTTTGAAATCACCTGGCTCCAGCTTCATGGCGGCCACGGCTTCGATTAAAGCTGGCGGCGCTTTGGTGGCATCCTTTTTCAGCAGCAGGAGCAGCGTGTGCTGAGCGATCAGCGGCCGTGCGCCTGCCACTGTTGCCACCCAGCTCTTAGAGCTTCTCAGAATGTCATCTTGCATCGTTTCGGCAAAGGCGGTCTCGATGCTTGCGTCCAGTGCATCCGGTTTGGCGCCGTAGTTCTGGTGTCCCACGCCCCCGAGGCTGAGCAGGGCCTGAAAGCGCGTGCGTGCGGCTGTTTTTTGGCCTGTGAGTTTGAGCATCAGCGGCACAATGTCATCCGCAGACTTAGGCTCCTTGGAGACAAGAGATTCTGCGAGAATGCAGGCACGCTCTGTCACTGCAGGGCTGCTGTCTTTAAGTGCCGTGAGAATGTGATCTTCGCTCAGCACTCCCAATCCCTCCAGCGCACCCAGCGCATGCAGCTTGGCCAGCGCATTGTCTCCGATCAGAACCTTCTCCAGCAGCGGCAAGGCGGTCTTGTCCTTGCGCTCGTAGAGCAGTCGCTGCGCCGTATCGCGATGCCAGCCGTTGGGGTGCCCCAGTGTCTTCACGAGTTCCTCCGTACTGGATTTTCCAAGCGCCACCTTCTGGCCAATGCGCTCGGCGCCTTTCTCTGGCACGATGCGGTAGATGCGGCCGCGGTTGTTGCCGCTGTTGAGGTCGATGTGCTTTTTGATCTCGTCAGGGATGCTCCACGGGTGCTCGATCACCTCGCGATACATGTCGCAGATGTGAAGGCAGCCGTCGGGGGCGTTGGCAAAGTTCACCACGCGTACCCAGGTGTCCTTGCTGGCGGCAAACTCAAAACCGTGCTCATCCGCAGGGCGCTCGCCGATGAGGCTGATGCCGTCTGCGCTGGGTTTGATGACCTTGCGGTGCACGAGCTGGCCGCCTGCGTCTCCGCTGAAGCTGTTGTTGACGAAGTCATGCCCGTAGGCGTCGCCACGATAGATGGTGGTGCCGGTGGCTCCGGTGAAGTAACCGCTCACACGGCCGCCGCCTTCCACCGCACCCTTTACCACTCCGGCGATGCGCCAGCGTGTGCGGATGATGCGCCAGGGCTCGTCCGGACTGATGCGAAACACCTCCGCCGCGCCGCCATCCACCGCGATGCTCTGCTTTGCAGGCGGCATGGCGTAGTAGGGATTGCGGTTCGCATACTTGTCATCGTACACCCAGTATTGCAGGTGGTCGCTGTTGGAGCAGCCAAACTTGCGGCCGTAGTTGTCAAAGCTCATGCCATACTGCGCGCCGCCGCCTTCCAGACCAAACTCCAGCGTCAGCGGGTCAAACCAGAAGTCCTTGCCACCCAGTTCCACGCCTTTGTCATCCGGCCGCTTCAGGCAGGTGATCACACCGCGGTTGCCTCCGCCAGCGAGGATGTGGATGCGGTTGTCCTGCCCCCACTGAAAGCTGTTCATGAGGCCCTGTACATTGAGAATTTTCAAGCCGGTGCCAAAGCCCGTGAAGACCTTCTCCCGCACCTCTGCCTTGCCGTCTCCATCCTTGTCCTCAAAGCGCCAGATGTCAGGCGTGGCACCCACAAACAGGCCGCCATTGGCCCAGCACAGGCCGGTGGGCCAGGGAAGGTCATCGGCAAAGACAGTGCTGGTTTCAAAGTGACCGTCTCCGTCCTTGTCCTCCAGCATGGAGATACGGCCCAGATGCGGGGTCACGTCGCGCATCTCGCTGTAATCGATCATCTCGCACACAAACATGCGGCCGTTTTCGTCATAGCACACAGCGATGGGGCTGCGCACCTGCGGCTCATTGGCAGCCAGCTGGAGCTTGAATCCCTTTTTCATCTGCCAGGTGCCGATGGCGTCCTTGGGCTCTACGGCGGGATAGCGCGGCAGATCCTTGGCCGGGTCCACGGCCACGGCGTTCTTGGTTTCACCGTAGGCCTTGGCGTAGGTGGTCTTCGTTTTGATGCCGTCCGCCTGGGCGAAAAGCGAGGCGCTGAAGGTGAGAAGCAGCGAGAGAGAGCAGGCGGCAGTCTGGGTCATGCCCAGATCATACGGGTCCCTCCGGCAGCATCAAAAGCCGAAAGTCGCTCATGGTGGTATTCTTGTGACGGGCAGCCCGTCTCACGCCTTACAGCACCGTGTCATTCACCACCTCGTTGCGCTCATTGAGCAGCAGGCGCTTGGGGATGATGGGATTTTCACTTTCGCCCCAGGCCATGATGGTGACACGGTGGCCGGTGTTGATGAGATGAGCTGCGGCGCCATTGACGACGATCTGGCCGGAGCCACGCGGGCCGGGAATGACGTAAGTTTCCAAGCGGGCACCGTTGGTGATGGAGGTCACCAGCACTTTCTCGCCGTTCCACAGGTCGGCTTTTTCCATGAGATCTGTGGGTATGGTGATGCTGCCTTCATAGGCGATGTTGGCATCGGTGATGGCGGCGCGGTGGAGCTTGGATTTGAGGAGGGTTCTGAGCACGTGCCAGAGTGCGCCATCTGGGCCGGGGGTCAAGAGGTGATGCGCATGGAAAAGCCGCAAACCACATGCCTGTGCCAGCGATCTGGCACGTGGCACCGCTGGCTGCTTGATGTGAGGCTGTTTTAGTGACTCTATGCGGCGATGAGATACCGCGATCAACGCCGCTCCGAATCCGCCCCCGCACGCCAGAACTTCACCCCGCGCAAGAGCATGGGGCAGAACTTCCTTCAGGATGAGGAAATCTCCCGCTGGATCGGCGATCAGGTGCTGCCGGACGGCGCTGATCTCGTGGTGGAGATCGGCCCCGGCATGGGGGCGCTGACCAAGCACCTCGTGGGCCGTCCCAAGAAGCTCATCCTCATCGAAAAAGACGCCCAGCTCGGCCCGGAGCTGCAGGGCCAGTTTGAGGGGCGTGATGACGTGGAGGTCATCCTCAATGACGCCACGCGCATCGATCTCCGCCCTTGGTTTCGCCATGGTCCGCTGCGCCTCGTGGGAAACCTGCCTTATTCCGTTGGCGGCGAAATCTTGAAGCACTGGCTCACCCCGCCCACTCCCGTGAGCTGGGCCGTCTTCATGCTGCAAAAGGAGGTGTGCGACCGCCTGGCAGCCACCTGCGAAGACGACTCCTACGGCGCACTGAGCCTCCTGGTTCAGAAGGACTGGAATGTGGAGATGCTGCGCGTGGTGCCACCGGAGGTTTTTAATCCGAAGCCGAAGGTGGATTCAGCCATCATCCGCCTCACCCCCCGAGATCCCGCCTCGCTGCCGGTGTTTGATCATGTGCTGTTTGACCGCCTCGTCCGCATGGGCTTTTCCCAGCGGCGCAAGCAGCTCAAAAACCTGCTGCCAGATGCACCCGGCGGCTGGGAGGCTCTGGTGCAGGCGCTAGGTGTTTCCGCCACGGTGCGTGCGGAGGCCCTGTCTCTGGCGCAGTGGATTCAAATAGCCCGCCACTACGAGCAGCGACACGAAGCCGATGCCGGGCAGAAGGCCAGCGAGGTCTTTGACGTGGTGAACGAACGCAACGAAGTCATCGGCCAGCTCACCCGGGGTGAGGTGCACAAGCGCAAGCTGCTTCATCGTGCGGTGCACATCTTCGTCATCAACAAGCGCGGTCAGATCTACCTGCAGCAGCGCTCACACCTTAAGGATGTCTCTCCGCTGAAGTGGGACAGCAGCGCCGCCGGACATCTGGACGCCGGAGAAGACTACGCCACTGCCGCAGTCCGCGAACTGGAGGAGGAGATTGGCGTCAAAGTCGAGGCCACCGAACTGGCTGCGCAAATTCCTGCCGGAGACAACACGGACCACGAGTTTGTCGAGCTACGCCTCGCCCGCCACGACGGCACCATCCGCTGCCTGCCTGAGGAGATAGCCACCGGCGAGTGGTTCAAGCCCGAAGACATCACCGCTTGGGTGGATGCAAGACCGCAAGATTTTGCCAAGGGCTTTGTGACATGCTGGAAGGCGTGGACAAAGTAGCTCGGGCGAAGGTGTGTTATCTCAGTGTTCTCGGAATGAACACATGCTGCATGCCTGCGGCTTCGGCTGCGCGGATGCCGCTCATGCCATCCTCCAGCACGAGACATTCGCCGGGGGCGATGCCCATCTGCTCGGCGGCCAGAAGGAACATGTCTGGTGCGGGCTTGCCGTGCTTCACCTTCTTCGGCGTGATGATGATGGGAAAGAGATCGATCAGACCTGTGGCGGTCAGGCAGCCGCGTACGGTGGGTTCCTCGCTTCCGGAGGCCACGGCCATGGGGAAGCGTCCTTCGAGAGAGCGCGCAAAGTCAGCCACCGGACGCACCGCCTGCACCTCGGGGATGCGTCGGGCAAAGATCTCCATCTTCAGCTCATCCACGCTTACCGGGTCCACATTGGCGCCATGCTTGGCATTCAGCAGCTTCACCACGTCCTGCTCTTTCATGCCTGCGTGTGCGTAAAACTCCTCCTCGGTAAACTCATACGGCGCGTCATGCTGCCTCAGCGCCTCCACCCACGCAATGTAGTGCAGTGGCATCGAATCAACGAGCGTGCCGTCGCAGTCGAAGATGTAGGCTTGAAAAGAGTAGTCGGGGATTTGCAGGGACATGGGGTGTGTGGATAAACCTCACTCGGCAGCGGGCAGCAACCAACTTTTAGGTTGGAGTGCCTGCATCCCGCAGACTGTCTTCCGCATATACGCGGAAGACAGGGCCTGGGGGTGCATCACACCGCGCGGTTCACCGCACTGAGCACCGCCTTGATGGAGGCAAGTTCGATATTGGTGTCCACACCTGCGCCCCAGATGGTTTTGCCACTGGCGGTTTTGATCTGGATGAAGGCGAGGGCGCTGGCCTCGGTGCCGGAGCTGAGGCTTTGTTCGCGGTAGGTGGCCACTTCAAAGGCGGGGGCTCCGGCCTCCTGGATGAGAGCATGGGCAAACGCGGCGATGGGGCCGTTGCCCTTGCCAGCGATGCCGCGTTCCTTGCCGTTGATGACGAGGCTGCTGCGGCAGGTGAACACGCCGTCCACACCGTCGGCATGGAAGTGATGGAGAGCGAATGGAGTCTCGCGCTCGATGTATTCCTTCCAGAACATGTCCTTGAGCTCGGCAGCAGTGACTTCGCGGCCCAGTTTGTCCACGATGTCGTTGGCCAGCGGGCCAAACTCGCGCTGCATGTCCTTCGGCAGTTCGATGCCAAATTCGCTCTCCAGCAGGTAGGCCACGCCGCCCTTGCCGCTCTGCGAATTGACACGGATGACCTCGCGGTACTCGCGGCCGATGTCGTTGGGATCGATGGTGAGGTAGGGCACGTCCCAGATGCTCTTGTGCTGCTCGTAGCCAGACAGCCCTTTCTTGATGGCATCCTGATGACTGCCGCTGAAGGCGGTGAAGACCAGCTCGCCTGCGTAGGGCTGGCGCGGAGGCACAGTCATGCCGGTGGTGCGCTCATACATGCGGATCAGGCCGTTCATGTCGGTAAAGTCCAGCTTCGGGTCGATGCCGTGCATGTAGAGGTTCATGGCCACCTGCACGATGTCCAGATTGCCGGTGCGCTCGCCATTGCCAAACAGCGTGCCTTCCACGCGGTCAGCCCCGGCCAGCAGACCCAGCTCCGTGGCGGCGGTGCCGGTGCCGCGGTCGTTGTGCGTATGCAGGCTGATGATGAGGCTCTCGCGGTTTTTGATGTTGGTGCAGATCCATTCGATCTGATCTGCATACACATTGGGCATGGCCACCTCCACAGTGTCCGGCAGGTTCAGGATCATCTTGTTCTCCGGCGTGGGCTGCCACACATCCATCACGGCCTCGCTGATCTCCTTGGCAAACTCCACCTCAGTGGCGCTGAAGCTCTCCGGGGAGTACTGCAGGGTTACTTTGGTGCCACCTTCGGTCAGGCGGTGCAGGCGGTCCTTGATCATCTGCGCGCCTTTGACAGCCACGGCAATGATCTCCTCCTTGCTCTTGCCAAACACATACTTGCGCTGCGCGGGCGAAGTGGAGTTGTACATGTGGATGACCACCTGCTTCGCACCGATCAGACTTTCCACGGTCTTCTCGATCAAGTCTTCGCGTGCCTGCACCAGACACTGGATCGTCACATCATCCGGGATGCGCTTTTCCTCAATCAGACGGCGGTTGAAGGCGAATTCGGTGTTTGAAGCGGAAGGGAAGCCGACTTCGATTTCCTTGAAGCCGCACTGCACCAGCGCATCAAACATGTCCAGCTTCTGGGAGACATTCATCGGCACGGCGAGTGCCTGGTTGCCATCGCGCAGATCCACGCTGCACCAGATGGGCGCTTGGGTCAGATGGCGGCTCGGCCACTGACGGTTCGGGATGTTGATCAACGGAAAGGGCTGATACTTTGAGGACGGGTTCTTCAACATGACAAAAACAGAATGGAAAGAAAAGTAGCGAGATTTCAGGCGTGCGCAGGATGGATTTTCCTGACCTGAGGGAAACAGCCGTAACATGACGGCAAAGGGCATGACGAGGAAACACGGGCCGCCTACCCTAGCGTAAGTCGCAGGGAGAGCAGAAGGAGAGCCTTGGCGGGCGTGGTCATTAGGGTGTCAAGAAAGCAGGGAAGTGGCGGAGGTCAAGGGCGGGGCTGCATGACCATCCTGACCGGAACTGCGTCGGAGGATTTCACCCCGCCCATTTCACCAGCGATTCACCCTGCCTTCATGCGCATTTCACACTCATCAGCGTGACTGCCTGGCGGGCTGCCTCAAAGAGTGATGCGCATGAGCGGCTGTCGCACTATTTTCAAACGTTGCCTTCTAGGCGCAGGGGTGATCTTCCCGCTGATCTTTCTGATCATGGAGTTCAGGTCAGGGGGCTGCTCTCAGAATTTTTTCGGCCCGATTCCAACCTGGATGCGCATCGGGCTCGGGCTGCTGATGCCAGCCTCAATTTTCACCCCCATGATGGCCTGGCGTTATCCTAAAACACTGTGGATGCCGGCGGGAGACTTTCTGCATGGGGCCGGTCTCCTAGCTTCGTTTCTCTATGTGCTGGCGCTGGGGGAGATGAATGTCGTGGGGCTTTTGGCACCACCCGTTTTGCTTTTTCTTGCACTGTCTGGTCACTATGAGGGAGATGCGCTGACGTTTTGGCTGATCGCGCCGACGCTGTTGGGGCCGCTGACAGCGCTCGCAGCGTGGTATGTTATCTTTTTGCGGTTTCTGCGAAAGCTGAGAAAACGAAGGCACGCATTGCCATGGCTTTGCGGCATGGCGTTCAGTCTCGTGGTCATCATCGCCGCCGAATGGCCCATGACAGGCTTTGATGAAGATTTCCTCCATGAAGCGCTGCAAATGGTTCAGGGAAATGTGGTGGAATTCAGCAAAGAGCTGTCCCGGCGGCAAACACCATCACGGTAGGCCGTGGTACCGCGGTTTGTATCCACTTGATCTCTTGACCACCTCCTGCCCCTCGTGACTACTCTTGCCTCCCCATGACCCATTTCCGCCCCTGCATTGATCTCCACGATGGCCGCGTCAAACAGATCGTCGGCTCGTCGCTGCGGGATGATGGCTCGGGGCTGAAGACAAACTTTGTGAGTGACCGCGATGCCGCATGGTATGGCGATCTGTACCGGCGCGATGGGTTGAAGGGCGGGCATGTGATCCTGCTGGGGAAGGGGAACGAGGCGGCGGCAAAAGCGGCTACGGCTGCCTATCCCGGTGGCCTGCAGGTGGGCGGGGGCATCCGCCCGGAGAATGCAGGGGAGTATCTCAATGCTGGGGCCAGCCATGTGATCGTGACGAGCTACCTCTTTGAAGCCGATGGCACGTTCAACCAAACGAAGCTCGATGAAATGGTGGCTGCCGCAGGCAAGGGGCGGCTGGTCATTGACCTGAGCTGCAAGGCAACCGCCTCCGGCTGGACGGTGGCGATGAACCGCTGGCAGACGCTGACCACACTGAAGGTGACGCCCGAGTCACTGCGCTCGCTTGCGGGGCAATGCGCTGAGTTTCTGATCCATGCCGTGGATGTGGAGGGCAAGTGCGAGGGGATCGACGAAGCGCTGGTGAGTTTTCTTGGAGAGCACTCGCCCATCCCCATGACTTACGCGGGTGGTATCCGGCATCTGGATGACCTCAAGCGCATCGACGAACTCAGCCATGGGCGTGTGGACGGCACCGTGGGCAGCGCGCTGGATCTCTTTGGCGGGACGGGGGCGAAGTATGAGGAACTGGTGGCGTGGAACCGGCGTGACAAGTAACCGGGCATTCCTGCCCAGTCTGGTTTAGAAAACAGTTGTCGCGGCAGGAGTGCCAGCTTCACTTGGCGAAAATGAAAATCATCCGCTACTCCGACTCTCAGGGAAACGTCGCTCATGCCGCGCAGCAGGCTGACGGCTCGGCGCTCGTGATCGAAGGAGACATCTATGGCGAGCATCGCGTGACGGAGCGAAAGGCGGAGGTGGCGAAACTGCTCTCTCCCATCCAGCCGTTTGCGATCATCTGCATCGGGCTCAATTACAAAAAGCATGCGGAAGAGACGAAGGCGGAGCTGCCAAAACATCCCGTGGTTTTCATGAAGCTGCCAAATGTGGTGCAGCATCCGGGCGAGCCGATCCTGCTGCCCACCAAGCTCAAGAGCGACAAGGTGGACTACGAGGCCGAACTGGCGGTGGTGATCGGCAAGAAGGCAAAGAACGTGAGCAAGGCCGATGCGCTGAACTACGTGCTGGGCTACACCTGCGGCAATGATGTGAGCGCACGAGACTGGCAGAAGCACGGCGGCGGCGGCCAGTGGTGCCGCGGCAAATCCTTCGACACCTTCTGCCCTCTGGGCCCCGTTCTCGTCACAGCAGATGAAATTTCCAATCCAAACAGCCTGCCCATCAAGACGGTGCTCAATGGCGAGGTCATGCAGGACTGGAACACCGACGACATGATTTTTGATGTACCCACGCTGATCGAGTTTCTCAGCGGCAGCACCACGCTCATGCCGGGCACCGTCATACTCACCGGCACGCCACATGGTGTGGGAATGGCACGTACACCGCCGGTCTTTATGAAGGATGGGGACTCCGTGAGCGTGGAGATTGGCCAAATCGGCACGCTGACCAATCTGGTCAAGGATGAGGGGTGACACTGAAAAGTCTGTCCCTCAATGGGCTGGCTTGTTTCAGCAGCCCTGTGCTTTCTCCAGCTCGCAAATGAGGAGCTCGTAGCGGCGGCGAGGGCAGCATTCTTCCAGCAGGCGGCGGAGGGCGGATTTCTGACGTACAAAGTGGAAGGTGAGGATGTCACACACCGCTTCGGGTTCGTCCATCTCCTCCAGTTCCTCGCGCAGCTGGTGCATGCCGGCGCAGCTGTCTGCGGTGGGGGGCGGCAGGAGTTCCAGAGCCTCGGCTTTGAGCTGGCGCAGGGTCTTGACGGGCGCGCTCTGAGTGAGCACGGGTTCCACCCGGGCGATACGGAAGGGCTTCATCTGTTCCCAGCCGGTGATACGCACGCGGCACAGGCCGTAGAGCATCACCTGGGAGGTGCCGTCGGGGTTCTTTACAGAGGCGCGGATCAGGCCGGCTGTGGTGACGGGCAGCACTCCGCATTTGCCGTCGGAGACACCCACGCAGAACATGCGGTCGGTGCACAGCGCATAGTCTAGCATGCGCCGGTAGCGGTCTTCAAAGATGAAGAGAGGCAGGTGGCAGCCGGGGAAATGGTAGCAGTCGTCCAGCACAATCACCGGCAGAGTGTGCGGGAGCACGAAACCTTTGGCTGAAAATGTCTTCGACAAGATGTCCATGCGTTGTCTGATGGCAACTGATACGCGCGCCAAGGCGCGCATGGTTTGTGATTTCCTGCGTAAATTCCAGCAAATCGTTCAAGACTGGCTGGAAATATCTCCGGCGGTGTCGGGCGGGAGCCTGGCTGAGGGAGGACAGGCTGACAGCAGCGGAATTTCACGGAGAGTCCGGTTCCTTGGTGCTTTTCATCACAGGCTCTTCAGATATGCCACGATGTCCCGGATGGACTGCGGGGTGAGGCCGAGCTGCTGAGGCTGGTACATCAGGGAGCGGCTCATCTTCTTTTGGCTGGCGATGCGGTCTTTTGGCACGGTCTGCACCATGCCCCCCATGCATTTGATCATGACCGGATCTCCACTCGAGAGGATCATGCCGGTGATGGTGAGTCCGTCCTTGGTTTTGATCTCGCTGCCCTCATAACCATGAGAGATGTCGGCAGAGGGGCGGGCGATGGCGTTGGCGATGACCTCCACCGGCTGCTGCCGGCCAAAGGCGGTAAGGTCCGGCCCAAACTCCACGCCTGCCTGCCCCACCTTGTGGCAGGTGAAGCACACGGCCACGGCGGCCTGTCCGCGCTGCACATCTCCGGGCAGCTTGGCGATTTCTGCCCCTGTGGGCAGTTCGGCTACGTCCTGGAGTTCCGGCGGCATCTCCACGGCGACGAGTTTTACCTTGGCGGGATCGTAGAGGCCCAGTGTTTTCAGGCCGCTGTCCACATCGTAGGACTTCCAGTCGTTGCTCTTGCGGTTGAGCAGCCACCATTTGGCCAGATCCTGCATGGGGAAGTTTTTCGCCACGGCCAGTTCCATCATGGCACCGGCGGCTTCGCGGCTTTTCACAAAGGCCAGTCCAGTGACCATGAGCTTGCGCTGCGCCTCGCTCAGCGCGGTGTCGAGGGCGCGGGTCTTGAAGGCCTCCACCGCAGCGGCAGGGTGCAGACGCCAGGCGGTCCATGCCTGTGCCTCGGTCCAGGCGGCGGGCTTGTCCTGACACACGGTGGCATAGAGTTCCGCCTCCTTGCCTTCGGCACCGAGGCCCAGGGCCTCAAGGTAGGTGCGGTCCTTGCCGTCAAACTGCTGCGCCAGCTTCACCAGCAGCGGCAGGCTTTCTTTTGCAGGCACATCGCGCAGTGTCAGCGCCACCTCGCGGCGCACGGCGGGTGATGGATCTGTGACCATTGTGGCAGCCATGCCCAGAACATCCACACCTGCACGGCGCAGGGCACGGTAGGCCACGAGGCGCTGCTCTTCGGATTTGGATTCCAGCCAGGGCTTCACCTGAACCACGCCTTCCTCACCCATCTGCGCCAGCAGCCAGGCGGCGCGTGCGGCGATGTAGGCATTGTCATCTTTCAGCAAAGCGGCCACGGCAGGCACAGCCTTGGCCCCCTGGGCTTTCACCGCGGTGAAGCCGCTGAAGCGCACGTTGGGTGCGGGGCTTTTCAGCGCGGCGATTTGTCCCTCGGTGGTGTCGAGTTTCAGCGAGGGGACATTGGAAGCAAAGCCCTTCGGGGCGATGCGGTAGATGGTGCCGGTGTAGCGCTCGTCCAGCGTGCCGTGGCCACCCACTCGGGCATCAAACCAATCTGCCACATAGATCGCACCATCGGGCCCCACGGTTACATCGCTGGGGCGGAAGCGGGTTTTGATCTCGCCAGAGGGCTTGCCGCCTAGGAAGTCGGAGCCGGCAAATTCCTTCTCCTTGTTCGAGGTCATGAAGTCAAAGCGCTCCAGCTTCCAGCCTGCGCCATCTGGTTTGGGCAGGTAGCCAAAGACCACGTTCTTGCCTGCCTCGCAGGCGAGAAGAAGGCCGTTCCACTTCTTGTCGAGCGCGCCGTTTTCATAGAAACCTACGCCGGTAGGCGAGCCGCCGCCATACACGTCTCCCGCAGGCATGGTGCCGGGGTCTTCCTGTCGCCACTCGGCGGTGGGGGTGTCCTGACCGGGGCGCTTGTCAGCCCCCCAGGTGCGCAGGCCGTCAGCGGAGGCAAAACCCGCATTGCCGCCCTCCATCACGGGCGTGATTCGACAGGCGGGCGGGTCGTCGTTGTCGCTCTGGAAGACATCGCCAAAGGACGTCACCGTCTGCTCGTAGCTGTTGCGGTAGTTGTGGCCGATGATGGTCACATTGGTGCCATCCGGATTCATGCGTGCGCCAAAACCGCCGATCCACACATGGCCGTCGTCGCTTTTCAGCCCAGCCAGCTCCTGCATCATGTAGGGGCTGCCCATGCTGAAGGTTTTGCCGGAGTGGTCGGTGAATTTGGCACCCGTGTTTCCCTGGTTCCAGTACCACTGGCCGTCAGGCCCGGCGGTCACGCTATGCAGGCTGTGGTCATGCTGACGACCGCCAAAGCCCGTGAGCAGCGCCTCGCGCTTGTCCACAGCGGGGTCGAATTTGCCATCGCCATTCACATCGGTGTAAACGAGCAGGTCCGGCGGTTGCGAAACGACGATTTTGTTCCCCAGCACGGCCACACCCAGCGGCGCGGCCAGCGCGGGCTCCTGCACAAAGACGGTGCTCTTATTGGCCTTGCCAGAGCCTGTGGTGTCTTCCAGCACCACGATGCGATCGCCCTCGGGTCTGCGGCTGCCTTTGCTGCGGTAGTTCACGCCTTCAGCCACCCAGAGGCGCCCCTGCGCGTCGAAGTCGATGTTGGTGGGATTGAACAAAGCAGGTGAGGTGGCCCAGACTGTGACTTCCAGCCCCTCGGGCACCGTGAAGAGATCGGCAGGCACCTCAGTCTTGCCGTCGTCCACGATGACGGGAGCCTGCGCGGCTGGCGGCTTCTCGGTGAAGACCTGAAATTTGACAGAGGCGTCGCTGGGCTTGCCTGCGCGCACCATGCCGCCGTCGTCCAGGGCCACTTGCGCGGTGAAGCGCTCCACGCCCTGCGGCAGATCATAGGAGATGACGGAGTAGGCGTGCGTGCCGATGCCAGTGGTGTAGGTCTGGCCGCCGACGAGCAGGGGCTGACCCATCGCTGACTTGCCTGCATGCGTGCCACCGGATCCCTGGCTGCTGGCCTTCCATTTAAGCTTGGTCAGATCCTGTGTGGAGCCGTCGGCCATGATCAGCTTGGGTTCGATCCAGTCAGCCCAGTCGCAGCTGATGGCACCTTCATCAGCCACCACGAGAAAGAGCTCTTTTGCGCCTTTCAGAGAAACGTCCACTGAGGTCAGACGCGGGGTGTTCGCAGCGGTGGTGATCTTCGGGCTTTCATACACCGGCTTGGCAGCCGCGGCCAGAGAGGCGGAGATGAGAAGCGTGAGGAGGGTGAGCGGAGAGAGCGTCATGGGGAGGCGCGATTTTCCAGAGCGGGCTGAAGCTCTCAACTACTTTGTCCAGCCTGGCTGGACAACTGCCAGACGCGACTTTGGCTTGTGATGCGCGAAACCTTCTCCAGATTCAGCGCCCAACCATGAAACACATCGTTCTCCTTCTGAGTGTGGCCGTGCTGGCCTCCTGCCAGAGCACCCTTCCGGACTACCATGCAGGCAGTGCAGCCGAGGCCAGGGCCTATGTAAAACGCGCTGTGGAGTCGGGCGTGGCACCCAAGTCCACCGAAGCCGAGTTGATCGCAGAGCAGTCCGCTGGTAAACCGGCTGATGGCAAATGGAGCCCGCAAAAAATCGATAGTTACATCAGCAGATATATCGATGCGCATCCCCGGGTCGTGGAGATCAATCGTGCAGCCAATCGTGGCCAGATCACGGAAAAAGTGCGTCAGCTCATGATCGCCGAGGTGGAGGCTCAGGAAGAACGTGAAGCCGAGGAACGTGCTGCCGCGCTGCAGTATTCCTCCTCTTCGCTGAACCAAACCGCCACGCAGATCAATCAAAGCTCGTCCTACCGGATGAATTCAGCTCTCATGCAGAACCCTTCCACCAGTTCGCCTTATGGCGGTGGCTATGGTGCCGGACTGAGCAACGGGGCTCCTTACTGAAAACCTGGCTATTCCAGGCGCCCCTAAATGCTTACAGACATCCAATGAACCTTCCGATTCGTCCCCGTCGCAACCGTCAATCTCCTGCCGTTCGTGATCTCGTGCGCGAGACCGAGCTGACGCCTGGGCATCTGATCTATCCGCTCTTCATTCAGGAAGGCGATGCCAATACGCCAATCGAGTCGATGCCCGGGTGCATTCGCTGGAGCATTGAAGGACTGGTAAAGGAAGCTGGAGAAGCTCATGCCCTGGGAGTGCCTGCGGTGGTTTTGTTTCCCCGTATCCCAGATGAACTGAAGACGCGCGGTGCCGAGGCATGTCATGCAGATGACGGCCTGGTGCCACGGGCCATCCGTGCGCTGAAAAGCGCCCACCCGACTCTGGCGGTGATCACTGACGTGGCGCTGGACCCATACAACAGTGACGGCCACGACGGACTGGTGGCGGATGACGGCCGCATCCTGAACGATGAAACCGTGGCCGTGCTCTGCCAGCAGGCGCTCTGCCACGCACGCGCAGGCGCGGACATTGTAGCTCCGAGCGACATGATGGACGGTCGCGTGGCCGCTCTGCGTGTCGCGCTGGATGCCGGTGGCTTTCAGTCAGTCTCGATCATGAGCTACACCGCCAAGTATGCCAGTGCCTACTACGGACCTTTTCGTGGGGCGCTCGACTCTGCCCCCAAGGCTGGCGACAAGAAGACCTACCAGATGGACCCGGCCAATGCCCGCGAGGCACTGCGTGAGGCCGCTCTGGATGAAGCCGAAGGGGCCGACATCCTCATGGTAAAGCCAGCCGGGCCATACCTCGACATCATCGCCAAGCTCCGCGCCGCCACCACGCTGCCCATCGCTGCGTATCAGGTCAGCGGTGAGTATCTGATGATCAAGGCTGGTGCCGCCGGAGGCTGGATCGACGAGACAAAGATCGTAAACGAGTCCCTCATCGGCATCCGCCGTGCAGGAGCCGATATGATTCTGACCTACTTTGCCAAGCAGTGGTCAGCAGCGTGGCGCTGAGCCTGCCTCGTTTTACAGAGACATGAGCCTGGCCAGCTGGGTGTAGGCATCTGCTTTCATCCGCTCAGTCTGGGAAACGCTCGCGTATTCCTCATTGATGCCGGCTGTGATGCGATTGCAGGCGACGGGCTGTGTGGTGTAGCTGTGCCAGACACCGGTGGCGGTGTCCATGACCATGCCTTTGAGCGTCAGGCGGCTCACGGTGCGCTTGTCCGGGAGAAACAGCCCCACGACTGGCACCCAGGATACGGCTTCCAGCCCGGTGGGAGCATGGGCTGACTCGACGAGCCCCCAGACGCAGACGATCTTGCTGGCACCCGCTCTAGCCGCAGCCATCCGCAGCTCCTCAGGTGTGATGCGCTGCCGCAGATTGTTTGCAGTCATTTCGATGGGCTGCCCTGAGTAGGGACTGATGCTCACGTGCTTTTGAAAGGCTGTACTCAGGCTGCCGTCTGGCTGCGGGCTGCCAGACTGGATGAGCAGCACATGCTCTCCCTGCCGCAGACGCAAGTTCTTATGCGAGGACCTGGCCAGAGTGGTGCGGATGCTCTCCTCCGTGATGCTGCCATTGGCGGAAAGCCCCAGGAGGTCTGTTTCGGCAATCTCTCCATGATAGAAGGGATTACGGCCGCTTACATTGCTGATGGAGGTGGTTTCGCAGGCATTGAGAAAGACAACCGCCGCGACTGCGGCAGCGACGACAGGTAAGGAGATGCGGTGCTTCATGGCACAGCACCTGTCTGCGGTGCGCGGTGGCGGATCGAATCGATAAACTCAATCAGTGAATCGATAAAGGCGATGAGCGCAGCTGCTGGCGCTACTTCTTCTTAGCCTTCGATTTGGTGCCGGACTTTGCTTCACCTGATTTGGCTGGCTCAGCGGGAGGCTCCGGGGAGATGGGGGCAGGTACAGCAGCTGGTGCATTAGCTCCAACTGGTGGAGTGGGTGGGGCTCCGAGGGGCGGCATGGCAGGCGTGGGAGCTGCAGCCGGAGCACCTGGGGTGGGGGGAGGCGTGGCTCCCGGGGCTGGAGTGCCAGGTGTCGCCGGGGTGGCACCAGGAGCTGCTGCGGGTGCAGGAGGCTCGGGCTTTTTGAATGGATCCACCCAGGTGTAGAGCTCATAGCCTGCGCCGAGGCCGCCGACCTCGCCGATCAGAGACAGGCATTTCTCCTTCCACTTCGCTAGATCAGGGGCGCTGCGCTCTTTCTCAGCCGTGCCTGGGAAGATGAGGTAAGTCACCTTCAGATCGCTCTCTGGTCGGATGTAGGGGGTGGCTTTGGGGTTGATGGTCTTGGCCATCAGCAGGGATGCCTCTCCCATCTTGAAGCTGGGGCCATAATCTCCGCAGATGGCGGGGTAGATTTTGCCTTCATGGATGACGGCGGCATAATCACCGATTTGCGGGGTATGCTTGTTCTGGTCCGCGTAGCCACGGAAAAGCAGGGAGAGAACAATGAAGGGGTCTTTCTCGGCAATGAGGCTGCTGCGGGATTTGAAATCGCTGACCTCGAGCTTGAGCTGGTCGATCATGACTTTCAGCTCGCGATTGCGTGCTGCATTGAGGCCTTTTTTGGAGAACTCGTCCTGCGCCTTCGCCAGACGTTCCTCCCATTTGGCCAGCAGCGGGTTTGGCGTTTTTGTGGCCTTGGCCCAGGCATAGCTGGTGAAGGGCTGGTAATAGTCGGAGAGGTAAATGTACTCTTCCAGCGTGGGCATGCGGTCGCCATCGGACCCATCTGCCACCACATCCATCTCAGACTGGATGAGCAGGGCGCGGCGCTGGGTGGCAGGGTGGGTCAGTTCCAGAATGGTCTCGGTGTCGTAGAAGTTGTGGCGATCCAGAATCTTGCTCAGACGCGTGAGGTCGTTCTGTACGCGGTGGGTTTTGTTTTCGTAGAGCTTGTGGTAGAAGCCGCTGACCTTGCCGCTGCTGAGCATGGTCTCCAGCCCGGGCAGCATGGCGGGGAGGTTCTTGTTGATGCGGGAGAGCTCCTCCAATGTCTGGTTGGGCTTGGGCACGCGCACACTGAGTTGAAACTCCGCCTTATACGCCTCAGGATCCAGACGCTCCAGACTGGCAAAGCCCCCTTCTTCGGTAATGAGGTTGGTCTTGACGGTGATGCCGTTGAAGAGCGTGGCCACGTCCACATCCTTACGGGGGATGAACTTCTCTGGGAGTGGTGGCTGCACCTCGCGGATGACCTCCTTGGTCACTTCCTTGACCACAGGCACTTCTTTGATCACGTCCCTCATGACGTCGCGGGTGACGATGCGCTCTTTGGCCCCGCGTGCGGAAGCCACGATGTCCTGGATGCCGCGTTTGATCTTGCCCGCAAACGGGGTGAAGGGCAGCACGAGCGCCGTGAGCAGGGTGAGCAAAAACACCATGCGAATGAGCGAGCCGAAACAGCCGCGTTTTTTGGGTGCCGGGCTGGGCGGGGCGGGGGAGTGGCCGTCAGTAGCGGGTGGTGGGGATTCCAAAGGCATACACTTGTTTTAATGTAACCACGTTTCAGCGCCGTGGCGAGCGCCTGCTCATGATCATCCCTCCTCAAGTCGGCCTTCTTTGAGGATGAGGCGGCGGTCTCCGCGCTTGGCCAGGGTCTGGTCGTGAGTGACCACGACGAGAGTCTTTTTTGCCTCGTCCACCACCTGCATGAGCATGTCGATGACCCCGCCTCCGGTGCTGGCGTCGAGGTTCCCCGTAGGTTCGTCGGCGTAGATGATGCCGGGATTGTTGATGAGTGCGCGGGCGATGGCCACACGCTGCTGCTCGCCGCCGGAGAGCTCGGTGGGCAGGTGCTGCAGGCGTGCGGTGAGGCCCACCTTGTCCAGCAGCTCGCGGGCACGGGCCTCGGCCTTGCGTCCGCCGATCATGGAAGGCAGCATCACATTCTCCAGTGCGGTGAGCTCCGGCAGCAGAAAGTAGTGCTGGAAAACAAAGCCCATGACCTGGTTGCGAGTGCGTGCGCGCTCTTCCGCCGCGGCATGGTAGAGTGAGCGCCCATGCACCATCACATCTCCGGAAGTGGGCTGCTCCAGCCCCCCGAGCACATAGAGCAGGGTGGTCTTTCCGGCTCCGGACTGACCGCAGAGAAAGACCTTCTCCCCGGCGGCGACTTCGAGATTGACCCCCTTCAGCACAGGCAGGTCATGCCCGGCTAGGTGGTAGGTACGATGCACATCCTGTGCGGCGAGTGGGGCGGCTTCCTGGCTCATGAAAAAGAGGTGTATATACGCTCCGCAGATGCCACGCGGCGTCAAGGCATGATGCCCGCCGCCGTGCGCTGCCGCAGCGCCTCATACATGACGATGCCCGCTGCTGTGGCCAGGTTCAGACTGCGCGTGCCCTGCATGGGGATGCGCAGGCACAGTTCGGGCCGGATGACAGATGGCGGGATGCCGCGTGTCTCCGGGCCAAAGACGAGATAGATCTCCTCGGCGGCGAGGCCGGCGTCCCAGTATGTTTTTTCACCCTGGCACTCGATGAAGTAGAGTGCTGCAGCCGGAGGCATGGAGGTGCGAAGATCCTCCCAGCACTCCCACACGTGCACATCCACTTCCTGCCAGTAGTCCAGTCCGGCGCGCTTGAGCTGCTTGTCGGCCAGGCTGAAGCCGAGCGGCTTGATCAGATGAAGCCTGGCACCAGAGGCGAGGCACAGCCGCCCAATGGCACCTGTGTTGTGCGGGATCTCCGGCTGAAAGAGAACGATGTTCAGCATTGCGTGCGTCTCAGCCCTTAAACACGAAGAATTTCCGGCAGACGAAATTCACCATGGTGGAGGAGACGATGAGCAGCAGTTGCGCCACCAAGGTGCTGATGCCGTACATTTTGATGAGAAGCGGTCCGGAAAGCAGGCCGATGGTGAAGCCTGTGGTGCTGACCGCCGTGAAGTAGATGAATTCCAGCACACGGTGATGACGCCCCGGTGTAAAAACCCACATCGAATTAGTCACGTAGGCAAAGATGTTGCCAAAAAAGAAGGAGATGAGGTTGTTGTACGTGCTGTTGAGCGCGCGCACCTCGTTGGGCAGGCTGCTGTCCAGAGCGGGAAACATGCCCCATTTTGAAAGAGCCACAAAGATCACCGTGGTGACAGTTAGCGAGCCCACACCACAGATGGTGTATTTGATGAACTGGATGAGGGGATGCGTGTCACGCGAGTTCAGCCTCGCAATGATGGAACGCCAGTCGTTATCACGGAAAAATTGAAGAGCCTCACCGATTTTTGTCATCGAGTGAGGCTCTCCGGGGATTGCTGCTGTGCAAGCAAATGATGCGACTACTAGTAGTAACGGTAGTTGCCGTTGTTGTCGTAGTAGCCCTGCCGCTGCTGGGGAGGCGGTCCCTGGCGCCAGTTGCCACGGTTGTCATAGTAGCCACCCTGCTGCTGAGGAGGGGGCTGGCCGTAGCCGTAGCCAGTGCGCTGGTCGCGTGCATTGCCGAGGGCATTGCCACCCAGGGCACCAAGAGCACCGCCGATGGCGGCGCCTTCCAGACCGCGACCGCTCTGATTGCCGATGATGCCGCCTACGGCAGCACCGCCGAGGGCTCCCAGCACAGAGCCAGTCTGAGCATTGGGGCCTGAGGCGCACGAAACAAGCGAGAGCGCGGAAAGGACTGTAATGAGGGTGTTTTTCATGTCGTTTCGGTTTCTGGAGTGATTACGAATCGAACGTTGTCCGGGAGCCTGGCTTAGTAGTAATAGCCGCGGCGACGCTGGTCCTTGGCGTTGCCGATGGCATTGCCGCCGAGCGCGCCCAGAGCACCGCCAATGGCAGCGCCTTCCAGGCCGCGACCACTCTGGGAGCCGATGATGCCGCCCACTGCAGCACCGCCGAGGCCGCCGATGACGGCACCCTGCTGGGCGGCAGGCCCGGAGGCGCAGGAGGTGATGGTAGCAGCAGTAACGATGGAGAGGAGGATGTGTTTCATAGGAGTGTGTGTTGTGCTGTCAAAGCAATGAGCTTTGTCGCAAAATAGGCTCCAATTGTTCATAAAGAAAAGAAAATTCCTACGTACACGCGCAAGTTTCCATTCTGGATCAGCGCTTTGGTTTCCAGCTGCCGGGGCGGGTTTCTTCATTTGACGGGCTTTGTGCCTGCGGTTAGAAACCGCCCCGTCCCCCGACCTCATCTCATTTTTTTTCTATGCAAGTGCGCTTCTTCCTTCGCAGCCTTCTGGCCGTCTCGTTTTTCAGCCTTGTCGCGCAGCCCGTGCGTGCCGAGCAACTCCCTTCAGACCACCCCTGTGCCGGGATGGTGAAAAAGTATCTCGCCGCCGTGGTGCAGCAAGATTGGAAAACTGCGGCACAGATGCTGCTTACATCCTCCCTGGAGCGCCGCCAGCGTGAAACGGTTCAGATCATCAAGTCTGCACCGACCATGACCGACGAGGAGAACATGCTCGCTGGTTACAACGTGAAAGGCGTGGGCGAGCTGGAAAAAATGTCCCCGCAGGAGTTCTACCAGGTGGACCGCGAAGCCTGGCACAAAAAGCTCAAGCTCACCCCTGAGGCCACCAAGCGTAAGCAGGAAACCCTCAAGATCACTGTGCTGGGTCTCGCTGAAGAAAAGGACAAAGGCTTTGTGCATGTGACCGTGCGCACCTCCCAGGAGACACTCACGGATCGTATTGAGGAGCTCTTCCTCATCTCCTTCGTGCCAGATCCTGCCAATCCGAAGAACTACCTCATCTCGCCTGAAATGAAGGACCGCCCTGTCATCACTCCGCTGGATGGTTCCGCTCCGAAGGAAGAAAAGTAATCCTCACAGCAGCGCGCGCAGGTCGGCCAGGCGCACCTTGCCCAGCTCGCTGCGCGGTATGGCTGAAAGCAGGCGCACTTCCAGAATTTGTTCAAAAGGCCTCAACGTTTTGTTGAGGCCTTTTTGCATTTCGGCGGCGGTGTTGTCATCCATGCCGCTCACAGCCAGCACGAGGCGGCTCTCTTTACGGCTGTCTGGCATATCACACACGGCGGCATCGGCGCCTTGCAGGGCCATTTGTAGCTTCAGCGCCTCGATGCGGTCCTGTATGGGACCAAGAGCCACGAGCTCTCCGAGGATCTTCACGACACCCGATGCACGCCCGATAAACTGCAGGCTGCGTATGCCTTTCGCTTCTGTTATTTTCACACGATCACGTGTGCGCAGCCCTTCTGGCGGGATCGGTTCCCAGTGCCAGCCCCCCCTCTCGCAGAGGGCGTAACCTTGAGCCAGTGCCGGACCGCGCACCCTGAGCACGCCTTCGGCATCAGTCTGCACCTGCCAGATGGGCAGTACTTCCAGTTCGGCCTCGGGGCGCGGCTGTGCGGCCAGGGTGGATCCTGTTTCTGTCATGGCGTAAGTGCAGTGCACCTGCCAGCCGAGACCCAGCGCTGCGGCTTCCAATTCAGCATTCAAGGCACCACCCCCCACCAGCACTGCACGCATCGACTCGGGCGCAGGCAATCGGGCTGCCACGAGGTCAAAGATTTGTGTGGGCACCAGGGAGGCCAGCGTGGCACCTACATCTGTGCAGCGCTGTACAAACAGTGCCGCATCCCATCTTCCCGTCATCAGCGTCACGGCACTGCCGCTGACATACGAGCGCGCCAGCACGCCAAAGCCGCCGACATGATGCGTGGGAAGCGCGAGCAGCCAGTGATCCTGCGAGGTGATGTGAAAATGCGCATTCACTGCGCGTGCGGAGATGAGCAGGGATTCCTTCGTCAGCCCCACCCACTTGCGTGCGCCCTCTGTGCCGCTGGTCTGGAAAAAGCACCAGTCCTGCACCTGCGGCGCATTCATTGCATACTCCGCCAGTGAGGCTCCGTCAGACGTGGGCGCAGCCTCGGCGATCCATACGCCGCCGTCATGCCAGAACTCCGGCTTCAGGATTTTTAGAGGCATCTCCATGGCAGTGATTCCAACACATCGCCAAATCCAAGTCCACCTCCGCTGCGGTCTGCGGAGAGGTGGCCGCCGTGTGAGTTCACACGCTCAAAAAAGGCGTCTTTCTCAAAAAGGTGCTCAGTGCACAGCCCGCAGAAGTCCAGTGATTGGCCTTCAGACAAAGCCACCGCCGCCTCGTAGGCTGCAAACATCTGGCCCAGGGCGTGATCCATGGCGGAGGTGAGCACCAGAGGGCTGTGCGGATGAGTCTGAGCCACAGTGCGCCAGTCACGTCGCGCGGGTTTCACCACCACGGCGTCAAAGCCCTGCGTGCCGTTTTTCCAGCCTTTGTCCAGTGCCAGCTTCACACCCCAGCGCTGCCGCATGGACTCCCAGGCTGCGGCGTCATAGGGGAAGGGGTCCTCTACAAAATCCAGCGCGCGGTACACGCGCAGCGGCATGAATTCGATGAACTTCTCAAACGTCAGGCGGTCCAGCACGCTATTGAAGTCCACACGCAAACGCACGCCCTGGGCTTCGAAGCGCTTGGCGCAGGCTTCGAGAAAGCGCGTGGTCTCGCCGTAGTTCGCAAAACCCTTGGCTTTGATGGCGGGCCAGCCTTCTTCCAGCACGCGCTGCATCTGCGGCTCGGTGTCGCTGGCAAAGCTCCAGGAGTAGTGGCTGCGCGGTATTTCCAGCCCCTCAAACAGGCTCACGCCAGCCCGCCGCGCCGCGCCGTCGATCTCCGCACAGCGCAGCGCCATGGCGGTGACAGGGGTGGTCACCCCCTCGCTGAGCAGGCGCAGCTGCTCCTCCACAGGCGCGTCGCCAAACTCCGGCCAGGGGTGGACGCAGCCATAGCCGCCATCCACAAAGATCAGCGCCCCGGCAAACACCCGCCGCATGGACACCGCATTCAGCGCCACGCCGCTGCGTAGGAGGTATTCGTGGACGTAGATGGGTGAGGACATGGAAAGCACAGATCCTATACGTCATAGACGACGCTCCCGGCCTGTGCCAGAAGAGCCTTTCAGGTCATCACATCCCACGTGCTCCGTTGGCGATGGCCCAGCTCATGAGGCCGGAGAAAGCCAGAAGCTGCGCACCGCTCATGGCCAGCAGGCGGTTGTGGCCCGGTCCGGGCGGCTGGGTGACAACCTTCCATGCAATCAGAAGGCCGAGCGGCAGAGTGAGGAGAGGCAGCGCAAAGGCACGCGGCCAGCCCTGCTGCCACCAGTAGAGACCTGCCGCATGCGCTGCCACCAGCAGCAGCACGATCTCTGCACGCGCAAAGCCCACGCCAAAGCGCACCGCCAGCGTCTTTTTGCCGGTTTGCGCGTCCTCGGCCACATCTCGCAGATTGTTGATGGCGATGAGCACGGTGCTCAGGCAGCCGATCTGGAATCCGGCCACCACAGCGGCCTCGCGCCACTCTCCCGTCTGCACAAAGACGGTGCCGGTGACTGCCACAAAGCCGAAGAACAAAATCACAAACAGCTCGCCCAGACCGCGATAGGCCAGCGGCACTGGTCCACCGGTGTAGCCAAAGCAGAAGTACAGCGATGGAATGCCGATGAAAAGGATGGGCAGCCCACGCGCGGCAAAAAGTGGAACCGCCAGCAGCGTGGCTACACCCAGCATGAGCCATGCGGCCAGTTTGACCGTACTGGCAGACGCCGCACCGCTGGCCGTGATGCGTCGTGGGCCGATTCGCGCCGCTGTGTCCGCTCCCTTGATGGAGTCCAGCGCGTCGTTGAAGAAATTCGTGGCCACCTGCAGTGCACCACAGCTACCCAGCGTACAGATGGCCAGCAGCCAGTCAAAATGCCCCGAGATCCTGGCCCCCAGCGCACATCCCACCACCACAGGCGCGATGGCGGCTCCGAGGGTCTTGGGGCGTGCGGCGGCGATCCAGTCGAGAAGGTTGGGCATAGGGCAGGAATGACGAGCCAGGCAGGTGAGGTCAAGGAGGAGTGAGGTCGCGCAGTGAGGAACGGACAAACCTATCGCTTTCGAGCGTTTCCTGGCTTGCATGGAAGTGAGAAAACCGGCGCGCGCTTGGGAATGTGTGATGGCTTGGCTGGAATTTTCCGTGGTCCACGAAATCAAGCCCGCGTCTTCATTCCACGCTTACGGCCTCGTCCACGGCTGCTGTTTCCACATGTGATCGACCTCTTTCTTCGTTGCTAATCTCCACCCCTTCTGGACGCCCGCAGGCATTTCCTGTGCCTGCATCACGCGACCGGCACCATTCAGCACAAAGCAACTGTAGCTGTGACGTTGGGGATGTGGGATAGACACCTCCCAGTACTCTCGACCATCCACCCGCCGCATCATGCATTTCGGCAACGGCTCATCCCCGAGGGATCTGGAGTCAGCCCGCAACACCTCAACCAGAAGCGTCGGCGTTGGCACCATTCTCCAGTTCGTGGTCATCTCCATCTGTTGCCTGACAGGCTCATCCGTTTCCCGTGTTGTAGCAGTCCCGCTTGCTGGCAGCGCCCTCGCGACCGGTCTCGCGCAGCCCGGCAGTGAAAGGACCAGACTCAGGGCCAGCCCACAGACAGGACTCATGAAGTAACGAAGAAGTATCGGCATAAAATGTGGGGAGGCAGGAAAGCCACAGCAGTGGTCACTACACCGAGCGCAGCTACCCCCGCTTTGAAACAGAGGTATGCTGCCTAAGTTACCCTTACTTGGGCATTTCCACCTGCCCGTTCGACATCAGGTAGGAGATCAGGTTCTTCACGTTCTCATCTCCCAGCGCGGAGAGCAGGCCTTCGGGCATGAGGGACATGGGCAGCTGCTCCTGTTTTACGATCTGGGTGCGCTCGATAGTGATGCGCTCGGCAGGTGTCTGCACGGTGAGGGTGCGCTCTGTCTGCTCGGGGATGACACCGGTGATGGTGCGGCCGTCTTTGAGATTGAGCACGCTCACGCGGAAGTCCGCAGGCACCACGGCGCTGGGATCCAGGATGTTTTCGAGGAGGTACTTCAGGTTGTGGCGGTCGCTGCCGGTCAGTTCGGGGCCGATGGCGCCGCCCTGGCCATACATCTTATGGCAGGCGCTGCACACGGCGGTGAAGAGCATGCGGCCTTTGGAGGGATCTGCCTTGGCCAGCGTGTCCTTCGTTAGCAGTCCTTCCCATTTGGCAAACTCGGCCTTCTTTGCTTCGGGCGTGTCGCGGATCTCGCCCCAGGCTTCCACCAGCAGCTTGGTCACGGATTCATCACCCAGGCTGCGGATCTGACGTGCCTGGAAGGGGGAGAGCACGGAGGTGGGCACCTTTTTATCGCGGATGGCTTCCAGCAGCGCCTTGGCATAGCTGGGGCGGGTGGTCAGAGTGGCTACAGTGGCGGCCTGCTGTTCTTCACTGCGGCCCGGCCAGGGATTGAGCATGGCCTTGGGGATGTTCGGGTCATCATAAGCCGCCAGCGCCTTGCGTGCGTCGGTGCCCAGCACCTTGTCATTGATCTGGCTGCGGATCACGGAGAGCAGTTCCGGCTTGGCGGTGCGGGTCAGGCTTTTAAAAGCATTGAGGCGCGCATTGGCATCGCCCTCGCCGTTTTTCACGATGGCAATCAGCTCGTCTGAGGCGCGGCCGCTGCCGAAGACCATGGAGAGGGCTTGGATGCTGGAGGCGCGGGCTTTGGCGTGTTCGGTGTCTCCAGTTTTGTCGGCAGAAGCCTTGGCGGCAAACTCATCCCAGCCCGTTGGCTTCTTCGCGGAGCTGAAACCATCCAGCCCTGCGGCAAGTCCCGCGAGCACGTCTTCCTGCGCGTCGGTGCTGTTCGTCATCAGTGCCACCAGCGCATCCACCGCTTCCGGCTTCGCTTCGATCATCTCCGCGATGCGGCGCGCCACAAGGCGTCGCACGGTGGGCAGCTTCGCCTCCTTGATCAGCTCCACACCCTTCAGCGGATCGGCAGCCACTGCAGGCTCGATGCCATACCAGATCATGAGAGGCTGCTGGCGGTCATCGGCGTCTTCCGCGTGCTTGGCCAGAGCAGTGGCGATGGGCCAGCGCAATTGCAATGGCAGCCTCTGTAAAAGCGACGCGAGCTGCAAGCGCACCAGTCCAGACGTTTCGTCGGATGCTAGTTTTACAGCGTGTGGCAAAAGCTCTGTGATTGTTTTTTCGGGGGCTTCTCCGCCTGTGCTATGGCCTCTAAAGTTTTGTTGTGGCTTATCCCTGTCGATTTTTTTGTGTTCTTCGATCCACCCATTCCAATCCATGCTGGCCATCAGCCTGACAGCGGCCGAACGAACTGATTCTTCAGGGTTACGCAACTTGCCAGCCAATGCCTGGGATCCAATGATGAAGGATATTTCTTCATTTAGGGCATAAACCAAACCAAGACGGCTGCCGATGTTCTCAGTAGTGACTCCTTTCATCAGGACTGGGGCGATAACGGCAGCTTTTTTTATTAAGCTTTGGCCGTACTCGGCAGGCCTGGATTGCAGTTCAAGTGACGCCTGTCTGACCCACCAGTTATTCGGCGAAGCCAGCAGTTTCAGCAGTGCCTCATCCTTCATCGCCGCCACATTGATCGGCTCAACTTTTTTGGACTCCCCATACACAATCTTGTAAATGCGGCCGCTGGTGCGGTGCACGCCGTCGTTGTCGTGGCACTCGCCGCCGTCGCTCCAGTCGGAGACGATGACGTTGCCATCGGGGCAGGTGAGGAGGTCGATGCCGCGGAACCACTTGTCCTTGGCCTTCATGAAATCAGTGGCGTGCTTGCCCACGTAGCCGCAGCCCTGGCGCTCCAACTTGTCCACGTTGATGCGGTTGCCATGCAGATTGCAGGTGAGTACGGCTCCCTGGTATTCCTTGGGCCACAGGCCGCCCTGATAGATGAGCATGCCCACGTGCGCGTGGCCACCGCCGAGTTCGTCGGTCTTGGCGCTGGCGCCGCCTTTGCGGATGGTGTCCCACTTCTCCGTGCCGCTGTCCCAGTGGAAGTGGTCTGCGGTCTGCTCGATGATCTCATACACATGCGGATTGAGATGCGTGCCAAACATGCGGCGGTAGTACGCGCCGGGGATGCCGTGCCAGAGATGGCCGATGACGGTGTTGATGAAAAAGAGCTCGCCATTCGCCGTCCAGTCATGGCCCCAGGAATTGGTGCCTCCGTGGCAGACGGTTTCCAGAATCTTTTGCGTGGGGTGGTAGCGCCAGATGGCGCAGTTCATGCGCACACGCTTGTCCGCAGGCGTGCCGGGTGCGCCCACGCTGGAGGTGTCGGTGATGCCGTGGCGTCCATACAGCCAGCCGTCCGGGCCCCAGCGCAGTCCGTTGACGATGTTGTGGCCGATGGTCTTCACATTGAATCCATCCAGCAGCACCTCGGGCTCGCCATCGGGGATGTCGTCGCCGTTTTTGTCAGCGATGAAGCTCAGCGTGCCATTGTTCAGCACCCACACGCCGCCGTAGCCGATCTCCACGCTGGTCAGGTAGCTTCCGCCTTCCCAGAAGACCTTGCGCCCATCGTGCTTGCCGTCGCCGTCCTTGTCTTCCAGGATGATGATGCGGTCCCGCAGCTTGGTGTCCCAGCGCATGGGGTTCTCGGCATAGGTGTAGTTTTCCGCCACCCAGAGGCGGCCTTTGGCATCCCAGCTCATGGCGATGGGCTGCTGCACGTCCGGCTCTGCGGCAAAGACCACGCACTTGAAGCCCTTTGGCAGCTCCATCGTCCGCGCCACCTCCTCGGCGGGCATGGGGTCGCCCTTCTCGGTGTTGAAGGGCTTGGGAAACTCCTCCGCATGCAGTGCGGAGATGAGGGCAAGGCAGGAGAGCAGCGTGATTGGGCGCATGGGGATTTTTGGAAGAGGAGCGGGCAAACCGCAATCTGGAAGGATGGGGAGGTAGAAAAAAGAGCCTCCAGGGGCTTCCTTGCACACGATTTTCACTGCCAGATAGATTCCGGGCCCTTTAAGGAGAGCTGGAAGGCTTTCTGAATCATTTGGCCTGCATGGAATCGCTCGTCTGGCGCGTTTCCTGCATTAACATTCTCCCATGCGCCCGGTTTACCTTTTGCTACTCACCAGCCTGATGCTTGGTCAGGCGCACGGAGCTTCCAAACCGAAGTCAGCTCCGGCGTCCAAGCCCGCGCAACCCGCAGCCCGCACCGCTGCCGAGCTCGCAGCGGCCATCCGCCCATCTTTGGTAAAGATCACCCAGATCGGGCGCGAGGGCACAGACGGTATCGGTTCAGGATTCGTGGTCAGCGAGGACGGGCTTATCGCCACAAATTTGCATGTCATTGGCGAGGCGCGCAGGCTGCAGATCGAAATGCACGATGGCAAGACCCACGATGTGTCCGTGGTGCAGGCCAGCGACAGCCATCATGACCTGGCCTTGCTGAAAATCGACGCCAAGGGGCTCAAGCCGCTTCCGCTGGGAGACTCCAGCATGGTGCAGCAGGGAGATCCCATTGTAGCCATGGGCGCGCCCGAGGGGCTGGCTTTCAGCATAGTGCAGGGGGTGCTCTCTGCCACCCGCGATGTCGATGGCACGGAAATGCTGCAGGTGGCTGTGCCCATCGAGAAAGGAAACAGCGGCGGCCCGCTGCTGGACATGCAGGGCAGGGTGCTCGGCCTGCTGACACTGAAGTCTCTCAAGACGGACAACCTCGGCTTTGCCATGCCGGTGAACGAGCTCAAAAACCTCATCGAAAAGCCAAACCCGGTGCCCATGTCCCGCTGGCTCACGATCGGCGCGCTGAATCCGAAGCTCTGGCAATCGCATCTGGGGGCGCAGTGGACGCAGCATGCAGGGGTGATCCGCTCGGAGTTTCCAGGCAGCGGCTTTGGCGGGCGTGCGCTATGCCTTTCCACACAGAAGGTGCCGGAGGAAACCTTCGAGATCGCCACCACGGTGCGACTGGACGACGAATCCGGCGCGGCAGGCCTGACCTTCTGCTCTGACGGCGGGGACAAGCACTACGGTTTCTATCCCTCCGGCGGGAAGCTGCGCCTCACACGCTTCAACGGCCCCGATGTCTATTCCTGGACCATCCTCGCCGATGTGCCAAGCGACGCCTACAAATCTGGCGACTGGAACACCCTGCGCGTGCGTGTGGAGCCGGGGCGCATCGTCTGCTTTGTGAATGGAAAGCAGGTCATTGAAAGCGACGACACCGGCATCCGCGGCGGCTCCGCAGGGTTGTGCAAATTCAGGACGACGGTGGCGGAGTTTCGCAACTTCCGCATCGGCACGGATCTGGCTGAAAAACCACTGCAGCCCGAGCTTGCCTCCCGCCTGCGCTCCAAGGTGGAAGAATATGTGACCGCAGCGTCCACGGCTGACAAGACGCTCGATGGCCTGCTGGAAAATCCCGCCGCCGCTCGCAGGGTGCTGGTGGAGCAGCGCCGCAGGCTGGAGGAGGAGGCTGCCAAGCTGCGTGATCTGGAGCGCGAGCTGCACCGCCGCGCCATGACCAAGGAGATTCTCTCAGAGCTGGCCAAGCCCGAGCCGGAGATCAACCTGCTGCGCTGCTCCCTGCTGCTGGCCCGGCATGACAATCCCGAGATCGACATCGGCACCTACCTCAGCAGCTTCAAAGCCATGGTGCTTGACCTCAAAGATGATCCTGAGATTAAGAAGGGGACCATTGCGGCGGTGAAGCGCCTGAACCGGTACCTCTTTGAGGAAAACGGATTTCACGGCAGCCGTGGTGACTATAGCAACCGCTCCAACAGCTACCTGAACGAAGTCATCGACGATCGCGAGGGCCTGCCCATCACGCTGGGTGTGCTTTACATTGAACTGGCATCCGCTCTAGGTGTGCAGGGTGTGTTTGGGGTGCCGCTGCCCGGGAAGTTCATGGTGGGCTACCGCGACGGTCCGGAGGGTGAGCTGCAGCTGGTGGATGTCTTTGAACACGGCAGGATGGTGACCGTGGAGCAGGCGGCGCTGGATCTCACCGAGGACGGTCGTTTTCCCGAGGCCGCTCTGTCTCCCACGACCAAGCAGGCCATCCTGCTGCGCATGCTGCGGAACCTGATGAGCACCGTCTTTGATGACAGCCGTTCCCTGCGTGATTCGCTGCCGTATCTGAACCTTGTGCTGGCCATCGATCCTCAGGCCGCTGCCGAGCGACTGACCCGCGCGCAGATGCGCCAGCGCCTGGGCGAAAAAGCCGGCGCGCGTGAAGATGTGGGCTGGCTGATCCAGAACTTCCCCGAAGACGGCCCGCCGGAGCTCATGCAGCAGCTGGACCGCTGGATGCAGACTTTGAGGGAGTAGTTTCTCGCGCCTCCTTGCTCATCGCCGAAGGCGTACTAGCATGCGGGCGCATGCTGAAACACCTCCTCCTGCTCTGCTGCCTGCTCACGGCCGGGGTCCGCGCCCAGGACACCGGGCCGGCCAAGGGCGATCCCTCCGTGCCGAAGGACCGTGACACGATCCTTCGCATCCAGATCTTTTTGGACAAGCATCTCTACGGCCCCGGCAAGCTGGATGGCGCGGTGGGGGAGTTCACTTACAAGGCGGTGGTGAACTACAACTACGCTCACGGCTTCAAGGACATCTACAACTGGGCGCGCATTCAGGAGGCGGCTGAGGCCGAGGTGCCTGTGGCCTATGCCGCCTTCAAGATCCAGCCCGTGCTGGTGAAGTACGTCACCACCGAACTGCCGGAGGACTATGAAAAAGCCAGCGCCTACCCCTTCATGGCCTACCGCAGCATGTTGGAGCTGATCGCCGAGCGGTTCCATACGGACGAATCCTTTGTGGCCGTGCTCAATCCAAAGAAGGACATGGCCACGTTGAAGCCCGGAGACATTGTCGTGGTGCCCAATGTGAAGTCCTTCCGCATCGAGGACATCAAGCCGATGCAGAGCTTTAAAACTGACACCGTGCTCAGCGCACGCACCATCGTGGTGGACACCACCGAGCGCATGGCGGCGGTGTACGATGACAAGGAGGTCATGCTGGCCGCTTTTCCCATCACTCCTGGAAAGCCGCAGTTCATCCCTGTGGGAACCTGGAAAGTCATGACCATGATGACCACGCCCACCTTTCGCTACGACAAGCAGTTCCTGGAAGAGGGCGTGCGTGGTGAGGAGGCCTTTCAAATCCCCCCCGGCCCAAACAGCCCCATCGGCGTGATCTGGTGCGGGCTTAGCAAGTCGGGCATCGGCCTGCACGGCACCGCGCAGCCGCGCACCATCGGCCGCACCCGTAGCGCAGGCTGTGTGCGCTTTGCCAACTGGGACGCCATCCGCCTGCCTGCACTCATTCGGCCTGGGACGCGGGTGATCGTACGCTAAAGGGCATGGAGAGCATGCAGGTGCTGCCTCCTCACAGATTGGGAAGAGGGGGCGCATGTTCATCAGCACCCGTTCAAAGGATCGGCTAAATGCTGCACCAGCCTCCTGCCCCCCAGGCTCTGTTGGATGATGAGGTTGCGCCACGCTGAATCTGCCACACACGCGCAAGCGGGTGCTTTTTGCCTGCGTACATCTCTGCATGTCCGATCTCTCTGCGCTATCACGTCGTGCACTGCTCTCCCGCATGGGCGGTGGCCTGGGTTCTCTGGGGCTGGCGTCTGCACTGCAGGGCATGCCCTCACCGCGCACCAACTTTGTGCCAAAGGCCAAGCGGGTGATCCAACTCTTCATGAACGGCGGTCCGTTTGGTCCGGATTTCTTTGATCCGAAGCCCGGCCTCATCAAATATTCCGGACAGAAACCCGAGGGAGCAGACCTGCGCACGGAGCGCCCCACAGGCGGCCTGCTGGCATCTCCTTATGCCTATTCCAAGCACGGTCAGAGCGGACTGGAGATGAGTGACCTGCTGCCCCACCTATCCAGGCATGCGGACGACCTCTGCGTGCTGCGCTCCTGCCACACGGACAATCCCAATCATGGGCCCGCACTGCTTCTGATGAACAACGGCACCATGACCGAGCGCGTGCCCAGCATGGGCTCATGGCTGAGCTACGGCCTGGGTAATGAGAACGCAAACCTGCCTTCATTCGTGGTGCTTTGCCCAGGCAAACCCGTGCGCTTCTCCGTGCTGTGGACCAGCGCCTTCCTGCCCGCTCAGCATCAGGGAGTCTACATCAACCATTCCAATCTGGATCCGAAGCAGATGATCCCCTGGCTGACCAACGAGAAGCTGGCGCGCGCGGATCAGCGCCGCCAGCTCGATCTCATGCAGGCGCTGAATGCCGAGCATCTGACGGCACGTGGCGGAGCAGACGTGGCCCTCAATGGTCGTATTCAAGCCATGGAAACTGCCTATCGCATGCAGTCTGCCGCCACGGATGCCTTTGATGTGAATCTGGAACCTGAAAAGGTGCGCGAGATTTATGGCAAAAGCCATTTCTCCAATGGCTGCCTCATGGCGCGCCGTCTGGTGGAACGCGGCGTGCGCTACGTGCAGCTCTACTACGGCAACGGACAACCTTGGGACACTCATTCCAAACACGACGAGCAGACGCGCAAACTCGCGGCGGACATCGACCGCCCCATAGCGGCGCTCATTGGAGATCTCAAGCAACGCGGTATGCTGGAAGATACGCTTATTGTCTGGGGCGGCGAGTTTGGTCGCACACCCGTGAGTGAAAATGGCAACGGCCGCGATCACAATCCGCATGGCTTTTGCATGTTCTTCGCCGGTGGTGGCGCACGAGGTGGTCAGGCCTATGGACAGAGTGATGATTTTGGCTTCAAAGCTGCCGTGGACAAGATGCACGTGCATGATGTTCATGCCACCATCCTGCATCTGCTCGGCATGGACCACGAGAAGCTGACCTATCGCTACGCTGGTCGCGACTATCGCCTTACCGATGTCCACGGCCGCGTGCCGCAGGCGATCGTGGGCTGAGTCCGCGCGTTTAATCCGGATCATGCAACACCCTGCTAATGCGAGGTTTTGATGAAGCGAGGACGGACGAATGTGCATTTGCCATCGTGATGTTCGACCTGCCAATGAAGTGTTCTGACAAGCGTGCCCCCCGCTGCATCATGGCGCCTCCCAAGCTCATTTTCCCGAGCATTTCTCAGTGCATGCTTTACAACAATATAAGCAGTTCTGTCAGCACTGGTCTAAACCGCTGATGGTTTGCCCAGAACGGGAATGGGGGAATTGTGAATGATGAAAGGAATCACTCGCAGCAGAAGCCCAATTTTAAAGCTGCTGACCTCGCCATTTGAAAAAAGAATGCGTTCCAAAGGACGCTCACCGCTTCATGAACATGCCTGGGACCGGGAAAGGCTGCATCAACTCATCGAGTCACGTCTGAATGGGCGAAAATTCATCGTGGTCTCCAACCGCGAGCCGTTCATGCACCGTAAGGATAAAAACGGCGGGGTGGAGTGCATCCGCCCTGCCAGCGGGATGGCCACGGCAATGCACCCGATCATGATGGCATCCGGAGGCACATGGGTGGCCCATGGTGCGGGCAATGCGGATCGTGATGTTGTGGACGCCCAGGACTGCGTCATGGTACCGCCTGAAGCCCCAGGTTACAAACTGCGCCGCGTCTGGCTGGCCCCAGAACTGGAGCGTGGCTTTTACTACGGACTGGCAAACGAGGGCCTCTGGCCGCTGTGCCACATCACTTTCACCCGTCCGGAATTCAGGCCGCACGACTGGAGGGCCTACAAGGAAGCCAACCGCATTTTTGCCGAGGCCGTCCTGCAAGAAGCGGCCGGGGGAAAGGCGCTGGTGTTTGTCCAGGACTACCACTTCTGCCTGCTGCCCCGCATGCTGCGGGAGATGAGCGGCGGGAAAATCATCTGCGCCCATTTCTGGCACATCCCATGGCCTAACCGCGAGGTGTTTCGTGTCTTTCCGTGGGGAGAGGAACTGCTGGACGGCCTGCTGGGCAATGACCTGATGAGCTTTCATGTGCACTACCACTGCCAGAACTTTCTGGACACGGCAGACCGTACCATCGAATCCAGAGTGGACACGGACCGCAGCGAAATTATCCGTGGCGGACACACCACTCGCGTCCGTCCGTTTCCCATCAGCATTGACTTTGCGGAGGACAGCCGCCGGGCGGCGGAACCAGAGGTCAGCGCGGCCAAAAGCCGCTGGTTGAGCAGGTTCCCGGCGCTGGCGGGGCGCAAGCTCGGGGCCAGCATCGAGCGCCTGGACTACTCCAAGGGCATCCCACAGCGCATCCACGGACTTGAGTATTTCTTCGAAACAAACCCGGCTTGGCGGGGAAAAATGTGCTACATCCAGATCGCAGTGCCGAGCCGTGACAATCTGGAAACCTACCGAGCGGAGCAAAAAGCGGTGGATCAGGCCGTGGAACAGATCAATGCAAAATACGGCACCCCCTCATGGCAGCCGGTGTATCTGCTCAAGGAGCATCATGGGCCAGACGACATGATGGCACTCCATCAAATGGCGGACTTTTTCATGGTCAACTCCCTCCATGACGGAATGAATCTGGTGGCCAAGGAGTTTGTAGCAAGCCGCAATGACGAGCGCGGTGTGCTCATCCTCAGCAGATTCACAGGCGCATCTCGCGAGCTCTCCCAAGCGCTCGCCATCAATCCCTATGCCATTGAAGAAATAGCTGCGGCCGTGGAGTCTGCCCTGACCATGACACCCCGACGACAGCAGCAGTGCATGCGGCTCATGCGCGACCAGGTGGCGCATCAGAACGTATATCGCTGGGCGGGACGTCTGTTGATGACCTTGTTTCGCGTCGAACATCTTGATGATGGTGAGGATGATCTGACCCCGCCGTCCCTTTCCAAGGAGTGAATGACATGCGTCCTCATTGGACAGAAAAGACGGATGCCATGGCCGGGAGGATCTCGCAAATGCAGCGGGTGCTGGTGGCGTCAGATTTTGACGGCACACTCTCAGAACTGGTGGATCAGCCGAAGTCCGCCAGCCTGCATCCGAATGCCAGGGTGGCGCTCTTGAAGCTTTCGGATCTCCAGCCTCGTGTGCAGCTGGCCTTTCTGTCCGGCCGTTCGTTGCATGACCTGAAAACGCGGCTGCCCGCTGTCTCAGACATGGCTGCATTGGCGGGAAATCACGGTCTGGAGATTTGCGGTGGCGGCCTGAATTTCAACCATCCTGCCGGACTGGAGACAAGGTCTGCCCTCGATGCTCTGTCGCTGCAGCTGAACCGCATCTGCCGGCAGATCGCAGGAGTGGAACTGGAAGACAAAGGACTGTCTCTGACACTGCACTACCGGCGTATTTCATCACGAGATTTGATTCTTTTTGAGCGTCGGATCTCTCAGCTATGGCTGGCTGAAAACATCGGGCGGCACTCCGGCAAAATGGTGGTGGAATTTCGTCCTCGGGTGGATTGGAACAAAGGCCACGCGCTGCGCCTCATCATTCATCATTTTGGGATCCCCCCGGACTCTGTGTATTATCTGGGGGATGATCAGACTGACGAAGACGCGTTTTCCGAGATCGCCGGACAGGGACATGCTGTGCATGTGGGCAATGCCAACGGATTGAGCCGTGCAGCGCTGAATGCGCATGATCCGGAAGATGCGGCAAAGTTTCTACAATGGCTGGCAGAGCGGCTGACAGAAGGACAGGGAAGCTTCCACAGATGAGCGCACCACGCAGGTTCTGACGTCCCCACCGTTCTTCACGGGCGGCAGCTGTTTTCACGCCCCGTTACGGGGTCAATTTGCACTGTATAATAATTGGGTGGCGGCGTGGTGAGGTCCGCCTTGTAGTTTTTCACTGATATCAGCGTCAGGCAGGCGGTGCGCAAAGGCACGCGCAGGCTGGTGCCGCCATAGGGGTAAAATATCAGGCGTCGAAAGGTGGCGCCGAGTGCCTTGAACGGGGCGTCATCTGCAGTGACCTGTGGTGAGATGATCAGCGCCAGAATATTTCCCGCCATGGGGCGTGTATCAGCCGGAGTGGTCGTGTCTCCGTCGACAGGAAAAACGCTGGAAGGCTCATTGAGAAACCACTGTCCGGCCTTGACAGCATAGACCGAATTCTCCTCCGACGTAGGACGACACACCCAGAGCTGGCAACGTCGGTTTTGCGTCGCCACTTGCGAGGGCTGGAAGGTCTTGTTGTCACTGCACATGGCGAAATATCCTCTGCCGCAAAGCTGCCTGCCGAGCCCCTCGTAACCAGTGCGATCACTCAGCGCCCGCCTGAGATTGTCAGTAATGTTGTCAAATGCCATTCGCGCCTCTTGAAACTGCTGCACGCGTGCCACACCACGCTTCCAGACATGCTGGGTCTGACTGAGGAATATCTGACTGACGCCGAGATCGAGCTCGCTGCGCTGGCCGTTTTTCTGCAGCTTGGAACCCAGCAGGAACTCACCCTCACAGGGATAGAGCCGCTCTCCAAGTGCCGTCTGCAGGGATTTGAAATCCGTCGGGGAGAAGGCATGGTTCACAGGCACGAGCACAGATTCATGCAGCATGCGCAGATCCCGGATCACACTTTCTCAAACTAGCGCGGACTAAAGGATGCGCCCAAACCGCAGGAGAGACATCAATTCAAAGGAGTGCGATCCGCCTGACTGCACAATTGTGCCTCAACTCATCATGCTCATTCAGTTTTCCAGGCGGCGCCTGCGACGCAGAAGAAGGCCGAGCCCGCCGATCATGACCAGCACCGTGCGTCCGGGTTCCGGAACCACCACGATGATGCCATAGGAAGTAAAGAGGCTCGTGTCATACTGAAGTCCGGAAAGACTCAGATCAGGCAGATAGAGGTCTCCGAGCATGCCGCCTGAGCGGTAGCCTCCCGCGCCCCCCACATCAAAGCCTTGGGCCGCGACCGAGGCCCAGTCGATCAGGTTGAACACATCCCCCATGACAGGCTGATAGGCCGAACTGCCGCCGAGGAAGGTGATGTGGCCGCCGCTGTCCATGAAGAAGGAGCCCGTGACCACGAGGCGATCATGATTGCCCCCGCCCAGAGTGTCAAAGAAGCTGGCCTGTGAGTTGAGATAGGTGGAAAAATCCCCCGCTCCTAGATGTGCGGCAAAGTTGGTCGAGTCATTGTAGTCAGCACCTCCTGTGTCACCCATCTGCAGGGTCAGGCGATTTGCGCCAGTGGAGTCACCGCTCAGCACCAGACTCCCATTCACCGTCAGCATTCCGATGCCGTCGCCCGCCGTGCCCACATCTCCTGCATCCGAAGACATGCCAGGGTACAGCACTCCGGCACCTCCGTTTGTGCCGATGGTAAGAATGCTGCCCCCAGACACCACAGTGCCTGATCCGCTAAATGTGCCATCATAAGTGTATTCACCGATGGCGGTTTGGGAGACGTCAAAGGTGGCCCCGCTGCCAACCTCGATCCAGGTGGAGCCGGACACTGCCCCCGCACCGGCCAGTGCCAGCGTGCCGCTTGTCACGGTAGTCTTGCCCGTGTAGGTGTTGTCGTTGGTGAAGGTCACCGTGCCAGCGCCCTGCTTGTTGACGCTGAGCACATCTCCCGGCACGGCTTCGGAGATCACGCCGGAGAAGACCACGCCCTTTTCACCAGGGGTGACGGCATCCTCGTCAGAGGAGGAGATGAGGGTGAGCTCGCGCATGTTGTCCACTCCCGCCAGGCTGGAGTGCTGCAGCGTCACATTGCCATTAAAGTAGGTGGTGCCACTGGTGAAGGTGCCTCCCACGGTCATGGCCCCGGTGCCGGTGGTGTCGTTGATGTCAATGTCATTGATGATGGTCAGTCCGCTGGTGCCCGCCAGCAGCGCCACACTGGCGTCTGGAATGTCCTGCAGCCACTGCACCGGATCTGTGCCGGCGGCATTGGGGCTGGTCACGTCCGACGATGCCTGAAAAAATTGAAGTCCCCCCTGTGTGGTGCCCCCGGTGACGGCAATACTGCTGCCGTAGAGCATTTCAGAGGTGTCGTCAAAGTCGGCCACTCGAACGAGGTTCATCTGGCCGCAGGTGGGATCGACGCTGACAACACGATAAACACCGTTGTACTCAGGATGTACGCTTTCATCCTTGACCAAAATGCGTTTGCCGATGTCTGCCGTGGTCAGGTTCACACCGTCCACCTGTGAGCTGACATTGAGAAAGGCACCGCTGCCAGTTCCTCCGGCTCCGTTCCCGGCGACATCATAGCTGGCGGTGCTGCTGCCGAGAAGGGACCCTGTCGTGGCCAGGTAGGCGGCCGTCAGGTCATGCCGCATGTCTCCCAGTTCCACGACGGTGGAGGAGAGGGCGTTGTCATCAAAGACACTGATGGTACCGTGACGGATGACGGTGCCGCCGTCGATCGCAGAACCTGCGACACCGCTGATGCCGTAGCCGTTTGCCACTCGCAGCTCCACAGTGCCGGCTCCGATCTTCACCAGATTTGTGGCGGCGGCGGCGCCCACATTGCTGACCGTGTCACCAAACTTGAAGACGGAGGATCCATCCGCCTCAAAGAACACATTGGTCGAGACATCCTGATAGAGGGACACTGTCCCGCCGGTGTCAAAGCCGTAAGTGCCGCTGGTCTCACGCGTGCCGATCACGGTGACGCCCTCGTCATTGCCATCAATGTGGTTCATGACGACAGGGTTGACAACTGCAGCAGCTGAACCGGCGAGCAGCAGCTCCACCTTGGCATCCAGCGGATGGCTTCCAACAAAATTGACTCCTCCGAGGTTGATTGTGTTTAAGACGTTGCCGAAGGCACTGTTGCCGGCGCCGATGAGAGCCCCCTGAATAACCGCCACATTACCGGTGAAGATGTTTGTCCCGGACAAAGTCTGCGCGCCGCCGCCGACCTTGGACAGATTGCCCGTGCCGCTGATGACTCCGGAAAATTCTGCGTCCAGGGTGTTGTCTCCGCCGATGCTGAAGGAGGACTGGTCGATGTTCAACGCTGAACCGGATGCACCCACGAGGGAGCCGATTGTAGCCACATAGCCCGAGTGCACCTTGCCCCAGTATGAGCTGAGCGTGGCACCATCCGCTATGATGAAACGTGAATATGGTGAGAAGGCATTGTTGGAACCTGCGATCAGGGTTCCCTGCTGAACCTGTGTGCTGCCGGTGTAGCTGCTGAAGGAGTCTGCCACGGCGCCACCGCCGGTGCCGGCCCCAAAGACGGTGTCTCCCGCCCCGGTCTTCACCACGCTGAGGATGGCGTTGCCAGCGTCAAAGAGCGTGCTGGCTGTGCCGTTGCGCAGGCCCACTCCCACATCCTGATACGAAGCTCCCGTTTTGGTGCCTGAATCAAAGGTGATGGTGGCCGCAGTGGCGGAGGCATTTTCGATACCCGCCGTCGTCTGCCTTCCTGAGCCGCCGGTGAAGATGAAATTTTTGGTGAACGTCATGCTGTTGCCAGCCAGTTGGAGTGTTCCGTAATTGCGGAAACCGACGGTATTATTCACGCCGAGGGCATTCACATCGCCGATGCGCAGCGTGGCATTACGTCCTGGGTTGGCGGCGGTGCCATTGTCCGCACCGATGGTGATGAGGCCGCTGTAGGCCGAGTTGTCCCCGCGCAGCCAGACGGTGAAGGTGGCGCCGTTGCCCTGGGTGCCGCCGCTGTTGTTTCCGTCAATGTAGAGATTGTTGGAGCCGCTGAGCCTGCCGGTGATGTCAAACAGAGACTGCTGCACGTGGCCGACCAGCGCGGTGTCGAGGTTGTTATTGTCCTCGTAGTAGAAGCGGACAATGCTGCTGGAGCCGGTTCCCATGTAGATGTCATTGGTGAAGTGGACCGTCGAGCTGTCCGGCAAGTAACCTGCCGCGATTCTGACCTCCTGCTTGAGGTTGTCACGAATCACGATGTCCCGGTTGAAAGTCAGATCCATGGTGGGGGCGTCGATTCCCGTGGTGTTGTTTCCAAAGTAACGGTTTTCGATGCGCATCTGGATGGTCGAGGTCTGGACACTCGTCGGATCTCCAAAGTACACCTTGCCGACGGGGTTGAATATGGCACCGCTGTTCATCTGCAGACCGACAAAGCCGTCCTGCACGTCAAGGTCTCCGGTCCACTCATGCAGAGGGGTGTAGAAGCGCAGATTTCCGTCTCCCAGTTTGATGATGTTACCAGTGCCCATCACGCCCCCTTCGTTGGGGTTGATGAGGAATTCGGAGTTGCCCGTGCCGCCCGCATCGCCGTAGCGGTTGCCCTGCGTCTGGAAGGTCAGGTCGCCGATGATGTTGAGTATGCCGTCAAGCGTGGGCTGGCGCTGGGTGCTGCCGTCAAAGGTGATCTGGTCTCCGGCTTGCTCACCAATCTGGAACCATTCCCGGAAGCGGATTTGACTGTCACGACTGCCATCGCCGCGCTTCATGGAAAATTCGATCGTGGCATTGTTACGCACAATGGTGGCGTCCGCCCACGAGCCGGTGCTGCCAAAGACGGAATACTGGTCATTGTCATTTCCCTGGCCCTGAATATCCACCCGCGTTGCGTTCACCCCGTCACCGATGATGGTGAGCCCGGTGTAATTGTTGACCACCCCCAGAAGATCCTGTGCAGCAGCTGCCGCGCTGCGGTCTCCGAACTGCACCGTGCCCGCGCCCACGATCTGCAAGCCACCGGCATTGGGGTTATTGGTGCCGTAAGCGCCGATGATGTTGTTCGTTTCGGATGATATCTGGTTGGAAGTGCTTCCACGAACAACAAGCGTGCCGCCTGCATCCGCCACACTGAGGATGCCATTGCCACCGCCCAGCGTAATGTGCTGGGTGAGGGCCGTATTGCTGGTGCCCGCCGAAGAGTACTGAAGAGTTCCGCCATTGAGAAAGAACCCGGATGTGGAACCAAACTCTCCCAGAGAATTGAACGAGACGACGGCCGATCCGGTGACATGAGTGGCGCCAGTGTAGCTGTTGGTGGGAGTGTAGGTGGTGGTGGAATACGTCACGTTGTCGGTTCCGGAACTGGTGACCATTTTGCTCAGCACCAGATGGCCGGCGTCCGTAATGCTGAGAATCTTGGTTCCGGCGGCAATGTTTGCCCCGCTCACATCCATGCCTGCCGTCAAGCCTGTCGTGTCCACGGCTACGGTGTAGGAGCCGCCCGTCGTAATGCTGCTGACCACGACACTGTTCACGGCGGCAGCCGCATTGAGCGCCAGATCTCCCGTGCCGGTGAAGACCACATTCTGCGCACCACTGATGCTGCCGTCAAAGTTGACCTGGCCGCTGGCGTAGTTGTGGATCAGCAGATCCACGCTGCTGCCGCTGGTGGTGACTCCCACTCCGGCAGCCACAGGAGTGCCGCCGGTGTAGTTGCTGGTGATGAGCATGCCACCGTCATTGAGGATGAGGGAACCCGTGGAAATCGAGCCCGCAGCGGTGTTGAAGCGGACGGAGTTTGTCGCCGCTGCAGCGAGACCGGCGCCCAGCACATCGGTCTGCAGGCCTGCTCCAAAGGTGTCGGCGGAGTAGCCGGTGTAGGCGATGACATTGCCGCTGGCATCCGTGGCCGCCCAGTCGGTGGCGTAGGGGGTGAAGGCCGCATTGGCGCCGTACGTGGCATACGAGCCGATGCGCGCCTTGTTCTTCATGGCGGCGTTTGAGAAATTGATGATCCCGCCGGCGATGGACTGGAACTGGATGGTGCCTGCCGCAGCGCGGGTGATGGACGCACCCGCGATGCTGATGGTGCCGAGATGCGAGGTGCCATTGCCAGCGGCGGCGATGCCGTTGCCACCCTGGTTGAGCTTGAGGCTGCCAAAGTTTTCCGTGAAGGAGGCACCGCTGCCATCCATGAACAGCGTGCCGCCTGCGAGGGTGAGCGCAGCGCCATTGCCCACACGGCGGTTCAGGTTCACATCATACCCGGCCATCGCCAGGATGCCGCCCATCACGTTCACGCCTTCCACGGTGCTGTCTCCGGCGCTGGAGCCGAGGAGATTGACCCTGCCGCCGCCCTGCTTGGTGATGGAGGAGGCCACCAGGCTGCCGCCATCCACAAAGTTCACCCGCAGATCCACGGTGCCACCCGCCGCGGCGAAGAGGCCGAGATCGCGTGTGTAAGCCGCAGTGGCCTGGGTGAAGGTGATGCTGCCGTCTCCGGTGCCAAAGGTCACGGTGCCGCTGGTGTTCACACCGCCGAGCGTGGTGTTGCCGGTGGTGTTTCCCTGGCCGTAGTTGCCGTTGCCAGTGGCGTTGTTGGGGTCGTAGGTCTCCACGCCCACCTCCCAGGAGTTCAGGTTGAAGACGGAGCCGCTGTTGAGCAGGAAGAAGCCCAGGTTGGCCGCGCCGGTGCCGTTCCCGGAGAGTACGTCCCTGCCGCCCATCTGGAAGCCGATCATCGGATTGGAGGAGTAGGCGTTCACCGTGGTGGCGGCGGCGCTGGTGTAGAAGTTGCCGCTGCCGCTGTAGTAGAGGCTGCCGCGGATGAGGCGGATACGTCCTGCGGCGTCATACTGCTGGCCGATCTGCACGGCGGATTCGTCGTTGTTGGCGTCCACCTCCATGCGCAGCACCTGGGATTGATTGTAGATGTCCACCGGGCCGGTGAGCGCGCCTGCGGCGTTGTCCCGCACCACTCCATTAAGATACAGCAGGCCAAAGGCGCCCGTGTAGGTGCTGAACATGCGGGAGTCCGTCAGCGCTCCGGAGCCGATGGGCGTGCTGCCGCCGTAGATGTTGCCATCGATGCTGGCCAGGCCAGTGGTGTTGCTGAAGATGCGAGGCACAAAGCTGCGCGCGTAGGCCGTGGCACCGGCGGAGTCCACGTTGTCGATGATGACATTGCCCGCCCAGACGGAGTTGTTTTCGATCTGCAGCGCGGTGTTGCCGCCGGAGATGCTGCCCACATAGAGGTCAACACCGGAGATCTTGGCCCCCAGACCGATGGCCAGACCACCGGCACCAGTCACATTCACCCGCGTGCTGTATCCCAGCGATCTGTCATGCCGGGCATAGAGCATGCCCTGGTTCACACTGGTGTCTCCGGTGTAGTAGTTCACCGCCTGCAGCATGAGCGAGGCACCACCTGTCTTGGTGAGCCCGTTCGCGTTCACGATGCTGGAGTTCATCATGAAGTAGTTGTTGTCAAAGTCCGTGGCTTTGTAGGCATTGATGGCGTCCGTGGTGTTGTAATGCACCCAGATGCTGCCGATGAAGAAATTGGCCTCCTGGGCGTTGAAGTCCGTGGAGCCGCCGTTGATGGAGCTGCGGATGTCCATGTTCAGGTTCGCATTATAGGCGGTGCCGTTCATGTTCTGCACCCCGGTGTTGTACATCACGATGCTGCCCGAGTTGATCTTGAGCGTGCCGCCGTCCGCGATGACGAGGGAGGTGAAGTTTCCGTCTCCATTCACGCCTGCACCGTAGGTGTCGGAGGCAAACGTCAGCGAATTGATGACCATGCTGATACCGGCAGGCGTGGAGCAGTCCGCCGCCACGGAGCCCAGAGTGAGGATGGAATTGCGACGGTTGGTAAATTCACCCGAGCCGATGCCAGAGTCGCTCGTCACACCAATGATCTTGAGGTTTTGGTCAGAGCTGATGTCCTGGTCCTCCAGACGCAGGGAGGTGGTCTGCGCGGCGTCAGGGTTTTCCAACACTTTGTACTCAGAATCGAGCAGAGGACGCAGGAAGTGGTCTCCTGCGCTGTTGGTGTCCACTGTCACGAGCCTGCTGGCGGTATAGTCTTCATTGAAAATCGTGCCGGTGCCTGCCAGGTTGATCCAATCCGGCCTCACGCCGGCATAGAAGCCGGGGACAACGGCCGCATTGCCATTGCTGCCGTCTCCGGTGCCGATGAGCGTGGGCAGCACGTCCACCTGCACCACCGCGATGTTGGCGTTGGAGTTCGACGGCACGGCAGCGTTGAAGTTTTTGTCTGCAAAGGCGAGTCCTGGGTCCAGCAGGCGCAGCTGCACGCTGGTGCCTGGTGTGCGCACGATCTCGGTGTAGTGCCAGCCGATGTATTCACCTTTCAACACAGGCACACCGCCGGAGAGCGTGGCCCCCATGTCAAACTCAATGCCCAGCTGCCCGGCCTGCACGGTGGCCACACCGAGTTTTTCGATGCCGGAGTACACACCGCCGGATGCCTCCATGCGCATGCGGATGTAGCCGTTGGCAAACAGGGGCATGTCATCCCCCAGGCGGCTGCGTGTCTCATCCGCAGTGGTGCTGTCGTCGTTCATGCCGAGGAAGCTGTTTCGCTCCAGCGTCATGCTGGCCATGCCAAGGATGCGGCCTGCATCATAGACGCGGGTGGTGCCGGAGGCTCCGATGTAGCTGCCGGTGAAATTGGCCTCATTCGTGTAGAAGCGGAACTCACCATTGCCGATCTTGATGATGCTGGCGGAGCCATATGTCTCGCCGCCGCCGCTGTTGAGGTAGATGTTGCTGCCGTTGCGAAGATTGAAAACCGCGTCGCTCAGCACGTTGATCTGGCCGCGCAGATAGTAGGACCGCACGGTGCCAGAGCCGCTGTAGGCCTGGATGGTGCCGCCACCCTGGTAGCCTTTCCCGTCCAGCGTCAGCCATTCGTAGAGCCCCACATCCGCGTTGGTCACATTCAGCGCCAGGGTGCCATTGGGACCGATGTAGGTGCTGTCCACCCAGCCACTGAAGGTGCCCAGGGCATTCGATGCCGAGGAGGCCAGCCCTGCGATTTTGATCGTGCCGTTGTTGATCATGGTCAGGGCGTTGTAGCCGTTGTACATGTTCTCGCGCAGGGTGTTGTCTGGCGCACCGGTCAGCACCAGCGTGCCGCCGCCTTCGACGGAGAGCCCGCCGATCAGCGGACGGGTGAGATCGATGGGGTTGTCATCGGTGGGAGGATCTGTGACGTCGCTGGTGATGTAGCCGTTGACGGTCAGGGTCTTGCCTGCGGAGATGTTGAAGGTGCCTGCGCTCGCGCCCAGGAAGATGGTGCGCGCGCCGTTCAGGTTGATGTCATCCGTCACGGCCAGCGTGCCGCCGTCGATATGCAGGTTGCCGCTGTCCAGGATGGCCCAGACACCCGCCTTGTTCTCCGTGGTTTTGCCGGGGTCTTCCAGATTGACCCACACGCCGGTGGAGTAGCCGGAGCCGCCGCTGGTCAGAGAGGTGGCGGTGACAACGGTGCCGTTGGAGTTGAAGGATCCGGCAGCAGCACTTGTCGGCGAATTGGCTGTTGTGAATACGATGGCCGCATTGGTGAGGCTGGAATACGCGGCGCTGTTTCCGGCGGTGCTGTTGCCCCCGCTGTTTTCCCGCACCAGGCGTACGATGGAGCCGCTGATGCCGCCGAGCTGAGACTCGCTGGAGATCTGCAGTGTGCCGCCGTTGATGTAGGTGTCTCCAGTATAGGTGTTGGTGCCGCTGAGCACGGTCGTGCCGGAGCCGCCGGTCACGAGGTTCACCACCCCGGCTCCGCTGTTGGTGATGCTGGCCGAGATGGTGGTGACGCCCGTGCCGTAGTTGTGCAGCAGGATGTCTCCCGCTCCGCTGCGGGTGAGCGTTCCGTTGAGGATGTTCACCGCGCCGCCCACGGCGTAGCTCACCAGCATGCCGCCGTTTTCCACCGTCAGCGTGCTGCCGCCAAGATTCAGATCCGCCGCCGCACCAAACTTGATGGAGTTGGCGGCCGTGGGCCCGCCAAACGTGGCGGAGGTGGTGACCTCGGTGTTGTTGCCGCTGGCAAAGCTGTTCACGTCGTAGGCGGTGAAGGCCTTCACCCCGGTGGTTCCTTCACGTGCGGCCCAGTCCGTCACCTGCCCGAGCGCATTGCCATACACCGCCCAGTAGCCAAAGCGCGCACCGTCCGTGGTGGTGAGGCCGGGGGCGGTGATGTTGATGACACCGCCGTTGTTTTCCACAAACGCCATGGTCACGCCTGATGCAGGATTCAGCGTGATGGCGGAATTGATGTTCACCGTGGCATTGCCACGCACGGCCAGGCGCGAGCCTCCGGAGTTCAGCGTCAGATTGCCAAAGTCCTCCTGCGCCGCGCCTGCGGTGGCATCCACGAGGAGGTAGCCGCCGCTGAGCGTGAGCGCCGCACCATTGCCCACACGGCGTCCGGCATTCACATCGTAGCCGGTCAGCACCAGCGTGCCGCCCAGCATCTTCAGCGCCTCCACCGTGCTGTCTCCCGCGCTGGAGCCGAGCAGGCGCATCGTGCCCGCGCCCACCTTGGTGATGGAGGAGTTCACCAGATCTCCGTCGTCCAGGAAGTTCACCCTCATGTCCACTGTGCCACCGCGTGCGGCGTAGAGGTTCAGATTGCGGTCATACAGCGTGGTGCCCTGGGTGAAGCGGATGCTGCCCGTGCCGGTGCCAAAGGTGATGGTGCCGCTGATGTTTTCACCGCCGAGGCTGGTGTTGCCGGTGGTGTTTCCCAGGCCGTAGTTGCCGTTGCCCAGGCTGTTGTCAGGATCGGAGGTGTCCACGCCCACGTTCCAGCTGGAAAGATTGAAGGCGCTCCCGCCATTGTGGAGGAAGAAGGACACGTCTGATGAGCCGGTGCCGTCTCCGGAGATCAGCGAGCGCCCGCCCATCTGCAGGCCGGAGAGATCGCTGTCCGGATTCTGCGCCAGCGCTGCGGCGTCGGAGTAGAAGTTTCCGGAGCCCATGTAGCGCAGCACGCCGCGCACGATGCTGATCCTGCCGGCGGAGTCATATTGCTGGTAGAGGTGCACATTGGCGGTGTCCGTGCTGGCGGCCACCTCCATGCGCAGGGCGTCATTCAGCGTATCCCCCGCGCTGAGATTGATGGCTCCGGTGGCCTTGTCCCGGATCTGCCCCATGAAATTCAGCGTGGTGTAGGAGGCGCCCGTGAGCGTGGTGAAGATGCGCGAGGTGGCCTCCGCCCCGGAGGCGACTGCGGTGTCTCCGCCGTACACGTTGCCGTCCACACGCATCACCGTGTTGGAGGTGGCCGCCATGATGCGCGGCACAAAGTTCCGTGTGTAGCCGCCCGCGCTGCCGGTCGAGTCCACGTTGTCGATGATCACATTGCCACCCCACTCCATGCCGTCTCCCTCACCGTAGAGCACGAGGTTGTTGCCGGAGATCGGGCCCACCTTGAGGTCCACATTGTTGATGATGCTGTTGTAGCCCAGGATGAAGTTGCCACCGCCGGTGACGTTGAGAAGCGTGCTCTGCCCCAGCGCCTGGTCATGGCGGGCGTAGAGGTTGCCATAGTTCACGCTGGTGTCCCCGGTGTAGTAGTTGGGGGCTTCCAGAGTCACGCTGGAGGCGCCGGTTTTGGTCAGACCGTTTCCGCCGGTGTTGTAGATGCTGCTGCGGATGATGGCGGTGGTGTTGTCACTGTCGGTGTTGTTATAGGCGCTGTTGCCGGAGATGTTGTACTGCGCCCATTCACTGCCTGCGTAGAGGATGGCCTCCTTGCCGTTGAAGTCCAGATTTCCTCCAATGATGTAGTTGTTTACATCCAGGTTGACCCCCGTGTTGCTGGAATTTCCCAGCCGATCCATCGTGCCGATGTTGGCAAACATGAGGACGCCGGAGTTGATCTTGAGCGTACCTCCCAATGTCATGTAAAGGTTCACATTGTTGCCTGCTCCGTTGGTGTTGGCAGCCGTGGCATCAGTGGCAAAGGTGACCGAGTTTGCCTCCAAAACCGTGTCCAGCGTGAGCACGGAATTGATGCGTGAGGTGAAGCCGTGGCCGATGGAGTCGTCCATAATGCCCACAAAGCGCACGTTCTGATCCGCGCTGATGCCCGCAGTGGTCAGGTCCAGCGGACCGGCGGAGGCGGAGGTGGTGCCGGCGTCGGAGATGATCTTGTAATCGGTGGAGCCGGGGGCGTCTGACAGAGGGCGCAGGTAGTTCACCGCCGCTCCCGTGATGGGATCAACACCCGCCACGGAGGTCATGAGAAAGCGCGAGGTGCGGTCCTCGTCCCAGATGTTGCCAGTTGTGGTGTTGAGGAATGTCAGCGGGCGTGTGCCGCCAAAGAAACCGGCGATGATCGGTGTGTTCCCATTGGCGCCGTCTCCGGTGCCGCTGAGCGTGGGTGCGTGGTCCACCAGTGCCAGCGCGCGGTTGGCGAGGTCTGTGATGCCGGTGGAGATGTCCGTGCCGGGATCCAGATTGCGCACGATGACGATGGTGCCCGGATTGCGCACGATGTCGGTGAAGTGCCAGCCAGCATAGTCTCCCTGCTGCTGCGGGGCTCCGTTCACCGTGATGGTGCCGAGGTCGTACTCGATGTTAAACACCCCGCTGTTCACCGTGGCAGTGCCGACTTTTTCAATGCCGGAGAAGATGCCCGCGCCTGCTTCCATGCGGATCTTGGAGTAGCCGTTGATGGAGATGTTCAGGTTGTCGTTGAGACGGTCACGGAATTCATCCGTGGTGGTGCTGCCGGCACCGTAGCCAAAGTAGGTGTTGCGGTCGAGAGACATGAAGGTCATGCCCTGCAGGCTGCCCGAACCGTACATGCGCGTATTGCCGCTGCCGTTGAGAAAACGCCCCGTCCAGTCTGGAGTGTTGACGTAGAACTGAAACTCTCCGTTGCCGATGCGTGAAATGTCCCCGGTGCCATAGAGTGCGCCGCCCTGCTCGCCAAAGCGGATGGTGCTGCTGTTGCTGTTGTTTACGAGCATTCCGGCTTCGACAAACATCTGACCGTTCAGCCGCACAGTGCGGGCAGTGCCGGTGGTCAGAATGCTGCCACGCCCCTGGTAACCACGACCGCGGAAGGTGAGCCACTCATAGATGGAGGGGTCCGAGGTGGCGGCAAGCTCCAGCGTACCCTCTGCACCAATGATGGTGCCGTCGATCCATGAACGGTTCGTGCCCAGCGCCCCCACAGCGGAGGAACCTGCGCCTGCAATTTTCAGCGTGCCTTGATTGATCCAGGTCGTGCCACCGTAGCTGTTGAACATGTTGGAGCGGATGGTGTTGTCCGGTGCACCGGTCAGCACCACGGTGCCTCCTCCCTGGATGGTCAGGTCTCCGATGTCGGGATTGCCGTTGCTCGCAGGGTCATCGGCTCCGCCCAGTTGATTGGCTGTGTAGCCATTGGCAGAGCTGATCTGACTGGCCTCGCTGGTGATGTAGCCGTTGATGGTGAGGGTCTTGCCGTCCGTCACATCAAGAAAGCCGCCATTCCCGCCCAGGAACAGGGTGCGTGCGCCGTCCAGTGTCACATCCTGCGTCACCGCCAGGGTTCCTCCGTCAAAGTGAAGGTTGCCGCTGTTGAGGATGGCCCACACACCAGCGGGATTTTCAGTGGTCCGGCTGGGGTCGTCCAGACTGGCCCACACGCCCGTGGTGTAGCCTGAGCCGCCGCCGGTCAGGGACGTGGCGGTGACTGTGGTGGAGCTCGAGTTAAATGTGCCGGTGGCGGCCGCTGCCGGTGCATTGCCCGTGGTGAAGATGATCGGCGCATTGGTGTTGGCGCTGTAGGCAGCGGCATTGCTTGAAGTGCCGTTGCCGCCATTGTTCACACGGGCGAGATCCACGATGCTGCCATTGATGGCGCCGAGATTGCTTTCGCTGGAGATGCTGAGAACGCCGTTGTTGAGGTAGGTCTCTCCGGTGTAGGTGTTGGCCGCGCCGAGGATGGTGGTGCCGGCGCCGCCCTGCACCAGGTTCACCCTGCTGCCGCCATTGTCGGCGATGACCGCGCTGATGGTGAGCGCGCCGGTGCCAAAGTTTTGGATCATCAAGTCACTGAGAGTGCCGCTGCCGCCGAGGTCCGCGTCAAAGGCGCTGCTGAGCACACCACCGCTGATGCTGATGGGGCCGCCGCTGTCGGACGTGACGAGAAGCGCGCCGCCGCCGAGGGTCATTGTCTGGCCGTCCAGCGTCAGGCCCACCGGTGCAGTGATGCGCAGATTGTCCGGCGTGGCCGCGCCGGTGAAGTCCACGTCACTGGTCACATCCACTGTGTTTCCTGCCGTGTAGTCTGCCTCTGAAGCACCAGCCACATAGCCGGTGAAGGCTGAGAAGGAGCCGGAGGCTCCGTTGCTGGCAAAGTCTGTCACCACTCCGGGCACAGTGCCGTAGGTGGCGTAGGACATGATGCCGGTGTTTGTCAGCCCAGTGGCCTGCAGCGTGATCACGGAGGTGCCCGTTCCACCTTCGGTGAAGCGCAGCGTGGCGCCCTGTGTTTTGAAGAAGCTGGCGGCGGCGGCGCCAAAGTTCAGCGTGTCGGTGCGCCCGGTGCCGGAGATGAGGGTGATCGCAGATTCGCCGTTGAGCAGACGGAAGGTGCCGGTGAGATTTTCTGTGCGGTTCGCCACCGTGTCACCAATGTAAGTCAGCTCGCCACCACCAAACAGCGCCTGCGCCGTGGAGACTCCAAAGCGGTCATTGCCCAGCAGGCTGCCGCTTCCTGGATTTCCCTGCCAGACGGCCTGGCCTCCCATGAAGTTCCATCGTTCCACTGTGGAAGCTCCCACGGCATTGGCGTTAAAGATCACCGTGCCCGGCCCCGCAACGCTGGCACTGGAGTTCACACTCGTGCCGTTGTCATAGAGGCGTGCGTTGACCACCGTGGTGCCGCCGCGTTCCTGCAGGAAACGCAGGTCACGGTCTCCGCCCTGGTTTTCGTAGATGATGGAGTAGTTTGCCGCACCATCCAGGGAGCCGATGTACACCGTGCCGTTTTCGTTTTCCCCGCCAAGGCTGATCGTGCCGTCGCGGTTGTTGTTGTACACATAGATCTGGCTGGACCAGTTCAGCACCTGCCCGTCCCGGGTGAGCATGAGGTGGCTGTGGTAGGTGCCGGTGCCCGCTCCATCGGTGCCCAGCGCCAGACGTGTGAAGTACTCATTGGCCTGGATGAGCGCATTGGCCCCGTCGGTGATGAAGCCTGTGCCTTGATTGCCGGCGGCATTCGGGTCGTACAAGATGCGGAAGTAGCCGCGGTTGAGGTCCAGGCGGCCGGTGGCGTCCCACTGCTGGAAGACGTTCACGTTGCCTTCATCGCTGCCTGTCATCTGAAAGCGCAGCGAGTGGTTGGCGTCCAGCCGTGTGGCGGAGTCTCCGGTGCGGTAGATGGAGGTGATGGCGGCGTTGGCGGGGTCGGTTCCGAGGTTGCCCGTGGCCACATCGCGGTACTGGCCGTAGAGGTTCAGCGTAAACGCCTCGCCGTTGAAGTTGGTATTGATCACCGGCGGGTCGGCGTAGGCGTCGCTGTTGGTGAGGCTGGCGTTGTGGTCGGTGTAGATGTTGCCATAGAGCGAGAGGGTGCCGTTGTTGCGGGCGGTGATGGTGTAGGACTGGAAGTCAGAGCTGCCTGCCGCATCCGCCACATCCAGGATGACGTCCCCGCCCCAGGTGCTCAGGCTGGTGCCCTCGGCGCGCAGCACGGTGGCGGAGCCCTGGAAGGTGTTGGTCACGCGCAGGTTGATGCCGCTGATGTTGGTGCCGTACTCCAGCAGCAGCGCGGCGCTGCCGCCCACCTGCACCTCACGCCCGACACCGCCGGCCCCCAGCGCCCCGGCATGGCGGACATCCAGCGCCCCTTGGTCACTGATGTAGATGCTGCCTGCGAGCTTGTTCCAGGTATCCAGGTAAAGTGTATCACGCCCAGTTTTGACCAAGTCCGTGGTGTTGATGATATGGGAGCGGATGAAGGTGCTGTTTCCTACCAGAAAGTCATACCAGTTCGGAGAATCGCGGTCCAGGTCGTGCCAGCCCGCGGCCGAGTTGATGATGGCCGTGCCGCCGTTCATGTCGAGGAAGCCGCCGCGGATGACACCCTCCATGTTGGCGTTCGTGTTCTCCACAAAGCTGGTGATGTTGATCACGCCCGAGTTGATCTTCAGCGTCCTGCCCTGACCAATGATGATATAGTCCTTGGTGGAGGTGCCCACCACTTGCCCGGAGGCCGTCTCGTCAAAGCTGATGCTGAGAGAGTTGATGGCAGCATCAGCTGTCACATTGCGAGCAGCATAGTTGTTGCGATCTGCGTAGTTCTCCACTCCTGTGATAGGGGCGATGTAGCGGTTCACCAGCCAGTTGGCACCATTTGCGGGATTTATTCCTGTGTCATACTCGGCGGCGGTCAGCGGGCGCAGGTAGCCATTGTCATACGTCATCAGCCCCAGGCCGGCGCCGGCGTACATGTAGCTGCCCTGAGCCGTCTCCAGCGGTCGGGTGTAGGCGGCTATGGTGGGCGTCTGCAAAGTGGGAAGGATGCCTCCAAACAAACCAGGAACGATGTTCTGCGTGGCAGTACCAGGAGCATTCGCCCCCACGGTGACCAGCCCGGTGGCATCATTGAGCGCGATGCGGTCGTCCCCAGCTCCGGTGCCCCAGGTGTGGGCGGAGTTGGTGTCGTAGATCTTGAGCACGCCGTTGTTGTTGCGCGTGAGGGACTGAAACGAGCCGTCAAACCGGCCGCCCGCGCGGGTGTCCAGAAACAGCACATTGGTGCCGTAGTCGGCCACCACATGGCCGAAGTTTTCGTGATTGGTCACGGTGGTGTCCGTCTCCAGCAGCAGGTAGCCGTTGCGCAGATTGGTGAAGCCGTCGTCGTTGATGCGGTCGTCATTGTTCTGGCTGGCATACACGGCATTGGCGGAGTTGTTCAGCAGCGCCAGGGAGCCCCAGCGCGTGACGGTGATCGAGCCGGCCTTGTTGAAGCTGCCATCCTGTCCGGCGAGAGACATGTTGAAGTACACCGAGGCGGCCTGGCCTCCATTGCTGCGGTCAAAGCTGTTGGTGATCCAGCGGTAGGTCGGCAGCTTGACGAGGATGTCTCCGGTGAAGGTGTCGTTGTTGCCGGTGAAGCGCAGCTCGCGCGAGCCGCGCACCGTGAAGCCGGTGCCGTTGTTGCCGGGGCTGGTGTTGTCGATCTTGCCCTGGATCTCCGTGGCCCCGGGATTGTCAAACACCCCGGTGGCCGCGTTGATGCCGCCGGAGCCGCCATTGATGTCGAAGAGATTGCCGTTGCCATTTGCATCTGGAGCTATGCCACCACCTACGAGGTTGATGACCACTCCAGTGCCAAAGACCTGATCAAAAGTCTGCCCCGCACCGGTGCTGCCTTCACGTCCCCAGACGCCGTTGTTGAGGTTGACAGTGAAGTTGTCGTAGTTGTCCACCACCTTCACATTGAGGGGAAAGGTGTTGGCGCCGGTCCAGTAGTCGCCAAAGGCGAGGCGGGCGTCCGACTGTGAGTTGCCACCCAGCGGGTTGGCCAGGTAGTTGACATTGTACGGGTCGGAGGTGCGGCTGCCCGCAGTCGGGTCCACGCCGTCGTAGGCGTTTTTGTTGTAGGCCACATTGATGGTGATTCCGTCCAGATTGTTGCCGTAGGTGGTGCCGTCTATCAGTGCGCCACCCAGCAGCGCACCGTCGTTTTCAAACTTAAGCTTGCCCTCATAGATATTGATCACTGCTCCAGCGCGGTTTTGAATGTCTGCATTTTGAAACCGCCACTCGTTAGTCCCCAGCTTGGTCAGCGTATGGCCGCCGAGATCCAGCACCGGAGCGATCTCCGCTGAGCCCGCGGCATTGAGATGGCGCATCATGGCCGCGGTGCTGTAGCCGCCGACGACGGCATCGTCATCCAGCGCCAGGCAGGAGATGACCGAGGTCCCCGAGGTGTTGCGCAAGGCCCCAAGGCCGTTGGTGCCCATGCCGCTGATGCGGAAAATTTCCGTATCGTCCGCCTGCAGGTTGAAAGTCTTGCCGCGCAGGTCGATCGAGCCGCCGTTGCGCGCCACCGTTTCATTCCCCACGCCGGTGGCGCCTGCGGAGGAGCCGCTGCCTTCCAGCCGGATCAGCCCTGAATCGGCCACCAGCCTTCCTTGGAAGGTGTTGGCGGCGTTGAGGATGATCCAGTTCACACTTTGATTTCCGGTGGAGAGATCGTCATACACGATGGTGTCCGCGTCAGCGGCACCACCGCTGATGATACCGCTGAAGGTGATCCCCTGATTGTTCGAGACGTCAAAGATGGAGATGTCCAGTTCGTTGTTCAGCACCAAGGCTGAAGAAATGGTGTCGTTGCCGCCGCCGTCGGTTTTGACGATGGTGGAGACACCTCCGGAGGAGGCAAACGTCAGGGTGCCGCCCTGGATGGTGTAGCTCTGTCCGCCCGAGGTGTCCCCGAGGCTGAGGTCTCCCAGAGTCACGGCCACATCCAGAGCAATTGTCCGGTTGGCGGAGATGTTGATGGTACTGAAATTGGCAAAGGCATCCTGCCCGCTGGGGTAGTCGGCACCGTCGTCCAGCCCCCCCCAGTTGGCGGTGAGGCTCCAGTTGCCGTTGTTGTTGAGCGTCCAGTTGCCGGTGGTGCTGTGCGCGGTCTGCGCGCCGGCTTCAGCCATCATCAGCAGCAGGAGCCCGCCCGCCGCCAGCACCCTGCGGATGCAGCCAGTGCGTGCCATTCCGGCTGTGCCGAAAGATAAGAAGGCGGATCGAGGGGGCGATGGTAAATAGGCATTCATGGTTGGAAGGGCAGGGGAGAGGCTGCGCCACGGGCACTGCTCTGTTGTTTGCCTGCCAATTCTGCCGGAATGCTTTTTTTCGCCTATTGGGAGCGAGGCTTGGGAATGAATGCACTTTGCACCTGCAAGGATCTACACTTGTCACAAAGGCGGATCTAAACTTTTTGCTTACCCAAAGCGGCCATGATATTCGCGTTAAAAAAACACTGTTTTCCACGATTGAACCGGCTCGGTTTGGAACGTTTGATGCAAAAATAAACCCGCTCATTTTTCGTTGGTTCATCTGTCGGCATCATGTCCGGCCGCCAGTCTTCATCCCGCTTGTTTCGCACCTGCATGCCGCTCGTTTCCTCTCCTGATCTGATCATCCTCCAGGCACAAAATCATGGCGCGCGGCTTCTTGCCTGCCTGGCGGCGCTGCTGCTGGCTGCCTCAGCCGGCACACCGGCTGCAGAGGAAGCGGCGTCTCCGCACAAGAATGAACTTCACACCTCTGCCGAGGGGCCGTGGGGCCGGATCAGCTATTACTACTTCTATCTGGAGGCGCCGGATTACGTGGTGGAAAAATTCCCCCTGCCCAGCACGACCACGCGCTGGGTCTTCAATGTGGATGAATTTGACCGTGCCGGGCCTCTGCTCAAAAAAGCCGGCATGACAGATGAGGCGCTGGAGCGCCTGCTGGCTCCCAAGCGCGTGGTCAAGGACGACCACCACGCTTATCTCTTCCCCTCCACTGCAGATGTGCAGAACCTCTCTCCGGATGGCAGGTCCCTCATCTACACCGAGCTCGCGCGCAATCCCGCCAACGTGTTTCAATACTCCCCGGTGTTTTTTCTCACCGACTCGGTCGAGGAGTGGGCGCAGGACTCCGGGTTGCAGCCCGCCGTCGTCTCCATGATCTCCCGCCTCTCCTACAAGGCGGGCAATGCCCTCGTCTTTTCAGACATCCCGTTGCTGCTCAGCCAGGCGGAGAGCGTCTCCGCGGCGCGCTTCATCATGCGCAAGCTCACACGCGTGCGCACGCTCATGGCCCAGCTGGAGCTCGGTGAAAAAGACTCCATCCCCGATCTGCTGAACTACTGGTCCACCGGACTGGGGCTGCGCCAGAAGGAGCTGGAGCCGCTCATGAAGGCCATCGTGCACACGCGGGGGCTCTCTCATCTGGACATGCTGCATCTCGTACCGCCGCTGCCGCGCAAGCTGCTCTACACCTACCCGGACGTCAGCTACGCCTCCGAAGGCCGCCTGCCGGACTGCCACTGGACCAGCCTGAATTTCTACAACCTCCGCCCGCAGTCCTTTCTGCTGGACACACGCCTGGCCACCAGCCTGGTAAAGCAGGACTTTGACAAGGTGGAGCCGCCCTACCGCTACGGAGACGTGCTCATGTTCATCACACCGGACGGCCGGGCCATTCACTCGGCCACCTATCTCGCAGACGACATCCTCTTCACCAAAAACGGCTCCAACCTCCTCACCCCCTGGCTGCTGATGCGCCTGCCGGATCTCTCCAAACTCTACGACATCGCCCCCGGAAAAACCCACATCGTGGGCTTTCGCCATAAAAAGTAGCCGCCTCTCTAGCTGGTGCCGAGCTTGCGTGACTCCACCCAGCGGATGGCAAAGCGCATGACGGCCGCCCCGTCCTCCAGCCTCAGTTTCTGGCGGATGTTCATGCGGTGCACGTCCACCGTCTTGGGGCTGATGCGCAGCGCGCTGGCGATCTCATGCGTGCCGCGTCCGTCCCCCATCATCTGGAAGATCTCAAACTCACGGTCCGTCAGCGCATCCAGTCCGCCCTCCATCCGCAGTCTGGCGCCGCTGGTGTAGGCCTGGAAGATCTGCTCGGACACCGCCTCGCTAAGCCAGCTGCCTCCTGAGGCCACGCGGCGCAGCGCCGCCTCGTACATTTCATACCCCATGTTTTTCATCATGTAGCCCTTGGCCCCCGCCTTCAGCGCACGGTGCGCGTAGTAGGCCTCGTCATGCATGGAGATCACCAGCATGGCCAGCTCAGGGTGGATGGAGTGCACATCCTTGATGAATTCGAGCCCGTTGCGGTCTGGTAGCGTGATGTCCACCAGCATGATGTCCGGCAGGTCAGCCTCCATTTTTTCCATGGCCGTCTTGCAGTCTCCCGCCTCCCAGCTGCACTCAAAGTCCGGCAGGCTGTCGATGAAGACTTTCATCCCGCCGCGCATCATGGTGTGGTCGTCCAGGAGAGCCACCCGCTTGCTCAGCGCCGGTGTTTTGGTGGTGGTTGTGCTCATGTATTTTTGAAACCCGAATACCTATCGGCATGCAAGTGGCATTTCACAGACTGCCAGCGTCCCCCCTTCCGCCACATGGCGCGGCTGGTAGGTCAGCTTGGCCCCCAGCGCATCCGCACGCTGCTGCAGCATGAAGAGCCCCATGCCCTTCTTCCTGGTCCCTTCGTCTGGTGTGAAGCTGACCCCGTCATTCGCCACCTCCAGCCGCAGGGAGTCCACATCATGCACCAGGCTGATGGCGATCCAGCTCGCACGTCCGTGCTTGGCCGCGTTGGTGGCCAGCTCCTGGGAGATGCGGTAGAGCTGCGCCGCCGTCTCGCGCGCCACCACGTCCGAGACGTCTTCGCACGACACACGGCAGCGGATGTTGAAAGCGCGCTCCAAAAACTTCCGCAGGTCATCCAGCGCGTCCGGCAGATCCTGCGCACTGACGGCCACAGGCGCCAGTCCGCGTGCATACCCGCGGGCGATCTCAGAGGCCTCCGCCAGCTCCGCCGCCACGCTCTCCGCCAGCACGGCCTGCGCATGCCCGTCACGCTTCAGGCTGCGGCCCAGCACACCGCTCTTGAGCTGCGCCGCCGCCAGCCGCTGGCAGATGTCATCATGCAGATCCTGGCCGATGCGCCTGCGCTCATTCTCGGCGGACTCGATCAGGCGCTTCTCCATGTCTTTTTCTTCGGTGACGACACTGGCCGTGCCCGCCACCTGGAGCACACCGGGGGCATCCGCATGGCGCTGTGTGGAAAAACTCCGGCAGCGCAGCCACTCCAGATGCTCTCCGACATGTACGCGAATGACGATTTCCATCTCCGCCGGGGCCTGCCGCAGATGGCGCAGCATGCGCAAAACCGGACGCACATCCTCCTCAGCCAGCGCTTTCAGCCAGTCCCAGCGGTGCGTCATCAGCCGTGCGGCGGACCTGCCCAAAATCCGCTCATAGGCGTTGTTGACGTAGATGGGCTCGGACTTCAGCGCCGGAGACACCCAGAACACATCCCGCATGTTTGAGGCGATCTGGGAAAAGCGCCACTCGGTAGCCTGCAGCCGCAGTGTGGCCTCGGTGATGCTCCTTGAAATAGTGTCGAGATCATCTCCGCCACCGATGGGGGGGAGGACCTCCGCCTCGGCTCCGATGCGCCGCGTCTGATCCACGATGAGGGAGACACGCTCCGTCACCAGCAGCTGCAGCAATGACCAGAAGACCAGGCAGCTGCCCAGAAGCATGCAGGCCTGCGCCATGGTTTCATTGATGGCATGTGATGCCGCCTCCTTGACAAAGCCGCTCAGGTCATACTCCAGCACCACGAGGCCGTTCCTCAAGTCTTCAGACATGTCCACAAAGGGAAAGATGGCGGTGAGCCTGTCCCCCCTGGCATTCTCATTCAGCAGACCTTCCGGCTCCAGCTTGATGCGCCCAACCATGTGCGGAGAGACGGAGATGGGGCAGTCCCACAGGGAGACGCCCCTCCATTGCTGCTGCGTTGAGTAGCGGATGACATCTCTGCCGTCTGTGATGACCCCCAGGCGGAGGTCCGGGTCCACGGAGGCGTAGCTGATGGCCAGGTCCGCAGAGCGCGGCAGGTGCCGGCGGAAGAAATGCTGAGCAAGGCTGGAGAGTCGGGTGCCCTCCCGGTAGGCCTGCAGCCGCATCTGCCCGAGGCGCACCTGCACATCATGGTGATATTGCCGGAATGTGCTCAGCCCGATCATGAGCAGCCCAAAGACAAAGACCAGGGCGGAGACACGAAACTGCAGGGTGTTGAAGCGCATCACGATCCCCCCTTGATAAAGTTTGGAGCCAGCAGCCTGCTCACGTCCACATCCTGCTTGAGCAGCCCTTCCTGGCGCATTTTTGTCACCATTTTTTTGAGGCATCCCTCCAGTCCGTCTTCACCTGTCTGCATCAGGCGCAGGTTTCCCGCCACATCAGGGATCTGGATGCGACGCCATGTTTCCTTCAGCTGCGGAAGGCTCAGATGCTCACGCCGCAAGACGCCCTGCAACTCAGTCCCAAAATCCAGCCCGCCTGTTCTGGCGGCATGGCTGAGATGGGTGGATACCAGAAACTGAATCTCAGCAGAAAAGTCCTCCAGGGCATCCTCTCTGGCCACCAGCACGCGGCTCAGCTCCAGCCCCATGTCGCTGGAGTCATAAAGCTTCACGGCACCTTTTTCCTGCAGCCTGATGTGCCAGGGATCGGAGGTCACCACTGCATCCAGTTCTCCGGCTGCATAGGCGGTCTCCGTCTCTGCAAGGTTGAGAGGCACGACGGTCACATCCTTCAAAGACATGCCGCGGGAGACCAGCGCATGCATGAGAAGATACTCTCCGGCAGACCGCAGCTCCACTCCGACCCGCTTTCCCCGGATGTCCTCAAGCGCATGCAGCCCAGGGCGGCCGAGGATGGCGTCCGTGCCCTTGGAGACGCCGATGACCAGCACTGCGCGTGGTCTGGCCCCGTCGGCATCCATCCGCAGCATTTCATCCAGCGTGACGATGGCCGCATCCACCACCCGCTTCTTGAATGCGGCCATGGATGAAGACGACCAGGACATCTCCACAAAATTCAGCCTCACGTCCTTGGAAGGCGCGTGCTCGCAGGCCTCCACCAGAGCCTCCGCGCCCGGCCAGATGTTTACCGCCACGGTAAACGGCCTGCGATACTCAGACTCCGGCCAGAACAACCCCGCTGCACAAAGCAGCACTCCGGCAATGAAGGCCGGCAACACACCCATCCAGACGGATTTTTTCATCTTTCTCTTAATGCAGGCGTTAATCCCCCCCGTGAGCCACATGAACCCGCGGGCATTTCATTTATATCCCGGCGTCCTCCGTCTTGACGAACGTTTAATCGTGTAGCGCTCTCCCTCGCGAGAGTGGGGCGGCATGCATTACGATGCAGAGTCCAGCAGCACGGCGAGGAAGCCGTCTGCGGGGTCGGCGTGTTTTTCGCGTCCGGCCGCTTTTTTTCTGGGATGCTTTTTGGTCGCGGTTTGCTGCTGTTTGCGCAGCGTCACCTCCACCACGTTTTCCAGCGTGTAGCGGTCCAGAATGTTCGCTATGGCATTGCGCACATCGATCATGAGCATGCGCAGGCCGCAGTGGGTCTCGTCCGGGCAGGAGCACTTTTCATACTCCGTTTCGCTGGCGCAGCCGATGGGGGCTAGCTTGCCGTCGATCAGGCGCACCACCTCGCCCATCTTGATGGCTTTCATCGGCTTGGCCAGCCGGGTGCCGCCGTATTTTCCACGCAGACTCTCCACGTAGCCTGCGGTGCGGAGCTCAAACAGGATGGCCTCAAGAAACTTGAAGGGCAGGTGCTCCTGCTCCGCTAGAGTGGACACGGAGATGACCCCCTCCTGCTGGCGTTCGGCAATCCCAAGCCGGATCAGGGTGCGCAGTGCATATTCGCCGCGTTTGGTCAGTCGCATATCTCGTTTTAATCATGCAGGCTCAAGCCCCATAGGGCAAGTAGGAATATGCGCTGGTGCGAGGGACAGGTGAAATGCGAGCCCAAGATGTGCGAGCAGGCAGCTCACATCTTAAACTTCTCGCTCTGGCCCATGAAGGCACGCGGGTTGTCCCACGCCACACGCTGGATCATCTCCGGGCTCCAGCCGCGCTGGCGCATGGCCTGCATGGTCTTGGGCACGGCCAGGGGATCGCTCACCCCCCAGTCGCAGGCGCTGTTCATCCAGATGCGCTCGGCGTGGCGGTGTTCCAGCATGTCGATGGCGCGGTTCGGCGTGCATTTGCTCTCCGGGTAGAGGGTGATGCCCGCCCAGAAGCCGTGGTCCAGCACATGGTCGATGGTGTGCTCCTCCACGTGGTCGATGATCACGCGCTCAGGCTTGATCTTCGGGAAGTTTTTCAGCGCCTCCACGATCAGGCGCGTCCCTTTGAGCTTGTCCTCCAGGTGCGGTGTGTGGATGAGCACCAGCGCGTCATAGTCCTGCGCCACCTGCACATGCTGCTCGAAAATTTTGAGCTCGTTGCGGCTGTTCTTGTTCAGGCCGATCTCGCCGATGCCCAGCACGCCCGGTTTGTCGATGAACTGCGGGATGAGAGCGATCACGTCGTCCGCCAGCTTCAAATCCTCTGCTTCTTTCGGATTGATGCACAGCCAGCAGTAGTGCTGGATGCCAAACTTCGCCGCACGCTTCGGCTCATACTCGGTGATCTGGCGGAAGTAGTCGTAAAAGCCCTCTGCGCTGGCGCGGTCATAGCCTGCCCAGAATGCGGGCTCGCAGATGGCCTGGCAGCCGGCGATGGCCATGCGCTCGTAGTCATCCGTGGTGCGGCTGACCATGTGGCCGTGGGGCTCGATGTATTGCATTGGGAGGGAGTTTTGCGGTGGTTGGGTTGTTTGCAGCGGTTGTCGGCGGCTTGGCGGCAATCGTGAACCATCGCCAAAAACGGCAAACCACTGCCGGCTTCACTACTTATACGCGCCTGTCGCTCCCTGCATCGCGGCCTTTTCCACTGGTGCGGTGCTGGGATCGCTGAAGCTCAGGAGCACGTCGCGGGCGCGCTGCGGCTTGTCCTGGGAGAGGAGGGCAATGGCGTTCTTCAGGGCCTGCACGCGGAAGTCGCTCTCCTGCCCGGCGCGTTGCACGCGGTCCAGAAAGGCGGCGAGGTCGATGAGCTTGGAGCGCGAGTCCATGAAGCCCAGATCGACCAGATTGACTTGGGTTGGGGGGGTCCAATCAGGCATGACACCCTCATTTTAGACACGCGCCGCCGCATCGCAACCGCTGGATCATAGCCCCCTGCAGAAGCCGGGGCGGGCTCTGAAGTGCCCGCATCACTTGTCACGCTCCCGCCGCGTGCTTAAATGAGGGCCCTTCAATGTCCGACCTCTCTCCAGCCGAACTCTCCCGCTACGCCCGGCATCTGGCCATTCCTGAATTTGGCCTGGAGGGGCAGCGCCGCCTGCGGAGTGCACGTGTGCTTTGCATCGGGGCAGGGGGGCTGGGCTCTCCCATCGCCCTGTATCTGGCCGCAGCCGGCATTGGCGGCCTCGGCTTGGTGGATCCGGATGTGGTGGAGATCACCAATCTCCAGCGTCAGGTGCTTTTTAGCCAGAAGGACCTGGGGCGTAAAAAGCTCGACGCCGCCCGCGACCGCCTGGCGGACATCAACCCGCATGTGGACGTGCAGGTGCACCCCGAGTTCTTCACCGCCGCCAATGCCATGCGCATCGCCGCGGACTATGATGTCATCATTGACGGCACGGACAATTTTCCCACCCGCTACCTCAGCAATGATGTGGCCGTCTGGCTGCGCAAACCGAACGTCTATGGCAGCATCCTGCGCTTTGACGGTCAGGTGGGCGTCTTTGCCCCGCACCTGGGCGCGCCCTGCTACCGCTGCATGTGCCCGCAGCCCCCGCCGCCCGGCCTCGTGCCCTCCTGCGCGGAGGGAGGCGTGCTCGGTGTGCTGCCCGGCCTCATCGGCACCATGCAGGCGCTGGAAGCCATCAAACTCATCACCGGCGTGGGCCAGCCCCTGCTCGGCAGGCTCCTGCACGTGGACACCCTGAGCATGCGCTTCCGCACCCTGACCCTGCGGCGGGATCCAGACTGCCCCGTCTGTGGTGACCACCCCACCATTACCCAGCCCATCGACTATCAGGGCTTTTGCGGCATCTCCGCCGCTCCCGCCACGACTTCCGTTCCAGCCATGACCGTCCACGAACTCAAACAACTCCGCGATGCCGGAGACGACCACTTCCTGCTCGACGTGCGCGAGCCCCACGAGCAGAGCATCTCCCGTATCGAGGGCGCTGTGCTCATCCCCCTCGGCCAGCTCGGAGAGCGCAGCACCGAGCTCCCCCGGGACAAGCGCATCCTCGTCCACTGCAAGAGCGGCGGCCGCAGCGCCCGCGCCGTCAGCCAGCTGCGGGAGCAGGGCTTTGAAAACGTCTGGAACATCTCCGGCGGCATCATCGCCTGGGCGCGTGAGATTGATCCCACCATGGCGGAATATTAACAAGACGACACTCGAATGACGCTTCACGATACCGCCTGGCTCGATGACTTCCTGCCCCTGCTGCGCTGTCCGGACACCCATCAGCCTCTGCGCCACGCCACTGCTGAGGAATGCGCCCGGCACCAGCTCTCAGCCGCCCTCGCCACTCAGGATGGCACCCGCTTCTTCAGCATTGATGACGGCATCCCTCTCCTGCTGCCTCAGCAGTAAAGTGCGCACCTGAGGTTCCCAGGCTCTCGGCGGAGCCGCATGACCGCACGTGCGAGCTCGAATCCATCGAAAAAGAAAAAGCCCCGTCAGGATCGCTGACGGGGCCGAAGTTTCGGGAGGGATTGGGGCGTTGCTCAGTTGAGAATCACACTGCAGCCTCGGCGCCTTTGTGACCCAGCTGTTTCACGGCGAGGTTCAGCTGATCGTACTCGATCGGCTTCTTGATCACCGTCACAGGGCCGTGGCCCAGGATGCGGCTGAGGATTTCACTGTCAGGGTAGCCGGTGATCACCACGATGGGCAGGTCAGGGTACAGCGCCTTGAGCTGAGAGTACACCTCGTCTCCGGGGACGTCGGGGAGCTTCAGGTCCAGGAAGACGAAGTCAAACTTCTGCTTCTTGGCCATGGCGATGGCTTCTGCGCCGGTTCCCACCACAAGGCGGCCGAAGCCAGCCTTTTTGAGGAACTGCTTGAAGAGAGCCTGCAGCGCGGGGTCATCGTCCACCACCATCACGGTGGGCTGGCCGGCCTCGTCTTCTTTGCGCAGCACATCGCGGTCCAGAAGGCTGCGCTTGATGCGCCAGCGACCACCGATTTGCACAGCAGGCAGCTGCCCGCGCTGGACGAGGTAATAGACGGTGGGCAGAGGGATGCGGAGATACTCCGCAGTCTCTTTCACAGTCATGAGTTCAGGTGTTGCTAGATCGGCCATAAATTTAGTGAGGTGTCGGGTTGCCTAAATCATCTTTAGAAATCGAATGTGAGAACGTGATTTTGAGGTTGTTCACAAATTCAATCCGTAATTTTTATCATTACAAGGTAATTGTCGGCGTTCAGGGAAATGTGTGGTTCGAGATAATTGGTAGATTTGCGAATTATTGCCACAATTGCAAACCAAAAGTGTACATTGAGTGAAAAACTTTGGAAAACCTGAAGAATTTCATACAATTGACATTAAATTAGAACGTAGATAGTCAGATACATTTAACAAAACCAGTCTATCAGATATAATTCGAATTCGTGGTTTTTATGGTGATTTCAGATTTAACCGATCACCAGCCGGTGCTATGCCATTCATACGTAGCCAAGGATTCAATTTTACAGCTCATTCTAAATCTTGCGCGTAGGCCCCTGCCATTGGGTCTGAATCCGGAGCTGTTCTGCACATTTGAGACTCAGGCGCAGCACCCAGGCAGCCACGGGTTCGTTACCGATTTGCCAATCTGCCGTGCATAGCCTAGATGAACCCTCCCATGTCTGATTCCATCCCCAATGTACTCGCCGAACGTTACGCCACCTCCTCCATGCGCGCCCTGTGGTCGCCCGAAGGTAAAGTGAGGCTGGAGCGTGACTATTGGATCGCCGTTCTCAAAGGCCAGCGTGACCTCGGCATCCCCGTACCAGATGGAGTCATCGAGGCCTATGAGAAGGTGAAAGATCAGGTGAACGTGGCCTCCATCATGGAGCGCGAGCGCATCACGCGGCATGACGTGAAGGCACGCATCGAGGAATTCTGCGACCTCGCCGGGCACGAGCACCTTCATAAAGGCATGACCAGCCGCGACCTTACTGAGAACGTGGAGCAACTGCAGGTCTTCCGCGCTCTTCTTGAGATCCGGTCTAAATGCGTGGCCGCTCTGGCAGGCCTCTCCCGCCGCGCGGCGCAGACGCGGGACATTCCCCTGACCGCACGCACGCACAATGTGGCCGCACAGGTGACCACCCTGGGCAAACGCATCGCCATGTTTGGCGAGGAGCTGCTCGTGGCCTTTGGCGATCTGCAGCATCTCATCTCCAGCTACCCGGCGCGCGGGCTGAAGGGGGCCGTGGGCACCCGGCTGGACCAGATCACTCTCTTTAATGGAGACGCGAAAAAAGCCTCCGAGCTGGAGCACCGCATCCTGCAGCACCTGGGCATGCCGGCGGCCTTCAATGCCGTGGGGCAGGTGTATCCGCGCAGCCTGGATCTGCAGGTGGTGGCCTCTTTGTGCCAGCTGGCCAGCGGCCCTTCCAGCTTTGCCCGCACACTGCGCCTCATGGCCGGGCAGGAACTGGCCAGCGAGGGCTTTGCCAAAGGGCAGGTGGGCTCCTCCGCCATGCCGCACAAGATGAACAGCCGCTCCTGCGAGCGCATCAACGGCCTGCATGTCATTCTCAAAGGCTATCTCGCCATGGCCGCCGGTCTGGCCGGAGATCAATGGAATGAAGGGGATGTGTCCTGCTCCGTGGTGCGTCGCGTCATGCTGCCGGACGCCTTCCTGGCCATGGACGGCCTGCTGGAGACGCTGCTGACCGTGCTCAATCAGATGGAGGTCTTTGAGGCCGTCGTGGAGCAGGAGCTCATGCGCTATCTGCCCTTCCTCCTCACCACCACTGTGATGATGGAGGCCGTCAAAGCCGGCGCCGGACGCGAAACCGCGCACGAGGTCATCAAAGAGCACGCTGTGCAGGTGGCGCGCGACATGCGCACCGGCAAAGTGCGCGAGAACGACCTGCTCGTGCGCCTGGCGCAGGACAGCCGCCTCACTCTCACCACCGAAGACATGCAGCGCCTCGTGGACGCCGGCAAAGCCAACGCTGGAGACGCCCCCCAGCAGGTGGACGCCTTCTGCGCCAGCGTGGCCGCGATCGCCAAGGAGCACCCGCAGGCTGCGAAGTACGAGCCCGGTGTGATTTTGTAAACTGCCTCATTCAGGCAAGGCGGCTGATCCTTCAGCCGCCTCCTCCTGTCTGATGATAAAGCGGCTTCCAAGGTGTCGATGAAATGCGAAATCAGGCGCATCTTTCTCGATGACGCTCGCTGGGATGCGGAAATCGTGTCGAAAGCCTTGTTCTTCGAGACTTTCAGATAAACGACAGCCAGCTGGCTGCGTAGATCACTGTGCGAGTCCTTTCATCATCCCACCATGCGCATTTTCATCGCCGGTCTTTTCCATGAGACCCACACTTTTCTCGATGGTCTCACCACGCTCTCTGATTTTCAAATCAGGCGCGGGCAGGAGCTATGGGGCGGCAAGGGGGACTCCTCACCACTGGGCGGTGTGCTGGAGCTGGCGGATGAATTTGGCTGGCAGATGATCCCCGCCGCCGACTACCGCGCGCAGCCATCGGCCACGGTGGCAGACGAGGTGATCGAGCAATTCTGGAACGACATCTCTCCTGCGGTGGCAAAGGCGGATTACGATGCCGTCTATCTCGTGCTGCACGGTGCCATGGTTTCGCAGACGATTCTGGATGTGGAGGGCGAGATCCTGCGCCGCCTGCGCACACTCACCACCGTGCCGATCTTTGGTGTCTTTGACCTGCATGCCAATTTCTCCCCGCAGATGGCCGCGCTGGCAGACTGCCTCGTGGGCTATCGCGAAAATCCGCACACGGATGCACGGGAGGCGGGCCTCATCGCCGCGCGGCTGCTGCAGCGCTGCCTCACCACAGGGCGGCGTCCGCGCATGCAGCTTCATCAGCCCGGCCTCAACTGGCCCCCTACCGGCACCGCCACGGCAGCGGATCCCATGCTCACACTGGAGCGCATGGCGCGCGAGTTTGAGGGAGCGGATGAGTCGCTCTGGGCCATGAACATCGTGGCTGGTTTCAGCTTTGCGGACACACCTGACACTGGCGTGAGCTTGGTGGCCTGCACCACGGCGGACGCCACACCGCAGCTGGAGGCGCTGGCGCGCACCGCGCATGAGCTTGCGCACCTGGGGCAGATCGCCGATCCTCCGGCCGATGAAGTGCTGGCGCAGCTCAAGCCGCAGCCCCCGGGACTCACAGTGCTCGTGGAGCCTGCCGACAACATCGGCGGCGGTGCGCCCGGAGACTGCACCGGCCTGCTGCGTGCGCTCATCCGCCACGGCATTCGAGATGCCGCCATCTGCATCGCCGATCCTGAATCAGTTGAAGCTCTAGCTTCAGGTGCGCGCACGATCAAACTCGGCGGCAAAGGCAGCCGCCTCGATCCCGGTCCGCTGGAGCTGGACGTCGAACTCGTGGCACTCCACGAAGACGGGCGCTTTGAGCTGGAGGACAAAAACAGCCACCTCGCCAGCATGTGCGGCGATGTCTTTGACATGGGCCGCTGCGCCGTGGTCACACATGCCGGCATCACCATCCTCATCACCAGCGTGAAGACGCCGCCCTTCGATCTCGGCCAGTGGCACAGCCGGGGCATCGCTGTGGAAAAGCTCTCGGTCGTCGCCGTCAAAGCCGCCGTGGCCCACCGCCGCGCCTATGACAAGATCGCCGCCCGCATGCTCTGGGTGGACACCCCGGGCCCCTGCAGCAGCAATCTGGCGGCGCTGCCGTACCGGCATTTGAAGAGGGCTGTGTAAATCCATCCCAAGAGGATTCTGTGAGGAGCGTCATGCTGCGTGAAATCCAATCACGCCACCATGAGCACGCACGATCCACATCATCCGCCCGAGTCAGGTCATCAGGTGCCTCCGGGCTGGGAGCGTTTTCAGCCGCCGCGTATAACGGAGCCGGTGCTGCAAGCTGTGATGGTGGCAGATGTGACTGCGGATGTTCCGGCACCAGTGCAGGCACGCATTCCTGCATGGAGGCGCATGTGGCGGCAAATGGGCGCGGGCTCGCTCATACTCAGCATTGCCGTGCATGCGGTGGTGGTGCTTCTGGCAGGCGTGATCGTCATCTCCTCGCAGCTGGTGAAACCTGCGGTGGATTTTCTCCCAGCCGCACCTGCTCAGGCGAGTGTGGATGCCTCGCGCAAACTGGCGGAGCACGTGATCGTGAAACACGCCACGGCGATGGCGAAGCGTGTGCCGATGACGCGCATCGGAGTGGTAGGGAGATGCGGCGGCGTGGTGATCGATGCTGATTCAGCCGTTCTTCCTGAATTGGGCCATGGCAACTCCTGGGCTGGAAAAAAACTGTTCAGCGAAAGTGCGGGCACGGGAGGCGCACCGAGGATGTACAGCCCCGGCTCCGGCCCCGCTGCATACGTGCCGCATCTGCCCAATGTGTTTGAGGCGCGCTGCTCCACCCACAGTCGCCTGGAAAAGCTGCGGCAGAATGGCGGCACACCGGAGTGCGAGCTGGCGGTGTCTCGCTCGCTGGAGTGGTTGAAATCGCAGCAGAATGCGGATGGTTCCTGGGGGCGCACGAACAAGGCCGCCATGACGGGCCTGGTGCTGCTGTGCTACCTGGGGCGCTGTGAGACGCCAGACTCGCCTTTCTATGGCGAGAATGTGCGCAAAGGCCTGCTCTACCTCGTGGAGCTGGCGCGGAGGAATCCGCACGGCCTCGTGTCCGAGCAGCCGCTTGCCAATTCCGCCACCTATGAGCACGGCATCGCCACCTATGCGCTGGGAGAGTTGTATTCCTTTTACCGCCTGGGAAGCAGCAGCCTGCCCGGATTGCGGGAGTCATTTGAGAAGGGCGTGCGTCTCATCATCGACCAGCAGAATGCACGCGGTGCCTGGACCTACGGTGGCAAGGATGCCGGCCTGCCTTATGCCTACAACAAAGAGAGCAGCGGCGAGGACCTTTCCGTGAGCGGCTGGCAGTTTCAGGCGCTCAAGGCCGCGAAACATTCAGGCCTCAAGATTGAGGGGCTGGATGCCGCCATCAAACGCTGCAGCGACTACCTGGCCTCCAAGCAGACCAAGGACGGTGGTTTTGGCAAAACGAACCGCGATGAGCACTACAACCAGTGGAGCCTCACCGGCTGCGGAGTGCTGGGCCTGCAGACTCTGGCCTTGCACCAGAACACCGCCGTAAAAAAGGGCATCCGCTTTCTGCGAGAGTTCCTCTCCAGCGAGCCGCTGGACTGGGAGCGCAATTGCAACCTCTACTGCTGGTACTACTACACCCAGGCCTTTTTCCAGCAGGGCGGTGACGACTGGAAGTTCTACAACTCACAGTTTCTACCGCAGATCCTCGGTGCGCAGCTGGCAGACGGCTCCTTCAAACGTGGCCGCCCCAACTGGCCCGCAGGCGATGCTGCCGATGCCATCTACCGCCAGTGCCTCTGCACGCTGCAACTGGAGGTGTACTACCGCTACCTCAAGGTGGCGGACCGGGAGGAAAGGTCTGTTTTTGAGAGGTGATCTGGTGCTCAATCAAACACCACCGTCTTGTTTTTGAAGACAAGGACGCGGTCGCGGGTGTGCCACCAGAGGGCTTTGGCGAGCACGGTTTTCTCCAGGTCACGGCCCAGGCGCACGAGGTCGTGCACGCTGTCTTCATGGCTCACGCGCATCACATCCTGGTGGATGATGGGGCCTTCGTCGAGGTCGGCGGTGACGTAGTGGCTGGTGGCACCGATGATCTTCACACCACGCTGGAAGGCCTGGTGGTAGGGCTTGGCCCCCACAAAGGCGGGGAGGAAGCTGTGGTGGATGTTCAGGATGCGGTGCGGAAACTCCGCGATCATGGCCGGGCTGATGATCTGCATGTAGCGGGCGAGCACCACGGTGTCGATGCGGTGCTGGCGCAGCAGCTCGATCTGCGCGGCCTCCTGCTCCAGCTTGTTCTCCTTGGTGATGGGGAAGTGGTGGAAGGGAATGCCGAAACGCTCGGCCGCAGGGCGCAGCGTCTCGTGATTGGCCACGATGAGCGGGATGTCCACGGGGAGGTCGCCGGACTCATGGCGGGCCAGCAGGTCGTAGAGGCAGTGGTTCTCCTTGGTGACAAAGAGGGCGATGCGTTTGCGCTGGCTGGCAAAGCTGAGGCGCATCTGCATTTCATGACGGCGGGCCATGGGTTGCAGGCGGGCCTCGATCTCCTCATTTTCGAGGGTGAAGTTTTCCAGGCTCCATTCCAGGCGCATGAAGAAGGCATTTTGCTCTTCATCGATGTGCTGCTGAAGGTCGATGATGTTCCCCCGATGCGAAAAGATGAAGCCGGTGACGTCGTGCACCAGTCCGGGGCGGTCCGGGCAGTGGATGAGGAGCGTGGCGATGTCTTGCGAGGCCATGGCGGAAAGATGGGGGATTAAGAACGAGCGGCGGCAGGAAAGCGGGTGCAGATTCCGTGCCCGTCGATGAGCCCGGGAATCTGCTCGGCATGTCGGCCGGAGGCGATGATGCACTCCACCCCGCCGTGAACGGCATCCTGCACGGCGCGCAGCTTGGAGATCATGCCGCCGGTGCCGAGGGCAGATTTTTCCTCCTCAGCGTGGTGGATGACCTCGTCCACGTCCGCCACCACGGGGATGGGGCCTTCCTCGGGTTTCTTCATGTCTCGCAGCAGGCCGGGGGCGCTGGTCAGCAGCATGAGCACGTCGGCTCCCCAGAAGCGCGCCACGCGGGAGGAGAGCTTGTCATTGTCGCCGTAGCGAAGTTCCTCAATGGCCACGGAATCGTTTTCATTGATGACGGGCACCACTTGGGTGAACTCAATGAGGCGGTCCAGCACGGCCTTCACACGCGGGGCACGGTCTTCGTTTTCAAAGTCCTCGTGCGTGACGAGAAGCTGGGCCACGTGCAGGCCGTGATCCCGCAGCAGGGACTCGTAGGCGTGCATGAGGTGCGTCTGCCCCACGGCGGCCAGCGCCTGGAGGGTGGTCACGTCGGAGGGGCGCTGCTTGAACTCCAGCGGCTTCAGCCCCGAGGCTACGGCGCCGCTGCTGACCACCACCACAGAGTGTCCGGCACGACGCAGCAGGGCCACGGCCTCCACCAGCTTGCGCAGCTGCACAGGATCGGGCTCTGGCGCGTCTTTGCGCGTGAGAATGCCGGAACCGAATTTGAGGACGATGCGCTTGGTGGCCATGAGTTGATGCGGGGGAGGACGAAAGAGGGCGGCGAATATGGCGATGAAAGTGAAAAGGGGTAACTGAAAAGTGCGGGGAGACGAGGAAAACCGCCACTCCCGCCTTGTCCTGCCTCATCGCACTGCCTAACCTCGCCGCCATGTCGCAAAACAAAGAAGCCTGGGGATCGCGTCTGGGAGTCATCATGGCCGTGGCTGGCAGCGCCGTGGGCTTGGGCAATTTCCTACGCTTTCCCGGTCTTGCCGCGCAGTACGGCGGCGGCGCCTTCATGCTGGCCTATGCGATCTCGTTTCTCATCATCGGTCTGCCCGGCGGCTGGGTGGAGTGGGCCATGGGGCGCTACGCAGGCGGCAGGGGCTACAACTCTGCTCCGGGAGCCTTTGCGGTGATCCTGAACAAGCCCTGGGCCAAGTATGTGGGTGTCATCGGCGTGATCGTGCCGGTGGTGATCTACATGTACTATGTCTTCATCGAGTCCTGGTGCCTGGGCTACGCGGTGAAGTTTTGGACTGGCGGCGTGGATCTGACCACCACGGAGCAGACAGTGGCCATGTTCAAAGGCATGAGCGGACAGCTTGCTAATGGCGCTGCACTGGCGGCCTCCTGGGATGCCTCGCTGCCGTGGCTGGTGCTGGTGTTTGCGTTCAATTTCTGGCTCATCTATCGTGGCCTTTCCGGTGGCATCGAGAAGATGTGCAACTTCGGCATGCCCATGCTCATCGTGCTGGCCCTGGTGGTGCTGGTGCGTGTGCTCACACTTGGCGCACCAGATCCTGCCAGACCTCACGACAACGTGGTGAACGGACTGGGCTACATGTGGAATCCCAGCAAGGTGCAGATCGAGCGCACGCAGCCTGCGGCGGGCGAGGCCCGTGTGGTGGCGGAGGTGGTGGGTGCAGAAGCCATCGCCGCCGCAAAGCAGAAGGTGGATACCAGCGGAGGTGCGCTGCATCTCGTGACCATCTCCCCGTGGCAGCAGCTTAAAAATCCGCAGCTATGGATGGCGGCGGCGGCGCAGATCTTCTTCAGCCTGGCCGTGGGCTTTGGCATCATCATCGTGTATGCCAGCTACCTCAGAAAGAAGGATGATGTGGTGCTCAGCGGGCTCACCGCCAGCAGTGCCAATGAGTTCTGCGAGGTGGCCTTGGGCGGACTCATCACCGTGCCTGCGGCGGTGGCCTTTCTCGGCATCGCCTCCGTGGCGGGGCAGGGCACCTTTGGCCTTGGCTTCACCGTGCTGCCGCTGGTATTTGCCAAGATGCCGCTGGGTGCCTTCTTTGGCGGGGCCTTCTTCTTCATGCTCTTTCTGGCCGCTGTCACCAGCTCCATCGCCATGCTGCAGCCGGGCATCGCCTTTCTGGAAGAGGCCATGAATGTGGGGCGCAAGGTCAGCGTGACAGTGCTCGGCCTGCTCACCACACTGGGCACGGGATTCGTTGCCTACTTCAGCAAGGACCTCAAGGCGCTGGACACCCTGGACTTCTGGGTGGGCACCTTCCTCATCTTCATCCTGGCCACCATTCAGACGCTGGTCTTCGGCTGGCACTGGGGCCTCCCACGTGGCATGCAGGAGGCGCACCACGGTGCCACGATCCACATCCCGCGCCTCTTTGGCGGCATCATCAAGTGGGTCTGCCCGGCATTTCTGCTGGCCATCTTTGCCATGACGGTGCTGAGCAGTGTTTTCGGTTTTGATTTCAACACGCTGACTTTCGGCAGCGCCTCGTCCTATGTGCTGGACCTGATCGGCGGCACCAAGGATGGCCGCCCGGTGGAGACCAGCCAGGCTGCGCAGCTCAGTGTGGCCCTGGTGGTGGTCCTTTCCTTCTTTTTCATACTGCTCACCGCACGCTCCGCCATCTTCCGCCGTGCCGAGCAGGATCTGGACAAACACTCCACGCCACCCACCCCATGACCGCCGCCGGATTCATCGTCATGCTGCTCTCCGTTGGCAGCGTCACCCTGCTGTTTGGCTGGTGCGTCTGCAAAGTGCTGTCCACCCCCGATTAAGCCGGGAAGATCCATGGCGCTGAAGGCCGCACGCCTGACTGCGACGAGCAGTAGTGCCTGCGCCAAATCACACCGGCAGGTGGAAATAACCGTGGATGTGCGGATAGCCGCGGAAGTACCACACAAACTCCGGGCTCTCGATCTGCCAGGTGTCCCAGACCTTGTCTGAGCCGATGTCATAGACGCCGCCGTAGCAGGAGACAAAGACACGCTCCACCAGCTTCTTGTCCGTGATGGTCTTCATGGTGGCCTCGACGTCATCTGGACGGAAGCACACCAGCATGCGGCGCATGGTTTCCAGCAGCTTGGCCTGCTGATCTTTGCTCAGGTCTGCACCGCACAGTCCGGGCAGGTCGGTCTTGCGCTTCTCGATGACCAAGGCGGGTTTTTCAGAGCGTGGCTCGCGGCCCACCAGGATTTTCTCGCGCTGCTTGCCATCGAGAGCCTGGACAAACTCATTGAAGACCAGACCTTGATACCAGAAGGGATTGCCCTCGTGGTCCTTGGTCTCGCGGAAGGCCTTGGCAAAGTTGCCGTAGAAGATGGGGCGACCGCCAAAGCCGAAACCCTTGTCTGAGCTGGCGCGGCAGCGGCGGGTCACATGGTGCCCGGTGTAGATGAATTCAAAATCCTCATCCGCCGGGGTGCCAAAGAAACCCACGGAGGGCGTGTTCTTGATCTGCCCCATCAGGTCCTTCTGCACCTGCCAGTTCATCTTCTCGCGGTAATCGGGATGGTGCAGCGACTCAAAGATCTGCCGCACCAGATCCTGCTGATCTTTGCTGTAAAAGGTGTGCAGACGCTGGTCCGGGCAGATGTACCACCAGTTGCTCACGTAGCCGCGCTGCGCGTGGTCACGCGGCAGGACGATCTTGGCGTGCTGCTCCTCGGTGAGGCTTTTGTAGAACTGCATCGGCAGGGAATCCTTTCCCGCAGCCGCAGGCGCGGCATGCAGCGAGGGAAAGGCGGCATAAGCAGCGCTCATTCCCAAGGCACGCAGGATCTCACGGCGGCTGATGGACTTTCTCTCGAAGGGAGCAGGAAAGGTGTTCATGCGGGCATTTTCACAAAGCCGCAGGAAAAAGACCAGCAGGAAATGAGGTGGGGCTACTTCGTCTTCATGACATAAACGCCATTCCAGTCCGCAGGCGGGGGATCGAGCTTCATGGCGTCGCAGCGTTCGATCATGACGAGGGAGGGGTTGCTGTCCTTGTGCATCTCGCGGCGGGCGGATCGCTCAAAGAGGGCACGGGCCGCATCCCACTGCTGCGCCTGGTAGGCGGCGATGCCTTTTTCAAAAATGGAGAGACATTCCTCGATCTCCGGGGTGAGGTCCTGCGTGAAGCACACCAGCTCATACACCTCAGCGGGCTGGCTGCGGCCTTTGACCACGATGCGGTCCAGAAAGCGGAAGGTGATGTCGTCCTGGTGCTTTTCAGAGAGCGTCTTGGTCTCTCCGGTGACCATCGTATAAACGCCGTAGCTCTTGGCTCCGCTCTCGCTGCGGGCGGCGAGGTTCACGGTGTCTCCCATCATGGTGTAGTTGAAGCGGCGTCGGGAGCCCATGTTGCCAATGACCGCCAGGCCCGAGTTCAGCCCGATGCGGGTCTGCATCTGATGTACGATGTCAGGCCAGCCGCCTTCGTGCTTCCATTTGCGCCGCAGTTCCAGCTGGCGTTTCTGCATTTGCAGCGCGGCAGTGCAGGCGCTGTGCGCGTGGCCTTCAAAGAACAAAGGCGCGCCAAACATGCCCACGATGGCGTCCCCGATGAACTTGTCGAGTGTGCCCCCGTTGTCGTGCAGGATGTCGGTCATCTCGCTGAGATAGTCGTTCATCAGCGTGACGAGACGCTCGGGAGTGAGCTTTTCGGAGAAGGAGGAAAATCCGGCGATGTCGCTGAAGAAGGCGGTGATCTCCGCCTGCTCGCCGCCGAGCTTGGGCTCCTCGCCAGAAGCGATCAGCTGCTTGACCACCTGCGGTGCGAGGAAGGTGCCAAACATGCTGGTGATGCGGCTTTTGGCGCGCAGCTCGATGATGAGGCGGTGCAGGATGGAGCCGCCCTCCACCAGCAGGAAGCCGAGCACCGGCCAGGCCACCGGCAGGTGCATGCTCTCCAGGCGGAAGAGATGAAAGGCAAAGTACACATACGCACCCACAAAGGCCGCAGGCACCAGCACGGCCAGCCAGATGGGGCCAAAACGCACTGGCATGATGGTGAAGAGCGCGATGAGAATCCAGATGCCGATGAGCCTGAGGTGGTCGGGCTGCTTCATGAAGTCGCCAGTGAGGATGTTGCTCAGCGCATTCGCATGCGTGAGCACCAGCGGCGTCTGCGGGCCATGCGGCGTGGGGCCGAGGTCGGAGAGCCCGGCGGCGGTCTGTCCGATGAAGAGGATCTGATCTTTGACTGGTGGAAATTTCGCGGGCCAGTCCTTGCCCTGATGCGCGGCCAGCTGTCCCATGAGTCCGGCATAGGGAAAGACGCTGAAGGTGCGCGGGTGGCGGTAGTTGATGGTCATCTGCCCGGAGGCATCAATGGGGATGGTCCACTGCTTTTTCGTGCCCTTCACCTGGATGCTGCTGCCGAGCGTGACGCTGACGGCATCTGTCTCCACGCCCTCATGGCTCAGCAGGGCCTGCAGCACGAGGCTGGGGAAGACGTGCGTGCCGCAGCGCACGATGAGCGGGATCTGCCTGCGGACGCCATCGGGGCCGGGTGGTGAATTCACAAAGCCGGCGTGCGAGCTCTCGCCGATGATGCCCACGGGCATGAGGCCGGTGTCTTCGCCGATGATCTGGCTCTGATCCCCCTGGATGCTGGTGATGGCCTTCGTATTGCCAGCGAGGTCGGATTCATACTTCTTTGCGTTCTCCAGCTTCTGCGCCATGGCGGCGGTGATGGAGGTGGTGGAGAGCACGAGGGCATCTGCAAACACCTGGTCCTCCCTGGCATCGGGGCTGGCTTCGGTGAAGAGGAGATCGAAGGCCACGGCAGAGGGCGGGCGTGAGTCCAGCAGCGTCATGAGCTGCCCGTGCACGCTGCGCTGCCAGGGCCAGCGGCCCAGCTTTTCCAGCGCGTCTTCATCAATTCCCACCACCAGCACCTGCGGCGCGGCAGGCGGGTCTGACCACGCACGGAGCTGAAAGCGCCAGTCCAGCGTGAGGTTTTCCAGATCCTGGCCAAGACGCGTGCCGCTGAATCCAAGCGCAAGAAACAGCACCAGCGGCAGCAGGAGGATCTCAAAGCGCAGGCTGCTGATTTTCTTCCGGCGGCTCATGTGCGGGACAGCGGAGTGTGGAGCGCGGACCTCCGAGTCCGCAGCAGGTGGCAGACACCTGAGTCAGATGTTGGCTCCAGCGGGTGGCTGGCAGGGAGTGGCCCCACCAAGGAGATGGCGCGAGGGGAAGCGCAGAGCCGTGAGTGCTGGCGGAATGCTGCGGGCTCGGAGGCCCGCGCTCCACGAGACTGCAGGCATGCGGAGTCCTGATTCAGCCGCGCGCATTCATGTCCATGTGGGTTCATCATGGCAGTTCCTAATACCTCACATTCATGCCAAAGTGCAGGCGGCCGCTGGGGGCCTGCACGAGGCCGGTGCTGCGCAGGGTCCAGCCGTAGGCGAGGCGGAGATCCATGTTGGTGCCGAGATTGTAGCGCAGGCCGACGCCGGTGCTTTGCAGGTTGAGGTTGGGCTCGGAGGCGTAGCTGCCCACGCTTTCGAGGTAGGCGAAGTCGTAGAAGACAAAGGTGTTGAGGTTGTCGGCGGTTTTTCCGCTCGCGCCCATGAGGTGCAGCATGGGCATGTTCAGCTCAAAGTTGGCCACCACGCCGCGGTCTCCGCGTGCGGAGCTTTCATTGAAGCCGCGCACGGTCTGGTAGCCGCCTGCCAGCATCTGCTCGGTAGGCAGCAGGCGGGTGGTGGAGTACTGCCCGGCGGCATGCATGAGGATGGAAAAGCCCTTCGGCAGGCGCAGCATGCGGTCCAGCTCCCCTTTAGCGTACCAGTACTTGGCCTGGGAGGCGGCGCGCAGGCTGTCAAAGGCCTCGTAGTTGTTGTGGCCCAGGGTGTTTCCGGGGCTGTAGATGGTGGAGAGGCCCAGGCGGGTGAAGCCCAGGGGATCATTGACGGTGATGTTGTACCCCAGGCGGAGCTGCAGCACCTCGGCGGTGTTTTTGGAGAAGCTGCTGCCGCCAAAGAGAATGTCCGAGGTGGTGCTCTTGTAGTCCACGGCGGCGGTGACCTTGTGCTGCATCTGGCTCCAGGCGCTGGCCAGCGGCACGGTGTAGGCGGCGGTGAGCTGGCGGTTGCGGCCATTCACACCCAGCGGGCCGCCCACCTGCGTGGAGGAGTCCACATACACGCCCAGGATCTGCAGCTTGTGACGCCAGGGGAACGGGACATCCCAGATGAGCGCGTGCGCCTTCAGCCGGTCCAGCTCCTGATTGCCGGTGAAATTGTACGTGAGCGACTGCTCGGTGCCAAAGAGCTGCAACATGCTGATGCCGCCGGAGATTTGATTGAGCCCGGTGGCGCGCAGGCCGGAGTTGGCATAGCCCATGTAGGCTTTCACGGGGCTGTTTTCCTGAGTCTTCAAGACGACGTCGCTGGTGCCGTCCTTGGCGCCGCGCTCGTAGATCACGTTCACATTGCGGATGGGGTTCTGGTTCAGCCACGCCACATCGCTGGAGATCTTGCGCGTGTCGATGCGCTCTCCGGGCTGCACGCTGACCTGACGCTGCATGTAGGCGGGGTGGGAGCGCTGGGTGGCGCCCTCCACCTTGACCTGGCCCAGCACGGCCTCGCGCACCACGATCTGCACGTAGCCGTGGGTGATGTCCTGCTCGGGGAGGTAGGCGTCCACCAGCGGGAAGTCGGTGGCCTGATAGCTTTTGTTGATCTTCTGCACCATGCTGTTGAGCACGGCCATGCTGAGCGGCTGGCCGATGAACTCGCGCTGCAGAGCCTCGCCCAGGCCTGCAGGCAGATGCAGGGAGGCATCCACGGCAAAGACCTGGCGCTGGTCCTTGGCGGGCACTTTGGTTTTCCTGGGCACCAGCAGCAGTCCGCGCAGGTTTACGCCCAGGGGTTTGGTGTCTGTGGCGGCGCGCTTGTCGGCCTCCTTTTGCGCAGGGGTGCTGGCGGCGGCTGCGGCATCGGTCTCGGTGGCCTGTCGTGCGCGGGGGATGGGCATCCTGTCCACCAGTGTACCGGCACCTGTGGTGGTGGAGGGAAACTCCTGCGCCATAGCGCCGGGCGCGAATCCGCACACGGCCAGGGCGGCCAGTAGAATGATCGGCTTTGAGGTGGGCGATGGCATGGGAGAAGAGAAATGACGCATCAGCGGAGCGCGCTGTCGAGTTCCATCACGCTTTCAGGCGTGGTGGCGTTTTGCAGTTTGAGGATGACAAAGGGGCCGGCCTGAGCGCCGTCCAGCGCGGCGTGCTGGATACCATCCTCTGGCAGGAGAAAGCAGGTGCCGTCTCCGCCGAGCGTGCGAGAAAGCTGCGCCTCCACCAGGGCGGAGAGCTGGGCGCGGAGGAAGGCCTGCACGGCAGAGGAGGCGGGGCCGCCGGAGGCATCCATGAGCGCGAGGCCCTGCTCTGGCAGCAGGTGGTACTCGCCCTGCGCGCCGAGGGCGTGGGCCAGCTCCCCAAAGGAACCGGGGGAGATGCTGGCGCTGAGGCTGCTCTCGATGGTGGGCGGCACGGGGCGGTCATTCACCTCCATGGTGATGCTGCCTGCGCCGTACTCCAGACGTGCGGTGCCGTCGCCACCCAGCGCCATGTAGAGCGTGCTGAAGGCCCACGGAGTGGCCGCACGGGAAAGGTGCTGCTGCACACCAGGAGAGGGCAGCGGGGAGCCGAGGGCGATGGACTGCGCACCGCCCTGTGCGGTGAGCGGGGCCTCGGCCCTGCCGATGGCACCCAGCGAGAGCTCGCTCTGCGCCAGCAGGCTCATGCTGGCCTCCAGCTGCGCCACGGAGCTGGAGCTGGCCGCGCCGCCGCCGGAGTCGATGCTGAGCAGGCCGCCGCCATTCTGCAGGCGCACGGTGCCGTCTCCGCCCAGGCTGAGGTTCAGCTCACGCTCGGTGGTGGCGGAGGTGCCGGAGTTGAGCTGCGACTGCACATTCTGGCTGGCAGGGCCGCCGCCGCCCATGGAGCCAAAGGCGCTGCCGCTCCCGCTGAAGAAGGAGGAGATGCCGCCCGTGCCGCCTGCACCACCGCCCAGCACGCTGCCTGCGATCTGCGCGCCCACAGCGCCGACACCTCCGGCCCCGAGCGCCCCCGCGATGGAGGTGGTGTTGTAGTTGTTGGTCTGCGTGGAGCCCGCCAGCAGAGAGGTGGGGATGAAGACGTAGTTTTGCAGGAAGACGTTGGTGATCTTCGGCGGCGCTCCCGGTCCGCTGGTGGCAAAGCCCGTGGTGGTGATGGTACCAAAGCCGGGCTTGGTCAGCGGACTGGTGAGCACCGTGGTGCCATCTACCAGAAGCTGGTTGTTTCCACCTCCGCCGCTGAGATTCTGGTCAAAGGTGTAAAAGCTGGTGGAGGTGGTGTCATTTCCTGCGCCGAGATTCAGCCCGATGGTGTTGATGCCCTGAAAGAGGTAGGTGCGCCCGGCCACGCTGATCTGGGAGGCGGTGATGGTGTAGGTCTGCCCGGTCTGCAGGCCGCTGTCGTCCACGATGAGCACGGCCTGCGGATTCCCCACGCCATTGATGCTGCCGCTGATCGTGGACTGGCCGGCAAAGATGAACTGGTTCACCCCGCTGCTGCTGCCGGTGAGGTTTTCAAACGAGCTGAAGTGCAGCGTGCCGAGCGTGCCTGCATCCGGCGCGGTGATCTGAAACACATTGCCGCCTGTGCTGTGGCCGATGAGCGTGTCTGCATGGCTGGCGGAGCCGATGATGCTCTCGATGCTGATCAGGCTGTCGGCGCTGAGGGTCACAGGGCCGGTGGCGGCGGCAAAGGTGAGCGTGTCATTGCCTGCGGCTCCATTGACCGTGAGGCTGGCGGGCACCTGGGAGAGGAGGATGGTGTCGTCTCCAGAACGCCCGGTGATGCTGGCCGTGGCGGCGCTGAGATGGGAGAGATCGATCACGCCGCTGAAGGTGGCGGTGAAGCTCTGCGCGTAGATCTGCGGCGCGCCTGAGAGAGAGCCACCCGTGAGGCTCAGCGCGTGAATGGGTGCGCCATCCTGCCCCGCACCGCCCTGCAGTGCCACAGCGCCCTGCGTGCCGGCATTCAGTGTGAGATCCGCCGTGGGATTAAACGAACCATACACCACACCGCCCAGCGTGATGGCAGCCCCTGTGGGGACTGCGCCGCCATGCGTGGTGTCCAGCGTGGCGCTGGTGCCGAGGGTGAGGGGAGAGCTGATGATGATCTGCCCGCCTGCGGTGGTGATGCCTGCGCACAGCAGCGTGGTGGAGGCGCTGAGCGTCACGCTGCCGCCCAGGTCCATGATCTGCCCGCTGACGACGATCTCTCCCAGCGTCTGGATGGTGAGCGGCGCATGCCAGGTGGCGGCGCGCACATCCACAGACGCGGCGGTGGGGGAGCTGATGGTGATGTGGCTGAGACCGGAGAGCGCGCCGATGCCTGCGCTGTCCAGCAGGAGCGTGCCTGCCGCGCCATCTCCCAGGCCGATGGTGGTGCCTGCGGAGACGGTGCGCAGCTCCAGCGTGCCGCCGCCACCGACTGTGGCTGCACCCGCGATGGCCACGGTGTCTGTGAGCACCAGGATCTCTGCGCTGCTCGTCACAGCGGTATCTGCACCGAGATTCACACCTGCATTGTCCGTGCCGCTGCCTGCACCGCTGCCGCCTATCTGCATCTGTGCGCCCGCGCTGGTGATGGCGGTGCCTGCATCCTGCAAGGAGACGCCGTGATTGCCACTGCCGCCGCCGCCCGTGGTGCCCAGCAGGGTGATGCTGCCTGCACTGGCTGCAGTGGAGGTGGAGTGAATGGTGGCCCCGTTTTGCATGAGGATGCCCACATTGCCATCACCTGTATCGCCCCCACGACCACTGAGCGCGATGGCTCCTGCGCCGGAGGTCGTGAGCGTGGCATTGTCCAGCACGATGCCGGCAAAGTTTCCGCCCGTGGGCGTGGGCTGCTGGTTGGCATCCAGCTTCATGAGGCCGTCCACCACGGAGATGCTGGCACCGGAGTTCACATGGATCTCGCGCTGCGCATTCAGGTAGATGGAGCCGGTGCCCGCATTCGAAATAGTGCTGCCATTCACCTCGATGCCGAACCCGGTGAGCGTGATCACGCCGCCCTGCGAGGTGAGGTTTTGATTCACGCGGATGTGGTCCGTGTTGGTGGTGATGATGCTGACGCCGCGCAGCGCATTCAGGCCGCTGTCTGCACCGATGCTGCCCACGGTGAGGCCCAGGGTATTGATGATCTGCACGGAGCCGATGGTGCCGATGCTGGTGATGGTCTGCACCGCATTGGCCGTGCTGGCGAGGTAAAAGTCATCCGTGCCCTGCAGCTTCAAGCCCCAGGAGGTGATGGCACCCTGTGCCACCACACTGCCTCCAGTGGTATGAAGTGTCACCACGCCGAAGCCGCCCGTGGTGATGGAGCCGCCATTGTCCAGCAGGATGGCGGTGGCCTGCGTGCCGCCGCTGCGGCCTGTCAGGCTGATGTTTCCTGAATGCGAGATGACCTGCCCGCCGATGACGATGGACTGGAAGTCGCCGCAGTAGCTGGCTGCGCCCTGATTGACATTGAGGGTGACATTTCCCGCGCAGGTGAGGATCTCCGAGCCAGCCTGGATCTGCACGCTGCGCCCGGCATTCACCGTGACATTGCCGCTGCCCGTGGCCTGGATGAGCCCGGCGCCGCCGCCCTGCGTGGTCATGATGAAATCCTGCTGCGCATTGATGGTGAGGGAGGCGTGGGAACTCCACTGGATGAGGCCCGCGAGAGTGATGTTTCCAGAGCCGCCCGTCGCATTGGCATCGGTCTGGATGATGAGATTGCCGCAGTTCGTATTCAGCCAGGTGGAGATGTCCGAGGCGCGCAGGGTGTTTGCCTGCGCGGGATTGGTGATGGTATTTCCTGCCACGCAATCAGAGATCAAAATATCATTCGGGTCCAGCAGCAGGCTGCCAGCTTTCCCCTGAGGGGCGCTGAGGTCCACGCTGCCGGTGAGGGACTCCAGCACGAGCGCCTGCTTGCCGGAGAGCTCCGCCTGGCCGCCATCTCCGCCCGTCTGGCCACCGCGTGCCTGCAGGCTGCCGGCAAAGGTGAGCTGCCCGCTGGCAAAGGCCACCACCGTGCCGCCATTCCCGCTGGCACCGGCATTGGCGGAAAGCACCGCGCCCTGCTGGATCTGCACCTGGGTGGAATTGACCATGCTGGCATCTGCGCCCTGTGCGCCGCCTCCGGCGAAGATGCTGCCGCCGCCCGTGGCCCCGTCTGTCTGGATGAGCGCGCTGCCGCCCAGCGTGAGCGAAGCACCGCCCAGCCGGATGACGCCGCCCATGCCGCCCGCACTGCTGGCGCTGATGCTGCCCTCGATGACGGTGCTGAGCGTGCCTGCCGTGGTGCCGATGTCGATCTCGCCGCCTGCGGTTTCGCCATCGGCATTCACCGCGATGGCGCGGCGCACGGTGATCTCCCCGCCCTCCACATCGATGCGGCCACCGCTGCCTGTTTTGCTGCTCACATCCACACGCCCGCCCAGGTCCACGCTGCCGCCGCTGCCTGCGCGCACACGGATCTGCCCGCCGCCACCGGAGGCGGTGCGCGCCACCAGAGTGCCGGTGCTCTGAATGCGCCCGCCATCCGCGCTGAGCAGGATGCGCCCGCCCTGGCGTGTCACGCCCGTGGCGGCGATGCGGCCGGTGTTTTGAATGGCCAGCGCATAGACATTGCCACCATGCGCCTTCAGCTCGGCCACATTGGCCTGGATGAGGCCGCTGTTGCTCACGCCGGTGCCGCGCTGCGGGCCTGCGGCATTGCGCACGATCACGCGCTCGTCTCCCACGGGCTGGATGAGCACGTCGGTCCCTGCGGCCAGGCCCACGGTGCCATTCGGGGCACGGATGCTGCCGCTGTTGTTCACCTGAAAGCCGATGAGAAACACATCGCCCGTGGATGCGCGGATGGCCCCGGCATTGCTCACGGCTGCGGTGCTGCTGCCCTGGTAGGTCATGGCACCACCTGCCATGAAGTCGTGGTTGCTCAGATTCAGCGTGGAGGCGGAGAGGCCCGCCACATCCACCACCGCGCCCTGGCCGAAGACGATGCCGCTGGCATTGATGAGGTAGAGCTGGCCATTGGACGTCAGCGTGCCGTCCAGCAGGGAGGGGCCGGCATCCAGCACACGGTTCAGCGTGGCGGAGGTGGCGCTGGGCAGGATGAACTGCGTGTGCTCGCCACTGCCGATGGAGAAGCTGCTCCAGTTGATGATGGCGCGGTCACTCTGCTGCTGGATGGTCGTCAGGCCGGGCACACTGGCCTCGATGGTGGCACCGCCCTGCACCACCACGCCACCCGTCGGATTGGCCTGCGATGAAATTTCCAAGACACCGAACAAAAGCCATAATGAGACGCCCCGAAAAAGGGCGAGCGCCATCCTGGTGCTGGGAGATCCCGGTGCCATCCGTGCTTGTTATTGTTTCGGGGCAGGGGGTGCGGAGGCGGCATCCAGCGGCACGATGACGACCTCGCCATCCTTTGTCTGCACGTAGCCTTTGCCATTCTCCACGGACACGGAGTAAAACGCGCCCTTGGCCACGGCGGTGCCGCTGGGCGTCTTGATCTTAAAGTCCATCTTGCCGGAGGTCTCCGGCTTCACCAGCGCGCCGATGGTGCCGTTCTTCAGGTCCAGCAGCACCTTGGGCTCCTCCTTGGATTCGACGATCTCGGCCACCACGGCCTCGGCATTGGCCCCCAGGCGGATGGCGCTGGTGGTCGTCATGGTGATGGTGGCGCTGGAGTCTGCGCCCGTCTTGATCGTGCTGCCCACGGCGATGATGTCGCCCTCCTTCAGCGGGTGCGCGGCCTGGCCTGCGGGCGTCTCGGTGGCGCTTCCGGTCACGGCGGTCACCTTGCCCATCTGCGGCTGCTGCTTCTTCACATTGGCGGGGGTCACGTCCACCTTGCCATGCTCCACTTTCACAAAGCCCTTTCCATCCTCCACGGCCACGGCAAACATCGTGCCGCGTGCCGCAGCGATGCCGCTGGGTGTCTTCACCTTGAAGTCCATCGTGGACTGCGCCTGCGGCTGGATCAGCGCACCGAGGCTGCCGGACTTGAGATCCACCAGCACCTTCGGCGCGGTGTCGGAGTCCACCAGATCCATGAACACCGCCTGGGAGTTTTCCGCGATTCGCACGGCGGACTGTTTCGTGGTCTTGATGACGGCACGCGAGCCCGCGCCTGTCTTCACCGTGGAGCCCACCGGCACCGGGTCTCCCACCTTCAGCGCGGTTTCGGTGCCACCCCCCATCGGCAGCAGCGTGACCTTTCCCACCGCCACGGAGACCGTGCCCGTGCTTTCAGCCATCGCCACGCCCGGCCCGCCCAGGACCAGAACTGCGATGGCAATGATGAGTAGCTTCATCGCCTGTAAGGTGTGATTCTTCATGCCGGAGTCAAAAGTTAAGCCTGACTTTTTGCAATACTGAGTCGCCAATTTGCATCAATCCCAATATTTGCTATAAAAATTAGGAGGCAAATGAGGAGGTGTAAGAGATTTGTGAAAATCAGGTAGGCCTGCGGCTAATAAGGACAGGAGGGTGGCCGAAAGTGGGGAAAGAGGGAGTACGATGGCCATTTTGCCCCGTCGATCAGCGCTCCGCGATGCCCCCTGCCACGCAAACCCATGCGATGCTGCTGCAGGCGGACGCGGAAAAGGGCAGAAAGATGATGGGCAGAAAAATTTCAAAGCCTGGCTCTGATCAGGATCGGAGAATCTTTCTGCCCTTCATTTTTCTGCCCACTGAATCTGAATCGGCATGTTGGAGGAGCGTCTGGGCTCAGCAGCGCCTTTCCCACCCGGCACTCCAATTCCCGACTACTCGGATTTCCGCTCGCCAAACCGTCGCCGTGGGCTTGGGTGGGGGAGCTGAGTGATGTGCTGCCGTTGCAGTCCCGCTCTGCATTCCCAGAGAAAAGCCGTTCATGCCATTTCCGCATCAGCTACAAGCACAAGCCATCTGCGACCAGCTCGTTGTTCTTGCTGATCAGTTGAAAGTCCGCACACGGGCGAGTCAAAACGATGCCAATCACTGGCTGGAGTCGGTCATGAAGAGGTTCTTCAATGCGCTGATGGGCTGGGACCTGGTGAACCTGAATGCTGAGCAGTCCAATTATCCCGCAGCAGACCTCGGCGATGCCACGCGCCGCATCGCGGTTCAGGTGACCAATCAAAATGCGGGAAGCAAGATCACAGAGACGGCAAAGAAAGCCATCGATCACCAGTTGGGGAAAAAGTTTGATCGCATCATCATCTTCTTCCTTCTTCCCGAAAAGCCTTCTGTGCCCAAGGCCTTCGAGCAGCCAGCCAACGGCCCCGGCATCGAATGCTGGGATCTTGCCGATCTGCTCAAGCTCATGGCCGAACTGCCAGAACAGAGTCGTATCGCGGATGCGGCGGAAGTGCTTTCGAGGGAGCTGAGCCGCGAGGTCACAGGCATAGCCCCGCCTCCCTCCAATCTGCCGGGCGGGTACATCGGCCAGACGTTTGTGGGGCGGGAAGAGTTCTTGAAGGATCTGCGTGCTTCGCTGCTCAAGCAGACACATGCCACGGCCATCACGCAGTCGATGGCGCGGCAGCAGCAGCCTGCGGCCACAGTGGCGGAGGGGCTGGGTGGTCTGGGCAAGACCCATGCCGCCGTGGAGTATGCGCACCGGCACCGGGCAGAGTACAGCGCGCTGCTGTTTGTCAGTGGTGACTCTCCGCAGAAGTTGCAGTCGAGTCTGGCGGCTCTGTGCGAGGTGAAGGGGCTGTCGTTGGACAAGGACCTGCCGAATGAGGAAGAGGCAAGAGCAGGCATCGCCCTGCACTGGCTGGCCACGCATCCCGGCTGGCTGCTGATCGTGGACAATGTGGATGATGCAGAAGCTGCCCAGGCCCTGACCGCGCACTTTGACCAGCTCCGCCAAGGCCATGTGCTCATCACCTCTCGTCTGCATCATTGGTCGAATCAGGTGGACTCTCTGGAACTTTCCGTGCTGAGCACCGAGGACGGTGCTGACCTGCTGCTGCAGCTCACGGACAAGCACCGCCGCAAGACCGCCGATGACGACACCCAGGCCCGCACCCTGGCCACTCTCATGGAAGGCCTGCCCCTGGCGCTGCATCAGGCCGCCGGTTACATCAATGAAAACGCCTGCACCCTGGCCGAGTACCTGACCACCTACCAGCACGAAGCCGCCGAGCTGCTGAACTGGTTCGACAACCTGAGCATCCCCTACGAGCGCCCGGATAAAAAGGTGCCGCGCCCCGTCCTCATCACCTGGAAGACCAGCTTTGACCAGCTCACCGAAGACGCCCGCCGCTGGCTGCTTGTCTTTTCCCACTATGCGCCCGAGCCCATTCCAGAGTTTCTGGTGGAGGCTGCGCCGAATGCAAAGGAGGAAGTGAAGGCCCTGCTGCGTGGTGCTCGTCAGGCCCTCGCCCAGATGTCCAAGCTCGGACTGATCACACGCTTCAAAGATGAGCCGCCGCGCTTCAAGATTCATCGCTTGGTGCAGGAGGTGACAAGGCTCAGTGGTGGTGTGGCGAAGCATGCTGCGGCGCTGGATTTGGGTATTCGGCTTATGGATTTAGGCTGCCCTGGTGATCCGCAGGATGTTCAAACCTGGAAGAAGTGGAATCCGCTAATGTCTCATGCACAGGCTCTTTGCTATTTTGCGTCGGATGAACCTGCGCCAGAGAGGCTGTCGTGGTTGCTGAGTTGCCTGTCTCTACTGCTGGACACCAAATCACTGTATGCACAGGCCGAGCCGCTGATACGTCGGGCCTTGCAGCTTGATGAGGCCAATTTTGGCCCGAACCATCCTGTAGTCGCTACGAGACTCAACAATCTTTCTACATTGCTGCTGGACATGAACCAAATGGCGGAGGCCGAGTTGTTGATGAATCGGGCCTTGCAGATCGATGAGGCTAGCTTTGGCCCGGATCATACCCAAGTCTCCATCCGCCTCAATAACCTAGCGCAGTTGTTCCAGGCTACGAACCGGCTGGAGGAGGCCGAGCCGCTGATGCGCCGGGCCTTGCAGATCGATGAGGCCAGCTTTGGCCCGGATAATCCCAGTGTCGCCATCCGCCTCAATAATCTCGCAAGATTACTACAGGAAACGGATCGGCAGTCGGAGGCTGAGCCGCTGATGCGCCGGGCTCTGAAAATAAATGAGGACAACTATGGTCCGGCTCATCCCGCAGTAGCCGTTGGCCTCAACAATCTTGCAGGGTTGCTCCTGGTCACAAACCGTATGGCGGAAGCTGAGTCGCTGATGCGCCGAGCCTTGCAGATCGACGAAGTCAGCTTTGGCCCGGGTCATCCCGATGTCGCACTCGACCTCAACAACCTTGCGACGTTGTTCCAGGATACAAACAGGTCGGCGCAGGCGGAGCCTCTGATGCGCCAGGCGGTGGGAATCTTTGTGCGCAGGCTGGGGATGGAGCATCCGAATTCTCAAACACTTGTTGGCAACTACATCGGTCTCCTCCAAGCCCTGGAGCTACCTGAAACAGAAATCGAAAAGCGGGTGCGGGAGGCGGTGGGTGGGGGAGCTGGGGAAGGGTGAGGGCCAGCCGCTGGCTGGTTGCAGGGCGGGGGCTTCGCGGCGGTGGGGATCGTGGTTTCGGCTGTGGCAGGGGATACCATGACATGCTGCTTTCCGGCTCATCGTGGTTCGGTGGACGGCAGCGGGGTGCGGGGCGGTTCGTTTTTGTGCGACTTGGCGGTTGACTTTTGAAAAAGGGTCCCAAGCGAATAGGTGTCATGAAACAACATCCTATACCGACACAGAACACGAATACGTCCTCCTCCTCTCCTTCCACATCCACCAGCGCCCGGGCACGGGGCGGGCAGCCGGAGGCGCTGCCGGGCAGAATGATCACGCGGCAGCAGCTGGCGGCGCATGTGGGGCTCTCGGTGCGCATGATCGATGAGCTCACGCACACGGGCGTGCTGCCTTATTTCAAGATCGGCAAGGCCGTGCGCTATGACCTGGCGGAGGCGGAGGCCGCATTCCGGGCGCGGTATTATGTGGCCGCGCACCCAGCGCAGGGTAGGGCGGGCTGTCCCCAGCCCGCCGCGTCGGAGGGCATGGGGGGCGTGGGTGGCATGAAGCGCCAAGAGGGCCTGGGGTGCGGGGTTTGTCCTGGGAGCGCAGAGAGTCAGGGGACGCACGGCGGAGGCTTGGGGACAAGCCTCCCTACCTCATCTGGCTGCGCCGTCGCATCTGTGAATACCACAAACTACCACGAGAAGGCAGCGCCTGCCGTTTCCTCCTCCTCCTTCACAACCATCAAACCCGCCGCCTGAGGTATCTGTCATGAGCCATCCTACTGAATTCACCGGATCCCAGCTTTCCGCCCCGGAGAGCGAGGAGCAGATTCTCTCCGTGGTGCTGGACGGGCATGCCGACTGGCTGCCCGCGCTGCAGCGCAGCCTACGCACGCCGGAGGTGTTTGTGGACCCCGAGCGCCGCCGCCTCTGGGTGCTGCTGCTGGAAATGCACGCACGCGGGGAGGTCATCACCATGGACAGCGTGGCCGTGCACCTGCGCCGGCAGAGCGGCATCGAGGGCGTGCGCAGCCTGGGACTGATCATGGGACGACATGCCATCTTCAGCTATGAAATGGCAGAGTGGCACGCGCGGCAGCTCGCGCATGCGCATGGCCGCCGCCTGCTGGCGGAGGCTGCGGAGATGGCTCAGCACGCCGATGCCGGACCGCAGGAGATGGCCGCCGTGCTGCGCCAGAGCCTGCAGAAGATGGAGCACATCGCCTACACCACGGGGGAGGATGCCCCGCGACCGCTGCCGCTGGTGGCGGCGCTGCCACCCGTGCTGCCCTTTGACCCCGACTGGCTGCCGGAGACCTTCCGCCCGTGGATCACGGACATCGCCGAGCGCATGCAGTGCCCGCCGGAGTTTCCCGCCGTGGCGGCCATGACGGCGCTTTCCAGCGTGTGCGGCAGGCGCTTCTGCATCCAGCCCAAGGCGCATGACGAGGGCTACACCGAGTTTCCCCACCTCTGGGGCATGATCATCGGCAATCCATCGCTGATGAAGTCCCCCTCCATGCAGGCCGCCATGCGCCCGCTCAAGACGCTGACAAACGATGCGCAGCGCAACTACGAGGAGCAGATGCGCGCACGCCAGGCCTCGGAGATCGAGGCACGCCTGCGCCGCAGCGCGCTGGAGAGCGCGGCCAAGAAGGCGGTGAAAAACGGCGAGTCCTTTGACTACGCCCAGCTCATCCAGAATGAGGACGATGAAGGCCCGCCGCTGCGCCGCCTCACCGTCAACAACCCCAGCCTGGAGGCCCTGGGCGAGGTGCTGCGGGAGAACCCCACCGGCACGCTCCTCTACCAGGACGAGCTCTCCGGCCTGCTGGCGCTGCTGGAAAAGGAGGGCAATCAATCCCTGCGCGCCTTTTTGCTGCAAGCCTGGAGCGGCAAGGAGGGCTTCACCTTTGACCGCATCGGGCGCGGGCGGCGCTACATCGAGGCCTGTGCGCTCAGCGTGCTGGGCAGCATCCAGCCGGGAGTCATCGCCAGCCATGTGCGCGCGGCCAGCAGCCACAGTGCAGGTGCCGACGGCTTCCTGCAGCGTTTTTCATTAATGGTGTGGCCGGACGTGAAATCGGAGTGGCAGGACATCGACCGCCCGCTGGACCGCGAGGCCGAGTGGGATGCGGAGTGTGTCTTTGTGGCCATGGAAAACCTCACCGCCGAGGAGCTGCTGCGCCAGGGCGTGGCCCTCGGGCGCGATGAGATCCCCACCTTCCGCTTTGACCCGGAGGCGCAGGAGCTCTTTCGCGAATGGCGCAGCCGTTTTGAGAACCGCCTGCGCACTGGCCGCATGCCCGCGCCCTTTGAGGCGCACCTGGGCAAATACCGCAAGCTCATCCCCGCGCTCTCCGTGCTCATCCATGCAGCGGAGAGCTTTGGCGGCCTGGTGCCCCTCAGCGCCCTGCAGCGCGCCCTCTCCTGGGCCGACTGCCTGGAAAGCCACGCCGCCCGCGTCTATGCCTCCAGCACCACCGCCGACACCGACGCCGTGCACACCCTGCTGAAAAAGCTGCTGGATGGCACGGCGGGATTGCCCGAGGAGTTCCGGGCGCGGGATGTGCGCCAAAAATGCTGGGCTGGCCTCGGCCGGACTGAGGATGTTGAGTCAGCCTGTGATCTGCTGGCGGATCACCGATGGATCATCGCCACCCATCAGCCAAGCGGCATCAAAGGTGGCCGGCCTTGCACGACCTACCGGATCAATCCGCAGGCGAAAAAGCCTGCGCACTGCTGAAATGAACCACCGAAACCCCCACAACCGGTTGTGGGGGTTTTGGTGGTTTGTTTTCTGCGCGAGAATTATTTTTTCTGCGGCTCAAGAGTTGGCAGGCAAATGCACCTTGCATTCCATGGGGGAGGTTTCTACGCTGATGCCACCTCAGATGACTCCGCGCCTCTTTCTTCTGCGCCATTGGATGGCATGCCATATGCTGGTATTTCTGCTGATCTCAGGTGCTGCGCGGGCCGAGGTGCGGATGATCGACCGGCAGCCGGTGGGGGGCGGGGCGGAGGTGGTGCTGACGCAGTCTGGGACTGGCGGGCCCTGCATGCTGCGCTATCGCAGTGTGAAGGGCGGAGAGCTGGAGTTTTACCGCGTGCCTGTGGGGTGCCAGCCAATGCCGAGGATCATGCGCGGTGAAAAGCGCGTCAGCTACCAGTTCATGGAGAGGGATGACTGCCTCATCATCACTCTGGAGATGGATGAGGAGGCACCCCGGGTGTATGAGGACCGGTTTCGGAATGCCCACGGGATCGATTTCTCCGCTGGTGCGAAACTGCTGACAGCGGATGAGCTGGGACTCTACAACATGTTCGATCCACTGTGTGAAGAAAAGCACCTGCTGCGCGATGAGTCTGGCCACTGGACCTTCCGTGGCCTGCCGTATCGGAAGAAGGTGGAGTCCAAGGTGACGGTCTTTACGCCTGAGTACAGGCAGAACAATGTACACTCCCGCAAACTGCCTGGATCATGGCTGGCGGCGTCTGCTGGCATGTCTTACGGCTTCCCGCTCCTGCTGGCCCCGTATGACCAGCTGCAGGGCATGCATGATGTACTTTCTTTCTTCCAGACCGCGCCCAGTCTGCCCGCCACCGTGGCAGCCGGGCCGGAACTGCGGCTGTCGAAGCTGGATGAAATGGCGGGGACGAGGGATGTTTATGGATTGGGAGGGCTCCAGACCGGCATCCCCTGGCGTTGCTACGGGCCCTGGCATCGGTCCTTCGGCTCAGAGACAGCCCGCGCCACCCTCGGGGATCTGGGGCTGCCTTGCTACGATACAGACTACGACCGCATGGCGGCGGACCTCCGCGAGACCTATGCCCTCTGCCAGATGCATTATTTGCGGCTGCTGGCGTATTCAGCGCCAGGGCTCGATGGCATGGCGTTTTCCGCACTCTTTGTGCATGAGCTGGAAAAGGCCGGTTTCTGAATCGGGGTTGGCGGCGATGGAAAAAATCATCGTCTCTGCCAGAAACAAACCACCGAAACCCCCACAACCGGTTGTGGGGGTTTTGGGGGTTCGTTTTGCGGCGGTGATTTTGTTTTTTTGATGGGGCTGGGGTGTGTCGAGGACGGCAGATGGAGAAGAGGCGGAGGTTTTGAGAAAGGGGGAGAAGAATGGGGCGGGAGAGGGCGCTGGGTGGAAGGATTCTACGGACGCGGCGCAGCGCGTCCCTACCATCCGGAGTGGTGGGTAGCGCAGAGTGGCGTGCGCCTAGGCTCCCGGGTCATGCGCTAAGGGAAAGAGCTGGGCTTTCCGCCTCAGAGCGGCGCGTGCCGAAGGGCTGGTAGGGACCCGCTGCGCCGGGTCCGAAGATTCGGGTCTGTGATGTCGCTGGCTCTCAAAGAGGTGCGCCGTCCGCAGTGTGTGGAAAGGCGAGGTATCTGCTCTCTGCTGCCGCTGTGGTTCTCTCTTGCCATGCCATGCCAGATTCTCTACGCTGATGCCACCTCAGATGACTCCGCGCCTCTCCCTTCCATGCCATTGGCTGGCATGCTGTGCTCTGGTATGGTTGGTGGTGTCGGCTGCGAGCGGGGCGGAGGTGAGGGTGCTCGAGCGGAGACCGGTGGCTGGCGGGGCGGAGGTGAGGGTGCTCGAGCGGAGACCGGTGGCTGGCGGGGCGGAGGTGGTGCTGATGAAGACTCGTGACGTCGAGAGCTACAGCCTGTGCTATCGCAGGCCCGACGGCAGCGAGTCGGTGCTTTACCAGTCGAATTGCAGGCAGACGCCGGACATCCAGTGCCGTGAAAAGCGCATCAGTTTGCGCCACTTCAACGGATATGAGAGCATCATCGTGACTCTGGATGTGAATGCAGAGGAGCCCAGGCTGTATGAGGACCGGTTTAGATTCACCTCATGGTGTGGTCCTGATAATGCTCTACGGCTTCTGACGGCGGATGAACTCGTGATCTACAGTGAAAGCGATCCGCCAGACAAGCAAAAGCACCTGCTGCGCGATGCGTCCGGGCGGTGGACCTTTCAGGGGCTGCCCTATCGGGAACGTCTGGACACCAAGGTGACCGTCTTTTCTCCCGACTATCAGCAGCTCCGCGTCTTGGAGCTGCCGATTCGATTTGGGTGGACGGCAGGTGTCCAGTCGGGCTATCCCATCACGTCCGTGCCGGGGCTTTACCTGCGGCTGCAGGATGTGCATGCAGTGCTTTCTCATCTCGAGAGCGGGTCCGATCTGTCAGTCACGGTGGCAGACGAGGAGGAGCTTCTGCTGGCACAGCTCGATGCCATGGCGTGGCGGAGAGTAGATACTGCATTGACGAGGCCAGCCCCCCCTTACTTCAGGTACGACTGGCCCTGGGTTCGCTCCGTCTTTTTTAGCAAAGTCCGCTTCACCGACTGGGATCTGAAGCTGCCCGGCCACATGACAGAATACGACGACGCGGTGGCGGAGTTGCGTGAGGCCTACCTCTTATATGAAATCTACTCCATGCAGCTGCTGGCACAAAGCGCGCAAAGCTTTGATGAACTGGCCTTTTCCGCGCTCATCGTGCACGAGCTGGAAAAGGCTGGCTTCTGCAGCGGGGCGGACGGTGGTGGAAAAAAATTCTCACGCTGAAAACGTACTGCCAAAACTGCCGAAATTATGGCGCAGGGGTATTTCGGCAGTTTCGGCAGTGAGTTTTTAGGGGCGCGATTTCGTTTTTTGATCGGGCTGTGGCTGCAGGACGCAGAAGAGGCGGAGGTTTTGAGAAAGGGGGAGTAGGATGGGGTGGCAGAGGGTGCTGGGCGGAAAGGACTCCACGGACGCGGCGCAGCGCGTCCCTACCTTGGGGGGCGGTGCGGCCGGGGCGGGCAGGGGATCGGCGGGATCTGCCTGCTGCTTTTCCCGGCGTGTCTGTGCGGTCGGAGTTCACGGCCTCATAGCCAGGCGGATGGGCGGCTGAAAGGCCAGCCCGGTCTTTTCCGGCCTGCTGTCATGCTCTGGTGCGCCCGTCAGGAATCGAACCTGAATCTGCGGCTTCGGAGACCACCATTCTATCCGTTGAACTACGGGCGCGCTGTGTATCCAGAGAGCAGGATGCTTCGCATGGGCTCTGGTGAGCGGCAAGTCGTTTCCGTGCGGGTGCAGGCTCTTTTTTCAGCGTGGTGCGTTGTCTTCAGACCGCTGCAGCCTGCCACCTCACATCAGCTCGTGCTTGGTGGTGCCGTCTTTGGCGGATTCTTGAAATTTGTGCCAGCGGAAGGGCTCGATCACCTGGCCCCAGAAGGTCTTGGGCATGGCGGACTTGATGCCGATCTCCACCGGGGGGCGGCGGGCGGTGTCGTCGTAGTAGGTGCCAAAGAGGATGTCCCACAGCATGAGGTTTTCGCCGTAGTTTTTGTTGCCTTCGCGCAGGTCTTTGGAGTGGTGCCAGCGGTGGAGGGCGGGGGTGTTGAAGATGTAATTGAGCCAGCCAAAGCGCATCTGGATGTTGCAGTGCGTGAGGAAGCCGATGTAGGCGGTGATGGCGCCAAACCACAGCAGGATGTCGCGCGGGGCACCCATCAGGGCCAGCAGCGGGGCGGAGAAGAGGGTGCTCTTCAGAGTATCGATGATGTGGAAGCGGCCGGTGTTGAAGAACCAGAGCTTTTTGCTGCTGTGATGCACGGCGTGGAAGTACCACAGCGGCATCCACTCGTGCGCGATGCGGTGCGCCCAGTAGAGCCCGAACTCGGCGATGACCAGCCCCAGCACCACCTGGCAGGCCATGGGCCACTGCGTGGGCCAGTACGGGCCGCCTTTGTCATTGCCCACCACGTCTGCCAGGCCGATGACGGTGGCGGAGACGATGAGGATCTGCACAAAGGATTTGGTGAAGGCGGTGTGCGCAAAGTCCTGCACCATCTGGCCGTCTGACTCCAGCCACTCCTTTTCATGCGGGTGCACGCGCTCCAGTACGTAGAGCACGGCGGCGAGGCTGAAGTAGGTGATGTTAAAGGCCAGGGGCCCGTGCCCGGTGGAGATGCCGTAGGCCGTGGGGATGACGGCGGCGGTGAGGAGGAGGGGCCAGAGCAGGTAGTCGAGCAGGGTGCGGAGCATGGGCAGTCTGTTTTCAAAGCAAGAAACGGGCACGAATCCAGCGCAGATGTGGCGAGATGGTGCGCGGAAATTGCGGCGGGGAGGGGAGTGAAAGACGAGTGTGGACAATATTCGGATGCTGAATACAAATCGTTTGCACTCAAGTCACGGACAAGCTCATGCAGCCAGCTCCTTTCAACACCCCTGTCAGATGGAGCAATCAGCCGCTCATCCTCTACCACGGCACCCTTCAGCAGCACAAGGCTTCCATCACCCGTAAGATCAATCCGTCGCTGGGACGCAGCAATACCGACTTCGGTCCGGGATTCTACACCACCACATTGCTGCATCAGGCCATGTCGTGGGCCTGGCAGGCGGCTGCGACAGCGGTGACAGCCGGGAGTCTTTCGGCCCGGGGCTGTGTGCTGGCTTTTGTGCGTGGAGACAGGGATGCCGAAGATTTCTGGAGCCTCGTTTTCCACTGCCGGCTGGGACGTGCCGGACACGGACGCTCCGCCCCTCATCCGCCCTTTTATGACATGGTCAGTGGTCCTGTGGCGGACTTCTGGCAGCAGCGTTCGGTCATGGCTGGTGCAGACCAGATCAGCTTCCATACCGCAGCCGCAGCAGGCTTGCTCAAGCCCGAACCTTCGCTTAATGTCGATCTATGAAGAGCAGTTCCACCGCCTACTGGCATATTCTGCTGAAGTGCCTGACTCAGCTCTGCAAGCTGAGCCCCGCCAAGGCGCGTGCGCTGATTCACAGTTATCGAAGCCGCCTGCTGGACGCCCCTGAGTATTTGCGCAGGGACATCATTCATCACAGGGAGCCCTGGCAGCTGGCGCAAATGCTGACCGGAAAAGAAGACCGCAATCTCACCCCCGAAGAGCTGTCGTGGTACGACAAGATGGTCAGGGCATCAATGGCTGAAGCTGCTGTGCTCGGAACCGAAGATGAGGTGCGCGAGTTTGCCCGTGACATTTACAAGGCTGCTTGAACCTTGCTGTGAAGGGACAGCAGCGAGGAAGGCTGTGGCATGGGGGAGAGGGGGCTCTGCCTGAAATGGATTTGCCTCTGCGTCTTTCCCCATGCTAGTCTGGCGGACTAGATCATCCACCCAGCCTGCATCTGCATGAAATCACCCGCCGGTCGTCTCATCACGTACGTTTTCATTGGTCTCTCACTGCTGGCGTGGCCGTGTTTGGCCGCAGAGGATCCGGGGTTTAAATCTCCCGCTGCTGTGAGGGCTGCAGAGCGCTACCAGCAGAGTGTGACCGCCGCCTCCAAACGCCTGACCGATGAGCTGGACCGCAGTGTGAAATACGCCGTGCAGGCCGGGGCGCTGGCGGAGGCAAACCAGATCGAGGAGGCCAGAAAGCAGGTGGCTGCAGGCGGTGCTGTGACGGTGGACTTCAAGCGGCAGAACCTCGTCACCGCCAGAGACATGTACCGCGATGCCGTGAAGGCAGCCAAGGGCCAGTACTTCCGCGATCTGGAGCCCGCGCTGCGGGATGCCACCAAGGCGGGCAACCTGCCGGAGGCAAACGCCATCGATGCCGTGCGCAAGGCTCTGGAGAGCGAGGTGGCGGACGGCCGGGTGACGGGCAAGCTGGCCAACGGCCTGCTGCTCACCCTGGGCGGAAAGCAGACGGTGTGGGAAAACAAAGCCATCAAGCTGCCCCCCAAGCAGACCTCGGTGACGATCGAGGGCGTGATCCTGCTGACAGGCAAAGTGCGCAGTGTCAGGCTGCGCAGCGCCAAGGCCAATGGCAGCGAGCGCCTGAAGTTCACGGTGGATGGGAAGCTGCTGGAGTTTCAAAACGAGAAAAACCACCGCTATGTGGAGGTGGCTCCGCAGCCGGGGTCTGACAAGCTGCGCGTGAAGCTGGGAGACTCCATCGCCGCGAATGAGTGGCTCTTTGGCCCGCTGGAGTGGGCCATCAATGACGGCAGCTGGCGCGAGATCCCGCTGCGCAGCCTGATCGCCGTGGACTCAGGCAGTTGAGCAGCCAGGGTGCAGCCTCGGCGGGCTCTTGGATCGAGGACGAGCAGGAGAACGAGGACGATTCTGGGGCGCGGCATCACCCCTTCTTGATCGCCAGTGACTTGACCATTTGGCGGAGCGGGAGGATAAGCGCAGCGCCTTCTCTTCTTAATGAATCGCCTCTTAAATCTCCTGCGTGCCACCCGCGATCTGAAAAAAGCCCAGCTCATGAGCCGCACCGAGCTGCTGCGGCTGCAGGAGCGGCGCTGGCGGGCCATGGCGCGCTATGCGCTGAGGGTCAGCCCTTTTTACCGCAGGCATCTGGCGGGGATCGATGTGGAGCGCTGCGCTCTCTCCGACCTCCCACCGATGACGAAGGAGCTGCTGTGCGAGCACTGGGACGAGATCGTGCCGGACCGCCGGCTGCGCCGCGCCGTGCTGGAAAAGTATCTGCAGGATCCCGCCAACTGGGGCCGGGTGAAGGACGGGCGCTGGATGGTCTGCTACACCACGGGCACCACGGCGGCGCCGCAGCTGGTGGCGCATGACATCGCGGCGGTGGACTACAGCCACGCCAGCCAGAACCTGCGAAACTCCGCCTCCCCGCGCTCCACCACCCTGCCGCGTCTGCGGCTGGGGGGCAGGCGGCTGAAGGTGGTGGCGCTGGTCACGGCCAAGGCGGCGGCCACTTCGACCAGCCTCTTTGCCACCCGGCCCTGGGTGGGGGCGCTGTTTTCCACCTACCATCAGATCAATGTGGCCGCGCCGTGGCCGGAGATCCTGGCGGAGCTGCAGCGCCTGCAGCCAGATGCGCTCATGGGCTACTCCTCGGTCATGGGGCGTCTGGCCCAGGCCCAGCTAGGCGGGGAGCTGCACCTGCAGATGCGGCCTGGCGGCTACATCTGGGGCGGGGGAGACGCGCTCACCCCAGGCATCCGGGACCTGTGCCAGCGGGCCTTTGGAATCACGCCCTTCAACATGTACGGCTGCGGCGAGGTGCTGAGCATCGCCCGCCAGTGGCGCGGGCTGGACCACCTCTGCTGCCATGATGACATGATGGTGCTGGAGACGGTGGATGAAGCCGGACGCCCCGTGGCAGAGGGGGAGCTCTCCGATCACGCCTACGTGACCCCTTTGATCAACAAAGCCGTGCCGCTGCTGCGCTACCGCATCAATGACCGCCTGCGCCCCGGCCCGGTGCATGAGCACTGGCCCTTCCGCACGCTGACCCAGGTGCATGGGCGCAGCACCACGGCCTACGCCTTTCACACGCCGGAGAGGCGGGTCTTCATCGGCATGAATTTCCTCTTCACCATGGACGAGCGCCGGGATGTGGCCGCCTTTCAGTTTCGCCAGACCGGCCCGGCCAGCGTGGACTGCCTGACGGTGCCCGCGCCGGGCATCAGCCCCGCTGTCCTCGTGCCGGACCTGGAGGCCGCCCTGCGCCGCTGCCTGGAGACGGCAGGCTGTGGCGGGGTGCAGTGCACCGTGCGCATCGTGCCCGAGCTGCTGCCAGATCCCCGCACCGGCAAGGTGGAGCAGAATGTGCCTCTGGCGGAGTAAAGCCCCCCCCAGGGCAGGGGACAGCGCAAAGGCAGGCCTGGGGCGATCTGAGCGGCTAAAGCATCACTTCAGCTCACATCCGATTATGTTCTTATGGCACAGCTCTAACGAGCACCTAAGGCATGGCTTATTCATTAAATACTTTGCGCAAGCGACTGGGCTTGACGGACGTACCACTCCATGGGAGAAGCCACGCCCCCCAAACCATGAGCCGACTTCTCAATCTCCTGCGCGCGTGTCGCGAGCTGAAAAAAGCCCAGCGCATGTCCCGTGCCGACGTGCTGCGACTGCAGGAGCAGCGGTGGCGTGCCATGGCGCGCTATGCGCTGCAGGTCAGCCCCTTTTACCGCAGGCACCTCGCGGGCATCGATGTGGAGCGCTGCGCCCTCTCCGACATCCCGCCCATGACGAAACGCCTGCTGCGGGACAACTGGGACGAGATCGTGCCAGACTCCCGCCTGCACTATGCCGAGCTGCAGCGCTTTCTCAAAGACCCCGCCAACTGGGGCACGGTGAAGGACGGGCGCTGGCTGGTGGCCTCCACCTCCGGCACCACCACCGAGCCCCTCATGGTGGTGCACGACATCGCCGCCGTGGACTACAGCCATGCCTGCCAGAACGTGCGCAACAGCGCCTCCCCGCGCAGTGCCTCCATGCCCTGCCTGCCCTTTTTCCGCAAGCGCATGAAGGTGCTGGCCATCGTGATGACCAAGGCCCCCTCCGTCTCCTCCGCGCTGCTGCACACGCGGCCCTGGGTGGGCTCTCTTTTCTGCACCTACCACAAGATCAATGCGGCAGCCCCATGGTCGGAGATCCTGGCGGAGGTGCAGCGCCTGCAGCCAGATGCGCTCATGGGTTTCTCATCTGTCTTTGGCCGTCTGGCGCAGGCCCAGCTCAGCGGAGAGCTGGATCTGCACCTGTCTCCCGAGCGCGGCTACATCTGGGCCGGTGGCGATGCCGTGACCCCCGGCATCCGCGAGCTGTGCCGGCAGGCCTTTGGCGTGGAGCCCTCCAGCATGTACGGCTGCGGCGAGGTCCTGAGCATCGCCCGCCAGTGGCGCGGGCTGCAGCATCTCTGCTGCCATGACGACATGATGGTGCTGGAGACGGTGGATGAAGCCGGACGCCCTGTGGCGGAGGGGGAGCTCTCCGACCACGCCTACGTCACTCCGCTTATCAACAAAGCCGTGCCGCTGCTGCGCTACCGCGTGAATGACCGCCTGCGCCCCGGCCCCGTGCACGAGCACTGGCCCTTCCGCACGCTGACGGAGATCCATGGCCGCAGCACCATGACGTACTACTTTCGCACGCCGGAAACGAAGGCCTTCTTTGGCAACAGCCTCCGCTTTGCCATCGATGACCGCAGCGACGTGCTGCTCTACCAGTTCCGCCAGACGGCACCCGCCGCCATCGAGTGCCTGCTGGTGCCACGCCCCGGAGCTGATGCGTCTGTGCTATGCCGGGAGATCGAGGACCTGATGCGTCAGAGTCTGGACGGCTGTGAGTGCCAGGCCGTGCAGTGCAGCGCACGCATCGTGCCCGAGCTGCTGCCAGATCCCCGCACTGGAAAGGTGGAGCAGCAGGTGCCGCTGAGGGATGAGATCGCTGCATGAGGTGAGCAGGCGGCAGAGGAAGGCATTTCATATCCCAGCTTGCACACACACGAGCCTCGTTGTTCGATGGCGCATCCACATGAAGTCCGTCATCGCCATCGCCCCTGGAGAACTCGCCATCCTCGACACGCCGCAGCCGCAGCCCGGCCCCTACCAGGCGCTGGTGCGCACCGAGTGCGCCTGCCTGTGCAACCGCACGGACTCCGAGCTGCTCGCGGGAAAGTTTCCCGGCATGGAGGACAAGTTTCCCTTTGCCCTCGGGCATGAGAGCGTGGGCATCGTGGTGGCCGTCGGAGACAAGGTGCGGAACTTCAAGGTGGGAGACCGCGCGGTGGGCGGTCTCGTCTTTGATCTGCAAACCGAAGGCGTTGACTCCGGCTGGGGCGGCTTTGGCGAGTACACTCTGGCCAATGACCACGATGCCATGGTGGCCGATGGCGTGGCGGATGAGGCGCACGGCTGGGTGGAGGTCTTTGAGATCCAGACCCGTGTGGATGCCGACATCCCGCCGGAGCAGGCCGTGCTGCTCTGCACCTGGCGCGAGGTCCTGGGTGCCTTCCGCGACTTCCATCTGCAGCCTGGAGACGATGTGCTCATCTACGGCGCAGGGCCTGTGGGTCTCAGCTTTGTGAAACTGGGCCGCCTCTTCGGCCTCGGCTGGATCGGCATCGTGGACCGCCATGCCGACAAGCAGGCCAAGGCGCTCTCCTTTGGTGCCGACGCCGCCTTTGCCCCAGGAGACATTGCCATCGGCGAGCTGGCCAAGATCCGTGGCAGGAAGCTGGATGCCGTGATCGATGCCGTGGGCCACCCGGACATCGTGCAGCAGGGCCTGCCGCTGCTGCGCCGTGGAGGCTCCCACTGCATCTACGGCGTGCTGACCCACGGCGTGCTGCACATCGACAAAACGAAAGCCGATTTCAATTTCAACCTCTTCGTGCACCAGTGGCCCACGCGCCGCTACGAAAAGGAGTCTCAGGCCATGCTGTGCCAGTGGATTCGTGAAGGGCGGCTGACCTCCGCAGACTTCATCACCCATCGCTTCCCCGTGGGGGAGATCACCTCCGCATTCAAGGCCGTGGCCGAGCGCAAGGTCATCAAGGCGCTGCTGGAATACCCCACGGCGCAGGCTTGAGATGACTCTGCAGTCCTTTCTGCACTGGATCATGCAGTATGTGCTGCCGCTGCTCGGCTGGCGCGTGCCGGTGCGTCTGCTGCGCGGCACGGCACCCGGCAGCGGGCGGGCGGTGGCGCTGCTCAGTGCGGGTGGCGGCTCGGACTTCATCTTCAGCCACTTCTTTGCCGCAGAGCCTCAGGTGGTGCGCTCGGTGCGTGTGCCCGTCTGGCGGCTGCAGCGCCTGCTGGACGCCTGGCGCGCCGAGGCCGACCTGACACTGGTCAGGGTGGACCGCCTCTCCGCACGCTGGTTTCTCAAAGGGCGCGGCATCGTGGTGCCGGAATGGGTGAACAGCTGGATGACACTGCCCGCCGACTGGCGGGAGTTTGCCCGCACCCACAAGAACGCCAGCTCGGATCTGCGGCGGGTGCGGATCAAGAAATTCGACTGCGAAATCAGCCGCTCGGCGCAGGATTTTGATGAGTTTTACGACCGCTACTACCTCCCGTTTGTCACGGCGCGTCATGGTGCCAGGGCGGGCATCACCTCGCGCTGGCGGCTGCGCATGCTCTTCCGCCAGGGGCTGCTGCTCTGGGTGCGCCAGAAAGGCGTGCGTGTGGCCTGCAGTCTCGCCATGGTGAAAGGGCACCGCTATTTCATGCTCTGCATCGGCATGCTGGACGGCCGCATGGACCTGATGAAAGAGGGGGCGGTGAGTTCCGACTACGTGCTGTCCTTTCAGACCGCCGCCAGTCTGGGCTGCACGGAGGTGCACATGGGCGGCACCTTGCCCTCGCTGCATGACGGCATCTTCCGCTACAAGAGCAAGTGGGCCACCGGCCTCTCCGCGCACGAGGGCTTTGTTTCAGGAAACATGGTCATGCAGATGGACTGGTGCCGCCTGGAGGGTGCGGTGGCGGAGTTTCTCAGCCGCACCTCGCTCATTTACCATGACGGAGATGCCTTCTCCGCCCTGTGGGTGTTTCCATCCGATCTGCCGCTCACCGCCGACACGCTGCAGCAGGAGTACGCCCGGCTTCACTCACGCAGCCTGCACCGTTTCCGCATCCTCCTGCCGGGAGAGCCGCCGGCGGATTTTGAATGTCCGCCCGAGGTGAGGCTTGCCTCTCTGGCCTCTGTGGCGCACTACGGTTCCGCACAGCTCCTCACTGCCATGCCATGATATGACACGGCATGCCATCCCATGACATCCGCCCCTCCGCCTGCATCCGCACCGGCAGCGCCCCAGCTGCCGGCCTCAGGGCGTGTCATCGCCCTGCTGCGGGAGCTGCAGATCCGGGGCATGAGCCTGCTGCAGCCCTTTCTGCAATGGCGCGTGCCCGTGCGCCTGCTGCGCGGTGCCGAGCGCGCCTCAGGGCGGGAGGCACGCCTGCGTGTGGCCGCTGTGGGGCCGGACACTGCGGCACACCTCATCCAGCACTTCTTTGCCGCAGAGCCGGTGGAGGAGAGCTGCACGCTCGTGCCCGTGTGGTCGCTGGACAGGCACCTGCGCACCTCCCAGCCGGAGGCAGACCTGACCCTCATCTCTCTCAACAACCTCTCAGCACGCCTCTTCCTCAATCAAGAGGACGCCCTGGCCGTGCCGCCCATGATCAGCTCGTACATCCAGCTGCCAAAGGATGTGGCCACCCTGCTGCGTGGAAACCGCAAGCTGGCCGATGACTTCCGCCGCGTGCGCCAGCAGGGCTTTGCCTGCCACATCTCCACCGCTGCTGATGAGCTGGATGATCTCTACGACCGCTTCTACCTGCCCTACGTGAGCGCACGGCACTCCCAGATGGTGCAGGTGGCGCCGCGCTCCATGCTGCGGCTGGTGCACCGCGTGGGCGGCATCCAGTGGCTGACACAGAAGGGGGAGCGCGTGGGCGGGGGGCTCGTCTATCGCAGCGGCGGCGACTTCCATGCCATCGTCAATGGCCTGCGGCATGACAAGGCGGACGAGCTGCTGCGCCACGGCGCGCTGGCGGCCATGTACGTCTTCATGCTGCAGCAGGCCCTGGAGATGGGCTGCACGCGCGTCATCCTAGGTGGCAGCCGCCCCTCGCTGCATGACGGGGTGCTGCGCTACAAGGCCAAATGGCTCACCGGCCTGACCCGGCATGACGGCTACCTTTCCGCCAATCACACCCTCCTCCTGCGCTGGCCACGCCTCAGCGGCCCGGTGGCGGACTTTCTCAGCCACACCTCCCTCATCCACCACGAGCCCGGCGGCGGCTACTCCGCGCTATGCGCCTTTCCACGCGATCTGCCGCTCACCGCCGAGACCCTGCAGCACCAGTACCGCCGCCTGAAACTGCGCGGCCTCCACCGCCTCCGCATCCTGCTGCCCGGCCCGCCCCCGGCAGACTTTGCCTGCCCGCCGGAAGTCATCCTCATCGACCTGGCATCCGCCCCTTCCAGCCTCGATCAGCTTCTCCAGCGTCATTCATGATGCCATAAATCATTATAATACAAAGATTTATGATGGGTAAAAATCAAATGAACATCATTTTCCCAACCCCGGCTTGACGAAAATCTCCGAGTGTGTTCAAGTAGCCCCTCATGAGAACGTTCCTTGCATCCCTCGCGTTGTTTTCCTGTGCATTTGCAGTTCACGCGGAGGACATGTACCCGGTCCTCACCACCCTCAGCGGCCATAGCTACAAGCAGGTCAAGGTCGTGAAAGTGGCCCCAACCGAGATCCGCATCATGCATGCGGACGGTTTTGCCACCATCGTCCTCTCCGACCTGCCCCCCTTTGTGCGGAGCAAATACGGTGTGGCCGATCCCGCCGCCGAGGCCGCCCAGCAACAGCAGCGCAAAATGGACAACGCGCAGGCCTCCATGCTTCAGCGCCAGGAAAGGGAGGCCATGCAGATGATGGAGCTCACCGGCCTCACCTTTGAAGTGGTCAAGCAGGCCATCATCAACCGTGACTGGTGCCAGGCCAACCCTGGCGGCGGCATGATGAATGGAGCCATGGTGGCCGCAGACTCCCGCAATCAGCTGCTGGCCAAGGCCACGGAAACCCTCAACACCCGCCGCCCCATCCCGGTGGATACGCCTCCTCCGGCGGTCATGCCCGGGGCAGGTGCCGCGGTGGTGGCTGGCGGCCCCGGGCCTGCTGTGGCCGTCCCGGGATTCATCCCCGGCGTCATCGAGATCATCAGCGCCCGCTACTCCCTGCCCAATGAGCAGGCGCGCAACGTCAAAAACCGCTTCGCCAAACTCGTGCCCTCCGGCACCATCTACGCCCCTGTCTCCATCCAGGTGACCGATCAGCTCAGCGATGCCGCGCTCGACATGGGCAACTACACCACCGCCAAAGGCGTCGGTGTGTCCGTCACCAGCGGCAACGTCACCGCCGGAGCCGCCGCCGTCGTGATTCAGGAGCAGAACCGCAACGTCCTGACCGTGGACTACCGCTACAACGGTCGTCGTTACAAGAAGCAGGCCATGGAAGGCACCCTCATCGTGCTGCCTTGAAGCAGCCAGCCTTGACCGCGTAGCGCTCCTCGCCTTCTTTCGCGCCCCTTATGAGCAGCGAGCAGCGCAAAGCCTTTCCATTTTCCGAGTTTGAACCGCAGTGGCAGAACGTGTGGGAGGCGAAGAAAGCCTTCCGCACGCCGAATCCCGGCGATGCCGATTTCGACGCCTCAAAGCCGAAGTACTTCGTGCTCGACATGTTCCCGTATCCCAGCGGCGCGGGCCTGCATGTAGGCCACCCGGAAGGCTACACCGCCACGGACATCATCGGCCGCTTCAAGAAGATGTCCGGATTCAACGTGCTGCACCCCATGGGCTGGGACGCCTTTGGCCTGCCTGCCGAGCAGTATGCCATCCAGACCGGCACGCATCCCCGTGTGACCACGGAGAAGAACGTCGCCAACTTCACCAAGCAGCTCAAGAGCCTGGGCTTTGCCTACGACTGGGACCGCGAGGTGAACACCACCGACCCGGGCTACTTCAAATGGACGCAGTGGATCTTCCTGAAGCTGTACAACTCCTACGTGGGAGATGACGGCAAGGCGCATCCGGTTTCTGAACTGGAAGCCAAGGGGGTGAGCCGTGAGGAGATCGACTCCAAGCGTCTGGCCTACATCAGCGACGCGCCAGTGAACTGGTGCCCGGCGCTGGGTACCGTGCTGGCCAATGAGGAAATCGTGGACGGCAAAAGCGAGCGCGGCAATCACCCCGTGGAGCGCCGCCCCATGCGCCAGTGGATGCTGCGCATCACCGCCTATGGACAGCGTTTGATCGATGAACTGGACGGCCTGGACTGGCCGGAAAGCATCAAGCTGCTGCAGCGCAACTGGATCGGCCGCAGCGAAGGTGCCGAGGTGAAGTTCAAGGTGGCGGGCAGCGAGGAGACGATCACGGTTTTCACCACCCGCCCGGACACTCTGTTTGGAGCCACCTACATGGTGCTGGCACCGGAGCATCGTCTGGTGGATCAGCTTGTCTCAGAAGAGCAGGGGACGGCTGTCGAGCAATACCGCGAGAAGGCCGCCCGCAAGAGCGACCTGGAGCGCACGGAGCTGGCCAAGGAAAAGAGCGGCGTCTTCACCGGCGCGTATGCCATCAATCCGGTCAACGGCGAGCAGATCCCCATCTGGATCGCCGACTACGTGCTCATGGGCTACGGCACCGGAGCCATCATGGCCGTGCCCGCGCATGACGAGCGTGACTTTGAGTTCGCGAAGAAGTTTGAACTGCCGATCAAGCAGGTGGTGCAGCCGCCGGAAGGCAAGGACTGGCAGGGTTTCACAGAACACGGCACCGCCGTGAACTCCGGCTTCCTGGATGGGCTGACCACTCCCGAGGCGAAGAAGAAAATCGCCGCCTGGCTGGAAGAAAAGGGACTGGGCAAAGGCACGGTGAACTTCAAGCTGCGCGACTGGCTCTTCAGCCGCCAGCGCTACTGGGGCGAGCCTTTCCCCATCGTGTGGGAAGACGGCCACCACCACAGCATTCCCGAAAGTGAACTGCCGCTGATGCCGCCGGAGCTCGAAGACTTCAAGCCCACGGGCACACCCGAGCCGCCTCTCTCCAAAGCCAAGGAGTGGGTGCAGTACTCCGCCACCGCCACGCGCGAGCTGAACACCATGCCGCAGTGGGCGGGCTCCTGCTGGTACTACCTGCGCTACTGCGATGCGAAGAACAGCGAGCGCTTTGTTGGCGAGGCGGCTGAGAAGTACTGGATGGGCGGCGGCAAACCCGGCGGCGTGGATCTCTACGTCGGTGGCACCGAGCACGCCGTGCTGCATCTGCTGTATGCACGCTTCTGGCACAAGGTGCTATTTGATTTGGGCTACGTCACCACACCGGAGCCTTTTCAGCGTCTGGTGAATCAGGGCCTGATCCTGGGCGAGGACGGACAGAAGATGTCCAAGTCCCGTGGCAACGTGGTGAATCCTGACGACGTGGTGCGAGACTACGGCGCCGATGCGCTGCGCCTGTATGAGATGTTCATGGGCCCGCTGGAGCAGGTGAAGCCCTGGAGCATGAAGGGCGTGGAAGGCGTGTACCGCTTCCTGGCCCGTGTGTGGCGTCTGGTCATGGAAGTGGATGACGAGGGCGTGTGGAGCGTCTCTGCCGCGCTGCAGGACGTGCCGGCCAACAAGCAGCTCACCAAGGCGCTGCATGAGACCATCAAGAAGTGTGGCGAGGACATTGAGAAGCTCAGCTTCAACACCGCCATCAGCCAGATGATGGTGTGCACCAATGCCTTCACCGGAGCGGAAGTGAAACCCGCCGCCGCCATCGTGACCTTCCTCAAAGTCCTGAGCCCCTTTGCCCCGCATCTGGCCGAGGAGCTGAATGCACGCATCGCCAGCAAGTTCCCGGCTCTGGCCGTGGACGGCCTGCTGAGCGACGCTGCATGGCCGCAGTATGACCCTGCCGCCTTCATCGAGGACGAGGTGGAGATCGTCTTCCAGGTGAACGGCAAGCTGCGAGACAAAGCCCGCGTGCCCGTTCAGGCGACAAAGGAGGAGATCGAAAAGATCGCCCTGGACAGCGCCCGCGTGCAGGAGTTCATGGAAGGCAAGCCGCCGAAGAAGATCATCGTCGTGCCCGGCAAGCTGGTGAACATCGTGGTTTGATCCACGCTGAATCGAATCCGCCGGGGCTGATTTACTTCTTCAGCCTCGGCTCGCCGATGCCCAGTTCCTTGAGCTGCGCACGCACGGCCTCCAGATCCCCCGGGGAGACGAAGAGCATGACGTAGGTGCCGCTGGTGTTGCGGACGATGAAGGCGGGCTGCAGGCCGCTCTTCATCTCGCTGTTGAGCTTGTCCTCCATGGCCTGCTCGGTGCTCATGTACCAGCGGGAGTAGGGGCCGGTCAGCTTGATCTTGTTCACGTAAATGGCGCGAGCTTCCGTCGAAGCGCTGTTGTACTCAAAATAGAGGATCTGCTCTCCCTTGCCCCGTTTCTCCTCGACTTGGGTACGCAGGGCATCATTGGACATCCAAGGGGTGAAGAGCTTCTCCCGTTCCTTGCTCTTCGAGGACTCGACCTTGGAGGGGTAGGAGAGCCGGACGTGCTCATCTTTGGCATGCACTGTTTCCGAGGCGATCAGCAGGAGAGCAACGAACAAACCGGCAAAAGACATCGTATTTTTCATATAAGGATGTCATAAGACAAAAGGCGGATTTCTGTCAAGAATTCCGGGTGTTATTTCATAGGTTGGACATCAGCCATGGCGCTGATCCGCCCGTCGTGGGCGACGAATCGTTGCTGTTGAAGAGATTCTTTTTGGCGACGGATCGTCGCCACTCCATGATGCTGCATGCGCATCGCCATCACAGCCTGCGGGCATGAGGTGCGGCTATGGAGTGCCGACGATTCGTCGGCCTTCAGGGAAATGCCAGGCGATGAATCGTCGGCGTTGAAGAGATTCTTTTTGGCGACGGATCGTCGCCACTCCATGATGCTGCATGCGCATCGCCATCCTGCACTACTCCAAGCCCCCCGTCATCGGTGGCGTGGAGCGGGTGATCGGCGAGCAGGCCGCTGCGCTCACAGCCTGCGGGCATGAGGTTCGGCTATGGAGCGCCGACGAATCGTCGGCCTTCAGGGAAATGCTAGGCGATGAATCATCGCCACTCCACAAACCGTTCATGAACCCCCAGGGGGCTATCGAAAAGCACCGGCATATCCTGCCGCACTGGCATCAGGATGGAGTCGGGTGCTTCGTCACCTGGCGGCTGGCGGATTCACTGCCGCAGGAGTTCATCCACGGCTGGCTGAGAAAGCGGCATGACTGGCTGCAGGCACACCCGAGGCCATGGAATGCGGTCACGGAAGCTCTCTACCATGAACAGTTCTCGGACAGCTATCTTGACCGGCTGGACGAAGGTCATGGGGCCTGCATCTTGAAGCAGGAGGCTCATGCGGCAGCCGTGGAGCAGGCCCTGCGTTTCTTTGATGGAGAGCGCTACACGCTGAAGTCATTCGTGATCATGCCGAACCACGTGCACGTGCTGGTCAGGCTTCACGAGGGGTGGCCAGTGGAGCGCATTGTACAGAACTGGAAGGAGCGCTCAGCCAAAAGCATCAATGCATCACAGGGCAGTCGCGGGCAGGTGTGGCAGAGGGGATATTTTGACAGGCTGATCCGCAGCCAGGAGCACTGGGAGTTCGTGAATGGTTACATCCGCCGCAATCCTGCACAGGCGAAGCTGGAGAGAGGTTTCAGACTCTGGAGCGCTGCGGAGGCCGCTGGTGACGCTGCGAAGGCGGCGAATCGTCGCCGCTCCATAGACGCCGTCATCGTCCACAATGTCTTCACCATGCCCTTTGATCTTCCGTGGACCAGGGAACTCATCGAGCTGACGCTCACCCGTCCGGACATCCGCTGGATCAACTGGGTGCATGATGTGCGGTGGTCGGCGCAGGTGCCGCAGGCGGTCCATGTGGCGGTGTCGGACTTCAGAAGGAAGGAGTATGCCAGGGTGACGAAGCAGCCGATCCACGTCATCCCCAATGGATGCGATGCCGGGGCGGTGCTGGGGCTGACGCCACGCGTGCAGGCGCTGAAGCTGGAGGAGCACGCGGGCCCTGTGCTGCTGCAGCCGACGCGCTTTGTGCGGCGGAAGAACATCGAGCATGGCCTGCGCGTGCTGGCGGAGATGCCGGATGCGCTTTACCTCGTGACTGCGGCACCAGACCCGCATCAGAAGGATGGAGTGAAGTATTTCCGTGAACTGCAAAAGCTGGCCAGAGAGCTGGGGGTTACAGGGCGCGTGCGCTTTCTTGGCCTGGAAGGTGCTTTGTCTGATGATGACGTGCGAAGCCTCTACCAGATGACCGACCTGCTGTTCTTTCCCAGCATGCAGGAGGGGTACGGGCTGCCGCTGATCGAGGCGGCGCTGCACAGCGTGCCTGTTTTCTGCTCACTCATTCCTGCACACCGTGAGGTGGCGGTGGGGGCCACGTTTTTCAAGCTCACGGCATCCCCCTCAGGACTGGCGCGCAGGATCAAGGCGCACCCCGATGTCAAGGCGCGGCAGGCGCGGCGGCAGCTGATGGCGCGCCTGTCCTGGTCACGAATCGTACACGATATGCTAGAGCCGTTGCTTTCCGGTCGAAACGCTTCATGAATGAACACAATGACCCCACACTCCCCTAAAGCCGAGATCGAGTCCGTGCTGGCAGCCCGCCACCCCAATGTCTTCGCCTTTCTGGGCGCACATGGCATCGGAGGCGGAAAGCAGGTGGTGCGCGTCTTGCATCCCTATGCCAGGGAGGTGAACGTCATCGTGGGCCAGGAGCGCGTGGCCAGCGGGAAACTGCACAAAGACGGCTTCTTTGAGTCTGTCACCCCTTCAGGCACCTATGAGCTGGAGATCACCACCCATGAGGGGGAGACCACCCGCCTGAGCGACCCCTACTCCTTTGGCGTGCTGCTCGGGGACCAGGACATGTACTACTTCCGTGAGGGCACCCACCAGCGCCTGTGGGAGATGATGGGCGCCAAGCTCAAAACCGTGCACGGTGTGGCGGGCTGCCAGTTCTCCGTGTGGGCGCCGAATGCCCAGCGTGTCTCCGTGGTGGGAGACTGGAACCGCTGGGACGGGCGCATGCACGTCATGCGCAACCGCATCGAGGCCGGCATCTGGGAGATCTTCATCCCCGGCATCACGGAGCTGATGCACTACAAGTTTGAGCTGGTGGACAAGCACGGCCACCTGACCCTGAAGAGCGATCCCTACGCCACCTTTGCGCAGCACGGCACGCAGACCTCCAGCCTGGTCTTTGACCTGGACCGCTACCGCTGGGACGACAACGAGTGGATTCAAAAGCGTGCGCAGCGCGATCTCTACCACACCCCCATGAGCGTGTACGAGGTGCACTTTGGCTCATGGAAGCGCAAGGCGGAGCAGGGGAACCGCTGGCTTTCCTACCTTGAACTCGCGGACGACTTGATCCCCTATGTCAAAAGCCTGGGCTTCACCCACATCGAGATCATGGGCATCGCGGAGCATCCGTTTGACGGCTCGTGGGGCTATCAGGTCACGGGCTACTTTGCCCCCACCAGCCGTTTTGGAAATCCGGACGAGTTCCGCCAGTTTGTGGACCGCTGCCATCAGGCCGGCCTGGGCGTGATCCTCGACTGGGTGCCGGGGCATTTCCCGAAGGACTCCCACGGTCTGGCCAAGTTTGACGGCACCGCGCTCTATGAGCACGAAGACCCGCGTCTGGGCGAGCACATGGACTGGGGCACGCTCATTTTCAACTACGGCCGCCATGAGGTAAAGAATTTCCTCATCTCCAATGCGCTCTACTGGCTGGACCAGTTCCACATCGACGGCCTGCGCGTGGATGCCGTGGCCTCCATGCTGTATCTGGACTACTCCCGCGAGGCCGGCCAGTGGGTGCCGAACCATCTCGGCGGTCGTGAGAACCTGGAGGCCATCGCCTTTATGCGCGAGCTGAACACCCTCTGCTACGCCAAGCATCCCGGCACCACAGTCATCGCCGAGGAGAGCACCGCATGGCCGGGCGTCTCCAAGCCCGTCAGCACCGGCGGCTTGGGCTTTGGCTTCAAGTGGAACATGGGCTGGATGAACGACAGCCTGCGCTACATGGCGCACGAGCCCGTGCACCGGAAGTACCACCACGGGGAGGCCACCTTCTCCATGATCTATGCCTTTGATGAAAACTTCATCCTCGTGCTCAGCCACGACGAGGTGGTGCATGGCAAGGGCTCCCTCATCAACAAGATGCCCGGAGATCGCTGGCAGAAGTTTGCCAACCTGCGCATGTTCTTCTCATGGATGTGGACGCACCCCGGCAAAAAGCTGCTCTTCATGGGCGGGGAGTTTGGCCAGTGGAATGAATGGCGGCATGACAGCAGCCTGGACTGGCACCTTTTCCTGGGGGAGGAGCACAGCGGCCTGCAGCAGCTCATCAAAGACCTGAACCACCTCTACACCAGCCGCCCCGCGCTGCATGTGAAAGACCACCAGCCCGGCGGCTTCCACTGGCTGGACGCCAACGATGCTGACAACAGCCTCTTTGTTTACTCCCGCTCCGCCCCGGATGGTGATCAGGTGACAGTGCTGGTGAATGCCACCCCCGTGGTGCGCAAAGACTACCGCGTGGGCGTGCCGGAAGGCGGCGCCTACCGCGAGCTCCTGAACAGCGACTCCGCCAGCTACGCAGGCTCCGGTGTCAGCGCCGGTGCGGGCTTCCAGGCGCAGCAGATCCCCTGGCAGGGGCAGCCATGGAGCATCATGGTGGACATCCCGCCCCTTGCGACGCTGGTGGTGGGCAGGTGACTTCTTTTCACAATTTAGGACTTGCCCATTCCTTGAGGGAACTGCTAGGATTTGACCTAGTCTGGAAATCGCATGAAATACACACCACCTGCCAAATTCTTAACAAGGAGCCACCCTCGCCGTGTCGCGGGGGCTCAGTTGTGGTGCCTTGGCGCCTGGCTGCTCCTCCTGACGGGGGTCATGGCGCAAACATCCGATTCCTCCACCACGGACACCACGACCACCACCAGCGGAGTGCTGTTCATCAGCGGAGGCACCATCAGCGGAAGCACTATTACGCTAAACAACTCCACCACACTGGCTGGGAGCGGCCCCCTTACTCTGGCAGGAAGCAACATGCTAACTACCGCCAGCAGTGCGGCCACCTTTACCACTTTGCCTGCAGGCATGGTGCTTGACACGACCACCACCAATGTTGCGGCTACGGCTACAACCATCAATGTCACCCCCCCCCTTGACTCATCAAGCCTCAGCAGCTCGCTGACTCTCAGCGGCAGCACCAACTACGTGAGCAATGTCTACACAGGGGCCACGATCTCACTTGTAAACAATGTCAGCAACACCCTGAACATTTCTAATCTCACTGACGGACTCGTAAAGACGGGGGCTGCCACTCTGACTCTCAGCAATCCTGTGACCATCTACACGGGCTCATCGCAGCAGACCACTACAACACCCACCACGATCGTGCTCTATGACACGAGCACAAACACAGCGGCCAGCATGCTGAGCTCCATCGGGACTCTGCCCAGCTCCGGCACGCTCATCATCAACAGCGGCGGCGTCTTTAATCTCGGGAGCATTTCAGCCTCGGGGCTGACACTGGTGGGGAGCACCAGCCTGACTGCGGCAGGTGGGACGATCCTGGGGAACACCGGGCTGGCTCTGACCACGTCAGGCACCACCTCGCAGTACTCCAGCTCCATCAATGTCGCCGCGCTGGGCAGCACCCCCGTGGGAAAGCCCTCTACAAGCAGCAGCTTCGCCAATGCCGTCGTGTCGCTGGTGGGCGTCGGAAATGTGAACGGTCAGAGCATCGCTGAGCGCGGCGTGATTTACTCCCAGACCACGGTCAACAGCACTCCCAGCATGGGCGCCGCCGGCGTGACCAAGATCGCCCTTAGCAGCCAGCCAAACTCCGCCGGCAGCTTCAGCCTGCCGACCGGCGGGCTGGCCCCCAGCACCACCTATGCCTACCGGGTTTATGCCATCGACAGCGCGGGCAACACCTATCTCTCCGGCACCTCCGCCTTCACCACGCCCACAGTGCTGCAAAACTGGCGGCAGACCTTCTTTGGCACCACACAGGGGAAGGACACCGCTGCTGACAATGCAGATCCGGACGGCGATGGCGTGCCCAACCTGGTCGAATTTGCCACGGGCAAAAATCCCACCTCGGCAGGCAGCGCCGCCAGCAGCTCCACCAGCATCGGCAGCTCAGGCTCACTGGAGTACACCTACAGTCGAAGCCTCGATGCCGTGAATTCTGGCACCACTTTCGTCGTGGAGTGGAATGACACCCTGGACCCTGCCCAGTGGAGCAGCGCCGGCGTCACTGAAACGGTCCTGTCTGACAACGGGCTCATTCAGCAGGTGAAGGCCACGATGCCTGCCGGAGCCACGGGACGCCGCTTTGTGCACCTCAAGGTGGTGCCACCAGCAGCGCAGTAATGCCCTGCCGTCTTCACGGCTCCTGAAAGGGTGCGGGGAGGGGGGCGTGCGGTTCATTCCTCGAGCACCAAATCCAACATGTCCGCAACACACCTGCATGCAGCGGCGTTGGTTTGGGTCCATGAAACTTCTCACCCTCGCCTCCACCCTCCTCCTGGCCGTATCTCTCAGCGCGGCAGATGCCCCCAAGTCCGTCTATGATGTGCCGCTCAAGGACATCGACGGCAAAGACACCTCCCTGAAGACCTATCAGGGCAAGGTGATGCTGATCGTGAACGTGGCCTCCAAGTGCGGCAACACCCCGCAGTACAAGCAGCTTGAGGCGCTGAACCAGGAATTCAAGAAGCATGGCCTGGCCGTGCTGGGCTTTCCCTGCAACGACTTCGGCGGCCAGGAGCCGGGCACGAACGACGACATCAAGCAGTTCTGCTCCCTCAAGTACAAGGTGACCTTCCCGATGTTTGACAAGGTGGTGGTCAAAGGTGCGAACAAATGCGAGCTCTATCAGGTGCTCAGTGGTCCCACATCTCCCTTCCCAGGAGATGTGAAGTGGAACTTTGGCAAGTTCCTCGTGGGCAAAGACGGCACGATCCTCAAGCGCTTTGAGCCCAAGGTGCAGCCGGACTCCCCAGAGGTGCTGGAAGCGATCAAGACAGCCCTCGCGGCAAAGTGATGCGAAGGGGGCCAGACGCCCCTGAAGCGTGACCCGAAAGAATCGATCTCATAAGAAAGCGGCGATGGTTCATTGAGCCATCGCCGCTTGTTTTGGCAAGTCGTCCAAGATGACGACAAGCAGGCTCCGGGAGCCGCTTAGTGGAAGGTCACAGGCACCAGCAGCTTGTTCTTGCTGGAGATCTCCATGGTCGTCTGCGCGCCGTAGCGGGGGTCTCCCCAGGTCTGCATCTCGCGGGAGACGACGATGAAGTGCTTGTCGGCAGACTGCTTGCGGCTGTGGCGCGGGCTTTCATCTTCATCCCACTCGCGCAGGGTGGTAGTGGAGGTGGAGACAGGCATCACGGCAGGTGCCGTGGTCTGCGTGGAGGCCATCGTGGCGGTGCTCTGGGCTGGCTGCGGCAGCCAGCTCATCACGGTCACGGCGGCGGCGGCACCCATGGCGGCCCAGCTCACAGAGCTGATCCAGCGCGGGGTGGCACGGCGTGCCGGGCGCTGGGTGGTGGAGCCCAGCCAGCTCATGTCGAGCTGCAGTTCTTCATCCACGCGGCGCATCAGGGCGGGGGAGGCCTTGGCCGGAGAGAGGCCGCGCAGCAGGCTCTCGAGTTCGGAGTCGTTCATGTCGTTGTTCATGGCATTGCTTCGGCTGTTGTTTGTGAGAATGGAAGGATGTTGGAGGAGGGGGATGGGACGGCGCCGAGGAGGTCGGCGCGCAGGTGGCTGAGCTTTTTGTGCAGCGCCTGCAGGGCGTAGCGGTAGCGGCCGGAGACGGTGTTGATGGATTCCTTGGTCATCGCGGCGATCTCGTTGAAGGTCAGATCGCCCCAGAGCTTGAGTGTCACCACCTCGCGCTGTTCTTCAGGCAGCGTTTGCAGCGCCTTTTCCACGATGTCTGCCGCCTCCTTCTGCTCGGGCAGCGGGTCAAAGGCGGGCGCGTGCTCGCCTGCCACGGCGATCTCGGATTTCGACTCCCGGTTCACCCGGCGCTGATCGCTGCGGCGCTGGTCCAGCGCGATGGTGCGCACAGCGGCGTAGAGCAGGGGGATGTGGCTGGAATCCCCGTCAGGAAAGCGCCGCCACCAGCGCACAAAGGCCTGCTGCACCACGTCCTCGGCATCAGCGCGGGAGTCCACCAGCTGGCGTGCATACAGCACCAGCTGTGGAGAGAGCTGCTCAAAGGTTCGTTTCCAGTCAAAGGCGGTTTCCATGCGTGGGCAGGGGGAGAGAATGTGGATGTGCTTTCCCAGCAGCCCTAACGCCGCCGGGTCCGGCTATTGTATGCCGAAAACGCAGATTTTTCCACCCCCGAGCCACGAGGCCCGGCCTCAGGACTTTTCCGGCTCCGGGGCTGCCGCCACGGGGAGCCCGGACGGCGTCTTGCCCCAGAAGATGCCATAGACGATGAACAGCAGGCCCACCACCACCATGAAGGTGGAGAAGAACTGCCCCTTCGTCAGGCCCAGGATCGGCTCAGATCCGCTGTCCGGCTGCCGCACGCACTCCAGGGAGATGCGGGCGATGGCGTAGAGGATGAAGAACAGGCCGGTGATGATGCCCTGGCGCAGGCGCGGAAAGCTCAGGCGGATGATGGTGAGCGCAGCACTCAGCAGCAGCCCCTCTCCCAGCGCCTCATAGAGCTGGCTGGGGTGGCGCGGATGCAGCACGGCCTCCAGCTCGGCGATGCCGCCGCGTTTCTCGTTGAAGTAAGCGATGATCTCAGGGCTGTGCTGCAGGCCATTCATGTAGATTTCGTGAGCCAGGTTCGAGTCGCCGCCCTGGGCCACAAAGTCCTGGTGAATCAGCTCGGTGGGAAACTTCATGGCCCATGGCACCGTCGTCACCCGGCCAAAGAGCTCGCCATTGATGAAATTGGCCAGCCGGCCCAGGAAGATGCCCAGCGGCGCGCCGCACACCAGGGTGTCGCCGATGCCCACCCAGGAGATCTTGTGCTTCCACGAGTACCACAGGCAGAAGAGCGCCACCCCTGCGATGCCGCCATGGCTGGCCATGCCGCCCTGGTTCAGCAGAAAGAACACCCACGGCTCATGGATGAAGTGGTCAAAATCGTAGAGCAGCATGTAGCCCAGACGCCCGCCCACCACGACGCCAAACAGCGCCACCAGCGTGATGAAATCCGCCACCTCCTTGGGCTTGATCTCGGACAGTCCCCGGTTGGCCAGGAAGAGCATCACGCGGTAGGTGAGGTAAAAGCCCGTCACATACGCCAGGCCGTACCAATGCACGGCGATTTTGTCCGTGATCTTGAAAACAAAAGGACTGAGGTCGTGCAGATAATAAGCGAGCGGCATGCTCCTAACGCATGAACGGGAGCGGCCTCCGCACAAGGAGCAAAAGCACCCAGATGCAGGTCCTCCGCCTGGCGGGCGGAGCTGCCTTGCTGAGGTGGAAAAAAGGCCAAGATGGACTCTGCGCCCACCTTGGCCTTGGGATCTGTCTCTGCGCCGCATTTTCAGCGACGCCTCATTCCTAGTGCAGGAAGTGGCGCACGCCGGTGAAGCACATCGCCAGCTTGTGCTCGTTTGCGGCTTTGATGACTTCCTCGTCCTTCACCGAGCCACCGGGCTGGATGGCGGCGGTGGCACCGGCTTCTGCGGCGGCGATCAGGCCGTCCGGGAAGGGGAACATGGCATCTGAAGCCACCACGCTGCCCTTGAGGGAAAGCCCTGCCTCCTTGGCCTTCCACACCGCGATGCGGCAGGAGTCCACACGGCTCATCTGTCCGGCGCCGATGGCCAGCGTGCGGTCGTGGGTGGCGAAGACGATGGCGTTGGACTTCACGTGCTTCACCACGCGCCAGCCAAAGCGCATGGCCTCCAGCTCGTCCCGGGTCGGCGGGCGGATGGTCTTCACCTTGGACTCCAGGTCGTCCAGGCCCAGGGCGCGCGGGTCGCTGTCCATCACCATCACGCCGCCAGGGGCGGAGCGGATGATCGGCTCGCTCAGCGCCTCGGCCACGCCGGGCAGCATCTGGATCAGGCGCAGGTTTTTCTTCTTCTGCAGCAGCGCGCGGGCGTCGGCGTCGAAGTCAGGGGCGATGATCACGTCCGTGAAGATCTCGGAAATGATGCGGGCCAGGCCGATGGTCATGCTGCGGTTCACCACGATCACGCCACCAAAGGGGGCCTGCTTGTCGGTTTCAAAGGCCTTCTGCCAGGCCTCGCGCAGATCCTCGTCCGCGCAGCCCACGCCGCAGGGGTTGGTGTGCTTGAGGATGGCCACGGTGGGGCGGCGGAATTCCAGCGCGATCTCAGCCGCAGCGTGAATGTCCAGCACATTGGTGTAGCTCAGGTCCTTGCCGTGCAGCTTGACGAAGTAGTCGCCAAAGTTGCCGTAAAGGGAGGTCTTCTGGTGCGGATTGTCCCCGTAGCGCAGCTCGGCGTAGAGCGGCAGGCTGAGGTTGAAGGTCTTCTGCGTGGTCTGTTCCTTGTTCAGGTAGGCGGCGATGGCGGAGTCATACGCTCCGGTGCGCTGAAAGACCTTGCAGGCCAGGCGCTCGCGGGTGGCCAGCGTGGTGTCTCCGGCGTGCTCCTTCATCTCTTCCAACACCACGGCGTAGTCGGCGGGATCGGTGATGACCGTGACCCAGCGGTGGTTCTTTGCCGCGCTGCGCAGCATGGACGGGCCGCCGATGTCGATGTTCTCGATGGCCTCCTCCAGCGTCACATCCTTCTTGGCGATCGTCTGCTCAAAGGGGTAGAGATTCACCACCACGAGGTCGATGCAGGGGATGTTGTGCTTCTGGGCGTTCTTCTTGTCCTCGTCATTGTCACGGCGCTGCAGCAGGCCGCCGTGCACCTTGGGGTGCAGGGTCTTCACACGACCGTCAAACATCTCCGGAAAGCCGGTGTGGTCAGACACGTCTGTGACCGTCAGGCCGCCGTCCTTCAGATGCTTCGAGGTGCCGCCGGTGGAGAGCAGTTCCACGCCCAGCGCTGCCAGTCCTTTGGCAAAGTCGAGCAGGCCGGTTTTATCAGAAACAGAGAGCAGGGCGCGGGCGATTGGCATGAGCGTGTGTTGAGGATGTCTTGAGGGGGAAAAAGAGGGATTAGGGGAGGGCGGAGTAAAGGGAGAAAAATGGGGGTGCCAAGCTCAATTCACGAGCCGTTCTTGTGCCGGAAACATGGGAAATTTCTTGTGGCGGAAATCACTTGTGGTTTCATCTCTATCCTGAAATGGTCTAAGCCATTGATTTAACTTATGAGCGAACCGCCACCGCTGCCGCCCACAGACGCCGATCCGCCCGCCGAGGAAGCCCCCAAGTCCTGCGCCCAGTGCGGCTCCATCCACCTCAGCACACTGACCCAGCTCCCCGTGTGCGAGCCCTGCCGCATGGCGCTGGTGCGGTTTCCCTTTCCCATGTGGGTCAAAGCCGCCGCCGCTCTCGTGGCAGTCATGGTGGTGGTCTCGCTGGCTTTGTCGCAGGAGCGCATGCAGGCAGCTCTGCATCTGGCTCATGCCAAAAAAATGCTGCACCAGGAGAAATGGGAGCAGGCCTATCAGGACTACCACAGCGTCATCGCTCAGCACGGAGACACCCAGACGCTGCTCAACTACGCCGAGGCGGCCGTGTACAGCGGTCATCTGCAGGAGGCGGCGCAGACCATGAAGACCCTCTCGGGTCGGCAGGCATCCCGGGCTGAAACCGCGCGTGCCAATTCCATTTACGACAGCCTGCAGGCGGCAGCCCGCCGTGCCGGGCCGCAGCAGGCATGGCCCACCAGCGGCACCCAGCCCACCTACCTCCAGACTCTCGGTCAGCAGGACCGTTTTGACATCCAGTCCGGCGGTGGCTCCTCCCTCAGCGGCTTCCAGCTCCAGCAGACCCCGCCCCCGCAGTCTGTGCCAGGATCGCTCAATCTGAACAACACCCCCATCCAGCTGCAGACCCGCTGAGCCTCCCATCCCGCGTCCACCATGTTTTTCATTCCTGGATTCCTCATCTCGCTGGTCACCTTTCCCGGCGTCATCGTGCACGAGGCTGCACACCAGCTCATGTGCCGCCTCACGGGCACGCCGGTCCTTCAAGTCTGCTACTTTCGTGTGGGCAATCCCTCGGGCTATGTGATCCATGACCAGGCCTCCTCCGGCTGGAAGCACTTCCTCATCTCGGTGGCTCCGTTTTTGCTCAATTCCATCGTGGGCATGCTCATCTGCCTGCCAGTGGCGCTGGCCCGTGTGGAGAGCACGCCTATGGAGCCGCTTGACCTGCTGCTCGGCTGGCTGGGGTTGTCTGTGGCCATGCACTCCTTTCCCAGCACTGGCGATGCTTCCAGCCTGTGGGAAGCGCTCAAGGGCCCCAAGTCCTCCTGGCTGCTGCGCATCATCGGCTACCCGGTGGTGGGGGTGATCTATATCGGGGCCGCTCTCTCCGTTGTGTGGTTTGACGCCATCTACGCCTTCATGATCTGCTTTGCCGCCCCGGACCTCGTCATGGAAATGCTGGCCTAGCATGCCCCTCAGGCGGGTTTTAAGCACCACTCAGCAGCCTTGGGAAGGCGTCGATTCAATGCTGAAAGAATGGTGAAAAGGTGTTAATTATCACTCTATATCAACAATTAGAGTCATTAAATCAGCTCATCCGCTATATTGGACGGTGAGCGTTCGCCATTCCGGTTCGTTCTGAGGGAGTACCGCCCTTCACGGTGCTCGCGCCTTGGGCTCGTAGGGTGGGTAAAACTTCCGTGCGCCGAACTCAATGTAACGGTTCTCGCCCGCCTTCAGGTAATAGACCGCCGCCTCGGCCGGGGGCGTGGGGGCAGGGGACCTGGGGCTTGATGGGGGTGCAGGCTGGTAGATAAAATGGCGGCCGCTGGCATCCAGCGCCAGCTTCAGCATGGCGGCATCCTCCAGATCCACGGGCTCCAGGCTGCGGCGGAAGAGGCCCTTGTCCTGGCCGGGCAGGTGCAGGTTGGGCTCGTAGCGGTCGTCTTTGCCCAGCGGGGCGGTGTAGTACCGCGCGTCTCCCAGCGCCGTGGGGTACTCCGTCCATTCGTAATCCGCCGGACGCAGGTGGATGCGCCACGCCAGCAGCACCAGCGATCCCATCAGCACCGCCCAGCCGAGCAGCAGTCGCCCGGGCGTGTCGCGGATTTCATTGGCGGCCATGGGGCTGGGATGAAAGCCGGGAAGTGCAACGGGGGAAGCGAAAAGAGCAGACGGGGCAGGGCTGCTTGTCCTCAAGCAGCCACCGGGTGTCCCCCTGATCTTCGTTTCCTCACTGAGTATTCTGGGGTATCCGCTTTGATTCGACATGAATAAGACGTGCTCTAAAAACTGAAAAACAGTGAATTGGAATACCTTATACCGCTCGAAACGGTATTCACATTCGCGCTGCAGCACCTTTGCCAAACGCCTGATTTTGCACCGCAGAGTTTTGATAAACGCAGAGATTTTGCCTTGGAATGTCTTTCTCTGCGTTTTTCCCATCTCTGCGGTGCGAGATCAACGGGCCCCCAGAGCCCCAGCCAGTCTCTACCGGGCTGCATGAATCCCGCCCCCGCGCCCGTACTTGTGGGCTTGTCATCCCGGCCTGTCTCGGCTTCGATGCCTGCCCCTCCTTTTCCCGACCTTCCTATGAGCAAAAAATGGCGCATCGCCGGCATCAACTTTGACCACTTCCACATGGGCGATCTGCTGCGCCAGACCTCCGAGCACCCCCAGGCGGAGATCGTGGGCATCTGCGATGAGAAGCCCGAGCGCCTCGTCGAGGCCACGCGGAATTTCAGCCTGCGCCCGGACCAGGTCTTTACCGACTACCGCGCCTGCATGGAGCAGACCAAGCCGGACATCGTCGTGCTCTGTCCCGCCGCCTCCTGCCATGGCGACTGGGTTTCCAAGATCGCCCCGTACGGCACCCACATCATCATGGAGAAACCCTTTGCCGGATCTCTGGCCGAGGCCGACGCCATGGTGGCCGCCATGCAGCCGCATGGCAAGCTCCTCACCGTCAACTGGCCGCTCGTGTGGGATGCCGGGCAGCAGACCGCCCACTGCCTCATCCAGGAGGGCGTCATCGGCGATGTGCGCGAATTCCACCACCACGGCGGCAATCGCGGCCCGCTCTGCCACGGCGCGGACAAGATCGAAAAAGAGCCCTCCGCCGCCGAGAAATCCGCCAGCTGGTTTTACAGCAAGGCGCAGGGCGGGGGATCCCTGCTCGACTACATGGGCTACGGCGCCACCCTCGGCACCTGGCACCTCGGCGGGCAGTCGCCCCTGGAGGTCACCTGCACCTGGAACCAGCCCGAGGGCCTGGAGGTGGACGAGCACGCCGTGGCCGTGCTGCGCTATCGCCTGGGCCTCAGCAAGACCGAGACCCGCTGGGGCACCTTTACCGATCCCTGGACCCACCAGCCCCAGCCCAAGTGCGGCTTCGTCCTCAAGGGCACCGACGGCACCATCTCGTGCTACGACTACGAGCCCACCATCCGCGTGCAGACCCGCGCCCGCCCGGAGGGCTACGACCTGCCCGTGGACCCCGTGGTCTCGCCCAATCGCAACCCCATCGAAAACGTCATCCACCACCTGGAAACCGGCGCACCCCTCATCGGCCCGCTCCGCCTGGACATCTCCCGCATCGGCCAGCAGATCGTGGACACCGCCTTCAGCAGCGCCCAGGAGAAACGGACCCTGGAGCTGCTGGGGTAGGTGGTTGCGGGTGTCATATCCTGCGCAAAATGCATCCAAATGGCAGATTAATTAACTACATACAATCAATGTAATATATAGTTGTTTGCATTCGGAAGTTTTGACAGATGCCCCTTGAAACCTAAGGCTGGGTGTGAATTTGTATTTTTGCTGATCCTGAAACCTTTCAGTCGTCTGGTTGTTCTCAGCATCCAGACACCACGCGCCGGAGCCCAAGAACTCCGGCGCGTTTTTTATAACCATCCGACTCAACTCTATGTCTGCCACCCTTGACACGGTCCGCTCTAATATTTCACAAGCATTTCGTTATCCTGGTCACGAGGCGCTGCATGGCAAATCCTACTATACGATTCAAGGTGCAAACGGACTATCAACTCTGGAGGTCAACCCAACTGTCCAACAAGCTGATGGAACAAAACAGGTTGAAAAAGTGAAGTTCGAGTTCCCATCAAGCTCATTAGAGGATCCTAACTCTACCACGATTTTCTCGTTGATCGAAAGTTGGTTCCACGGCTGCCCTTCCATTCTACAAACTATTAAATCAAATCCCGTCGAAAGTGATGGTGCAGAACGTGAGAGCATGCCTTTTGGCGATGGTCACTTTCTTACTTGGGGTCCGCTTGCGCCATCATATATCATTCAAGTTAAAAGGTTTATATAAAAAACGCCAAGCGTTTAGTGTGCATTTGTACAACCTCCCCATCTGTATTGTAACGGGTTACGGGGACATTCAAGCATGCCTCGGCAGGCGCGCGTGACATGAGTGGGAAAAGACCAGAAGAGGCCAATCATGCCAAGCCTTTATCCCTGCCCTGATGGCCCCCGGAAAAAAGTTTCCAGGTTTCCATCCCTAGACACGGAAACTTGGAAACTTTTTGGGGTGTGGCAGCTGAGCGCATGAGGAGGAAACAGCGGAGCCAGTGAGGTGAGGCTGGTTGTCCACCACCGAAAAAGATGCCAGGCATTTGGCACTCGCGGCAACTTTTCGCGGGGCTGCTAAGCGCAGGAGTCAGCCGCTGCAGCCGGAGTTTTGCCACGGCGTCAGCGAAGCCTGACGGGCGGGATGTCTGTGGGCAGATCGTAGGCTTGGTAGAGAGCTTTCAGCTCGGCATTCTCGGGCAGAGCGAGGGTGAAATACTGCAGGAAGAGCCTGCGGCCAAGGTCTGACATGCCGGCACCGAAGGCCTGCTCATGCTTCGGACCTCTGAAGGCATGGACGTCATCGCAGGAGAAACAGAACAAGAGGTCGAGGACGTGCCCCTTCCCTTCACAGCGCATCAGCACCCCTGGGCCGAAAGCGCACATGGAGGGCGGGCCGTAGGCGCTGATGGAGCGTGTCAGGTCGAGGAGGTTCGTCCGTGGCTCGCCGGAAACTTCGGTTCCCTGTGGCATAAAATGGAAGCCCGCAATCTGTATGGCATCAGGCACATCGGCCTTGCATCGTGGGTGGAGAGTGACACGGGCTGGCGTCTGCAGCGCCTGGAGGTCGGAGGCATCAGGGATGATTCCTTCGATGTGGAAATCTGGCGGAAATAGCCACCCGGAGGGAAAGGGATGAAAGACTTTGAGGCTCAGTCGTGACTGTTTGGCCACCTCCTTTGGGACCTCCTTGGCCACCTCTCCAGGCTGCCTCAGATAGACTACGGTCAGGGCTGCCCCCAGAGCGACACCGATCAGCAGTGTGGCGACAAATCGGACGTGTTTGGTGATGGGCATAGGCGGGAGTCTTTCAGAAATGGAGAAAAGATGCCAGGTGTTTAGTGTGCCATTCTCTGGCGGCAATGGCTGCCGCATGACACTTATCTTCAGCGATGACGGGGCTTAACCCTGTGCCATTCATGTGAGGCATTGAGCACTCAGATGCCGTCACACTTGCATCTCGAACTGAACTTGGTCTCCAAGCATGGCGTAGCCCTTTTCAGGGGTGAAGAAGCCCTGCTCCACATTGAAAAGTCGGAAGCCTCGCTTGAGGTAGAAGGCGATGTTTTCATCTTCCCAGGATGCGGCACACACCATAAGGCGGCTGAGTCCATTGAGGCGGCAGTAGTTCGCCGATTCTTCGATAAGGCGGCTCCCAATGCCCTTCCGCTGGTGCCTCGATACGACCGCTAGGCTGATGATCTGTGCGGTGGCACCCACCTTCTCAATCTGGGCCATTCCGATGACTTCGCTGTCGATCAATGCGACCAAAACATCCCCAAGCATGTAGTAGCTCTGTATTTCACTTTCGGACTCATCCGCCATGCGGAACAAAGGCAGCAAGTCAGCCCTGTCCCCCTCGTGCAACTGAATATTAGCCATCATTCGTACTCATCGTGGTTCACCATTCGCGGACACATCCCCGAGTGAGTGCAAGATGAGTGATATGCGGGTTTTATTCCGGAAAAAATCAGCCGTCGCAAAACAACGCCAGGCATTTGGCATGCAGCCCGGCGCCCTATTTCTATGCATTGCAATGGGTTGCGGCAGCATTCATGCATGCCCTGCTCACCCTGGAAAAAGTTTCCAAGTTTCCGTGTCTAGGCATGGAAACCTGGAAACTTTTGGGGGCGTGGCAGCGGATGGCATGAAGTGGTAGCAGGTGCGCAGAGCCTCCGACGGCGCGCGGGCCTCCGAGCCCGCAGCGGGTGCCACCCGCACGGCGCAGGATTTTCAGGGACATCCAGCGCCTCAAGCAGGACGATGCTTGTGGAGTGACTGAAAGGCGGATGAATGGAGCCGATGGGAGGCTGGAGGACCTGCCATCGGCTGGGTGGCCGACAAAGCGGGGGGCGGAGACTGAAGAGCGTTGTGTGTTTGCGCTTTGCTGCGGGCTCGGAGGCCCGCGCGCCTTAGGCGCTGTCTCTCGCCACCCTGAGCAGAGCCACGGATCACTTCAGCTGCTTCCGTACCGACTCGCTGACGGCCTCGCCGAGGACTTCGGTGCCGTTCAGCACCTGGACATGGAAGCCGTGGTACTTCTTGCCGGACTCTTCCACGAGCTTGTAGCTTCGCCTGCCTGAGCGCTCGCTGTGTGTGCGGACGTAGTCAAAGGCCACCTTGGGGGTCTCCACGTCCAGGTAGCGGCCGTTGGAGTCCACGGTGATTTTCATTTCGCCGGATTTCTCAACGGAGACGGTGTCCGCACCGCGCCGGAGGTTGGCGGCGTAGAGGGCCCATTTCAGCGTCACTCCATCGAGCTTGGTGCCGGTGAAATTGGTGATGCGCACCCTGAGCCAATGGGCGCTGACGTATTCCTCCTTGGTGATGTCGGCTGATTTTTTTTCGACCTCGGGTTTGACGGCGACATCGACAGAACCGGCCGAGGCGGCACCGGCCAGCAAAAGACTGCAAAGAATGGCAAGACGAGTATTCATGAAAGTGGGTGGTAAATGGGATGACCTCACTGAGCGGTGAGTGGAAACTGCGGCATGAGATGACGAGGTCAGCTCAACTCAGCCGCGCTGTGATATGAAGGCGGAGACCGGCGGCCACCCCTCAACAGCGCTCCCGGCACAGCCAGCGGTGGCGGCGCAGGCCGGTGTGGATCTCCCATGCCCCTGCCCCTTGGAGCAGCACCCAGCCTGCAGAGACCTGCCGTGGCATCCCCTGCCAGCCCGCCGCAGTCAGCGGGTCGCATTCCAAAAGTGAATGCGCAGGCACCAGATCCTGCTTCAGCTCCGTTTCATCGTCATCGAGTACGCAGACCAGAGGCGCGGCATCCTTCACCACGGCGGCACCGCTCCAGCAGCACTGCTCCATGCCGAGCATGAGCAGGATCAGGAGGTTCGGGATAAACAGGCACCAGCGCATGAGATGAGCAGATGTGTTTGCGTACAACGAAGGGATGTCGTGGTGGCTATCACAGACCATGTAAACTTTTCTCCGAAGGCTTTCTGGGTGTCGTGACTTGAGCGGGATGGCGAGGACGCTGCCTGTTTCATAGCAACAAGCCTGCTTTTGAAGTGCAGGCTGCGGAATCTATGGCCATAAAAAGGCCGGGGAGGTTCGTATGACTCCCTCCCCATGAAATTCCCCGCTGTGCCCCAGGTTTCCTGTTTGTCATTTCCGCTCAGGGCGGCCCTTTTGGCGGTGCTGGCATGGGCCGCACCGTGCCTGGCCCTGACCCTGCATGTGGGGCCGGATGGCAATGATGCGTGGTCCGGCACGCTGGACGCCCCGAATGCGGCGAAGACGGACGGCTGCTTTGCCACGCTGGGCCGGGCGCGGAATGAGATCCGCAAGCTGCGGAAGACCCAGGGGCTGCCTGCGGGCGGGATCGTGGTGGAGATTCGCGGCGGGGTGTATCCTCAGACGGCCAATCTCCTGCTGGAGCCGGAGGATTCCGGCACGGAGAGCGCGCCCATCGTGTGGCAGGCACGGGCGGGCGAGGAGGTGCGGATCACGGGTGGCGTGGAGGTCACGGGGTTCAAGCCGGTGACGGACCCCGAGGTGCTCAAGCGCATCGACGAGGCGGCGCGGCCACAGGTGCTGCAGGCCGACTTGAACGCCCTGGGCGTCAAAAAACTGGGCTCGGCGGTGGGGCCGGATGATGAGAACCATGACCGCCTGGAGCTCTTCTTTCAGGACAAGGTCATGACGCTGGCGCGCTGGCCCAATCATGGCTCTGCGCTGATCAAGGACGTGGACGATGATCAAGCGGAGACTGCGCCCGGAGGACTCAGAGTCAGCAAGGCGGGGCGCATCGTTTATGAGGGCGACCGCCCCAGCCGTTGGGTGCATGAAAAGGACGGCTGGCTGCACGGCTGCTGGTACTGGGAGTGGAATGATGCGCGCCAGCCCATCGAATCGATCGATGCGGGCCGCCATGTCATCACCATCGCACCGCCCTACCCGGCCAAAGGCTACCGGCAGGGGCAGCATTATCACGCCTTCAACCTGCTGCCGGAGCTGGACAGCCCCGGCGAGTGGTACCATGACCGCGACTCGGGCATTCTCTACTTCTGGCCACCCGCGCCGCTCAGCCAGGGCAAGGCGATCATCTCTGTGGCGCCCACCCTGCTCTTCATGCACGACCTCGCGCATGTGAGCTTTCGCGGCCTCATCTTTGAAGCCTGCCAGGGCACGGCCCTCCATCTCAAAAACGTGGAGCACGTCCAGATCATCGGCTGCACGGTCCGCAATGCGGGACGCTGGGGCATCGATGTGCGGGGCCAGAATTGCAGGATCGCCGGATGCGATCTCTCGGAGCTCGGCTACGGCGGCATCCACCTCACCGGCGGCGACCGCAAGACGCTGACACCGGGCCATCTGGTGATCGACAACAATCACATCCACCACTACTCGCGCTGGAAGCGCATGACCAAGCCGGCGCTGAAGATCAACGGCGTGGGAAATGTGGCCAGCCACAACCTGATCGACAACGCCCCGCATCAGGCTCTGTGGTGGACCGGCAACGACCACCGCATCGAGTTCAACGAAATTCACAGCGTGTGCTACGAGGCCAATGACGGCGGCGCGATCTACGCAGGAGAGGACTGGACGGAGCGCGGCACGGTGATCCGCCACAACTACCTGCACCACCTCAGCGGCCTGAACAGGGGCGGCTGCCTCGCGGTGTATCTGGATGACATGAACAGCGGCACGGAGATCACCGGCAATGTCTTCTACAAGATCGAAAACTCCGCCCAGGCGATGAAGGCGGCGGTGTCCACCTGCGGGCGGGACTGCACCATCACCAACAACGTTTTCGTGGACTGCCAGCCTGCGGTGGAGGTGTCCACACGTGGCCAGGTGTGGTTTGACCGCCTGAAGGCCAAGCTGGATCAGATGCCGTACAAGAGTGAACTATGGGCTGGCAGGTATCCCCGGCTGGTGACCATCCTGGAGGATGAGCCAATGCTGCCAAAGGGCCACCTCATCGCGCGGAACATCTGCGTGGGCGGCGTGTGGAGCAGCCTGGCCAACGTGGCCAAACCGCTGGTGACTTTTGAAAACAATCTGGTCGATGAAGATCCCCATTTTATGAACGCCACGCAGGGTGACTTTCGGATCAAGGAAGATTCGCCAGCTTGGAAGCTCGGCTTCAAGCCCATCCCGCTGGAGAAAACAGGCCCCTACCCCAGCCCCGAACGTGCCTCCTGGCCCATCAAACACACCGTGCGCCCTGCGATGGTGTCAGGGAGGGAATGAAGGGGCATTCACGTCCTGTGACCGCATTGGATTCACCCATTACGTGCGGCTCAGCACCACATGAGTGGCACGCTCCGACGCCACATGCTGCGTGCAGGTGTAGCCCAGGTCTGGCAGGTGGATTCCATCAAACAAGCGCTCGCCTGTGCCGAGGAGGACGGGTGAAATGGCGAGGTGGAGTTCGTCGATGAGCCGCGCCTGGAGGTATTGCCGGATGGTGGAGGCACCGCCGCCGATGCGGACGTCCTGGCCGTTGGCGGCTGCGCGGGCCTGCTCCAGCGCAGCGTGGATGCCCTCGGTGATGAAATGAAAGGTGGTGCCGCCTTCCATGACGAGGGGCGCACGCGGGTGATGCGTGAGGACGAAGACGGGCTTGTGATACACCGGATTGTCCCCCCACCAGTCGCGCCAGCTCTCATCCGGCCAGGGACCACGCACCGGGCCAAACATGTTTCGCCCCATGATCCAGGCACCCACGTTGTGGAAACCGCGCGCGGCAAAGTCGTCGTCGATCCCCTTCTCGCCGTCCGGATTGCCGAAGAGGTGCGACTGAAACGTGTGCGTCGGAAAGGCCCAGCCATGCAGCGCCGTGCCACCGATGCCGAGCGGATTTTCCAGACTCTGCTCAGGGCCTGCGGCGAAGCCATCGATGGAAAGGGTGAAGCTCTCGACGCGGAGTTTGCTCATGACTGCCGAGGATATCGCAACCGGCCGTAAAGTCCAGCCATGGCACTGAACACCAGCCAGGCTCCCAGCAGCGGGAGGGCCCGCCTGGGCTCGACGGTCGGAGGCAGCAGTGCGATGATCACGAAGCCCAGCAGGCATGCTCCACGGGTGAGGCCAAACCAGAAATGGCTGTCGGGCCTGAGGTCCGTGAGATCAAAAAAATGGCCTCCCAGCAAAAGCCCCCACACCACCAGGCTGAAACCCACGCTCCACTTTGGCCAGCCATACTCGAGCAGGGCAAACTCAGGATGCGCTGAGTCGTAACGAACGGCGACCTCGCTGCCTGCGCTCAGCGATTCGGCGAGGTCTCCGCCACCGGCCTCATAGCCCTTGTTGCTGATCCAGCCCGCCCGCACCCTGTCGCTCTCAAAGCTGCGCCCGCTCACCGTGTAGCTGTAGCGGATGAGGGAAAGCGAGTTGCCATGGTGGCTCTTCTGCTGGGAGGAGATGACTCTGCCCGCGGTGGTGGCATCGGCCCGCCACAGATGCCAGGAGGAGATGCAGAACTCCAGGGGCATCATGAAGAGCAGCGCCAGGAATAGAGGCACAAAGATGAGTGCGGCCGCTGCGCGGGTGATGTATCGCATGGAGAGGCTGTGGCAGATTTGGGTGAAACGATGTTGCTGGCGCAGGCTTGATGTCCGACGGAATAGCGCCCTCTTTACGGCAAGCTTACCCAAGTTGTCAGAATGAAGACAGAACGAATTGAACTTGCCCGCCAGATCGCCACCGAATGCCACAGTCATCAAACGCGGAATGATGGTGTAACGCCCTACATTGTGCACCCTGAAAATGTGGCCGGGATCGTGAAGAAGCTGGGAGGCGGAGAGCTGGAAATCACCGTCGCCTGGCTGCATGACACGATTGAAGACACAGGCATGACGCATGCTCGGCTGGCAGAACTCTTCGATCTGCAGATTGCAGACGCTGTACAGGCTCTGACACATCAAGATGGCGAAGATTACCCCACCGCCATTCTGCGAGCCAAGGCAAACCCCATTGCGCGGTCTGTGAAGATTGCCGACAATTTGGCCAACCTGTCCGATTCCCCCTCGCGCAAGCAGGTGGCAAAGTATTCTGCATCCTTGATTCAGCTGCTTTCCCCCTGAGTTTCAGGAGAATTCGACTTTAATGACCGTGGTGTCGAATATTCTCTGCGTGAATGGCGAATGACAGAAATCGCTCTGCTTTTTCCCATGCACAGACGGGGTGTCCTGTGCATGGTGGGAGGCATGAGCTTTCCCCCTGGCTCTCCTCTTCCCCACTGGCTGGTGCCTCTGCTGGGCTGTCTGGCGCTGTGCCTGTGCTCGTGCCGCACCGCCAAGAGCGTGGTGGCCGCCGTGGAGGTGAAGCCCTCGGGCTTTCTGACGCATGCCAAGGAGCTGAAGGAGGACAAGCGCTCGCCTTTCCTGGGCAACTGGTGGACGACCAACAAGCAGCAGCAGGCCGCCGCCGACAAATGCCGCAAGATCTACGTCGCCCCCGTAGTGTATGAAAACGTGCGGCCGGACAAGACACTGGTGGCCGCCGTGGAGCACGATGCCGGCTGGCGCACACGCCACCTGCCCGCCCTGGCGAAGTACATGCACGACCAGTTTGAAGATGCCTTCCGCAAGTCCAAGGACCCGCGCTATACCGTGGTGGACTCCCCTGCCCCGGATGCGCTGACGCTGGAGCTGTCCCTGCTGGAGTGGGGGCCGAACACCTACACGGGTCTGATCACCCGGCAGGCGGTGGATTTCTTCACGCTCAACTTTGGCGGCGAGGTGTCCCTGAGAAACACCCGTGGCTACACCGCCATCGAGGGCCGTGTGGTGGAGCCCCGCAGCCGCCAGCCGGTGTTTGAGTTTGCCGACAAGGAGTACGCCCAGGTGGTGGTGCTCATCTCCATCCAGGACTTCTTCCGCAACGGCCAGGCCCACTTTGCCACCAAGGAATGGGCCCGTGAGCTGGAGCAGCTGCTGCGCGCCAGACAGGGCGAAAAGGTGGGCCACAGCCTGCCCGTGGTGCTGTTCAACTACTAGCCAGGTTTTTGAAAACCACCGCCTCCCGCCACTGGCGTTTTTGGGAGCGCTGGCTTGAAAGGCTGTGTGAAAACACCCCGGTCAGGTTGACATTCGCGCTCAAGCCATGCAACAACGCCAGGCATGAGCCACCTTCGTGGAACTGATCGCGGTGAAGTGCAGAGGCTGCCGCCCTATCTGCGCGAGCTCGACCGGCAGGACGCCGAGCAGGAAAGGCCGCCGTCATCCCCAGGCCAGGGTGGCCCAGGCGCACCCGCAGCGGCGAGCATGGCAGAGAAGATCCGCTCAGCTGCGCGCCAGAGATCACTCACTTCAGCGTGAAGGGCGGCAGCTTCACGATCTTGCCGCCGGACATGGCGGACTGGTGGGCGCAGAGGCCCACGCAGGTCCAGTTGGCGGACTGGGTGGCGTTCGGGAAGGGCTGGCGTTTTTCAGCGAGGGCGCTGGCAAATTCATGCGCCAGATGCGGATGGCTGCCGCCGTGGCCGCTGCCCTGGGTGAAGCTGAGGTGCGTCTTCTTGCCGAGATCATACACGCCTTTGGTGGTGAAGCGCTGGATCGGCTTGGGCAGGCGCTTGGCGAAGTCGGGCGCTTTCACCAGCTTGGGGATCTTGTGCTCGGGCAGCTTGGCGCGGTGCATCACCAGCGGCTCGTGTTCGACGAGCGGCCACTCGATGGAGACTTTGTCGCCATAGACGTCGATGCTCTCGCGGTACTGGCGGGCGGTGTCAAAAAGACTGCGAATGATGCGGGCGTTCACGTCCGTGCCCTTGAACTTGATGTGCGCGGTCTCGACGGCGAAGGGCGAGCCGTAGTGCTTCTGCAGCTCTTTGCGCACGGTGCCGGAGCCAAAGCAGCTCACGTATTCCGCAGGATGGCCGATGAGCCCTGCCACGGGGCCGACGCAATGAGTGGCGTACCACATGGGCGGGAGGCCGGGCCAGTAGTTCGGCCAGCCGTCCATGTCCTGCTGGTGGGAGGCCTGGACGAACTGCAGCTTGCCCAGCGTGCCTTTGTCCAGCTGCTCCTTCATGAAGAGGTATTCGCGGGCATAGACGACGGTCTCCATCATCATGTACTTGAGGCCGGTCTTCTTCACGAGATCGCAGATCTTTTTGCAGTCTTCGATGCTGGTGGCCATCGGCACGGTGCAGGCCACGTGCTTGCCCGCCTTGAGCGCCTCGATGCTCATCCAGCCGTGATCCGGAATCGGGGAGTTAATGTGCACCGCGTCGATGTTCGGGTCCTTGAGCATCGCCTTGAAATCCGTGTAGCGCACGTCCACGTCGAAGGCATCGCCGATGGTGTTGAGCTTCTTTTCATCGCGCTGGCAGATGGCGTAGCAGGTGGTCAGCGGGTGGCGCTGCCAGATGGGGATGAACTCCGCCCCGAATCCGAGGCCGACGACGGCGATGTTGAGCTTTTTGGCAGGCATGATGGTTGAGGTGTGAACGCCGGTTTTATAGGCGGGAGCGGCGGCAGATGGGAAGGACAAAGTTTGGGGGAAATCGGACAGGCGGTGCCGCTGCGCGGCTGTTGACGGTGGTTGACGATGGCTGAAGGCTTGCTGCGCAAGCGTTGACAGTTGTTGGGGATGCGGCCTGCTGTGCGCGGCTTGGAAAAACTACTGTCAACCACCGTCAACCACTGTAAACAACCGTCAACCCATCCATGCTCACCTCCGACTTCGACTACCACCTGCCGCCTGAACTGATCGCCAGTGAGCCGCTGGCGGAGCGCTCGGCATCGCGGATGATGGTGGTGCACCGGAAGGAGGGGCGCATCGAGCACCGGATGTTTCGCGACGTGGGGCAGTTCATCTCGCGCGAAGCGGGAGATCTGCTGGTGCTGAATGACACGCGCGTGGTGCCCGCACGCTACTTTACCGACAAAGGCTACGAGGTGCTGCGCGTGCAGATGCTCACACCCACGCGCTGGCGCTGCATGGTCAAGCCGGGGAAGAAATTCCGCGTGGGCCACACGTTCTCCATCGGCGAGGCCACGGGCACGGTGCTGCAGATCGCGGAGGAAAACGGCGACCGCATCATCGAGTTTGACCGCGTGGTGGATGAGTCGAAGCACGGCCACCTGGCACTGCCACACTACATGGGGCGCGAGGACCAACCTGCGGACCGCGAGCGCTACCAGACGGTGTTTGCACGGAGCGAAGGCTCCATTGCCGCGCCGACGGCGGGGCTGCATTTCACGCCGGAGGTGCTGAGTCCCCTGCCCCACACCTTTGTGACGCTGCATGTGGGCGTGGGCACCTTCCAGCCGGTGAAGGTGGAAAACATCGCCGAGCACAAGATGCACTCGGAGGTGTATGAAGTTTCAGAAGCCACAGCACAGGCGATTCAACAGGCGAAACGCGTCATCCCCGTGGGTACCACCGCGCTGCGCACGCTGGAGACGGTGGCACGTGATCATGGGAAGGTCATCGCCACGCAGGGCAGCACGGACATCTTCATTCACCCGGGTTTTGAGTTTCGTGTAGCCGGCGGGCTGCTGACCAATTTCCACCTTCCCAAGTCCACGCTGATCATGCTGGTGAGCGCGCTGGCTGGGAGGGAGCTGATTCTGGAGGCGTATGCGGAGGCGATCCGGGAGAAGTACCGCTTCTTCAGCTATGGGGACTGCATGATGATTGTGTGAGTCAAGTGATGCGGGCACTCCTGCCCGCACGAGCGTCCAAGTGACGAACGATTGCAGGCAGTGCCTGCATCACTTCACCCTCACATCCCCGACTTCGCGATCTTCTCGCAGTTCTGCACGTCGAGCTTGCCTGACGCCAGCACTGGGATGTCGCTGACGCGGATCATCTTTTTGGGAATCCACAGAGGCGGCATGCCTTTGTCGAGCAGGCGGTAGCGGAGGTCGAGGATCTCCTGGTGCTCGGGGCCGCCGGGCATGCTGGTGAGGAGGATGAGAGCCTCGCCTTTCTCGATGTCCGGCACGCCGACGACGGCGATCTTGCGCACGGTTTCGTTTTCGAGGCCCATGGCTTTGACCAGGGCTTCTTCCACAGTTTCATGCGGCACCATTTCTCCGGCGATCTTGGAGAAGCGGCTGAGGCGGCCTTCGATGTAGAGGAAGCCGTCGAGGTCCACGCGGCCGATGTCGCCCGTGCGGAACCAGCCGTCCTGCAGCACTTCGGCGCTGCGCTTGGGATCATTGAGGTAGCCTTCAAAGACGTTGGCGCCTTTGAACCAGATCATGCCGCTCTGATGCAGCGGGATGGGGGCGTGGGTGTCGGGATTGGTGATGCGCACGGCCATGCCGGGCAGCACGTGCCCCACGGAGCCCTGGCGGTGGCTGGGCAGCCAGGAGTAGCCAGCCTCCTCGTCGCCAAGCGGCGTGGGGTCGGGGAGGTTGATGTTGGAGGCGGGAGATGTCTCGGTAAGGCCGTAGCCTTCGAGCACAGATTTGCCAAAGCGCGCCTCGAAGGCGTCCGCCACAGTGCTGGGCAGCTTTTCCGCACCGGTGACGCAGTACTTGATGGAGGCGAGGGATTCACGATTCACGCCACGCAGGTAGCTGCGCAAGAAAGTAGGCGTGGAGATCATGAGGGTGATGCGGTACTTCTCGATGAGCTGCGCGAGCTTCTTCACCTCCATGGGCGAAGGATAGGTGACAAGGTGCAGCCCGTAGATGATGGGGAACCACAGCGTGACGGTGCAGCCAAAGCTGTGAAAGAGCGGCAGGCAGCCGAGGATGCTGTCATTCGTCTGCATGCCGAGGCGGCTGCCAAACTGGGTGACGTTGGCAATGATGTTCCGGTGCGTGAGGGCCACGCCCTTGGGTTCCCCCGAACTGCCGCTGGTAAAGAGCAGCAGCGCCTCCTTGCGCCCGCCCTTGCGGGAAATGCCCAGCACGGCGGCGAGCACCGCTGCGGGGAGCACCTTGCTGAGCACCAGCCATTTGGCGATGGTGGCCTTCATCTTGGGCAGGATGCGCTCGATGAGGATGAGCTGCTTGCTGGGCGGCCAGGGGAAGCTCTGCATCTTGCGCACAAAGATGTCGGCGGTGAGGAAGCGGTCGATCTCGCCACGGCGGATGGCGCTTTCGATGGCGGCGCGTCCGGCGGTGAAGTTGAGGTTCACCGGGATCTTGCCCGCCATGACGACGGCCACGTTGCAGATGAGGCCGCCGAGGCCCGGAGGCAAGATGATGCCCACGCGCTGCTTCTGCGTCTCGCGCTTGATCACCTGAGCCAGCGCGAGCGCGGTGGCGAAGACTTTGTCAAAGCGCAGGATCTTCTCGTCCTTGCCATCGACGACGCTGTTGCGCGTGCCGTGTTTTTTGAAGCCTAGGATGAGGGCGTAGCCCAGGCTCATGTCCAGCGTGGGAGACTCGCCAAAGCTCTCCTCCGCGAGCACGAGGAGAGACTCCTGATAGCTGGCCAGATTCACATCCGCGCCCTGGAGCAGCTTGCCGAAATTGAAGATCACCTCTGCATCGGTGTAGCGGCGCTCGATGGGCAGCGCGGTGTCCTGGCGGCGGTGCACGTAGAGCGGCAGCACGGGGACTTCTCCTTTGAGGAGAAACTCCAGCTTGGTGCCCGGCACGGTGGTCATGGGCGCGGAGATGGTGGCGGCCTCTGCGGGCAGGTAGATGATGACGGCGCCGGTTTTGGCGGCATCAGCCAGCGCCTGGCGGTAAGCGGGGATGCCGGTCTCGCCGATGGCAAACTCCAGGGCGTGCACGTTTTCACGCTCCAGATGCACGCGCAGCAGCGGGTGGAGGGCGGCGCCTTTTTTCACCACATAGACCACTGGGCGGCCTTCGAGCACCAGCTCCAGGCGCAGGAGGTCAAAGTAACCCAACTGGCTGGGCAGGATCATGAAGCCGCCTCCGGAGGGCAGGTTTTCTTTGCCGAGGATGGTCAGGTCTTTGAGTGTGACGGGCTTTTCAGAGGCCATGGTGTGTGCTGCGCTAGGACTGCCCCCTACCTAAGCGGGAAGGCACGCTCATGCCAGCGGGAAAAGGGGCCGGAGGGGAGTTTGCGGTGGTTTGCGATTGTTGGCCATGGTTTGCAGTTGTTGAGGGGGGCGGTCTGTGGAAAGAGGTTCTGGCAAACCAAGGCAAACGCCCGTGCAGCGGGCCTTCAGCCACTGCAAACCACCGTCAACTTCCGCCATGCCCCCTCCCCCGCGCCATCCCCGCCGTGATTCAGCCGCCAGCTCCGCCCCGCCTCCCGGGAGCGAGAACTGGCTGCGGCCGTGGGCGCAGATGAAGTACTTCTCCTTCCACCCGTCGGTGTACCCCAACATGATCCGCGTCACCTCCCCGGACGCAGGCGCAGGAGATCTGGTGCATGTGTATGACAAGGAGGGGCAGCTCTTTGGTAGCGGCTTTTACAATCCCAAGGCGCACATCCCCCTGCGCGTGCTGCAGCATGGCGAAAACGTGCTGACCGAGGACGCGCTGGACGCCCGCCTGGACGCCGCGCTGGACCTGCGCCTGAAGATGCTGCGCCTGCCGGACACCACCGATGCCTGGCGCGTGATCTCGTCCGATGGCGACGGCCTCAGCGGCCTCGTGGTGGACCGCTACGCGGATGTGCTCTCCATCGAGGTCACCTCCCTGGGCGTGTGGCGCCGCCTGCGCCGCTGGCTGCCCAAGCTGCATGCGGCTCTGGGCACCAAGCAGCATGTGATCGATGTGGATGCGGACATCGCCCGGATCGAGGGCATGCGCCGTGCGGACGTGCCTGAGATGGACGATCCCATGCCGCGCAGCGTGCGTGTGCGCGAGCACGGCGTGCGCTATCAGGTGAATTTTGAAGACGGGCACAAGACGGGCTTTTTCTGCGACCAGCGGGAGAACCGCCTGAAGTTTGGCCAGCTGGCGCGCGGACGCCGTGTGCTGGACCTGTGCAGCTACACGGGCGGCTTTGCCCTCAGTGCACGGATGGCCGGCTGCGAGGATGTCACCGGCGTGGATCTTGACGAAAAGGCCATCGCGCAGGCCAAGAAGAATGCGGACCTGAACCAGGTGCGCATCGACTGGGTGCACGGAGACACCTTCACCTGGGGCCGCCAGATGCAGCAGAATGGCAAGCAGTGGGACGCCGTGGTGCTGGACCCGCCCAAGCTCATCTTCTCCCGCGATGAGGCGGAAGGCCAGCTGGGCCGCAACAAGTACTACGACATGAACGCCGTGGCGCTGGGCCTGCTGGAACGCGGCGGCCTGTTTGTAACCTGCTCGTGCTCCGGCCTGCTGGATGTGGCGGAGTTTGAAGACATCGTGATGCGCGCCGCGCACCGCAACAAGCGCCGCCTGCAGATCCTGGACCGCACCGGCGCAGGCGCAGACCATCCGGTGATGTCAAACTGCCCCGAGAGCCGCTACCTCAAGGTGCTGTGGTGCCTCGCGTGGTAAGAGCCGGGAAGTTACAAGTTTCAGGTTTAAAGTTACAAGTTGTGGCTCCACATCGGGACGCTGCGCCGGGGAGAGCGCGCCCATCCGCCAGGATGTTTCCAGCTTTAAACTTGTAACCTTTAACTTTGACCTTCCTCCGAAGAAGAATCCGTCACAGGTTTCCTTTGCCACCACTCCCCGTCTGTTTACTTTGGATGCCTCATGAATCCAGAGGTGCAAAACATTGTGGCTGCAGGCAAGCTTTCTGCCGCCGACGGCGAAAAACTTTCGAAACTCGAACCCGGGACCTTTTGCGTCCATAAAAGCTGGGGCGTGGGCAAAATCGCTGAATGGGACCTGCTGGGCGACCGCCTGCTGATCGACTTTGAAGGCAAGCCCGGCCATCCGCTGAAGCTGGCCTTTGCCATCAGCTCCCTGGAGATCCTGCCACCGGACCACCTGCTGTCCCGCCGTCTGGCAGATCTGGACTCCCTGAAGCAGATGGCCGCAGACAACGCCCCCGCACTGGTGGAGCTGGCGCTGAAGAGCAGCGGCAACACCCTGCATCTCGATGATCTGGAAAAGCTGCTCAAGGGCCGCATCATCCCCGACGCTGACTACAAGAAGTGGTGGGAAGGCGCCAAGCGCGCGCTGAAGACGCACCGCCACGTGGTGGTGCCAGCCAAGCGCACCGAAAAGCTGGTGCTGCGTGACCAGGCTGAAAACGCCGGCACTCAGATGGTGAAGTCCTTCCTGGCCGCACGCGACCTCAAGAGCAAGCTGGCCACCCTGGCAAGCATCCAGAAGGACCTGGACCTCTTTACTGATGCGAAGACTGAGCTGGTGGCCGTCTTCCAGGACATCTCCGACTCGGCACGCAAGAGCGTGAAGCTGAACCTCAAGGAGTGTCTGCAGCTGCTGCTGGCGCGCGATGAGCTGATCGACACCCTGGGCACCACGGCGCCGATGGGCTCCATGAAGATCTCCGACCTGATCTGCGAGACAAAGGAAGTGCTGGCGGAATCCATCAAGAGCCTGGCCTCTAGCGCCCTGGGCCGCATCTACCGGGCATTCCCTGAGGCCTTCCCAAACCGCGGCTGGGTGCCTGAGATCCTGCACCACCTGACCAAGACCGGTGGCCGTGCCGTGGCGGAGATCGCCGTGGTGCTGGATGCCAATGACGAGCGCGATGTGCTGGCCGAGGCCCTGAAGAAATCCCTGCGCAACCGCATGCTCTCCTCCGACCTCCTCATCTGGATGGCACGTGAGCGCAAAGGCCTGGCGGAGTCCGTTTTCGACATCGACCTGGGCCACGCCATCCTCGGCGTGATCGAGAGCGACCACATGGAAGGCGGACCCAAACGCACCGGCCGTCTGCAGGACCTGCTCTCCGATGACAAGACTCTTCTGGGAGAACTGGTGGCGGACGCTGACGATGAAGACGTGCGCCTGCTGGCCAAGCGCCTGATCAACGGCTCCCTCTTTGACGAGCTGACCCGCCGCTCCCTGATGGCACGCATCATCAAAGCACGCCCCGAAATGGAGCAGATGATGGACGACAACACCGCCGCCGTGAAGAACGATGCGCTGATCGCCTCCTGGGAGAGCCTGGAGAAGAAGAAGCTGGAGCTGGAAGACCTCGTCAACGTCAAGATCCCCGAGAACAAGCGCGAGATCCAGATCGCCCGCGACGAGGGCGACCTGCGCGAAAACGGCGGCTACAAGGCGGCGCGCGACCAGCAGTCTGTACTGCTGCGCATGCAGGCCAAGCTGGAGCGCGAACTGCGTCACGCACGCGGCACGGACTTTGCCAACGTATCCACGGACAAGGTGGGCATCGGCACCGTCGTGGATCTGGAAGATGTGCCCTCCGGCGAGAAGGAAACCTTCACCATCCTGGGCGCTTGGGACGGCGACCTGGAGAAGAACATCATCAGCTATTTGTCAGAATCCGCAAAAGCCCTGATCGGCAAGGCGGTGGGAGACGAGGTGGAACTGCCGACCGACAGCCACCACGTGAATCGCAAAGCCAAGGTGACTGGGATTCGCGCCTTCAAAGCGTAAGCGACCGGCCTATTTTTCACCCTCACACCACGAAAATCTCCGCTGCGGCGGAGATTTTTTTTGGCATCGCTGGATTCAGCATGATTTTTTCAAAACCTGCTGCACGTATGTTCTGCTCACGCTTGATCCCCCCCCAACCATGGGACTCGGCGAGATGAGTTTACGTGAGTAGCATCTGCTCAATGCACGCCCCAGCCACATGCCCTTAGTCCTTCTCTTTGCCAGATCTATACGGAGCCTGCGAGAGAACCTCTTCGCTGGTCCACATCCCGGCAGCATGCTGCTGATTAAAGCCGTGGCCACCTTGTGTCTGGCACCTGCTGCTGGCATGGGGCAGAGCATTCTTTCCGCAAATCCCAGCGTCATTCTCAGCCAGCCTCCCATCACAATCACAAATCTGGCCACATCAGCACCCGCCGCCCTTCCTGGCGTTTTTGACGCGCAGTCCGGCCCTTGGGGGCGAATGAAATGCGCTTATGTTTACCTCGAAGCTCCGGTAAGCCTTATCGAGGAGTTCCCACTGCCCAGCCCGGTGCCTCGCTGGACTTTTCCTTCATCCTCGTTGTACAGTCTGCCGGCCTTCCTGAGCAAAGCCGGACTGTCTCAGTCTCTTGTATCCACCCTGCTTGATCCCAAGCATCTGATCAAGGAAGGTGCCTTTGTTCATCTGCTGCCCCCTCTGGCGGAACTGGAAGCCATGACGCCGGAGACCCGCGCGGAGATTTATTCTGAACTGGCGAAATACCCAGAAAACGAATACCATTCCGACCCGGTGCTCATTATCGGCACCACAGTGGAAGAATGGTACAAAGGCAGCAAACTGCGTCCCGAAATCGTCAGCAAGATCAGCAAGCTCAGCTATACGCGTGGCGAGGCCACGGCTTTTAGCGACATCCCAGTCCTGCTGAACTATGCTCAGTCGGATTCCGAGGCTCGCGCCATTTTCAAGGCTTGCACACGCACGCGCACGCTGATGATACGCCTCAAGCTCGACAAAGATTCCAATGCCGAGGAGGTCATCAAATATTGGAGTTTTGGCACAGGCATCCGTCGCAAAGACCTGGAGCCGCTGGTGCGCTCAATCATTGAACTCGATGGCGTGGATGATCTGGGCATCGTTCACATCCTGCCCGCCCTCGCCCGCAAGCTGCTCTACACTTACCCCGGTTTGGACATGGCCAAACATGGCATCATGCCGGACTGCCACTGGACATCGCTCAATTTCTTCAACTACGAGCCGCATGAATACCTGCTGGATGCTCGCCTGGCCACCAGCCAGGTGCTCGAGCAGTTTGTGCCGGTGGACCCGCCCTATCAATTTGCAGATGTCTTGTTTTTTCTGGACAACAACACTGGGGACGCTTTTCACTCCTGCGTGCACCTGGCCGACAACATTGTCTATACCAAAAACGGCCGCAACATCCTCTCCCCCTGGGTGATCATGAAGCTGGATGATGTCAAAAAAATCTATCTCTACAAAGGCAACGGCCGCGTACAGGGATTCCGCCGCAAAGACATCGCCGCAGAAAAAAAGGCGGCGCAGGACACGCCCTGAGGTGCAGGGTTTTGACATGAGGCTGCAATGAGCCACAGATGGCTGGCGTTAAACACCCCACCACCATGCCCTCCCGCCGCCATTTCCTCCACACCGTGCTCGGCACCAGCGCCGCAGCCGCCTTTGCCGCCGACTCCAAGCTCAGCTACAAGGGGGAGAACATCCAGTTTGGCCTCGTCACCTACATGTGGGGCGCGGACTGGGACCTGCCCACGCTGCTGAAAAACTGCGAGACCGCGCAGGTGCTGGGCGTGGAGCTGCGGATCGACCACGCGCACAAGGTCAGCCCCGCACTGACTCCGGAGGAACGCGCCGCGGTGAGGAAGCAGTTTGAGGACTCGCCCGTGGACCTGCTGGGCATGGGGACGAACTATGAATTTCACTCTGCCAAAGAGGATGAGGTGAAGAAAAACATCGAAGGTGCCAAGCAGTACATCAAGCTCTGCCACGACCTGGGCGGCACCGGCGTGAAGGTGAAGCCCAATGCGCTGCCCAAGGACGTGCCGGTGGAGAAGACGCTGGCGCAGATCGGCAAGGCGCTGGCGGAGCTGGGAGACTACGCGCTGGGCTTTGGCCAGGAGATCCGCCTGGAGGTGCATGGCAAGGACACCTCCGAGCTGCCAAACATCAAGACCATCATGGACGCCGCCGACCGCGACAACGTGCGCGTGTGCTGGAACTCCAACGACACCGACCTCAATGGTGCCGGGCTGGAGGCCAACTTTGCCATGGTGAAGGACCGCCTGGGCCACACCACGCACATCCGTGGCGTGAACCAGAGCACCTACCCGCTGGACAAGCTGGCCAAACTGCTGGTGGAGGCCGACTACGAAGGGCATGTGTGCCTGGAGGCCCACAAGCTGCCCGCCGGAGACCGCGTGGCCGCCCTGGCGGAGCAGCGGGAGCTTTTCATGAATCTGGTGACCGCAGCGCGGAAGAGCGTGAAGGACTGAGAGAGCGTAAAAATGACGAGCCGAGCGAATCCATGAGCAAGGCCGAATCACAAAGCTCTGAGAGGAGCTCGACTCGCAGAGCGTGGCAGCCTGCGGCGTGTTTTGGCATTTGGGCTTCGGCATTTTTTCGCCATTCGGATTTCGTGATTCGTCATTCCGCACGCCCTCCCCCCTGCTCGTATGAGCAGTACACCCCCTTGACACCCCCCGCCCTTTCTGCCATCACAGATACTAGAATTCTGATTTCGTCCCCCC